>Ga0182013_10008900_pt1 | contig 10695 bp, 11 predicted proteins | sample 612S2MmetaG_FD_120487 | JGI IMG/M metagenome (GOLD analysis project Ga0182013, IMG submission 120487) | Permafrost microbial communities from Stordalen Mire, Sweden - 612S2M metaG | ecosystem: Environmental > Terrestrial > Soil > Wetlands > Permafrost | place: Sweden: Stordalen | collected...
GCCAGACCCGCACCCGCGGGGTGAAAGTCCAGGTCAGCCAGACGTTCACGCTCATCACCTCGCTGCGGGACGTGGTAGCGTTCCCGGCCATCGACATCGCCGCCCTGTACGGCGACCGCTGGAGCATCGAACTGGTGTTCTGCGAATTGAAGGTCACGGTCATGACGGCGGGCAGCACCTGCCGCTCACCCAAACCCGCCGGCGTCTACCAGGAACTGCTGGCCGCCATCACCATCCAGACCAGCCTGCGGCTCCTCGGCGCGCACTACGCCCCCCACATCGGCGCGCCGCCCTGCCGCATCAGCTTCACCGCCCTGCGCGACACCGTCACCGCCAGCATGAACCTGGGCCACGGCAGCACCGCGGGCCTGCTCGCCGGCGCCCTGCACCGTCTGCACGCCGGCATCACCAGGCATCCGGCCCGCTGGACTGTGCCGCACCGGCCCGGCCGCCACTTCCCCCGCTACACCATCAAGAAAGTCAGATCCCGCAAACCCGGCGACATCGTCGCCGGCACCACCAGCACCCACATGCTCACCTGCACACCCGCACCCGGCGTGCCAGCAGACGACGACGCACACCCCGGCCATCCCTGCCCGGCCACTGCGACGAAACCGCCACGACCAGGCTGACCAGCCACAACACCAACCGCGGCAACCGGCCCGGCGACAAGCGCCGCCCCTCCGGCCGCAACCATGCCCGCACCCAGGGAAAACAGCCCGTCAGAGGCCGCGCAGGCAGCCGCCCGGTGTCCCGATGACCCAGCGTGACAGTCGATCTGGCCAGCACGGTCAGCGCGGCCAGCAGTCCAGCGCCGGAACTACTGACAGTTACGGAATTCTGGCATCGGCACCGGAAATCACACTGGCCACCCTGTCCTCAACCGAACGCCAGTGGCGGCGGCCCATCGTGCACGGTGGCTCGAAATTCCCCAGTGTTCGGGTCAACATCGATCCGATACGACTGGCCGGAATCGTTCTTCGCCGGTTTCGCGTGACGTAGCACCAGGCTGCCTGTGAGAGGGAAACGGCGGCCGCACTCCTGACAAGGCAGGGTGATCGCCCAGAGGTAGCCCCAGGGCCGCTCCCCATTGAAGGTCGGGTAGAGATCAGACATCGTGGAGTTATACCGGCGGCCGATCTCGGCGAGAACCTTACGAACGTCGTCGTATAGCCGCCCTGGCAACAGGCTCGGGGGCGAGTCGTCATCTAGTATTGCGAGCTCGGGTTCGTCGCTCCAGTCTTGCAGGGGAAAGTCTGCGAGCAGCTGGCCAGCCAGGGTCGCAACCGGTGAGTAGTCGATACCGTGGGCCAGGATGCCGAGCCTCGCTGCTTCCAGGGGGATCATTGCTCGGCCGCTAAATGGATCCAACGTTGACGCGCCATCGGGATAGATCCTTGCGAGCTCCGCGCGAAGTTCCGGTGCGGCAGTGTCGCGGCCGGAGAGAGCCCTTCGGACCAGGTCTTGCAGGCGTTGCTGTTCAGCTTCGTCGTCAGGCCAAGGCAGAACGCTCGTCAGAACCGCAGCTCGCGCTTGAGCCAGCGGTCGCTTCGCAAACCAGGAGAACATGGCGGCTTCCTGATTGCCGCTTCCCCAGCCAGACTGAGACGCCTCGCTTACCTCGGCGCACGGAAACCAACGCTCGATCATGCGCACGTGGCGTGCTCCTCGGTGTCTCGGGCTGCCTTGAGAGCGCTGCCGGGCACATGCACGATGACGTGCTCGGCGGACAGGTCTCCGAAGATTCGGACGGGGTCAGCGTAGGAGCCGTATAGGCGCCCTTTGCCGTCGTTGCATTGGTCGACGACGTAGAGCCAGTAGTCACCGCCGTGCTGCGTGGCGATGAGGATCTCGTTCGCGGTGAGGCTGACGCCCTGGCTGCTCGCGGTATGCCAGACGCCCTTGACCTCGACAAGGCGCTGTTCGCCTCCGCGACTAGCGTGCAGGTCGTAGCCGCGGATTTCGGTATGGACGTCGGCGATGGCGAAGCCCTGCTCGTGCAGGTGCTCGGACACGAGGTCCATCGAGATCCGTTCGCTGTCGGCCTCGGTGAGGTCAGCAGGGGGGGCGGCGGCCGTGACGCGTGCCCATGCGATTTGCCGGGGCTCGGCGATACTGACCTCGCTCATCTGCCGCAGGTCAGCGAGTCGTTGGGCGGTCATGGCCTTGAGCCGGTTGCGTTCGGCGATACGTGCATCTCGGTCGTGGATGTCGTTGGTGAGCTCGTTCGGAAGCAGGCCGAGTTCACGCTGCGCGACCTGCAGCCAGGCGTCCAGGGCTTGTGCTCTGCGTTGTTGCTCCTGCCCGGCAGCCATCGCCGCGCGGGCGGCGGCGTCATGGACGCGGCCAGGGTGTGGTGCTCCGGCAGCAGCGTCGGCGGAGGTGAGGTTTGCGAGCATCTCCCAGCGGACCGGGCGGGCGCCGGCGCTGTCAACGCGAATGAGGCACGACCAGGTGCCCTTGCGCCGACCGCCAGCCTCCGTGAGGTCGGCCTCGTACGCAAACAGGTCATAGTCCGTGGAGCTGGTCTGATCGACGAGCGCACCGCCGCGGAACATCGCCGGAGCGAGCGCGTCAGCGCAAAGCGCAACAAGCGCTCTGTACGGCGGATCGCCCGGACCAAGGTTCACCGCGTCTGCGACGACTGCGCCACTGGCGCGTGCCCGCACGAGAGAATGGCCGCTTGTGGCAACGAGCGCGGTAGAGCCCGCCTTCCGCTCGCTGGGCGGCGCGAACTCGGGCGGGAGCTGTGAGCCGTCAGGCAATGCGAGGCTGAACATGCCCTCGCCGGCGGCGTGAGGGCTGACCTTGATAGCACCGCCCGCCGCGGCTCGGTTCAGGAACGCCTCGACGATAGCCGGGTTGATCCGTTCGAGTTGCTCATTCTGGAGCGCGGCGATGGCTTGGGCGATGTCGACGCTGGTTTTGAGGACACGCTCTTGCTCGTCAGCGCGTTTCCCAGCGTCGGCGAGTCGGCTGGCGGTTACCGCGCCGACCGCGGCGAGTGCCCGGGCGCGCTGCTCCTCGTCACCGAAGGTGTCCGCGAGAACCTTGCCGAGCTCGTCGTCAGCGAGGCCCACGAGTTCACCGACAAGGCTCAAGCTGTCGAACATCCGGCCTTCGAGCTGGTTCGCTGCGGTGACGAAGTTCCCCAGCAGGACCTCCAGTACCTCGCCCTCGCGGGTTTCTGTCGCGATCAGGTTGTAGAGCTCGACGTCTCTTGTCTGTCCGACGCGGTGAATCCGACCCATGCGCTGCTCAAGACGCACGAGCGACCAAGGGATGTCGTAGTTCACGAGAACGTGCGCGGTCTGCAAGTCGATGCCCTCGTTGCCGGCGTCGGTGGACACGAGGATCTGGAAGTCGCGGCGGGCGAACGCGTCGCGGGTGTCGTCGCGCACGTGGTGGTTGTCGCGCCCGGAGTACCTGCGTGCGGTGAACTTGGCGTCCGTGAGCCGCCGGACGAGCCAGTCGGCGGTGTCCGCGTACTCGGTGAACACCACGGCTTGTACACCGTTGCCCGGCTCGATCCCATTCCGCCCGAGGCAGGTGAGGACGAGCGGATCCCACTTGGACACGGGCAGCCCCGTGTCCTTGACGATTGGCTGGAGCCGGGCGAGCAGTGCGTCGATTTCTTTCCGCTAGGCCTTCGCGGCCTTCGAGCCCTCGTGGATGACTCGGGCCTCGTCGCCTTTGGCGGGGTCGTCGCCGTCTGGGTCAGCCTCGATCGCGGCCGCTGAGGGCATCGCGGTGCCCATTCCGTCGCGGCGGCGTTTGAGCGTCTCGGCGAGTGCGTACAGGCTCGACGCTGCGCGCTTACCATAGACCATGCGACCGAGCGGAACGGCGATCGCCGGGAAGTACCGGTCGACCAAGTTGAGAGCTTCGGCGTAGAAGTCCGCCTCGATCGGCGTCAAAGGCACACTGTGGTTTTCGGCGCGCCGACCCTTGAACAGCTTGGTCACGCCGTCGAAGTCGACAAGGTCTTCCTTCATGCGGCGCAGGAAGTGGACGCGCCCGGGCCTGACGCTGCGGGACGGCTCCTTGTTGCTCTCCACCGGCGGGTACACGTCCGGATCCACCAGGTGCAGCAGGGCTCGGAACAGCCACTCCTTGCCGCGGTGCGGCGTGGCGGTCATCATGAGCGCGCGCGGCGTGTTCAGCGCGAGCATCTGCCCGGCCTGGTAGTACGAGACGGCGGTCGGAGTGAGGCGGTGGGCTTCGTCGAACACGACCGCATCCCAACCCATCCGGTCCGGGTGGACGGCGTCCTGCACGGACGGATTCACCGATAGCAGGTCAAGACTGACGATCCACAGGTCGTGGCCGCTCTCGAGACCGTGCTCCCGGACGGTCTGGGCGGTGATAGCGCGCAGACCGCCGCCGAAAAATCGCTCGAAGTCTGCCTGCCACTTCGTCACTAGGTGGGCGGGGACGACGACCAGAGCGCTGCGGATGAACCCGAGTCGCTGCATCTCCCGCAGGTACAAACCCGCCATGATCGTCTTGCCCGTACCTGGCTCGTCGGCGAGTAGAAACCGCAGTCTTGGCTGAGGGAGCATCGCGCCGTAGACCGCATTCATCTGGTGCGCATAGGGACGAAGCGGCGACGACGCCAGGACGGCCGAGCGCGCGCCCGAACCGGCGGCGCGCATCCACGCGGTCCAGAGGCCGGCAAGCAAGGCTCGGCTGTCTCCTGCGCCGTCCTCGACAAGGATCTCGCAGGCTGCAGCTTCCGCGTCCGTCAGATCGATCTTAGCGAAGGTGCCGTGGGGGCTCACCTCGACAAAGAGCTGCCACCCGTCGCTGGTCGGCATAGCGACATCTACGCGGACGTGGCGCGGCAGGTCGGGGCATTTCGAGATGTGTACACGCTGGCCCGGCTCGAACATCATGCCCCCGGGCCTTGTCACCTCGCCACCCCCCCTGGTTCCAGTTGGTCAGGCGAGCTGAGGTTTACCAGCCACTGGGACCCATCCGGTCCGTGATGCTCTAGACCATACCCGGCCCCCATCGGCAGGAGGGCATCCATCAAGGTGCGCTCACCTGCACGCGCGAGTTCGACCCGGCAGTGGAACCGGACCCAGCGTTCAACCACTCGCAAGGCGGCGCTGGCAATCGTCATCACCGCGATCACCAGATATGCAGTCAAAAGCAAGCGGCCACGGAGCGTCGTTAGAGTATTCCCGTGTCCGTAATTACGGATACGTGATTCAGCTTGAACCCGGAGTGAGCTATTCATCATATGAGTTCGTCCCCAAGCTCAGTTTCCTGCCATGGACTCTGAAGGATGAAGTTCAGACGTTCTACGAGTTCATCGGCCGGAGTCACAGGCGGTACGGCTCTGAAGAGGACGATTTCAACGCCGTGGCTCGACATGCCAAGTCCGAGTCGCTGCTGAGCCTGGCGTCGAGTGGTTGGCGGATTAAACCAAAGATTCCGCGTGCCATCAGGAAGTGGCCTCTGTATGTCGGTAAAGAATGCTGCTGTTACAACTAGCACGGTACCTATTCGCAGGTTCTCTGCTGCACTGAGGCGTTCCTCGAGCCGCATACTCCCAGTAACAGTCGATACCGGCAGGCCGTGCGACCCTATTGCCGCTGCAAGATAGTCGACTTCCTGAACCAGGCCAGTGACTATCATTACTGGATACCCCTGGCCGGATGCCAATCTCGCCTCTTCGACCGCTGCGAGTAGCCGTCCGTCCGGCGATAGGTCATCGAAGTCATCAAGCATTCTCCAGATGGCCTCGATCATCCGCTGGTCGAGAGCTTCAAACGGAGCTTGCTTTATTTTTGATTCCTCGCCCTCCTCCTGTGGCGGCAACTGCTCCGGGTTTTCTAGTCTTCGCACACGTTTCAGCAGCGCAGATTGGATTGCAGGGCGGGTAAAGAAGAGATTCGGAACAGCGGAGGGAAGCTGATCGAAAAACCCGATAGCCTTGCGGACAAGCTCGGCCTCAGCCGGATTTCCTGGGTACTCGTGAATTCGGACCGAAAACTCCGGCGCCACCGGCCGGCCCTCACGGTCCGTAAGAGGGAATGTCCACCTTCTCTTATCAGGAGCCTGGAACAAGGCAGCCACTCTCTTACCGGTGAAGATAACCTGATGGGCGCGAGCTGCTAGCGCTCGGAGTGATTGTCCAAGCTCAGAGCTTACTGAAGCGGCCACCTCGTCTACTACGAGCAGAGACGGTGCAGTGTTCGCGAGTGTCTTGATGGCTAGCGGTGACCGGATTACTGAGGCGGAGCAGATGACGAGCCCGGAATCAGGCCACGGCAGCGGACCTTTATCCAATGCAAGTCTGAATTCTGCTGGGGTGGCGTAGACAGCAGTAGGAGCTGTACCAATCTGATTGACAAGATGGATCATTTGTGTCACGAGAGCCACGTGCGGTAGCACCACAATGACTTGGGCGCCAGCAGCGGCACGCTCCGCTGCGATCACCGCCAGAGCACGTGATTTTCCTGCCCCGACTGGCGCGTCAAGCTCAACAACGTGCGGTGCCGATCCTGAGCGGTACTCCTCCACAAGGGCGAGCTGATGAGGGAGGAGATTCTGGACCAACGTCATGACCTGGCGCCCTCTCTAGCTTCCACAGCCCGCGCCTTGCGGAGCAGCCATGTCCTAGCGTTGGCTAGGACCTGGACGTCGGCGTCGGTGATTGGTCTGCGGAAATGAAAAACGTCATTACGGATTCCTGCAATTCGCCCCAGGTATCCCCATGCGGAGTCGCGATTGCTGCCTAGAATTCCGCAGAAAGCCTCTGTATAATTCGCGCTATTAATAACAGTCAGCACTAGCTCAGCGCATGTAAGTTCCTCGAGTCGCGCCGGTATGTGATCCTCTCTATCCTTGTAATTACTCGCCACCGCTCTCCGAATATACTTGGCAAAATCATCCTTGGTAACGGCAGCGCCGACCAATCGACGAAGCACTAGTTCAATTTCCTGGATCAGGATAAAGGGATGGGTAAGACCGTACAAGTACTGGATGAGATCAGTAGGAGTCGCTACTGCGATTAGCCGATCCGGGTCTCCCACCAGCACCGCGCCATCACGATCTAGATAAAAGAATGTCCGCTCAAGCTCATCCGTCACTCGGACGAACTCGAGGTCCTCGATGCAGTCATCGACCTCTAGGCGATCAATATCGACCCTGCCTAGCTCAGCAACTCGTTTAGCGAAAGACCGGTACGAGAAGATGCCGAGCACGAGATCTGCCTCCATCACGGGCAGTTGCGAGAATCCATGCTGCCGCATTAGTTCCAGAGCACCGCGCACGCGGGTATCGGGCCTCAACGACAGGACGCTCTGCTCATCGGGCAAAAGGCTGTTCACTAGATGGAACATCCCGACAAAGGAGCTATCTTGTTCCTGAGCCTTCGAATCTGGCCCAACGGTCATAGGCTCTCCGGTGATCTGCCGCGTCTCCGCCTTCTTCGGTCCGGTCTGACATCCTAGCCTCGATGATTCACGCAGGGTCGTGGCAGGGCCCGGCATGTTCCGGTTTTGCGAATTTTGTCTGAGATGCTTGCGGCTGAGTGAAGTTGGCCGGAGGTGAGCACGGGCACGTACCGTTGGCGCGGCCGGTGTCCAATGAGGGCTGACTTGCCCGCGTGGCCAACGCTCTCTTGTAGAAGCGAGGACTTTCTCATGGCCACGGACAAGCGATACCGCAGATCAGAGCAAGAGAACGGTGTCCTGCCCACCTTGGACAACGGTATGGTCAGGACCACCCGCTTTTGACCGGCAGCACCGCAGTTGGGGTCGCTGTGCTGGGAGCCTGCCGGGCCTAGCATTCCCAGCTTGGTTCCTGGAAGCGTCGGCCGAGGCGCTCGCCAAGTGACAGGAGCGCAACGACCGGCACGGAGGAGGCAACGGCCCCCTGCCGGTTCAGGCTGATGACAAGGCGGGCCTAACGTAGAACGCGGTATTAGCCAGGTCTTTCCCGTCGACTTCCAGGGACCAGGTGTAAGGCTGCCCGGGGGACAAAGGAAGCATGACGTTAATGGCGAAGGCGGCGTTCAGGTCTGTCGACCCACCCCACCCCTCCGGCTCGGGGATCTCAACCTGGCCGCTGACCTCCATGCGCTGCATTCCTGCAGGACCCTGGACTTCCACGACCTCACCTGCCTGATCGGTCAGACGCAGCGTAAACGGGATCGCTACCCCGGCCTGTTCCGGAGGGACCTGGATGAATCCGACTACAGCCTGCGGACCCGGCTGAGGGCCTGTCACAGACCAGCCGGCGCCGAGAATATGGACTTTGCCGCCCGGGTCGGTCTCGGCGAAGTCCGCGAGGACGATCGACGCTCGCATCATGATGCTCGCACCCGGTGCAGGGAAGGCCGCGCGGACGAGACAAAGGTGCGAGCGGTGCCGGAACTGCTCAGTACCATCATTCCGGGCAGTGACGCAGCCTTGATCTGGCCGCAGCCTGCCGCTGACGTGCAGATCTCACGGTCAGGAACAGGGAAGCGTTCCAGTACCTTGACGGCCGGATCGAGGAATTGACTGAGATCTTGCCGGACAAGACTCCTAGTCTCAGGCAGGCTGCGGCCGCTGGTCCGGAAGCCCCTCACATCTGGGGATGTTGCCGTGAAGATACCATCTGCGTAGCGGTAAACCACAGTGACTTCCCGTGGCGACCGCACGACCACCACAGGGGTGGCAGCCTCCAACGCAGCAACCGCCTCGTCCCACGCCGGCTCGCGCTCATCTTCCACGTTCCTGCCCATGTCTGTCACAACACTCATGATGCCCACACTTAGTTCCGCCTTGCCAGGTGCTAGGTAGCTGGTTTTGGGATAGCAGTTTTCAGGACAAACGTGCCTTCCTCGGGATCACCCTCGTTTGCTGGCATCAGGTAGGCGATGAACTCGACGCCCCCATAGGTGGTCGCCCGCACGACCAGACGTAGCCCGTGCTCATCGCTGTCATCCCAGCCAGCACTGATGACGCGTCCGTACACAACCGTCTGGCGCACATCTTCCGCTGTAAGAGGAAAGTGCTTGTCGCGGATCTTCGCCTCAATCGATTCATCGACGATGAGCACCGCCACATCCACCTTCTGCACGACAGGAGAGTAGCGGTTGATCGTCCCGCCCGTCGGCCCGCAGCCCCTCGCCGGTGACCGCGACACCATCCTGGCCTGCCCGGCCATGACCAGGTCCGCGGCCGGCCGGGCGAGGCGGCCAGCAGCACGTGGTCACCGGCCCGCAGCCCGCAGCGGCGCCGGGATCACCACGTAAGGCCGGGACGGCACCGTGACCATGCCGCCCGGGTCGCGGCGGACGACCATCACCCCGGCCTTAGCGGTCACGGTCAGCCGGTCACCGCCCCGCCAGCCCAGCGCGGCGATCGTCACCCTGTCCGCGACCCGGCCAGAGGCATCGATCCGGCCGAACCCGTACACCACCTCCGGGCGGCCCGGCGGGCTGGCCAGCGGCATTGGCCGACCCGCGCCCGGCTTGCCCTGCCGGAGGTGACCGCGGCTGGAGCCGGGGATAACAGGGGCGACAGGCCGGGTAGTCATGGCTGCCTCCCGGGCAGGAGGCGGCTCCCCGGCCGGTGGCCGGGACGGCCGTGAGGACCGGCCGCCCGGCGTGTGTGTTCAAGCGGTGTCTGATTTAGTGGAGATCGCACCGGTTTGTGTGTCCGAGGGGGAACTTGAACTTGATCACGGAAACCGGTGCGGTTTCCCCGGATCGGGTGCACTGCGCTGCCGAAATACGGGAGCGGTCGCCGTCGGTGTTAACCCTTCCTTGCAACCGTCAGGACTTACCCTGGCTATCTTGAATCCACATCGGCCCCGCAGGCTGGCTGACTGGGGGCCCTCCCGCCACTGTCGTCGTGCCGGACAGTTTCCACTCGTGGAGTCATCGGGCTGCTGGTGAGGACGTGCGAGACTGGCATCGCTAGGCGTGTTATGTGCAGTGGCAACGGGTTGTTACCGGGTGCCATGCGGCGCGTGGGAGCAGGACAGGGCAAAGTTCATGGATAGCGAGGATTCAGGGCAGGTCAGCCCAGTGGCCGACCCGGGTCTTGCGGACCAGGCGCGGCGCCGCCTGGCTCGCCAGGCCGGCAATCCCGTGAGCGGGGCAGCCGCGGCGGCCGGCTGTGGTGGCCTGGTGGTGAGCACCGCCGGGCTGACCGTCGCTGTTGTGCTTCATTTCGTGGCCGGGCTGAGCTGGTGGTGGGTCGGCGGCGGCGTCCTTGCCGCAGCAGCGGTCTTGATGGCAACCGGCGTCATCGAGGTGTCTTCGGGCGCGCCAGATCATCGTGACGGTGACCGGATCGCAGACCCGTCCGATCTGGACGATCCTTGCCGTGAACTCCTGCTCCGCGCCCAGCGGGCCATCGCCGCCGTCCTGGGCTCTGAGGTATACGCCAGCGACGTGCTGGACCACGCCGCCGGAGAGATGGTGCTGAGGTGGCATGAGTGGGATATTGCCGCTGTTTTGCGCGAGATCACCAGGTTGCGCGCCGGGCTTGCCGCCGGCGCCGCAGCCGGCGGGGCTGGCTCCATGGCGGCCGCCGTGCTGGACTCGCAGCAGCGTGCTCTCACGCTGGCGTGCAATGCTACCGAAGCGAGGGCCGGCGCGCTGGAAAGCTATGCCGTGCAGGTGCAGGCTGCAGATGCGGCCCAGCAGGACTGGCTCAGCGCCCTGAGACTGTCCGCTCTCAACCGCCA
>Ga0182013_10008903_pt1 | contig 10694 bp, 9 predicted proteins | sample 612S2MmetaG_FD_120487 | JGI IMG/M metagenome (GOLD analysis project Ga0182013, IMG submission 120487) | Permafrost microbial communities from Stordalen Mire, Sweden - 612S2M metaG | ecosystem: Environmental > Terrestrial > Soil > Wetlands > Permafrost | place: Sweden: Stordalen | collected...
ACGGCCGGCAACGCGTGCCCGTTGAATGACGGTGCGGCCGCGGTCGTCGTCATGAGCGACACGAAGGCGAAGGAACTGGGCATCAAGCCGCTGGCGCGTATCGTCGCGAGCGGCGTCAGCGGTCTCAATCCCGAGATCATGGGACTCGGTCCGATTGACGCCTGTCGCCAGACCCTGAAGCGCGCGGGCATGACCATCGATGACATCGACCTCGTCGAGATCAACGAGGCGTTCGCGGCGCAGGTGCTGCCCAGCGCCAAGCACCTCGGCATCACGCTCGACAAGCTCAACATCCGTGGCGGGGCGATCGCGCTCGGACACCCCTTCGGCATGACCGGCGCTCGCATCATGACCACGCTGATCAACTCACTCGAGGACTCCGATGCGCGTTTCGGCCTGGAGTCGATGTGCGTCGGCGGCGGCCAAGGGATGGCCATGATCGTCGAACGCCTGGACTGATCGTCCAGGCGTTCTAACGTTCGTCTCGTCACGCGAGGTGACGATCACTTAGTGAATCAATACCTTGAGGGCGTCGTACTTGGCGGCGTCACCGAAGGTCTCGTACGCCTCGATCATCTGATCGAAGCTGAACTCGTGGGTGACGAACTTGTCGGCCGGCAGCTTGTGCTCCGCGACGAGCTTGAGCAACATGGCCAGCGTGTTGGTGTTGACCAGTCCCATCGAGATGTCGATGTTCTTGATCCACAGTTCGTTCAACTTGAGCTCCACCGGCTTGCCGTGCACGCCGATGTTGGCCACGTGGCCTCCGGGGCGAACGATCTCGGTCGCCATCGTGAACGTGCTCGGTATACCCACGGCCTCGATTGCGACGTCGACGCCGGCGCCATCGGTCAGTGCGAGCACCTGCTCTTTCCAGTCAGATTCGCCGGAGTTGACCGTGTCGGTGGCGCCGAACTCGTGGGCGCGCTTTAGACGAGCGCTGTCGAGGTCGATGGCGATGACCTTGGAGGGTCCGTAGAGACGCGAGGTCATGACGGCCGAGAGGCCGACGGGGCCCGAGCCGATCACCGCGACGACGTCACCGGGCTGCACGTTGCCGTACTGCACGCCGATCTCGAAGCCGGTCGGCAGGATGTCTGACAACAAGATGCCCTCAGCGTCGGTCATCTCAGCGGGGATCTTGTAGACCGAGTTCTCAGCGAAGGGAACGCGAACCAGTTCGGCCTGCGTGCCGTCGATCATGTATCCGAAGATCCAACCGATGCCCGCGACGCCCTCGGGGTCGAGACAGTGACTGAAGAGGCCCTGACGGCAGTTTGAACAGCGACCACACGAGCTCACGCACGAGAGGATCACCTTGTCGCCGACGGCCAGTTGGGTAACACCGGTTCCGATCTCCGTGATGATGCCAATGCCCTCGTGACCAAGAATTCGTCCAAGTTCGACTTCGGGTACGTCGCCCTTCAAGATGTGCAGGTCAGTACCGCAAATGGTCGTCGCGACCATCTTCACGATGACGTCAGTTGACTGGAGGATCTTTGGGTCGGGAACCTCTTCCCAGCTCTTTTGTCCGGGTCCTTTATATACGAGAGCCTTCATGGAGATCCTCTTTCCTAGTTCTTCGAGCGACGCTCTGTCGCTCATGGGTCAAGATGTGGCTCGACTACGAGCAATCCAGGTCCTTTAGCGAACCTAGAGCCACTTCAGATTGCAGTGGCAGGGCCTTAGGTCCCGATTCACTCAACCCATGCTCACGAGCATAAAGACGACTTTCGCGACCCTCCAGAACAGGCCTCTCGCCAGGTAACGCGTGCTGAATCGCCAACCGTGCGCCTCCATTGCCTTGTAGGGTTCGCCTGAGACATGAAAGTGGGGGTTTGATGATATTCGTGTACATACTGCTCGTCGTGATCCTCGTGCCCGTCATTGGCAAACTCGTGAACCGACGAAATGACGCCGCCTACCAGCGCACCGCGAAGTGGGGATCGATGTCGGGCTTTCGATTCAGTCGTTTCAGCGTGGACCCCGAGGAGAACCCTCGTCCGGTCGACGACGGCACTCAGCACGGTTACAAGGAGTTCGACTGACCAACTGAATGCTGCTGCGACGAAGCGAGCGAAGTGATGGACATCAGCGCCTGATGACCTCGTCCCGAGTCATCGTCAAATGAGTACCTTCGTCTGTTTGATCACGGTGGTGCGACCGAACTTGTCGTGAAGGGTTTGATTCTTCTTGTCCCAGATCGGCCACGCCAGGTCGATGATCCTCGGGAGACTGACGAGGAACAGGATCGCCGCTTGGTGATTCTCCGTCGCCTTCTGCGCGATCGTCGGATTCTTGTAGATGACGACGTGCACGAAGTTGGTCAACAGCATCAGCACACAGAACAGTCCGGTTCGAGCTCCGGCCTGCGCGATCAACACGGGGCCGTGATCGGTGGCGTTCACCGTACGGACTTGGGTCACTCGCATGCCGAGCGTCTGTCCGTTGGCGTAGGTCAGCATGAGCGACCAGTAGAAAAAGCTCGCGATCGTCACCGCGACTCCCGCGACTCGATAGTTGTGGAAGCCATTGAACGGCAACTGGATGACGACGATGAGTATCAAGGTGTCGATAAGGAAGCCGGCGACGCGGCGCCAGAAACCGGCCAACGACTGCGAGTCGCCCAGAGCGGTGTCCTCCGGCGGGAAGTACGGCAGCATGCCCGGCATCGCGTCCGTTGACGACGTCGCCGCACCACAGGTGCCGCAGAACCTCTGACCCGCCTCGACTTCGGCGCCGCATTTCGGGCATTGGCTCATATTCGCTCCCTTGGTAGGTCAATCAGTCATTCCAGCACACCTCGCCACCAGAAGGTTCGACCGAGGCTCAACGACGCAGGATAGAGATCGTTATAAGTATTGCGTCGAAGAGGAAATGGGCCACGATCGGTCGATTCAGTTTGTGGTGCTTCTGAAATGAGCGGGTATTGAAGTAACCAAAGGGCACCGTGAGCAGAAACCCGAAGCCGTAGTACACGTGGTAACTGGTTCGAAGCGTCAGGCTCAGCGCCAAAGACTTCTTGTCGGACCATCCCAGTTGATGGAGCCTCGTCAAGAGATAGCCACTGACCAGCACCTCTTCGGCAATCGCCGTGGTCGCCGAGAGAATGAGACCGTAGATGACGTAGTACTTCGGCACTGTCACTTCGCTGATCCTCGTGACCAACCCGGGATGCTCGGTGAGGAGGTGGGCGAAGGGGATGATGAGGATGATTTCGCAGACGAAGGCCAGGGCGCCGATGCCGAGGCCCGGGATGACGTCGCGCGTGAGACTCGGAAAGCCCATGCCGAGGACCTTGGGACCTTGGCCGGTGCGCGAGAGTAACAAGAGAGCCAGGGGCACCGTCGAGGCCACCGGTAGGTACGCCAAGATGAGCAAGACGAGGTTCAGGGCCGGTTGATGGTGCACGAGCGTGGGGAACGTCGTGAAGTTTTGCACGCCGGCCACGTGTTGGGAGAGCACAATGACGGCGCTCGCGACGCCGGGCGCCAAGAAGGCAAACATGACGAATCGTGTCTCCCAGACAATGGTCGTTCGAAACGGACCGGCAGGAAGGGCCGGCGTTTGCACGACTACCAGTCGATCGCGCGGCCCCTCGACGCCACCGGCGCGCAGGTTCGGCACGTGGAACGCGGGCGCCGGTACTCGTTCGGTGTCGAACGGCGTTGACGTGTCAGGCGGCAACGGACCTGCGACAGGGACCCTCGCGCCGCAGTTCGTGCAGAACGACCCCGTTGCGGTCGCTCCGCACTGTGGGCATATGTTCATTGTTGCCTTCGATCCGTCGCGACGCTGGACTGTCGCAGTCTTGCACGACGCGGGGCCGAAGGAGTCTCATAATCACCGTTGGATGACCTGTTCATCCTCGTCAAAATCGCCATCGGTACACTGGCGCCGATGGACCGCCATCTGTTGCCCCGCGTGATGCTCGCGCTTCTTACGGTCCTCAGTCTCTGCGCTGTCGTCATCTCACTGCACACCAACGGCTCGGGCCATCGCCCCAAGGCGTATGGCGCGCCGTCGTACGGATTTGCCGGCTACTCGGACCTAGCGACCGTCAATCAAATCAGCGCCCGATGGCGCGTTCCCTTTATCGCGTCCCAGCCCTATTTCGCCGCGGCGTCAACGTGGATCGCGGCGCAGAGTAACGACCAACACTTCATCCAACTCGGCACGACCGAGAATGTCACTGGCTTCTCGAGATCGTTCAACGTCTTTTGGAGCGACCCGGTCGTCCACTTCGAACCGCAGTCGCTCGGCGTCGTAGCCCCGGGCAACCTCATCACCTTTTCGATGGTAAAGATCGGCACCGGATGGAAGTTGCACTTCGATGACCGAACCACCTCCAAGTCCAACCAAGTGACCATTCACTATGGACGCACGACGACCTTCAACGAAGGTGAGTGGATCCAGGAAGACCCAACAACGGCAGACGTCAATGTGCACTATCCCTACCCCCATATGTCTCTGGTCACTTTCAGTCGATTGCAACTCGATCAGCAGGCCCCTCAACTGAGTTTCCAGTACGCGCAAGTGATGTCCAGTTCCAATGGTGTCTTTCTCATCCCCTCAAAAGTGCGGCACAACCAATTCACCTTTCATCGCGCGAAGGGCGCCACCCGGCAGTACCTTCAAGACGCCTTGCTCCTGTCGACGGCGATCTTCCCGTTCGACAACGATGCGCAGGACAACGTCTCGCCCTCTTCCTCTACCGTCGACGGACTCTTGAGCGCACTTCGCACGAACATTTCGGAGTTGAAGACCCAACCCTGGCCCAAAGCGACGCGTTCGGACATCGCGGGCATCGTGACCAATCTGACGAGACTTCGAAGACTCGTTCGACAATGGCCAGTCGCGCCGGCAACACTCGCGCCCCAGTACTACAACGAACTGCGCGGCATCGACACGTCAGATGAGACCTTCGTCTTGGATATTCACGCTCGGCTGGGAATCCCGCCCAGAGACTGAGCGGGCGGCGATTCGTCGCTCCCCCGCGAGAATGACAGAATCAAACGATGAAGGTGCAGTTGATCGATTCTGTCGCTGAGTTCCTCGACGTGACGGCGGCACGTCGCTCCGCCGATCCGATGCGGACGAATGTGATTGGGAGCGTCGCAATGTCGGTCAACTCTGGGCGCAGTCACTACGACGCGTATCGATGGTGGGTGGTCACCGACGATGACGTCGTCGTCGCCATGGCCATGCGCACGAGTCCCTTCAACATGGTGCTCACTCCAATGTCGCGTGAACCGGCCACGTTGCTGGGCGAAGCGCTGGGTCGACTCGACGATGACGTACCGGGACTCTCGGGGTCACGAGAAGTCGTGGAGTACGTCGTGGCGGGCTACCGGGCTTCGGGCAGCCCGGGATCGCATCGGGCGACGCGCGTGGGGCGAGACGATCTCATGTACGAGCTCGACACACTGACGATGCCCATCGTCGAAGGGCACGGCCGGCTGGCGCACGATCACGAGGTGGAGTCACTCGCCACCATGTTCACGCAGTTTGCGCTGGAAGTCGAACTCAACCCGCTTTCACTCGCCGACGCCCGTGAAGGCGTCGTCAAGGCCGTCAACGAGGGTTCGCTCTTCTGCTGGGAGCACGGCGGCGAGATGGTCTCCTTCGCGGGCCACGCTCCGGTGGTGCAGGCCGGTGCGACAAAGGTGGGTCGAATCGGTCCCGTCTACACCCCACCGTACTTTCGACGACACGGCTACGCGAGTGCGGTCACCGCGATGGTCGCGCAGCACCTCGTCGACCAAGGCGCGCGCGTGATGCTGTTCACTGACGCATCCAATCTGACGAGCAACGCAATCTATCAGGCGATCGGTTTCCGGTTGATCGACGAACTCGTCGATATGCGCTTCGAGAAGCGCTGACGACAGCTACTTTCCCGTTCGTATCACGCTCGGGTCATTGGTCCACGCGTCGTGCTCGGCGTCAGTGACCGACTTGCTCTCGTCGGGCAACATCACCGCAATGGAGTCGCGAACTTCGTAGACCTTGCGGAGCCGCGGGTTATAGAGCACGTTCTCACTTGGTACGTAGAGCAACTCGCCGTGATCGACGGGGTCTTCGAGCAACGCTAAGAGGAAACTGTCGAGCGCCATGGCACTGCATCCCTTCGATCGTGGCGACGCCCGGACGCGGCGGTCGCACTCTGGTGGCGTGTGGTCCCTAAGAACCGTACTCCGCGCGGTCGTGGAGGGTCCAACTAACGCTGGACCAAACGACGTCGTCGCAGGTACAGCGCGAGCACGATCAAACCCGCGACCGTGGTCGCGTCGCTGATGAGATTGCCCAGCGTGAGCATCGGCGTACTGCCGTAGACCAGGGAGACGTTGTTCGAGGTCGGCACGACGACCATCAGGTTCGGACTGACTCGATACGGGCCAGTGGCGCCGGTCGCGTGCCAGCGAGGGAAGTAGGAGATCTTCACGAGCACCGGTACGCCGATCTTGTTGACGTGAAACGAGATCGACTGGAGGCCGACCACCGTCTTCGTGATCTTGACCGGCGGCAACGTGTGGCTGTCGTCCATCGTGTTGACCGACAGCGCGCTCGGCCAGTTCGAGGGGCCGGTCGTCGCGGCGACCGATCCCCAGAGTTTCGTGTTGAGCCACCAGGTCGTGTTGGCGTCGAGCCAACCGACCCGACTGGTGGTGTTGGCGACGATGTTGGGCAACGCCTTGAGACCCACCACCATGGGACTGTTCTTGATGAGATAGATCCGCCACTGGTCCCCTGGGGCTGGCCACTTCTTCGTCGAGGCGATGTAGGTGAGTTGGGGATCCAGGTTCGCCTGGGCGACCACCGCGGGCGAGAACGCCAGGTAGTACTTCACACCGAGCATCTGGAGGTGCTGCACGCCGAGCGTGACGTTGAGCGGTCCGTAGGGCAGACCGACCATTGGATTGCTCGGCGACTGGCTCAGTTCGGCCTGGTCGAGGAAGTGGTAGGGCGTGGTGGCCGAACTCTCGAACAGGAGACCCTCCATTGAATCGACGCAGTTGTTCGTCCAGTACGGCATGAGCATGAGGGCCTCGGGTGTGCCGAAGCGGTCCTGGTCGGAGTTGTACTCCCACATCGCGCGGCCGCATCCGTACTTCTTCGAGACCCTGTTCATCGTCGACATGATGTCCTGGTACTCAGGCCAGCCGGGCTGCGCCTGATATCCGGAGTAGTTGAACTGCGCCCAGCTCGTCACCTGGTTCCCGGTGGTGTTCAGGCTGAGGGCCGACGCGACGTGCGGTATGACTCCGGGCACCACCGACAAGAGTCCGAGGACGAGTACGGCGACGGTCGCACGCGACGTTCGCTTCGCCGCGCGCGTCGGTGCGTCCTCTTCGAGCGTCGCCACGTCGTCAACCAGCGCGGGGGCGACGACCGGGTCGCTCGCGTTAAAGACCTCGGCGTGTTCGTGATCGTGCCCGTGCCCGTGCTCATGTACGTCGTCCGCGTGCCCAACACCGGCGGGCCAACCGGTACCGACCGACTCCTGTTTGAAGCTGAAACGGCGATCGCCCAGCTGTACCTCCCAGCCTCCGTCACGCGAACGGCGCCGCGCCACCCAGCGGGCCAACACGTAGCCGACGAGCCACCCGGCCGCGAGGTGGATCGTGATGTACCAGAACGGGACCAATCGCTCGTTCCAGATCACGTTCTGGGGGTCGTAGGTGTAGGCCACGATCGACAGCGCCACCAACGTCGTAAGGATCATGCCGAGGCGGTCGCGCACCGAGAAGGCGACGATCATCGCGATGCCGGCCAGCACGATCACCCAACGGTCACCGCCCGCTCCCCCGGTCGCGTTGAACCAACCGAGTTGGGCGAAGATATCGTGCAACGTGGCCACCGGGTCGTTCGTATAGCCCATGGAGTTCGTGTACTTCTGGGTCGTGACGAACGAGAAGAGCCACCACGCCGAGAGGCCGCCCGACAGCAGTCCGGCCCCGATGGCGAAACGCAGCGGTCGCGAGTAGTCGCCGCGCACCGGCTCGTCGCGCGGGTCACCGATACCGCGACGGTGCAGTAGTTCGAAGATGACGATCACCACCACCGCCTCGATGGTGAAGAACCACGGCAAGATGTGCGAGGCCAACGTCAAACTGAGACTCACCGCGGCGAGCCAGTAGCCCCGTCCGGTACGGACACCGCGTGCGAAGAGCCCAATCGTCAAGAGCGCCAGCGCGAGTGAGAGCGAGAAGGCGTACTCCCCCGCCATCGTCGAGAAGAGGTTCCCGCCATCGATCGTGAAGGACGCATCGAAGAGGAAGGGCAACGTCGCGATCGAGAGCGCCGCCGGAATCGGACGCGGCGCCTTGAACAGTCGTCCCATCATGTACGCCGTGATCGGCATCAGCACCGAGCCGAGGATGGTGGCGAGCTTCATCGCCACCGCGAACGTGATCACGTAACTGCCGAGCGTGGCGAGTAAGTCGGGCAGCACGAAGTAATAGGTGTAGGCCGGCATGCCGGCGAACCAACCGGGATACCACGGCGTCAAGTTGAAGAGGTTGCCCGTGGATCGCAGATACGCGGGCAACGCGATGTGCGAACCGGTGTCGCCGCCCGTGACGAGACTTTGGCTGAAGAGCAGAGTCGGATGCAGTTGCCACACGGTGACGAAGATGACGGCGAAAATCACCGCGAGGTCGAGACGACCCGCGGCGGTGTTGTGCTTTTTCAGCCACTCGCGAATCAGTGGCCCGACCTCTGGTACACGAGCGCCGCGATCGCGACGCCGTTGAATGACACGTGCGTGATTACGCTCGGAATGATCCGCTTGGTCCGCCACAACAGCACGGCGAGCACGACACCGAGGAAGAACAGTCCGAGGAACTGCACCGGCTCACCGTGCGCGGCGGCGAAGAGAGCCGCGCTGGCGAGTACCGCGAGCGTGACCGCCCTTCGCGAACCCACTCGTGTCGCGCCCTCGCTCATCGCACGAAAGAGGACGCCGCGAAATAGCCACTCCTCCATTATTGGCGCCAGCACCATCGTCATAACGATCAACAGCACGAACGTCGCCCCGTGCGCCGCGCCAAAGAGGTGCGTGACCGGTCGATTCAGATGCTTGACGTCGAAGGGCATATAGGCGACGTCGACGAGAAGTTGGCAGATGACCCCCACTGCGACGTAGGCGACGTCGCTCGGTCGCGGCCGCCACTGTTGGGGCAGCGACTTAAGATTTCCGTAAAAGTAGGCGTAGTAGATCGCAGCGCCAAAGCCGATCCACAGTCCCACGAGTCCGAGCGCGTTCGACCACCACGGTGGCGACGAGGCATTCGAGAGGGCGGTGACTCCTCCGCGATAGTTCGTAATCGCCACGCCGAGCGTCTCTAGAACCACTCCAATGAGTTGTCCGGCGAGGAATCCAAGGAAGCCGGCGAGCACAATCGCCAATGCTCGTGGCCGCTCGAGTGAATCGGCGTCGATCATTGCACCCACAAACAATTACCCTAACCGGCGTCGAGTTTTCCACAGGTGCAAGTCGATGTGTCGCTGTTCACCTCTAGTCTGGTCAAGTGAGTGACGCACCTGAACCGCCCAATGGCTACAAGAAATACCTGCCCGGTGGCGATAAGCCAATGGAGCCGGACGCTCGACGTCGCGTGTGGATGGTCGGCCTGCTCTGTTTCCTCATCGGCATCCTCATCATCCCCTCCCTGTTCTCGCACAAGAACGTAAAGACGCTTTCATACTCCGCGTTGGTCCACGACGCGAACCGCCACGTCATCTTCTCCTCGAGCATCAATAGTTCGACCGGCGTCATCACCGGACGGCTGAAGGACGGGACGACCTACAGCGCCAACGGTCCGAACCCGGTGCTGCCCAAGGAGATCGACACGCTCGAGACGGGTAAGAACAACGTCACCTTCGAGAACCCGAGCAACCTCCTCTCCGCGCTGCTCCCCTACATCATCTGGATCGGACTCTTCGTTGGCCTGATGGTCTTCATCAGTCGTCAGGCGAAGGGACAGATGCAGGGCATGTTGTCCGTTGGTCGCTCGAAGGCGAAGCAGTTCAATCAAGATCGCCCGAAGACCACCTTCGCTGACGTCGCCGGTTACTTCGGTGTGAAGCAGGAGATCAGCGAGGTCGTCGAGTTCCTCAAGACGCCGGGACGCTACAAAGAGATCGGCGCCCTCATCCCCAAGGGCATCTTGCTCGTCGGACCTCCCGGCACCGGCAAGACGATGTTGGCGCGCGCGGTGGCCGGTGAAGCCGGCGTGCCCTTCTTCTCCGTCTCGGGATCGGACTTCATGGAGATGTTCGTCGGCGTCGGTGCCAGTCGCGTCCGCGACCTCTTCTCCACCGCTCGCAAGCAGGCGCCCGCCATTGTCTTCATCGACGAGATCGACTCGATCGGTCGCAAGCGCGGCGCCGGCGTCGGCGGCGGACACGACGAGCGCGAGCAGACCCTCAACCAGATGCTCAATGAGATGGACGGCTTCGATCCGTCCGAAGGCGTCGTGGTCATCGCCGCGACGAACCGACCCGACGTCCTCGACCCGGCGCTCTTGCGTCCGGGCCGCTTCGACCGACAGATCGTGGTACCGCTGCCCGACCTCGACGAGCGGCTCCCCATCCTCGAGGTCCACGCGAAGAATAAACCCTTGGACCCTTCGGTCAGTCTCGAGATGGTCGCTCGGGGCACTCCCGGCATGAGTGGCGCCGACTTGGCCAAC
>Ga0182013_10008905_pt1 | contig 10693 bp, 10 predicted proteins | sample 612S2MmetaG_FD_120487 | JGI IMG/M metagenome (GOLD analysis project Ga0182013, IMG submission 120487) | Permafrost microbial communities from Stordalen Mire, Sweden - 612S2M metaG | ecosystem: Environmental > Terrestrial > Soil > Wetlands > Permafrost | place: Sweden: Stordalen | collected...
CGGACGCAGCTGCATCCATCCCATCACCTTGCGTTCGGCCAGCATCGCATAAGCGAACGTCGTCACGACGACGAGCAGCAGCAGCGCGGACTTGATCGTCACGACCAGCCAGAGCGGCGCGGCGTTGAGAACGGCAAGGGCCGAATCCATTAGGCCCCGCTTCCCGCGACGGCGGCGGCGCGATCCGCGCCGGCGCGAAGGTTGATCGCCTTTGCGTACGCTCCAGCCGGCAGCACGTTGGCCGCGTCGTCGGACAGGCCGCCCGTGACGACGACGACGTCGTCCGCGATGCCGGGACGCACCTCGACGAGCAAGTCGTGAAGCGTCGCGTCGCCGCCGTCGAGGTCCACGTAGTCTCCGCTAGACGCTCCGAGGCGCGCCGCACTCTGCGGCGACATGGCCACCTGCGGCAGCGGGCGGAGCCCGCTCAAGCGATCGTCGTTTGCGACGGTACCGTCGCCGGCGAAAATGTGCGACTCCGGAAACACGCGCCAGGCACCCTCGCGTCGCACCGGTTCGAGCGCCGTGACGCTGCTCGCGAAGCGCGGATCGCCGGGAACGAGGTGCGCGGGCACGCTGGCGGCGCTTGCGATGACCAGCGCGGCGAGTTCCTCCGCGGTGGGAAGATCGAAGTCGAGCTGCTGGCCCAGACCGACGAGCATCTCGAGATCCGAAAGCGCGCCGTCGGGCGCGTCGAGAGACTGCTCGACCGGGAGCACGTCGCCGGCGATGTCGATCGTCGTGCCGGTTTTCTCGAACGCCGCGGTCGCCGGCAAGACCAGCGTGGCGAGCTTCGCCGTATCGGTGAGAAAGAGATCGCTCACGGCAAGGAACGTTACGCGTTGGAGCGCCTCGCGGACCGCGCGGCCGCCGGCGTGATGCAGCGCGGGGTTCGCGCCGAAAATCGAGAGCGACGCAAGTTCGCCGTTTCTCGCCGCGGCCAGCATCTCGTCCGTGCCGAACCCGCACTCGGCGCCGGCCAGGGCGGCGTAGCCGGGGGCGAAGCCGGGCAACATGCCCATCGCTTCGGCGCCGCGCGCGTTGCCTTGTTCGCTCGCGATCCAAAACGTTGCGTCGCGGCCTTCGAGCGCGCGCACCAGATCGGCCGCCAAGCCGAGATCGACGCCGTCCCAGACGACTGCGACGCGCGCGGCGCCTTGCGGAATCGCCGCGACCGCCTCGGCCGCGCCGGCGACGTCCACGCACGGAACGACCGGCCGCCGTTCGATCGGCGCGATCCGGATCAGCGTCGCGCCGTTGCGCAGGACGGCCTTGCGCACGCGCAAGTCCATGACCGGCGCGCGCTGCGCGGCCGATTCTCCGGCAACGACGATCGCTTGCGCGCCGTCCAGCGCGCCATACGAAGCGGCCCCGTGTTTGCCGGGCGCGGCTTGACGTTGGCGGCCCGCCCGCCAATCGAGATTGCGCACGCCCGCCTTGCGAAAGACGTACTGCAGAAGGTACGCTTCTTCGTTCGTGAGACGGCCGCCGCCGATGACGCCGGCGCTCGCCGGGCCGCGCGTCGAGACCGCCTCTTTAATCGCTTTCGCCCAGATCGCGAACGCGTCGTCCCAGCCGATCTGCACGAAGCCGCCGCCGTCGCGGTAGAGCGGCTGCGTCAGACGGTTCGGCGATGCGTAGAACCCGATGTTATAGCGGCCGCGATCGCACAGCCAGCCGTCCGAGACGGCGTCGTCGCTCTCGACCGACATCGTACGCAGCGCGGTTCCAAACCGCGTGTCCACGAACTGGCGGCAACCGACCGCGCACTGCGTGCAGCTCGTCTCGACGCGACGCAGATCCCACGGCCGGGACTTGAAACGGTACGTCTTGGAGGTGAGCGCACCGACCGGACAGATCTCGGTTACGTTGCCGGTGAAATTGTGACGGTAGGGGTCGCCGGTCGCGGTAGCGATCATGTCGCGGACGCCGCGGTCCTTGACCACCAGCTGCCGTTCGCCGGCGATGATGTCGTCGAACCGCACGCAGCGCTGGCAGACGACGCACCGCTCCTCGTCGAGCACGATGGTCGGCCCGAGATTCACGCCCTTGGGTTTGCTCGTCTTCGGATCGGCGACGTCCGACGTGCCGCGCGCGTACGCCATCGCGTAATCTTGCAGATCGCATTCGCCGCCCTTGTCGCAGATCGGACAGTCGAGCGGGTGGTTGACGAGCAGCAGCTCGAGAATCGTCGCGCGACCGTCGGTGGCGCGCTGGCTGCTCGTGCGCACGACCATGCCTTCGGCGACCGGCGTATTGCAGGCGATCTGCAGCTTCGGCATGCCTTCGATCTCGACCAAACAGACGCGGCACAGGCCGGCCGGTCCCAGCTTTGGATGGTAGCAGTAGACCGGGATCTCTTGTCTGACGCGTTTCGCGGCTTCGACCAAGAGCGTGCCTTTGGGAACGCTCAGCGCGACGCCGTCGATGGTCAGATTGATCGAATCTGCCGCGTTATCGGACACCGGCCACCTGCCGCCCTTGGACGCGCGCTTCGAAACGGTCGGGGAAGCGCACCAGCACCGACTTGAGAAACGGCTCGATCGAGTCGCCGAGCGCGCACAAGTTCAGCCCGGTGATCGAGGAACTGACGCGCAGCAGCATCTCCATGTCGCCCGGCAGACCGCGGCCCTGCACGAAACGATGGAGCACTTTCTCGAGCCAGTGGCCGCCTTCGCGGCACGGCGTGCATTGGCCGCACGATTCGTGCGCGAAGAAGCGAATCAAATTGTAGGCCGCCTTCACGAAGTCGGTCGTGTCGTCGAAGACGACGAACGCGCCCGATCCGAGCATGGATCCGGCCTTGGACATGCTCTCGTAATCGTACGGCCAGTCGAGGTGCTCGTCGAAAATGCACGCCGAGGAACCGCCGCCAGGCTGAACGGCCGCGAACGTGCGCCCGGGACGAAGGCCGCCGGCGATCTCGATGATCTCGCGGACCGTCGTTCCGAGCGGAATCTCGTAGTTGCCCGGCTTCTGCACGTGGCCCGAAACCGAGACGATCTTGTAGCCTTTGCTGCGCTCGGTGCCTACCGCGGCAAACCATTCCCAGCCCTTTTGCAGGACGGGCACGAGATACGCCAGCGTCTCGACGTTGTTGACGACGGTCGGCATGCCGTAGAGGCCCGCGATGGCCGGAAAAGGCGGCTTCAGGCGCGGCTCCCCGCGCTTGCCCTCGAGCGAGTTGAGCAACCCGGTCTCCTCGCCGCAGATGTACGCGCCGGCGCCGCGCTGCACGGTGACTTCGAGATCGTAGCCCGTGCCGAAAATATTCTTCCCGACCATGCCCGCGGCGCGCGCCTGCGCCAGAGCCTGCGTGAAGATCTCGTATCCGGCCTTGAACTCGCCGCGAATGTAGATGAACGCGTGGTTCGACTTGATGCCGTACGCGCCCAGCAGCATCCCTTCGAGGATCAGGTGCGGCTTGTTCTCCAACAGCATGTGATCTTTGAACGTGCCCGGTTCGGCTTCGTCGCAATTGCAGACCAAATACCGCGGGCTGTCGTTGTTGGGAAGAAACGACCACTTCTTTCCCGTCGGGAAGCCGGCGCCGCCGCGGCCGCGCAGGCCCGACTTCTCGGAAATCTCGAGCAATTCGGCAGGCGTCATCTGCGTGACGGCGCGCTTCCACTGTTCGTAGCCGCCGTTCGCGCGATACGCGTCGATGCCGCGTTCGTCCACCTCGCCGATGCCGGCCGTAAGGATCTTAGTGACCGGCATGCGCTCGATCTTCTTCCCGAATCACGGCGTCGATGGCGCTCGCGTCGCGAACCGTTCGCTCGCGCGAACGCCCCAGCAACGCGGCGTCGTCGTTGACGATGCGGTCGAGCGCGATGAGGCCCGTCCGGTCGCCGAGACCGCCGGCGTTGTTGGGGTCGGGCACGCCGGTATCGCCGGGCATCTTCTCGCCCTCGGAGACCTCGGTATCTTGCCTGACCGCCCACGTCTTTCCCGGCCGCTCGGTCTGAGGCAGCGGAGCGACGCCGGACGTGCCGCCGCGGATCGCCGCCAGCACGCCGTCCACCGTCTGCGGCGTGAGGTCGTAGAGGAATTCGAGATTGACTTGCATGCACGTCGGACGATCGCACGACGCCAGGCACTCGACTTCTTCGTAAGAAAATAGACCGTCGTCGGTCGTCTGCAGGTTTCCGATTCCGAGCTTCTCTCGAAACGCGGCCATCACGTCTTCGGCGCCGCCGAGCGTGCACGAAAGTCCGCGACAGACCTGCAGCACGTACCTGCCGACGGGTTTGCGATAAAACAGCGTGTAGAACGAAACGGTGGATTCGACGACGGCGGGCGTGAGATCGAGAAATCCCGCGGCGAAGCGCATCGCTTCGGGGCTGACGAAGCCCTCGCGCGACTGGAAGAGATGCATGAGCGGCAGCAGCGCGGAGCGGCGCTCCTCGTATTGGGCGGCAAGCGCCTCGCATTGCGGCATCAGCTCGGCCGCGAGCAAAGGAAAGTTCCGCACGCGATCGCTCATCAGCGGTCCACTTCGCCGAAGACCGGATCGAGCGATCCGATCATCACGACCAGGTCCGCAATAAGGTTGCCCGGTGCGATCCCCTTGAGCGCTTGGAGATTGTAGAGCGACGGCGGTCGCGTGCGCACGCGGAACGGGCGGTTTCCGCCGTCGCTGACGATGTAGTAACCCAGCTCGCCGCGCGGGCCCTCGACGGACTGATACACGTCTCCCGGCGGAACGCGGAACCCTTCGCTGACGATCTTGAAGTGGTGGATCAACGCCTCCATCGAAAGCGCGATCGTCTCCTTCGGCGGAGCCGCCACCTTCGTGTCGTCGATCATGACCGGACCGGGCGTATCGAGATCCTTGCGAACCTGCTTGAGGATGCGAAGCGACTGGTCGATTTCGTCGAGCCTGACCAAAAACCGCGCGTAAGCGTCGCCCTCGGTCCGCGTCGGAACGTCGAACTCGTAGCGATCGTAGCCGCTGTACGGAAACGCCTTGCGAACGTCATAGGCGACGCCGCTCGCGCGCAGGGCGGGCCCCGTCAGGCTCCACTGCAACGCTTCCTCGGCGGACAGAATGCCCACGTCGATCGTGCGATCCTGGAGAATCGGATTGGCTTGCAGCAAGCCGCGCAGTTCGCGCATGCGGCCCGGCAACTTCGCCAGCAAATCGTCGAGCTTGGGCAGAAAGCCGGAAGGCAGGTCTCCGTTGACGCCCCCGACGCGCATGTAGTTGGGATGCATGCGCGCGCCGCCGGCCGCTTCTTGCAGGTCGAGCACGTTCTCGCGCAGGTCGAAGGCGTAAAAGAAGCCGGAAATCGCGCCGAGATCGATGCCGCCGGTGCCCAGCCAGACGCAGTGCGACGCGATGCGCGTCAGCTCGGCGATGAGCACGCGGATCTGCTGCGCGCGCGGGGGAATGCGATCGGAGATGCCGAGCAGTTTCTCGACGCCGAGCACGTAGCAGAGCCCGTTGCTCTCGGGCGCGAGATAATCCATGCGCTCGATGACGGTCTGCGCCTGCGACCAAAAAAGATTCTCGGCGGTCTTTTCGATGCCGGTGTGCAGGTAGCCGATCTCGGGCTCGGCCGTGACGACGGTCTCGCCGTCTATTTCGAGCATGATCTGCAGCACGCCGTGCGTCGAGGGATGCTGCGGGCCCATCGACAGCACCATCGCATTGCCGTCGCGGCTGACGATCTCCGGCGTGAGCGGCGTGGCCGACAGCGTCACGGCGAGGCGCCTTCCTCGCGTACGCGCGCGATCTGTTCTTGCAACGCCTCGAGCGTGCGTCCGGTGGGGGGCGTTCCGGCTTGTACGTTGCTCTTGAGCGCGAACGGCGGGCGCGGAGCCTTCTCGCGCGCGGGCCCGCGCAGCGGATAGTCTTTGCGGAGCGGATGACCCTCCCAGTCGCCGGGCATCTGAATGCGCCGCAGATCCGGGTGCCCCTCGAAGACGATGCCGAACAGATCGTAGATTTCGCGCTCGGCCCAATCCGCCGACTTCCAGATGCCGGTCGCGCTCGGCAGCTGCGGACGCTCGCCCGGGACGCCGCAGAGGACGCGCATCCGGACCGGCGTTCCGGCCTCCGCGACGGTCGCCGCCGTGGCCGGCAGCTTCAAAAGATGATAGACGACGTCGTAGCGCGGTTCGCGCTGCGGGTAATCCACCGCGCCCAAATCCAGCAGCATCGTGAAGCCGCCGGCCGCGAGCTCCTCCAGACGCGCGTGCAGTCCGGCGGGTTCGACGCGCTCGATGACGGCGTCGTCGATCGGCGGACGAAGGCTCGGCGGGTCGATTGCCAGACCCGCGATGGGCGGCGTTTGCGTGCTGGGCACGTCAGTCTCCCTCTACGATCGCGCGAGGATGCCGCCGCGGCCGCCCTCGCGGATCTGCTGTTGGATCAGATTCACCGCGTAGAGCAGCCCGTCGGGCGAAGGGGGACAGCCGGGAACGTACACGTCGACGGGGATGATCGTGTCGACGCCCTGCACGATCGCGTAGTTGTCGAAGATGCCGCCGGAGCTCGCGCAGGCGCCCATCGAGATCACCCACTTGGGGTCGGCCATTTGATCGTAGAGACGCTTGACGACCGGCGCCATCTTCTGCGCGACGCGCCCCGACACGATCATCAAATCGGCTTGGCGCGGCGAGCTGCGAAAGACTTCCGATCCCAATCGCGCGATGTCGTATTCGGGCGACGTCACGGTCATCATCTCGATCGCACAGCAAGCCAGTCCCATCGTCAGCGGCCAAACGCTCGTGCTCTGCGCCCAGCGGGCGACGTCGTCGAGGCGCGCGAGAAGAAAGTGGCCCGGGCTCATCTCCATTGGAAGCCGCCCTTCTTCCATACGAACGCGTAGCCGATGGCCAGGACGATCACGAAGACCACCATCTCGACCAGACCGAAGACGCGCAGCGAGTGCATCTGCACCGCCCATGGATAGAAGGAAGCCGCCTCGACGTCAAAGATCACGAAGAGCATCGCAACGAGATAGAACCGGATCGGAAAGCGGCCCGCCACCGCGGACGTCGGCTCGACGCCGCACTCGTAGGCTTCCATCTTGTGCGGATTGGGTTTTTTGCGGCCAAGAAGGCCCGGGAGAAACGTAAAGAGTAGCGCCGCGGCCAGCGCGACGCAGAGGTAGATTGCCACCGGTCCATAGGGGTTCATCAGCGTGCGATTTTTTCACAAAATCGAAGGAAACCCTGGGCTTTCTCGATGCCCGCGAGGTCCGACATTGGTCGTACGAACCCCGGCGAGCCCACAGGCAATTCGAAAGGCCGCTCGGACTCGGGAACGGTAGTATGCCGTATGTTCGGATCCGCTCCTCCGGCGTTTCTGGTCGCCTGCGTTGCCGCGTTGGCCGTAGCGCCCTGCGTAGCAAACGCCGATGCGACCGCCGACCGCTCGGGCGACCTCGCCGCGTTCGTGCACGGCGGCCTGGCGGCGGCGCCCAACAATTTCTCCTCGGTGCGCGGCAGCCGGATCGACACGTCCAAGTTTTCGGCCCTCGTCAACTTCGGCCCGACCTTCTCGATCTGTACGGTGGACGACGACACCGCGGTCGCGATGGAAAACGGCGGCATCAGCGCCTGGAGCCTCGACTGCGACTCGCAGCCGATCGACGCGCCGCCCGCGGATCTGCTCGCGCAGCTCAAGAGCGAAATCTCCGCCAGCATTCCCGCATCGTTCGTTCCGACCACGTTCCAAGATGCCGACGGCGTCCCGCACGTACACTGGAAGGGCCCGAGCGGCCTGGCGATCGACGCATACGCCTGGCGCACGGCGAGCGATGGACCCTCGCTATTCCGCGTCGCCGCCATTCATTTAATCGGCATGCCCCCGCCGCCGTCGGAGGCGCTGCCGCCCAAGCGGTCGTAGAGTCGGATCATGCGCTACACGCTTCTCGGCCTGGTCTTCTTGCTCGTTCTCGGAGCGAACGGCGGCGGATGCAACAACAGCGTCGTCGGCGTTCAGGATTACGGCAGCGTCAGCGGCCGCGTGCTCGACGCGACCACGAACGCCCCGATTCCGCAAGCCTACGTCTCGGTGGGATCGCTCTTCGTTTCGGTGGCAGACAAGCACGGCGGATTCGTCATCGGACGGGTCCCCGTCGGCGATCAAGAAGTCGATGCGCGATCGCCGGGTTACGCGACGGCCGGCACGACCGTGACGATCCTCAAGGACCAAACCGCCAGTGCCGGCTTCATCCGGCTGGTTCCCGTAGCCAAGCCGGCCAACCAGCCGACGCTGCCGCCGCCGGCTACGCCGTCTCCGGCTCCGTCCGAAACGCCCGCGGCAGCGGGATCTACGTCGCCGGCGGTATCGCCGGCCGCGACGGCGCCGCCGGGCGCGGCATCGCCGTCACCGGTGCCGTCCGCGAGCCCCGCAGCTTCACCCGCGCGATAGACGGCTACGTCAGGCGCGCCTGCGCGAGATCCAGGTCGTACTGAATCGCGTTGTACACGTCGTCGGGAATGCCGCCGCCGCGGCGCATGTCCGCAATGGCTTGTAATTCCGCGTCGAGCGCCGCGCGTTCCAAACGGTGGTCGATCGAGATCTCGTTGAGTTCGCCGTCTTCGCCGTGCTCGTCGCCGTCGAAATGGCCCTTGAGGTACTCGATTCTCCGCGAATATTCGCCTAAGAGCCGTCCCGTGATCTCCCACTCGAGCGTCCCGCTGAAGCCGGATTCGAGCGCGTGCAGCTGTGCGATGCCGGCTTCGAGCGCCTGAATCCGAACCGACGCTTCGAGGTGCGCCATCGAACTCTGATCGGTCGCATCGAACAGGCGCGACAGCGGAGCGAGCGTCACGCCCTGCACGACCAGCGTCGCGACGATGACGCAAAACGTGAGGAACAGAATTTCGTCGCGCGCCGCGAACGGTTGTCCGGCGGCGTCGCGATAGGGCAGCGCGAGCGCCGCCGCCAGCGAAACGATCCCGCGCATGCCCGCCCAAGAAATGATCGCGACCGCTCCGATTCGCGGAACGGGATCCTCCCGCGCGATTCTTTTCGAGAGCAATCGGGGCAGGTACGTCGCCGGGAACACCCACACGATCCGCAATACGATGACGAGCACGCTCACGACGGCCGCGTCCATGAGATAGCGCTGCGGCGACCGCACGAGGCCGTGAACGATGTCGGGAAGCTGCAGTCCGATCATCAGGAAGACGAAGGCGTTAAGCAAGAACGTAAGCACCGACCAGACCCCGCCCGCAACGAGGCGCCCTCCCGAGCGGAAGATCTCGTGCGCGTGCCGGCTGCTGTAAATGCCGGCGCTCACGGCCGCGAGCACGCCCGAGACGTGCATGGCTTCGGCCGGAAGGTAGGCGGCAAACGGCGCCAGCAAGGCGACCACGTTCGAGATCGTCGGGTCGTCGAGATCGCGCGCGATCAACTGTCGCATGAGCGCGAGGAGGACCCACGCTGAGGCCAGGCCGACGAGAATGCCTCCGATAGAAACCAAGACGAACGCCACGCCGGCTTGCGCGAGCGAAAACGAGCCGGTGACGACCGCGGCGACCGCAAACCGGTAAATGACCAGCGCGGTCGCGTCGTTGACCAAACTTTCTCCGCTCAGGATGGCCAAGATGCGGCGCGCGATCGGGACTCGTTCGAAAACCGCTTCGGCCGCGACCGCGTCCGGTGGCGATACGATCGCGCCGAGGACGAACGCGATCGGCCACGTGAAGCCGGGGATCATCGCGTGCGTCACCGCGGCGACGATCACCGTCGTAAAGATCACCAGACCGAAAGCAAGGAAAAAAATCGGACGCGCGTTGCGCTTGAACTCGAACCAATCCGTCGACCAGCCGCCGCTAAAGAGCAGCGGCGGCAGCACCAGCAGAAAGATGAAGTCCGGCGAGAGATGCGGGCGCGGCAGGTCGGGCACGAACGCAAGCGCGATTCCGCCGACGACGAAGGCGACCGGATACGGGATGTCCAGGCGCTTGGCGATCGCCGTAAGGACGACCGTTGCGCCCAGGATCAGGACGAGCGCTAGCGCTGCCGCCACGTCTTGCTTCCTAGCCTCGCGCGGGCGAGCCCGGCGGCAACTCAGAAGCCGTGCGCGCCATCGTATTGATGGAGGAAGCGCTTCGCGTCGTCGATCGGAACGCCGAACCCGATGCTGCGCTCGTCGTCGAATCGCGAGTCGGCCAGAGCGATGATCTCGCCGGTATCGGCCAGGAAGATCGGGCCCCCGCTGTACCCGGGAACGATCGGCATCGTCACCTCGATCGCGTCGTTGCGCGAGGCCGAGAGATTCCCGGTCGCCAGCGACGTCGCCAAGTCGAGGCCCTCGTCATCGAAGTCGTCGGGCACCGGATAGCCGAGCAGGCCGAGCTCCCGGCCGAGCTGGCGGTCGAGGTCTTTGGACGAACCCAGCACGGCAACCGGCAGATTCGGCTCCCTGGTGCGCAACAGCGCGACGTCTTGATCTTTGTCCTGCGCGACGACGTCGGCGTTCAATTTCGTTTTGTTATCCACGGTCACGTGAAGGTCGGACGCGTGATCGACGGCGTGTTGAACCGTGAGCACGTCGCTGCCCCACTTTCCGCTCGCGACGACGACGCCGGTTGCGTACTCTTGATCGGGCGGAGCGTGTTTTTTCTCCGCCGGCACGTTCATCGTCAGCAGCACGACCGACCGGTGGAGTCCGCGAGCGGAAGCGACCAGCGGGTCGTCGGCGTAGTGCGTCGCGCAGCCGCACAGAGC
>Ga0182013_10008906_pt1 | contig 10692 bp, 21 predicted proteins | sample 612S2MmetaG_FD_120487 | JGI IMG/M metagenome (GOLD analysis project Ga0182013, IMG submission 120487) | Permafrost microbial communities from Stordalen Mire, Sweden - 612S2M metaG | ecosystem: Environmental > Terrestrial > Soil > Wetlands > Permafrost | place: Sweden: Stordalen | collected...
AACAACGGCTATCAGCCCTAGCTGCGCCATGAGTTTCAAAAGTTTCTCTTCCATCACATCCCCCTCGGCTTGCCGCTCACAGTTCCAAAAACGAAATCGTAATACCGGCCATTCTTGGCGATTTTGATACTCGAAATACCCTTGGCCTCATGCAGATGCCTTCTAATTTCAACCCCACCAAACTCTGCGAGAAAACCTTCGTCGTCTTGCTCTTTCTCCCGCCTGGGCGTCATTAAAACATCCAGATCGTTCCCTATGCCCCGTTCCAACGTGCTTCCGAAAAGCGAAGCCAGTAAGCCGTGACGCTCAGCCATTTGCGCGACGGGTTCAAAGCGCTCTACCACATCGGCGAACGTCCAGCGCCTAATAATTGTCGCCCTGTTCGTTTGCTTCGCTATTATCTCCGCCGTTGTTTCCACCGTCGTCTCCGCTGTCACCACTTGGATAAGAATCGTACCCCGCGAAAGAGCCTTGGTCTGCATATGCCAATGCGTTCACACCGGCATCCACCGCCGCCTGGTCACCAGCGTTCACGCTCTGCTGTACTTGATTCAGGTCATATTGCTGAACCTGCTGATATGGAATCAAGCCCTCATCCAGTCCGTTGTTTTGCGTGGGCGCGTTGTCAAAGCCAAGAGCTTTATTCAGCCATGCCGAAAGATCACCAAAGCCGGTCGATGTGTTGCCAGTTGGCCCCGGCATTGTCGCGCTTGCCGCCTGATCTGCGTCCCACTGGTTTTCTACCGTCTCCCATTGACCATTGACTTGCTCGGGCGTATTCCATGAATCAAGCGACGCGAGAGGCATTGAGTAGGCCCCGCTCGCTAAATCCGCATTGACCATGTTCGTCGCTTGCTGCACATTCATATACTGGTTTTTCCCGGCTGCGGTTAAACCAGAAGTTGATGCCAGCATTCCGGCTTTGCTTCCGCCTGGAAGCCCCGGCAAACCAAGCTGTGCCCCGAGCGATGGGCCGCTGCTCTGACTGCTTTGCGGATAGTCGGGATTGTAGGGAGCATAATAGCTTGCGCCCGCCGCACCCCCGCTCCCGCCGCTGCCGTTGCTCCCCGTCATTTTCTTGAGCAACTTCGGGAGGGCTTTGTAGGCAACATAGGCCGCGATAGCCACGACGCCAACCGCGAGAATTGTTTTGTTCGTGTTCGTGCTTGCCATGTTGCTCCTTTACCTGCGATACCCGCGCCCGCGTCCGCCGCCGTAATACGCTCTGCGCCCGCCCGGCCCGACAATGCCCGGCTGCATGATGATTACGCCGTTGCTCAGATAGCCCGCGTACGGCTGCGGATAGCCCATCTGGGGCGGCACACCCTGTACGGGGTCCCCGGTTCCAAACATCCCGCCAAGCCAGCGCGCGCCCAAGATCACGACGATGATAATCGCGCCCCATTCGATAATTTTTTCAAGATTCATTTGTGCCCTCCATGCCCCCTGTTTCAATGTCCGGCGTTGCGTCGTAGTCCTGTACCCCTGAACCGCCCCCGTCCGCCTGATTTTCAGCCTCGCTTTTCGCTAACGATGCCTTCTGTCCTGGGCTTTTTGGACCGTGGTCGGTTAACCATGCCCCGATTCCACCGAGGGCATGATCTATCGGCTTTAGAATCGGCTTTGTCATTGGCTTGATTTCCTCGGGCACGCCATAGAAAGTGAGATCGACCCATGATGCAAAGCGGGTAAAAAGCTCTTCGGGGTAAAAGCTGTCTGGAATCGAGATTTTGTCCCATGCGAAAACGACCGCGCATATTAGCGCGATGACGGCAAGCAGAATCAACCATCCTGCCGCCTCGAAAATATCGTCTTCCGCGTGACTTATCGCGCCCATTTCCCGCCCCTACTGAGTCGTGCCCGCCCTGATCGAAAGAATGATGCCATCGCCAAGCGTTCCCGCTGCCCATATCTGGCAAAGGTTATCAACGGGATAGCTGATTTCCGTATCGGGCGTAATGACATCGCCCGAGGTGCTTCCCTGTGACAATTCCGCCGCTGAAAGCGCCACTCTGCAAGGCGCAGCGTTGCCAGTCGGTGTGCCGTTGTGCGCCCGGATATAAACGGTCGTATTGGCTGGCACGCGCAGAGCCTGACTCGGCTGCGGAACTCCGCTCGCCGTAAAGATCATGCGCATGGAATAATTGATCGCCTTGCGCGGAACTAGACCGGTGTTCGGCGTGGAACCCAAGCCGATGATTCCGCCGCTTCCAGTAAGCCCCGGCGAATTGTTTAAGCCTTTCGGCATTTAGTTGCCCCCTGCCCTGCTGAGAATTCCGCTCGCATAATCGGCCACGCTTGCCGGGTAGGATTGCCCCGCCGCTTGCGCCCGGTCCACGTGCCCCGGCCCCCAGTTGTACGCGGCCAAAGCATCGAACCAATTGCCATATTTCTGGAAGAGGCTTTCGAGGTAGGCTGTTCCGCCCGCCACGTTTTGCGCCTCGTCGTTCGGATTCACTCCCAGTTGCGCCGCCGTGCCAGGCATAAGCTGCATGATGCCAAGCGCCCCGGCCTTGCTCCTGAGCGTGTTTCCCTGTGAGTCGGTTTGCCGCCCGCGCGATTCCGCGTGTATGACCGCCTCGACTATCGCATCTAGTCTGCTCGGCTGGTCATAATCCGCTTCATACGCTGGCGCTGCCCCGAGAGTGTTACCTCCCTGCGCCGTCGCGCCCTGACTCTTTCGAGTTAGAAAGAGCCAGAGCGCAACCGCAACGCAAGCGAGTAACAGTGTCCGCATCTATTCCTTTAGCTTGCCTCCACGGGCGCATAGATGCGCCGGGTGAAGATGCGAAGCTGATCGAGGTTAGAGCCGGACGGATTCGCCACTTGGAACTGCAAAGCGATGCCGGCTGCGGGGTTGGCGTTGTTGAGTGTGCCGTTCGTCCAATCGATGAAATACTGGCCAGTGAGCGCGGTACTCGGGTCATACCATTCGTCGTCCAGCATCTTCTGCTGAATGTCCTGGGCATACTCATCGAAGTTAAACGTCGAGGCGGTCGCAGTGAGGCGCTGAAGAATGTTCGCGTTCAACGTGTTCGCGCTTCCGCCGCTCTCGGCCAACACAAGCCAGTTGGTAAAAGCGCCGCTCTGCGGCATGGCCGGATCGAGCATACGCGCCTGAGCGGCACCGATGAGGGCGATATGCTCTTCCTGATAGAGGACGTTGGTGTCCCCTGCCAGGCCGAGCCGGTCGTCGTCCCATTGCACAGTGAGGCCGGACCAATTCACTACGCCATTGTTCCCGAAGAAACAAGATGTCAAATCGCCGGTATCCACTTCGACCTGGATGCTCGAATAGATCGGCAAGCGGTTCGGGTCAACGAGATCGGCATTGAGGGCGGTGGAGATGGCATTGCGCAGAGTCGAGTCAGCGAAATAGATCGGGATGCTGAGATAGATGTTATACGTGCCATTCGCACCGTTGCCCAAGGCGCTGCCGTTCTGCTCGAGAATCAGCTTTCCATTGTGCTGAGTGATGGCATAGCGCAAGAGGCTGCGCGGCGTCACGTCCAGAATGGTTCCACCCGGATACCGCGAACCTGCGGCGGCGGTGGCGAAAATCTTCACGCGCTGAATCAGGTTACTCGGCCCGCCCTCGCCTACAAGGGTTCCGGCTGCGCTCACACCTGAAACAACGATTTGACCGGCGAGAATCAACCGGCCCTGCAAAATCTTGCCGCCCGCTGGCAGCGTGAAAAAGAGCTTGTTATCCGGCACAAAAGGATATTGCAGCCGGTTTTTACGATCTTCAAAAGCCATGAATATACCGCTCCTCTCCCTGGTCCTCAGTGGAGAAAATTGCATCGAGCTATAGCCCGATGGTTCGGGCCGGACTAGCCGACGATGTTTTCGATAAAGGGAATATTGTTGCTTGCCCAGATGCAGGCGAAGATGAGAACCAGCGTCAAAGCCACGTGATAAAGTTTCATGTTTCGACCCTCCAAGATTCACAGCGAAAAGGCGGGCGCGCTCCCCAGATGCGCGCCCGAATCAGCTATGTACGCCTGAGTTGTCTCATGGGTTTTTAAGGTTCGCACCCTCTAAATCGCTATAGCGCAACTGACACGTGCAAACTAAATCGCTATAGCTCAACTGATACGTGCAAGCCGAACCGCTATAGCAGTTACTTTTGTACTGGATTCTTGGGTTTGTTCCACCTGAACCGAGCAGCATTTTCCGCAACACTTGGGACGCCCCCCGGCAGGGAAGGGAAGCGCCGGGGCGTATCCGCACCCGACGCATTTCCAGACAAGCATCATGCGCGCCGGCCGCCGCGCAAATCGGCGGGTCCGTCTCCGGTCCAATGCAGGAATTGATATTTATCGAGCGCGGCCAGGCGGCGGGCATCGCCTTCGCCAATGTAGTCTTCAAAATATTTGAGGTCAGCCCGTTCGGTCATGCCGAAAAGCCGCATCTCCAGACACTGACTTGTGAACCCGCGTGCTACGCTCATCGGACGCCGCGCGGTCGCCAGCATAGAAACCTTGCAGTGACGGCCATAGTTTACGAGATGGTAGAGTTCCGGGGCCATGCGGCTATCGCCCCACTGAGAGCCGCAAAGCATATCTAGCTCGTCAATGCCGAAGATCATCGAACCAAAGGCGCGTACGACGGTGCAAACGGCCTGGAAGTGTTCGGTCACGGTCCCCGAGCGTGGCTGGTAGAGAACGCGAAAGCGCCTGGCGTGATTGAGCCGCAAATACGACTCCAACGCGCCCGGCTGGGAGAACAGCTTATAGCCGGGCAATACCGCTTCGTGCCGGGAGAGCGCATCAAAGAAGATCACACCCCCAGCACAAAGGGAGAGCAGCCGCGCCATCTCGGTAGTCTTGCCCATGCCGCGCTTGCCCGCGATGAACGTGCAACCGCGTAGCTCTCCATCCTGATACTCGCCATCGATAAATCCGCGCATTACTTCCGCCCCTTGCATACCGGGCAGAGGTCAGCCAGGTTGTTTTTGCGTTTCAGTTCCTGCTCGAAATATCCGTCACGGTTGCGCCATGTGCGGACGTGCCGCCAATTGATGCCCGCCTTTGCCGCCGCTCCCAGCAGGGGCGTTCCGCGCCCGGCGCGGTGTTCCTTTAGGCGCTGCGGGATGTTGGTAGAGAATCCGAGATAGTGCCGCGCGCCGTGGAAAGCACGCGGCAAATGGACAAGGTAGACGCTGCCAATGATGTGCCCCAAGCGCCGCCCGTTTTTCGAGACTCGCTGCTTTTTCAAAACGGTGCCCTTTCCGTCATTACGACATATCGAATCCCCTGGCGTCCGGGAAGTTTGCGCGACACAAAAAATCCGCCGCGCGCCCTCGCCTTGGCCTCGGCCTTCGTCTTAGAAGTGAATGAGCCATGGAACATATAGCCCATGCCTTCCGTGGCCCTGCGGTGCCGGGTCTTGCGTTTTGATCTCATATGACCATCAATTCCTTGTCGCTCCCGGCGTTGATTGCCAAACGTGCAGAATGAGGCACACAAATACAGCCCTTGGATGCCTCACCCGGATGCACGAGAGAATCGCCGTAAATTAGGAATCCGGAACGGCCATACGTCTCCGTGCCGGGTGCCGGGGTCAAGCGAAGACAGAATGGGCCATGCTCGGGCGAATCAAACGGCTTGTCGGCGATAAGCCATTTGCCGCGCGGAATCGGACCCACGTCCGGGACGTTCTGCATTTCGGAGTTATTCTTGCCGGGACCAAATCCACTGTACCCGCTAGCTATTTTCAACCCACACGGTTGAATGACGTTTCCCGAGTCGCGAAGATCACCGGACGATTGAGAAAATGTGTACATCACTCCCCCCTTTCAAACACGATTCCGACGCGCGGCTTTTCTGCGGCTGGGACTGGGATAGGTTGCGGTTTCAGTTGCTCCTTTACGAGCGCGGGCTGTGCGGCCTTCGCACGTTCCCGAGAAATCGAAACCTGTTTTTGAACCTTCGGGAATACGACAATTCCGCACACCAGAATGAAGGCCGTCGCGCCGGGCGTTTCCTCGCACCATTTCGAGAGAATGTCCGGCAGATAGTTTTGCAGCTTGACCCACATCGAATTCGCAAGCTGCGCGGCGGGGCGTCCCAGCATATGCGCTTGACGGTCATTCAATTTCCAGTGGTCAGACTCAAAACGCTCGGCCATCCAGTCGAAGAATTCCGCTATCACGTCCTGCACGTCTTGAGGCTCGAAAGCAACCTGAGCCATGAGCGCAGCTATCGGGTCCTGATCTGGCACGTCTGCCGGGCCGCCTGGGTCGTCCGCCTCACCGCCGATGGTTGAAGGAATGGCGGAAAGCAACCGCTCGGACTCCGGGGGAAGGGAAGTATCAGTCGAAGTTGAAGAGACTGGCAAAGCGGGCGAAGCTGAATTTGCTGCCCCCGGATTGTCCGCCCCCGTGAATAGGCTCCCGATCTGTGACAGGAGTCCGCTGTCTTCGTTCGCTGGCTGGCTTTGCTCGATGCGCGCCGCCGCCACGTCGATTGGTTCGGGCAGGTTCGCCGCTGGTTTTGGTTGCCGCTTTTTGTACTTCCGGCACGGCTTGCTTTTTGCCTTCGGTTTCTGTTCCTTCTTCAGCTTGCTTTCCATAGTTTGCCCACTTTCCGCACTCGCATTTTCCAACGAGCGCCCCCCGTTTGTTGGCCGTCACGTTCACATTCTCGCTACCGCATTTCGGGCATTTGAAATTCATAGTCTGTCCCACCTGGCACGCCTTTCCACGAGCATCTTCAATTCCTCGTCTGCAAAGCGGTTCATCGTATCGCGGATAATTGCCACATAGACGAGAGTCCACTCAAACCCGAGACTGCGGGCACGTGCACAGAACATGCTTAGTTCTTCGTTTTTCAACTGCAACAATTCCTGTCTTTGGTTCAACTCCGAATAGCTCACGTATCACCCCCGGTTGTTTGCACGTGCGCCCCGGCAAAGGGGCGCACGTGCCGCACGTCAAAAAGGAATGTCGTCATCGCCAATTTCGAGCGCGTCCGCCGCGCCCGCCGTCACGCGCTGTTTTGAAACTGCAATCCCGAAAACCTTCATGCAGTTCTCACCGCGCTTTACCATCGTGTCCTCGCCGACACAGGTCACTCGGATACGGTGGCCCCGGTCGTCACGGCGGAGTTTCGTGTTTATCTGGTAGGTTCCAAGAAAGCCCACGAGTTCCCCGCTATCGAGTTGCACGGTATAACGCACGCCTGTTTTGTCCTTGATCTTGAGAGCATCGACGGCAAGTAATGTGCCTTCGATAATCTCGCCGGTTGCGAACTTCACAAAGCGAGGCTCTGCCCGCTCAATCATTTCTAACGTCGAACTTCCCATAGCTGATTACCTTCTTCTTCCTCGCGCGGCTCAAGCGCGCGTATGGTTGGCCGGGCAACCGTGCCCCGGCATCTGTGTTTGTTTAGGTCCGCGCGAAGATACGCGCGCCCCGCTTCGTCAAATTCCACATCACCCCGCCCGTACGTCCCTGTACGTTCCCAGTGATTCAGGCCGCACGTGCATTTCATCTGGCCCCAGTCGTCCATGTGTTCAGGGTCAAAATCTGTATCGAAATTAGCGCCGTACCACGTGCCGAACGTCTGAATTAGACGTGCGCCTTTTACCGCGTTGCAGAAGGGCTCGACGGCCTCCGGCAAGTCGCAGAAATCGGCAACTTTGGTGATGTATTTCAATACCTCACGTGCTGCCCCGTCACGGTCTAAAACTGGCCGCACGTCCACTACACGCCGGTTCGCAGCGTTCCATTTTGAACGTGCGGCCAATTCAGCCGGGGGAAGCCCCTCTATGAGCCTGTATGCGCCGTCTCGCCATTCCCTGATGCTGTTGGCGCGTCCATCCCTCACCCAATTTTCAAAGGTGTAGGTATCGCCTTCGCGCCGCATCTGCGATGCGCCTTTTCTCGCCATCTTGCCCCATGCGCAACCCCAGAGGCGCAACCAATCGAATTCGAGCTTGAGCTTGATTGCAGTGAACGCAAAAACGCGCTGCCCTGAGAGTTCGGTTTTCTCTTTTTTTGAGGGAAGGGAACTCGCCGCGTCCATGAGAATGTGGCAGTGAATGTGCCATGTCTTTTCTGTGCGGTTGTACGTAGTTTCGAGCGAGTAGACGCCGCCCAAAATCCAGCCCTTATGCTGCGCGATGAATTTCCGCACCTTCTGGCGAAAGAGGGTGTAATCATGCTTTGAAATCGTGTCTTTGTTCGGGACCGTTAGAGTCAAAAGAACCGGATGGCGAAGCCGGTCAAACATACTCTTGATCTTCACCCGCGCCCGCTGGCTGCGATGCCAGGCGCAGAGAGGGCATAACCGATGGTTGCAACCAATCGGAACCGCTATAGCACGTGTAAGCTCCCCACAGCACGCCGCCCGGTAGCCAATCCACTCGCTCTGGCAGTTGTGGAGCTTAAACCACTGTTTTTCCCATTTCAGGGACTCGGCCTCATTGCCGGAACGGGCGTAACCCTGCCAGATTTTATGAACCGTGCCGTTCAGTTGCCTTTGAAGAGCTACCTGCTCGGCGCGGATGTCCTCTTCCGTCCGTTCGGAGCCCAACCATTCCCGAACAGATGTTGCTAGTAGTTTCTCAGTATCAAGTGAAGGGGCTTTGGCCTTGCGGCCAAAGCACGAGGCCCCCGCCTCCGGCAAAGCAGCGCGCCCTTGGGGGGCGCGCCTGCGGCGGGTCCCCAGACGGTAAGGACGAGAGGGGCTTATCCTCTCCTCCATTGTCAAGTTGTGAGCGGTTGCGGTCATGCTCTATCGGCCTCGCACATACCGCTATAGCGGTCCAAGAGCGACGAACGGAGAGCGGCCCAGAGCTTCCAGCCTCCCCGGTCACCGCCAGCCCATGACAAGCGCCCGCCAGTTAGCGCCCTGGTCAGGCATTCTTCGCAGACCTGGACACGCATGGCGCTCTTGAGCGTTCCTTTACCCTCGCCACGCCGGTAGAGAATGGGCGTAATAGCGAGAATGTTCGGCTCGCCATCGGTCCGCTTGCGCATGTTGCCGGCCGCCTCACAACCGCATACGCAGCAGACACGTTTCAGAACGTAGAGGGAAGGGGTCACCGCATCACCGCCGTTCTAAGGAACTGCGCAGCCGTGACGTTCACCACGTCCTCTTCTATGATCTGGCGCAAAACTGTAACGCTAGTTTTCTCAAGCCGCGCACGCGTACGCATGAAACCCGCCGGGTCCGCACCTGCCAGGCGTACAAATTCGCAGATATGCGCGGTCAATCTCTCCCGCTCAGTTTCAGGCTTTCTTTCCTTGAATCGAATCACTGACGGGCCTCCGCTTCCGCTTCTGCGAGAACCATCATCAATTCGCGCTGCGTTAGGGACATCAGGCAGGTGCATTGTTCAACCGGAACGCTTTCATGCCCTGGATGCGTCAGGTCGTGCGAAACCTTCAAGGCTCCAATAAGGCGTTCCCGTTCGCCGGGCGTCAAGATGGGCGCGCGCGTAATGAGAAACCGCTCCGCTATCATCCTCAGTACGCACCATGCGAGAAAAGCCACTTCCTCGGACTGCCGATCGTGAATGGCCTTATAGAAAAGCTGATGCGCAATGTGAAGCAGAATTGCGGTAGCTTGCTCGAATTTTGAAACCTGAATCAGGTCAGTCTGCGCGCCGGTCATTGGTTGACCGCCTGGGCGTTTTGCTGCAAAGTGAAATAGCCCTCAAGCCAGAGAGCTGCAGCGTCCCAATTGTCAAAGGCATTCAGGCGATATTGAACCTGCTGCCTTGCTTCTTTGGGGAGCGCTTGCCAATGGCGGACGCACATCACGTGGTCGCCCGAAAGTGAGGCGAGGCAACCGGGCTGCTGGCACGTTCTTTCTTTCGGCATAGCTGTTTTCCCTTTCTTTGAGGCGGGGCCGGATGCTCCGCGTTTGATGGGTTACCCGGCCCCTTCTCGTCCCTCGCGCGCTGTCTAGGCGTTGGCGAGCTTTGCGGCGCGCTCTAACCGTCTGCGCGCCAATCTTCTGTCGTGTGAGTTGCCGCCCATGATGCCGCGGGGAACCATGACAATCCGTTCCGGGTATACGAACGGCTTTGGCGATTCCCGCACCTGCATATCAGGCGCAGGAACCGCGACGAAAAAGCAACCGGCCAATATCGCCGCGATAGTCAGGATTTCAATGGCAAGGTGCATCAGTTCCTCTTTCTGCGCGCCCCGCGCGCCGGGCCTCTTCCCAAAGCGTTGCGAGAATGAAAAGGTCAACCAGCCCGTCGCCTCTGCCGATCTTCGCCAGGGCGCGCCGCCCGGTCTTGTTCGCAGTTTGTGGCGCGATGTGCAATTCATTCCCGATTTGTTGCCAAGTCTTCAAGCGGTCGCCTTCAATGCGTCCGCCGCCTGTTTGCGGGCGTCGATCACAAGCCCGGCAAGTTTCAGCCGAGTAAAATGCATGAGAGTTTTGCGCATGGTCAGTTGGGGCCGGAGTTTCATTAGCTCGTCAACGAGCTTCGAGGCTGGACGCGCGGCAAGAGCCGCGATGCGGATTTCCAAAGCTGTTTTGGGAGAGGGCTGAACGGCCAGGCGGGGAAAGCTGGTCTCGCATCCGATGCCATTTAGGCAACGGATTCCGTTGAGTACGCCGCGCATGATTGACAGCTTGGGGGTGTAAGTCCCCTTCACATCCTGATGGAGGAGAAGTGATAGCGAAGCGCAAGGGCGTCGTCGCGAGGCGGGGTCTGAAGGAAGCGTGG
>Ga0182013_10008910_pt1 | contig 10691 bp, 9 predicted proteins | sample 612S2MmetaG_FD_120487 | JGI IMG/M metagenome (GOLD analysis project Ga0182013, IMG submission 120487) | Permafrost microbial communities from Stordalen Mire, Sweden - 612S2M metaG | ecosystem: Environmental > Terrestrial > Soil > Wetlands > Permafrost | place: Sweden: Stordalen | collected...
ATCCGCTGGGCTCGCGCTACGAAGAGATGGATGCGGTCGTACTCTTTGATGATGTCTTCGTGCCCTGGGAAAACGTCTTCCTTTATCGCGATGTGGCACGCTGCAACCAGGCCCACGCCCGCACCGGCGCCGTGGCTCATATGGCGCACCAGGTGGTCGTAAAGAATATCGCCAAGGCCGAGTTCATGCTGGGTCTGGCCGCCTTGCTGGTGGATGCGATTGCCGCCGAAAGCTTCCAGCACATCCAGGAAAAGCTCGCCGAGCTGTGGGTCGGACTGGAAACCATGCGCGCCTGCCTGCGGGCAGCGGAAGCCGACGCCGCCCTCGATGAGTGGGGCGTGATGCGCCCGGCGTGGAATCCGCTCGATGCCGCGCGCAACTTGTTTCCGCGACTTTATCCCCGCATGGTCGAGATTATCCAGCAGATTGGCGCTTCGGGACTGGTGGCGATGCCTGTTGAACAGGATCTCAAGGGCCCGCTGGCGGCCGAGATACGCCATTATTACCAGTCGGCCCGTGCCGAGGCGGTGGATAGAATTCCGTTGTTTCGACTGGCCTGGGATGCTTCGCTGTCGGCTTTTGCCTCACGTCAGGTGCTGTACGAGCGTTTCTTCTTTGGCGATCCGGTGCGCATGGCTGGCGCCCTGGTGGCCGGGCATGCCGGCCAAATTGAGGCCCAGGCCGATCGAGTTAGGGAATTTGTGAAGCAGGGCCGGGATGAGGCCTTGAGTGCCGCTCAGACTGGCCCAAATGAGCGTTAAGGGCCGGGCGAGCGCAGCAGTTCACGAGGCGATGAAGGAAGATGGGATGACGCTGGATACTATGCAGTTTCGCAGCACGCTCGGCCTGTTTGCCACGGGCGTTGCCGTTATTGCAACCGAAATCGATGATCAACTGCACGCGATGACGGCCAATGCCGTCTCCTCGGTGTCGTTAGATCCGATGCTGGTGCTGTTCTGCCCGGCCAAGCGCGCGCGCCTGTCGGAGTTGCTGCCGCGGATTCAGGGATTCTCGATCAATTTTCTGCGCGATGAACACCAGGCCCTTTCGACCTATTTTGCGGGTGGCCAGCGCAGCGGCGGCGCGGCGCCGCCCTTCAAGTTCGTGGCCGCGGGGGCCATTCCGCGCCTGGAAGGCGCACTCGCCTCGCTGATCTGCACGCCGCATCAGACTTTCGAGGGCGGTGATCACTGGATCGTGACCGCCCTGGTCAGGGAAATCCACCAGGGCATTGAGCCGCATCGGCCGCTGCTGTTTTTCAAGGGACAGTATCGGGACATGGACCGGCGTCATGCCGCAGTGGCGCCGGATCTGGCGGACAATGCCGAGGAAGCGGCGCTGATGTATTATCATCTTTGAACTGGCGGCGCCGTGCCGCTGGTTACCTTCAGGAAACTTGTGAGGCTGTGAGTAACGACCCACCCAAACCTCTGTCCCGACGGCGCTTTCTGGGCTTGACCAGCACGGCGGGCGCTTTGCTTGCGGCCGGCATATCGCTGCCCGTCCTGGCCACGAGCGAGCGGCGCAGTCTCGCTTTCGTCCACACCCATACCGGCGAGACACTGAGCGCTGAGTATTTCGCCGACGGCGCTTACCAGCCCGAGAGCCTGGCCTCGATCAATTATCTGCTGCGCGATTTTCGCACCGGTGACGTGCACGCCATCGACCCGCAGCTGCTCGATGTCCTCAGTGACCTGTCGCTGCTGGCGGGAGTCGACACGCCATACGAGGTGATTTGTGGTTACCGCTCGCCGCTCACCAATGCCATGTTGCGCAGCGTCTCCAGTGGAGTTGCCGAGCACAGCCAGCATCTTCTTGGCAAAGCCATCGATATCCGCTTGCCCGGCATCCCGACGCAACGCCTGGGAGCTATGGCGCGCACGCTTGCACGCGGCGGTGTAGGCGTCTATCTCGATTCCAATTTTGTTCACGTGGACACCGGACCCGTGCGCAATTGGTAGAGTGCGCCTGCCCGCTGTAATCGTGGCCGCGACGCTGATCGTAATCCGCGCCCCATAGCGCCGACCCTGCGCTGTGCGCACAGCATCAGCAGCACGGCGTCTTCGACACAGCGCGCCCTCGGCATGGGCTTCTATGAACATCAAAGTTGACCGCCCCGCCGAGATCGGCGAATACGACGCGGGCATGCAGACCCTGCTGCAGCTGGTCTGGGGCGAGGGCTTCTTGTCTCCCGGTGGCCCGGCGGAGGTCGCACGAATTCTGGAAGGCTCTGACATACGCGGAACGCGTGTGCTCGACATTGGCTGCGGGCTGGGCGCGATTGACCTCCTTCTGGTCCAGGCCACGATGCCGGGCACGTGACCGGCATCGATCTGGAGCCCGATTTGGTTCAAAAGGCCCGCGCGCGCGTCGCGAAGGCAAGTCTCTCGGATCGCATCGAGGTGCTGCAAGTCACGGGCGGCGCGTTGCCGTTTGACGACGCCAGTTTCGAGGTCGTTTTTTCAAAAGATTCGTTGGTCCAGATTCCTGACAAGCGCTCGCTGTTCGAGGAAGTGCATCGCGTGTTGGTGCCTCGCGGCCAGTTCATCGCCAGCGACTGGCTGCGTGGGGGCAGTGGCGCGTACTCCGCCGAAATGCTGGATTACTTCCGACTCGAGGGCATTACCTACAACATGTCCTCTGCGGAGGACACCGCCGCCGCACTCACTGATGCTGGCTTTGTCGATATTGATGTGAAAGATCGCAACGCCTGGTACCTGGCGGTTGCTGAGAGGGAACTGCGCTCCATGCGCGGCGAATGGTTGCCGGTACTGGAAAGCCGCCTGGGCTTCGAACGGGCGCAGCACTTCGTCGCGAACTGGGAGCAGCTGGTGCTGGTCCTGCGACGCGGCGAGCTACGCCCCAGTCATCTCAAGGCTGCGAAGCCTTAGAGGCTGCGGTCTAGCTCAACAGCTGGAGGATGCTCCGCGAGGGGAAATGTCTTGCCGCCATCGGCCAGACATCTCCCTGCGGTTAACGGGCTCGATGTCAGTCAGCAACCACGATGTTGTTGTGGACTGAACGTACGCCATCCGTGTCCTTGGTGATAGTCTCGGCCAGATCGCTGGCGTCCCGCGTCGGCGCAGAGCCACTTAGCCACACCACACCGTCACGGTCGGTATCGACCTTGATCTTGGTCTGTGTCGAGAGGTGCCGCTCGGCGAGCTTCGCCTTGACCTTGGTCGTAATGACCGAGTCCTTCACATAGACGCCCGTCTGACCGGTGTCGGCGAGGCTTACGGAAACGCCTCCCACGACGCCCGCGACCAGAAACGTAGACAGAACTAAAGCCTTCATTGGAAATTCCTCTTGCTAATTAGGTTACCGGATCTACCAAAGAAACAATCAGCGCTTCTTGGAGAGGTTTTTGAGCTTCTCGGCTGCATCACCGGCCGCGGCTTGGCTCGCACCGATGGCCTGTTTGACCGCGCCCTTGGCCTGCTGCGTGCCACTGCGCGTGACCTTACCAAAGGCCTGCTGCACCTTACCGCCGGCTTCCTTTGCGCGGCCTTCCACCTGATTCTTATTAATACCCATCTGTGCATCTCCTAGATTGCCGCGTCGGCGAAACGCCGTCGCATGACGTATGTGCGTCAGTGAGGCAGATGCTCACACACGGCGTAATGCCAAGCTGTAGGTCATCCCACACGATGGCTGTAGGACAAATCAACCTGCTCGTGCATAAGCTGCAATGCCGAGGCCGCTTGCGCATCGTGTGCAGGTGCGTCGCCATAGTCCGCGGCAACACAGGTCAATCGCTTGGACCCAACATTTATAGTCCTCATTGATCGGGCGTCCGCCGCGCTGGCCCCCGGGCGGGGCCGTTGCGCCCTGGCTGGCGCCGGGCGCAGTCGCGATCTGCTGTCCAAAAGCCACTGTGGCCATCAACAGCAGCAGCAAGGTGCAGGTTTGCCAGCGAATCGACATGCGCAATCCTGTTCTTTGGAACCCTGTCACTGCGAACTTCCTGCCGGCTCAAGCGTCATTGAGAGCAAAATTGCGCACGGCAATGCGTTCGATACATGCTGCCGGATATGAAGAGGTTTGGATCGAACGTCAGCGTTTGCGCCTGTCAGTGAACGGTGGTCGGGGCCGTGTCCAGCGGAAGTGCATTGAACGCCGCTTGGGCTTCCTGCAGGGTGTCGAGATAGTATCGGTTCTTTGTGCTGCTCGCCACTAATCCCTGGATGATCACCCGTGCATGCGCGATGTCGTTTCGCGCCTCCTCCGGGCGATGCAGGCGGGCTTCGCTTCTGCCCGCGTACAGGAGTGCCACGGCGTCATCGATTGCGTTGGATTGAGAGTCCGGCTCGAGAGTTGCGACCTCGCGGTACATTGCGTCAGCTCGGCGCTCGAAAATCAGCGCGTCGCCCGGCAATTTGATCAGGTAAAGAGCCAGTCCCATAGTCATGTTCGAATTCGCAAGGTCGGCCCTTGCCTGCACGTCGTTCTTGTCGGACGTGACCATTGACTCATTAATAGAGATGGCCTTCTGACAAAGCTTCGGCACTTCAGCGGCGCTACCCGCATAAGCCAGGCACTCGCACAGATTCTGATTATCGACGATGAGAAACCGTTGAAACTCGGAGTTGTTCGGGTCCCGGGCCGCGAGTTGCTCCGATATCGCGAGCGCTTTGCGAGATTCGGCCGCGCCTTCGGCAAATTTCCTCGCTAATCTCAGCACCGTGGCCGTCCAGGCGTGTGAGCGCCAGACGCCGCGCAACAGCTTCAGATCCCCCGGATGTTCCTCGAGCGCGGTCTGGTTCATCGTGAGCGACTGGCGTTCATAATCGAGAGCGGACTCACGGTTGCCAAGCCAAAGGTTCACCTCACCGATACCGATTAGCGATGCGGCAATGTTGTAGCGCAGTTCCTCGGAGTCATGGCTCGCTGCTAATCCCCGTTCGATCGCCAGGCGTTGTTGCTGAAGAGCCAGCGCGGCTTCTAGATCGCCGAACTGCTCGGATATCCTGGCGAGGTTCAGCATTGTCCCCAGAAGTTCCAATTGCAGGCTCAGATCGTTGGGGTCTGCGGCCACGAGTCTGCGGCGAATAGCCAGCGCCTTCTCGTACAGTTCATTCGCGCGCTGAAACGATCCCGTTCCACCCAGGTGCGGATGCCCCTCCTCGGCCTGGATGCGCCCGATCCGCTCATAGCCAGCGGCTAGGTCACGCAGAGTAGCTGGATCGTTGGGTGCTTCGGACTCGATTTGCCCGAGATACTCGAGCGCGCGGCGCACGACCAACTCGCGCGCTGTTGTGGAGCCGGGCAGTTTTTCGATGGAGTCGTGAAACTCAAACAGCAGCGAGTCGGTCAATTTGCGAAGCGACTGGAAACGTCGCTCTGCGCGGCCTTGCTCGACGCGGGCAATCCGCGCCTCGCGCACGATGGCGACCGCCCCGGACAAGCCGACCAGCGCAAAGACCGCGGTTACCGTGAGTGCAAGCTTGTTGCGCTTGATGAACTTTCCGGCCCGATAGGCTGCGCTCGGCGGACGTGCCAAGACCGGCTCGTTATTCAGGTAGCGGCGTAGGTCAGCCGCCAGTTCAGTTGGCGCACCATACCGTCTGGTGCGGTCCCTATCCAGAGCCTTCATCGCGATCCAGTCGAGATCGCCGCGCAACAGGCTCTCCAGTTGCCGCGGCTCGACGCTGCGGGCCTGTGCCGTTCGGGCAAGGGAAGCCCGCTCCGCTCTGACCTTGGTGCTGGGCAGCGGCGGATCCTCCGCGCGCAGCTTGCGCAGCAGTTCATCGAGCGGCTGCTGCTGCCGACGTGTGGCTTCAAAGGGCTGAACGCCGGTCAGCAATACGTAGAGAATCACGCCGAGCGAGTACACATCGCTGCGCGTGTCGATGTCGGGTGTAGTGGGGTCGGCCTGCTCCGGACTCATGTAGCCGGGTGTGCCAAGGAAATGTCCCAGATGCGTGGACAGACCTGCACCCGTCGCGCGTGGCACGACCGCCTTTGCCAGCCCGAAGTCGATGATACGTGGCACCGGCATGCCGTCCACCTCGACGACCAGAATGTTCGCAGGCTTAAGATCGCGATGGATGATGGCTTTTTGGTGCGCGTGCTGCACTCCTTCGCAGGCCTGGATGAACAGCGCGAGCCGGTCCCTGATATTCAGTTTCTTGAGGTCGCAATAATCGGTGATCGGTGGACCGGCCACATACTCCATCACTAAGAAAGGTTGGCCTTGTGGCGTCGCGCCCGCCTCGAACACCTTCGCGATGGCAGGGTGATCCATGCTCGCCAGCGATTGTCGCTCCGAGCGGAAGCGCTGCAGCGAAGCCTCGTCGTACATCCCGGCCTTGATCAGTTTCACAGCCACCAGGCGGCGCACCGGCTGTGTTTGCTCTGCCAGCCACACTTGCCCCATGCCGCCTTCACCCAGCTCGCGGATCAGCAAGAAGCGCTGCGCAAACATCTGGCCGGCCTGCAATCTGCCGATCGAGTCCACACCGACCGTCCCCGCGGCCAGTCCGTCGGCCAGTGCAGAGGAATTCAGAAAACTGGCGGGGATCTGCGGATCGGCGGCGAGCAGGCCCTCAACTTCCAGCCTGAGAGTCGGATCGGCTTTGCAGGTGGTATTGAGAAACCCGGGGCGATCGGCTGGCACGAGCTCAAGCGCCCGCTCGAGCACTTCGCGAATCTGTTGCCAGCGTTCTGGCGTCATGCGTCCGTCGCGCTGCTGAGCTGCTGATGCAGCCACAACCGAGCGGTAGCCCAATGGCGTTTCACCGTCGCCGCCGAGAGGCCGAGCACGCGCGAAGTTTCCTCGATGGACAAACCGCCGAAGTAGCGCAGTTCCACGATGTGCCCCTGCTGGCGATCGAGCTTGGTGAGTTCATTCAAGGCATCGTCGAGCGCGACCAGGTCTGCACCCGGTGTCCTGTCCGCCAGGCCCTCATCCAGCGTGATTCGATAGCCCCCGTCGCGCTTGGCAGCCTTTCTGCGACGTGCAGACTCGACCAGGATCTGCCGCATCAACGCGGCGCAGATAGCCAGGAAATGCTCGCGGTTCTCGAACTGGTTGGTACCTTGCTTTGCGAGGCGCAGGTAGGCCTCGTGCACCAGTGCCGCGCTCTGAAAGGTGTGATCAGGGCGTTCCCGGCGCAAGTAATTACGCGCCAGGTGTCGAAGCTCGTCATAGATAAGCGGAAAGGCAGCGCGCAGCGCCGCTTCATCACCGGCCTGCCAGTTTGCCAACAGCCCACTGAGGGTGTTTGACGGAAGTTTCGACAAGCAGCCCCCAGCCCGGCTAATGCGGGGTGTTGGATAAGCAGCGTAGCGATGTGCGAATTCTAAGTCAACTGATTGAATAAAAAGGGAATTCTTGGACTTTGGCGCAGATTTGCCGGGGCTCAGGCGACCCTCATTCCCTGGCCGAAAATCTATCTTCACCGAGATTCTGCGATCACTGAGCCGCCCTGATCGTGCCGCGCATTTAGGCACCTGTCTGGATGGACGGCGCGGTTGTGAGCCACTTTTATCAGGTTTTGCGCTTCTACCCACCTGTAGGGGCTATGCCTATGAAGCAGCTTAACGCCGGAGCCGGTACGTCACGTGGTAACTCCGCATAACCGCCAGACTCGTGCTTGGTGTGAGCCGGCCGGCTCTACGGCTATGCCGCCGGCCGATCGCATCGCTTCAGGGGCCAGCTCCAAGAGCGGTTACAAGGGTGGGCGCGGGTGCCGATTATGAACTTCAGCCTACGACCCGGGCTGCAGGCTCACAACGCCGATTTCGGGAGATTTGTCGCATGAGTAACTCAAGCTCTTTCCGGATGACATGGAAGCCCAGTGCGCTTGCGACCGTGCATCGCTACCTCACCGTCATTGTCCTCACTACGATGTTCGCGGCGTGTGGCGGCGGGGGCGGATCTTTCGCGCCGCCGCCGGCCATGAATGTCGTTAAAGGACAGGTTGTGGATGACTATGTTGCCTCAGCGACTGTTAACGCCTACCAGGTCAACGCCGACGGTACCCAAGGCGCACTCATCGAGGGCCCCGTGATGACCGATTCGTCGGGTAACTACTCCTTGAATTTGGGTAATTACAGCGGCCCGGTTTACCTCACCAGCACCGGTGGAACCTATGTCGACACGGCAACCGGGCAGATGGTTGACCTCGCGGGCACCGGCCTGATCCTGTCTGCGATTATTCCGGATGCCTCCGGCACTACCACCGCGCAAATCACGCCGATGACAACCATGGCAGCGCAATTCGTGTCCACAGTAATCCAGGACAGTTCGCCAAAAATCTCCGTGAGTGCCGCGGCCACCACCGCCAATGATTTGATATCGAACTATTTCGGAATCGCCAACATCCTGAACACCCAGTTGTTGGATTTGTCGCAGGCCGGCTGCGCCACCGGGGCTACACCGGACAGTATCAATGCGACGCTGGTTCTTACTGCCATTGGTGATTTAGCGTCCCAGTATAACGTGAGCGAGCCCAACCTGATCCAGGCGCTGATCCAGGACATCTCTTCCGACGGCGTGTGGAACGGCAAGGCCAATGGTGCAGCGATCACGGTCCCAACGACGACAGGTGGGGTGGTGTCCCTGTCGCTCATCGAAGGCAATGCGCTCGGCGGCCTTGAGGCAGCCGTGCTGGCATTTGAGAGTTCCGCAACCAACACCTGCAAGGCCGAGGCAACCCAGCTATTACTAACCGACTTGACCAATAGCTCCCTTTTCTCGCCACCGGCGGCGCCCGCGGGTGTCGCGGCCACGCCCGGACCTGGGCAAGTGACCGTATCCTGGGACCCCGTATCCGGTGCCACGTCCTACAACCTGTACGTGGCGACCGCGCCGGGTGTACAGGAGGTCCCGAGCGGACTGCCCGGCTATGCCGTTTACCTCAACGTCTCGAACCCGGATGTCCTGAGCGGACTCACCAATGGGACGACCTACTACATGGTCGTGACCGCAGTCGATGGCATTGCCGGCGTCACCTCGCTCGGCAGCGAGAGCGCGGTGTCCGCCGAGGTCAGCGCCACCCCGACCACCGGATCGGCGATCTCGGTCAGCCTCAGTCCGTCCGGAGCGCAGACGGTCGCCGCGGGCGGAACCATTCCTTTCACTGTGACCGTGAATGGCAGCACCAACCAGAATGTGACCTGGACCATTTCACCGAGCACCGGCTGTGGGTCAGTTTCCTCGGCTAATGTGTACACGGCCCCGACCCCAACCGCGACTCTAACTTGCACCCTCACGGCGACGAGTGTTGCCACGCCAGCGGCGACGTCGTCGCCCGTAGTGGTAACTGTCAGCGCAGAAAGCGTGACCCTGACCTCGATTAGCCTCGCTCCTCTAAACATGACCATCGCAGCGGGAGCGACTCAGCAGTTTACTGCGACCGGGCACTACTCGGACGGATCGACACAGGGCCTAACCACGCAAGTGACGTGGGCCTCCAGCAATCAATCAGACGCGACCATCAGCAACGCGGCCGGTACGAACGGTTTGGCAACGGGTGTGGCGGCCGGCACTACGACGATTTCTGCGACCTACAGCACCTTCGGCACCACCACTAATCTCACAGTCACCGGGGGGAGCACCACCGTCACCGCGCTCTCGACGGGAATCCAAGGCCCAATGTGCGCACTGTTGTCCGATGGGACGGCCAAATGCTGGGGCCCTGACAGCTTTGGCCAACTGGGCGACGGCACCACGAACAGCGCGATCGATTCGACACCCGTGTTGGCTACGACCGTGTCGGCGGCCAATCCCGCGAAGAGTATCTCGCTGGGTCTTGCGACCTGCGCGGCGCTGACCGACGGCACCATCCAGTGCTGGGGGAGCAACAATGCCGGCGACCTGGGTAATGGCACCACCACCAACTCCTTGACGGCGGTGACGGCCTACAGCAACAGCGCCAATCCGGCCAAGCAGGTATCCGTCAATATCTACGCGGCGTGCGCAGTGTTCCACGATGGCACAGTGGATTGCTGGGGCAATGATGGGGGCAACCCTGCCGCACCGCTGCTCGGAAATGGCTCCACGACGACGTACTCTTTGACGCCCACACCGGTCAGCAACATTAGCGCAGTGAATCCCGCGACAACCGTTTCAGTCGGTAGTTCTTCGGCCTGTGCGTTGATGGCCGGCGGGACGGTGCAGTGTTGGGGTTCGAACAATCACGGCGAACTGGGAACCGGCGCGCCAGGTCCTGACTCATGCGATGGGCTGCCGTGCAGCACCGTTCCCGTACCCGTGGCCGGCCTGAGCGGCGTGACCATGATTTCCGTGGGCGGACTCGCTGACGTAGTCTGCGCGGTGAAGAACGATGGGACCGTGTGGTGCTGGGGATCAAACACCTATTCCCAGCTCGGTTACGCAACGACGGAGCCCTATGTTGCCAGCCCCATGCAGGTCACCGGCATTAGCGGCTCAGCTACGGCAGTGTCAGTCGGTTACTCAAGCGTCTGCGTGCTGCTGTCCGATGGCACCATTCAATGCTGGGGCAACGACCAAGACAGCCAGATCGGTAACCCCGCATCGACTAACCCTCAAACGTCGCCGGAGACGGTCAGCAACATTACCGCCGCGAATCCCGCCACCGCAATTTCAGTCAATGAGAATAGCGCCTGCGCCTTGTTGCAGGATGGAACCGTACAGTGCTGGGGTTGGGCTGCTAACGGCAGCCTTGGTAATGGTGAAACCACGACGAGTGAGTCGGTACCGG
>Ga0182013_10008912_pt1 | contig 10689 bp, 10 predicted proteins | sample 612S2MmetaG_FD_120487 | JGI IMG/M metagenome (GOLD analysis project Ga0182013, IMG submission 120487) | Permafrost microbial communities from Stordalen Mire, Sweden - 612S2M metaG | ecosystem: Environmental > Terrestrial > Soil > Wetlands > Permafrost | place: Sweden: Stordalen | collected...
GGCAGTCCGCCGCGATGGTGATGGTAACGACAGAAGATTTTCCCGATCTGAATTTGCGTGTGGACGATCACGCGGAACCGTTGGGCGAGTTGCGGCGACTGTTGGGGATCTGGCGGGCCGAAGGCGTATCACGTTTGGGGACCGCGCCGTCGAAGGCGAACCCGTCGGGGCTGATCGATCTGGACGCGATCGAGGCTGGGTGGATCGCGCGGGGATTGGATCTGCGGTTTCGGCGGTAGGGACGCGGCGGCCACTTCGGGTTGTTTGTGAAAAAGAATTCGACCGCGGCTGCACGCCGATGAACGCAGATAAGAAATGATTGAGTTGTGTCGATCGCCGGTGGCCGATGATGGTTCAGGCGGCGCGAACCGTCGATCCTGATCTGCGTTCATCGGCGTGCATCCGCGGTTGAATTAAAACTGGCGTCCGCTCCGGACTCCGTTGCACGCAACGAATTGGAACGCTAACCATCCAGTTCTTCCCGCCGCATTTCCAGTTCAAGCCATTGTTCCTCGGCCTCGGCCAAGGCGCGACGCGTGGTTTCCAGCGCGGCGGTCGTTTCGACGAAGCGCGAGGGATTTCGCGCGTAAAGATCCGGGTCGCCCAGGAGCTTCGTCAACTTCGCCGTCTCGGCTTCCAGCGAGCCGATGCGCGTGGGCAAGGTTTCCAGCGCGTGGCGGTCCTTGAATGTCATGCGTTTCGTGCCGTCGCCGCGCCTCTGGGCCCCAGCCTTGGGTTTCGCCTGAGGCTCGGCCGCCACGAGCTTCGCCGGGCCGCGCTGCGTCAGCATGTCGGTATAGCCGCCGGCGTATTCGATCCAGCGACCGTCGCCCTCGGTCGCGATCACCGAGGTCACCACACGATCGATGAAGTCCCGGTCATGCGAAACCAGCAACACAGTGCCGGCGTAATCGGCCAGCAGTTCCTGCAACAGCTCCAACGTTTCCAGGTCGAGATCGTTTGTCGGCTCGTCCAGCACCAGCAAGTTCGACGGTTTGGCGAAGGCGAGCGCCAAGGTCAGACGCGCGCGCTCGCCCCCTGAAAGGACGCCGACCGGAGTGTTCGCCTGCTCGGGCGCGAACAGAAAGTCCTTCATATAGCCCACGACATGGCGCGTTTGGCCGCCGACGACCACGCTGTCGCCGGCGCCGCCGGTGAGCGTTTGGGTGAGAGTTCGGTGCGGATCCAGAACGTCGCGCCGTTGGTCCACGGTGACCTGGAGCAGGTTGGTGCCGATCGCCACCGAACCCGCGTCCGGCATCAGCACGCCAGTCAGCAAATTGAGCAATGTCGTCTTGCCGGCGCCGTTCGGACCGACGATGCCGACGCGGTCGCCTCGGAGGATCCGAGTGGAGAAATCCCGCACCACGACACGGTCGCCGAACGCTTTCGTGACGTCTTCGGCCACCGCGACCAGCCGGCCGGACAAATCGCCCTCGGTCGCGCGCATCTTCACGCCGCCGGCCGCGCCACGCAGTTCCTTGCGCTTCTTGCGCAACGCGTGCAGGTCGGCGAGCCGCTTCTGATTGCGCTTGCGCCGCGCCGTGACACCGTAACGAAGCCAGTCTTCCTCCATCACGATTTTGCGGCCGAGTTTATGCCGGTCGGTATCTTCCTGCTCCAGCACTTCATCGCGCCAGGCTTCGAACTTCGAAAATCCGGCCTCGAGTTGCCGCGTGATGCCGCGGTCGAGCCAGACGGTAACGCGCGACAAGCGCTCCAGCAGCCGCCGGTCGTGGCTGATCAGCACAATCCCGGAACGAAGATCGCGCAATTCGCGCTCCAGCCACTCGATGCCCGGCAGATCGAGATGATTGGTCGGTTCGTCCAGCAGCAAAATGTCCGGTTCCGGCGCCAGCACGCGCGCGAGGGCGGCGCGGCGCGCCTCACCGCCGGACAACAGCGACGGGTCCTCGGTGCCGTTCAGTCCAAGTTGTTCCAGCAGATACGACGCGCGGTGGTGGTCGCCGGCGGCACCGGCGTCGAACCCGGCCTCGACATAGGCCAAGGTCGTGGGGAATTCGGAGAAGTCCGGTTCCTGCGGCAAATAGCGGATGGTGGCACCGGGCTGCGCGAACCGGCGGCCGGAATCGGACTGCATCAGGCCGCCGGCGATGCGCAGCAAGATCGACTTGCCGGAGCCGTTGCGGCCGACCAGGCAGACCCGATCGCCCGCCGAGACGCTCAACCCCGCGCCGGACAGCAGTGGCGTGGTGCCGAAGGTGAGGTGAATATCCTGAAGCGATAGCAAAGGTGGTGGCATGAGCGTGCCTATACAGCGCGGCGACATTGCCGGAAACCACGCGCGGCGCTACAGGGTGCGGCTTGCTCGGGGGAGACGCGCATTGGGCTTACCACGACGATCGTTCATCGCGGCGCTTGCCGGTTTGGCGCCGCTGAGACGGGGGCACGCGGCTGATACCGTGCGGCTTGGGTTGCTGCGCACGCTGTCGCCGGCGCCATTCTACATGGCTCAGGGGCGCGGCTATTTCCGCGACGCGGGGCTGGAGGTGACGTTCCGGTTCTTCGAGTCCGCGCAGCCGATCGCGGCGGCGGCGGTGTCGAACGATATCGACATCGGCGTCACCGCGCTGACCGGAGGTTTCTTCAATCTGGCGGAGAAGGGAATTTTAAAAGTCATCGGCGGCGGATTGCATGAGGAAAAAGGCTTTGAAGGGTCCGCGATCCTCGTCTCCAACGCCGCTTTCGACGCGGGCCTCACGTCCGTCGATAAGTTGGGCGGGCATAGTTTCGCGATCACGCAGTACGGGTCCTCGTTCGATTATCTGATCGGGCGGCTGGCGGAAAAGAGCGGCTTCGATTTGAAGTCGGTGCAGTTGCGCGCCGTTCAGCAAGTGCCGAACATGATCGCGGCGGTGTCCAGCGGCCAGGTGGACGCGACGATCGGGATCGCCTCGCAGGCGAAACCATTGGCGGCCGCGGGACAGGCGCATATCATCGGCTGGATCGGAGATCTGGTGCCGTATCAACTCACCGCGCTGTTCACGACCGAGCGGATGATCCAGCAAAATGCCGCGGTGGTACAGCGGTTTTGCAAGGCCTATCAACGCGGGGTCGTGGATTATCGGGAAGCGTTCATGCGCCGCGACGCCGCCGGGAAACCGGTCGTGGACGCGACAACCGACGCGGCGATCGCCAACATCACGGTTTATGTATTCACCGGCGATCCGGGCGCGCGCGAGAAAATCCTCAGCGGCGTAGGATATTACGATGAAGGCGCCGCGCTGGACGTGGCGGATGTGAAAGAACAATTGCGGTCCTTCAAATCGCGCGATCTGGTGAAGGGCGACGCCGATCCGGATTCTCTGATCGACACGCACTTCCTGCCGGTGCGATGAGCACGGGACTTCGGTTGATCGTCGATCAGGTCAGCCATGCCTGGAAAGCACTGAACGTTCTCGACGGTATCTCGCTGACCGCCGAGCCGGGCGAGATCATGGTGGTGATCGGCCCCTCGGGCTGCGGGAAATCGACACTTCTGAACATCATGGGCGGCCTGCTGGCGCCGCTGTCCGGCACGGTGCGGACCGAGGGCGAGATCGCCGACGATTGCCTCAATCCGCTGACCTATGTGTTTCAGGATTTTTCGCTGTTGCCCTGGCGCAGCGTGCGGGACAACGTGGCATTGGTGCTGGAACAAAGGCTAAGCGCCAATGCGGCGGCGGAACGCGTGCGCGACGTGCTGGCGCTGACCGGCCTGACCGACTTCGCTGGTGCGTGGCCCAAGGAACTATCCGGCGGCATGCGGCAACGGGTCGGGATCGCGCGCGCTTTGGTGGTGCGGCCTGCGTGTCTGCTGATGGACGAACCGCTGTCCGCGCTGGACGCGCAAACTCGCGATCTGCTGTTGGACGAGTTTGTCACGTTGATCGGTCGTGCCGGGACGACAACGGTCTATGTGACGCATAACCTGGCGGAAGCCGTCCGTCTGGGCCAGCAGATCGTCGTGCTGTCGCGGCGGCCTGGTCGCGTGCGAGAGATCTTCCGGATCGATCGTCCGTTGACCGGACGTTCCGCTGACGATCCGGACCTGAAGGACCTGGAACACACGCTGTGGCGCATCATTCGCGACGATGCCGCGGTCGCCGAACGGGAGTTGATCGATGCGCCGCCATGACGGTCCGGTGCCGTTCCGAGGCGGCGGCTTTTCCCCGCGCGATCAGTGGGTCGCCGGCGCGACAACGCTGCTGCAAATCGTTGTTTACTGGCAAATATTGGCCTGGGTCGGGGTGATTCCGACGTTGTTCCTACCCTCCCCGGTGTCGATCGCCGTGACGTTGTGGCATCTGACGGTCTCCGGCGTGCTGTGGGAAAACCTGTCCGCGTCATTGGCCCGATTGATGATTGGTTGGTTCACCGGGACATTCTTCGGCATGGCGATGGGCATCACCGCCGGGTTGTGGTCGGCGATGCGATCCCGCGTCATGGCGATCGTCGCGGCGCTGTTCCCGATTCCAAAAATCGCCATGGTGCCGCTGTTCATTATCTGGTTCGGGATCGGCGAGGGCTCCAAAATCGTTACGATCGCTCTTGGAGTCTTTTTTCCAACCGTGATCGCGACGATGGGGGGCGTGGATAATGTGCCGCGCGGATTGATCCGAATGGGGCAGAGTTTCGGCCTCTCGACTGGCAAAATCGTCCGTTCGATCATTTTGCCCGGCGCGGCGCCGGCGATCCTCAATGGGTTTCGGGTCACCGCCTCGATCGCGATCGTGCTGCTGGTCGCGGCGGAAATGATCGGCGCGGAACGAGGCATCGGCGCGTTCGTGCTGTCGGCCGGCAATCTTTACGATACCGATGCGTTGATGGCGGGCATCGTCGTGCTGTGAGTGATGGGATTGACCGTCGCCGGTCTGATCGGCGTCCTGGAGCGGTTGTTGTTGCGCTGGCGGTGACGGCGCCGCGTCGATGAAATCGACGGAAAGCCCAGAGTGGGACAGCGTGTTCTTGACCCAGACACGGCCGTGGTCGCAACCCTCGTGGACCGGAGCGCACTCCGCGGTGCAGCCCGCGTGCGGCGGCGGACCGCATTTCTTAATGAGATTGGCGTAACCCACGCAACGATGCCGCGCGTCTCGGTAGCCGGGGCCGCCCTTGCAGCCGCATCCGGTGCAGCGGACGTTGCAGACGCCCTGGCCGGTGGCGGCGGGGATGATGACGCGAAGGTCGTCCGCGGTGAGCAACGGACAGACGCGGCGGTGGTCTTCGTCGTCCTGGGCGCGAATCGCCGGTATGAAAAGGAACGAGGCGAGCAGGAGAAACGCCGCCTGGATCAGCGTTCGGCGTGCCGATGGCAACCAGGCGGTGCGGTGAGAGATCACCGGATCAGGCCCGGTGATGACGAATATTGTTGTGTCGGGGACGATAAATTCGTCACGCGGCGGCGGCCAACGGCGCGCGTTGGCGGATCATGTCGGCGGCTTTCTCGGCGATCATGATGGTCGCGGCGTTGGTGTTGCCGGAAACCACCGCGGGCATGATGGACGCATCGACGACTCGCAGTCCCTCCATCCCTTGCACCTTCAATTCGGCGTCCACCACGGCCATCGTGTCATCGCCCATCTTGCAGGTGCTGGTGGGATGAAACACCGTGCCGCCATATTGTTTCGCGTAGTCGAGGAATTCGTCGTCGGTCTGGACCTGCTCGCCCGGGATGTATTCGCTGGCGATGAACGCTTGCATGTCCGGCGTGGCCAACAGGCGGCGACCGAGTTTGAGGCCATCGACGATGGTGCGGCGGTCGGTTTCGGTGGCGAGGTAGTTTGGGTGCATCGCGGGGGGCACGTTTGGATCGCACGACTTCAACTTTAATTCACCGCGGCTTTCAGGACGAAGCTGGTATACGACGACCGAGAAGCCGGAGAATTTATGCAGGCCTTCCGCTGGTCGGTCGGCACTGAAAATCACAGTAGCAAACTGCACGTCCGGCGTTTCCAGTTCCTTCCGCGTGCGCGCGAACAAGCCCGCCTGGGCGGCGGCGATGGTCAGCGGGCCTTTGCGCGACAGCAGATATTGAAGACCGGCTTTCACCATGCGGGTCTTGCTCATCATGATGTCGTTGACAGTGATCTTCTGGGTGCATTTCAACACGATCCGCGCCTGATAATGATCCTGCATCGATTGCCCGACGCCAGGCAGGTCGTGTTGGACAGCGATGCCGTGCTCCATCAGATGCGCGGCGGGACCGATGCCGGACAGCAACAACAACTGGGGCGAGTTCAACGCACCGCCGCACAGAATCACATCGCGACGCGCGCGAGCGGTGAAGGTCTGGCCGTGTTCGCGCCACTTCACGCCGACGGCGCGCTTGCCATCCAGCAGGATTTGTTCCGATAACGCATGTGTGATGACTCGCAGATTGCGCCGCTTCATCGCGGGCCGCAGATAGCCGACGGCGGTCGAACAGCGGCGGCCGTTGCGCGTGGTCAGATGGTAATAGCCGGCGCCTTCCTGGACGCGTCCGTTAAAATCGTCGTTGCGCGGAAAGCCCAGGTCGAGGGCGCTCTTGATGAAGGCTTTGCTGATTGGGTCGTAATCGTTGATTTCCGAGACCGCCAATGGGCCGCCGGTGCCGTGCAGTTCATCGCCGCCGCCGATCTTATCCTCGGCGCGGCGAAAATACGGCAATACGTCGTCAAACGACCAGCCGGTGTTGCCGAGTTGCCTCCAATGGTCGAAATCCTGAGCCTGGCCACGGATATACACCAGGCCGTTGATCGAGGACGAGCCGCCGAGCACTTTGCCGCGCGGCCAATAAAATTTCCGGCCGTTCAGATCCGGTTCAGTCTCGTAACACCAGTTCACCCGCGGATCGGTGATGGTTTTGCCGTAGCCCAAGGGAATGTGGATCCACGGATTGCGGTCGGGACCGCCGGCTTCGAGCAGCAGAACGCTGGTCGCGGGATCCTCGGACAGGCGCGCGGCCATCACGCAACCGGCGGAGCCCGCTCCCACAACGATGTAATCGGCTTCGATCGGATCCATGACGCGCTCTCCTCTGATCGAGGAGAGTGGTCATTCCGGGGCGGCGGTCAACATGGCCTGCCCAGGGGCTTGCCCAGAGGCGGGATCGCGGACCGTCGCGGCGAGGATACGCCAGCCACGGTTCTTGTACGCGGCAAGGTATTCTCGATGATGCAACTTCGTATTGAGTCTGTCGTCGCGCTCCGCGACCAGGCGAAATTTCGCGCCCGTTTCGGTTAGCGCTTGTTCCAGGCTCTGAACGGTCTCCCGATCCGGCGCGTGATCGGTGACGACGGCGCAAATTCCGTCATCCGAGGAAACCAGCGCGAGCTTCACGCCGGTCACGCCTGACGCGTCGAACACTTCTCCCGGTGCGCCATTCAGGAACGCGGCGCGCGCCGGATCGGGAACCTGGGGCAGACTTAAATGCGTGGCCCATTTGCGCAGCGCGAGCGGATCGCCCGCGTAAGGCAGACAGGATTGCACGAACAGCGCGGACAATTCGTCGGCCGGACCAGCGAACGCGGTGGCGGGGAAAAGCAGTGCCAGGCACAGGAAGAATTTTATCGCCGCAACTCCATTTCGATCGGGCCCTCGCGCCGACCGTGGGTGAACTGATCGACGATCGGATTGCCGCTGTCCATTAACGCCGAGGCGTGGCCGCTCCAGATGATGCGGCCTTTATGGATCATCGCCACCTGGTCGCCGATTCGTTTCGCGCTCGCCATGTCGTGGGTGATCGCGACCGCGGTCGAACCGAGCCGCTTGACGCAATCGACGATCAATCCGTCGATGATGGCGCCCATGATCGGATCGAGGCCGGTCGTGGGCTCGTCGAAAAACAAGATATCCGGTTGCGCGGCGATCGCTCTCGCCAGGGCCACGCGTTTTTGCATCCCGCCCGACAATTCGGCCGGCGCGAGTTCGCCGACGCTGGCCGCCAGACCGACCTGCGCCAAAAACGCCGCGGCTTGCTCGGGCGCCTGGGCGCGCGTGACCTTGTGCCGCGCGAGCAGGCCGAACGCCACGTTCTCCCACACCGGCAGACTGTCGAACAGCGCGCCGTTCTGAAACAACATGCCGATGTTGGCGCGCGCCTCTTCGCGTTCGGTACTGGGCATGGTCACCAGGTCGTGGCCATCGATTTCAATCGATCCAGAATCAGGCTCGATCAATCCGAGGATGCACTTCAACAGGACGGACTTGCCGGAGCCCGAGCCGCCGATGACCACCAGCGAGGTACTGGGCATGACGTCGAGGTCGATGCCGTCCAGCACGACCTTGCCGGCGAATTGCTTGCGGACGCCGCGCAGGCGCAGTTTGGGGACGGGATCGCTCATGCCGGGTAGATGGCAGTTGGTCCGTCCGGCCGCAAGATTTACCTCGGGACGGGTTCGTGATCTGATCGACGAACGCGAAAATCAGGAGGTTGTCCAATGAACGATAACGTGACGGCGACACAGACGCTCGCTCATGCCACGCCGGAGACGGCGAAACCGGTCGCGGGACGGCGGTCGTTTTTCAGTTACCTCGATCTTGGGGTGACGGATGCGTCGAACGGCGCGATGCGGGCGCAGGTCACCAAGGCGACCCGGGGGTTGGGGAAACCGACAGGCTGGCACTACCACGTTTGCGATCAGCAGTTGGTTTACATGCTGAAGGGCTGGGTCGATCTGGAGTTCGAGGACGGGCGGAAGATCCGGTTGAACGCGGGTGATTCGCTGATGATCCCGGGCGGGATGCGGCATAACGAGACGGGGACGGCGGACGAACTGGAGCTGCTGGAAATCTCGGTGCCGGCGAAGATGGACACGGTGCCGTGCGATCCGCCCGAGGGGAGAGGCTGAGGGCCACGGCTCATTGGGGCGGAGTGGGTGGCACCGCGACGGATGTTCAACCGCGGATGTTGGGGTGGACGGCCCCACGGCATCGCGTGCCAGAATTGGAGCTGTGAACAACCAAGACCGGAGCCGTCCATGACCGCGTATAAACGCATTGCGATCGACACGTCCAAGTCCGTCTTCACCCTGCATGGCATTGATGGTCAGGACCACGCGGTGCTTCGGACCAATCTGCGTCGCGGGCAGATGAATGCGTTCTTCAGGAAGCTCCCGGCCACGGAGATCGCCCTGGAAGCGTGCGGCGGTTCTCACCACTGGGCTCGCGAACTGACCGCGTTCGGCCACCAGGTGCGTCTCGTTCCGCCTCAATACGTCAAGCCTTACGTCAAACGCGGCAAGAACGACCGAAACGACGCCGAAGCCATCTGCGAGACGGCGGGGCGCCCGGGCATGCATTTCGTTCCGGTGAAAACGCTTACGCAACAAGCCCAGGGCATGGTGCTGAAGGTACGCGAAACCCTGGTGGCTCAGCGCATCCGGCTGGCCAACACATTACGAGGCCACGCCACCGAATTCGGCGTTATCGCCGCCAAAGGGTTGGACAAAATTGTTTCGCTGCTCTCTGCTATTGGACAAGAGGCCGCCATTCCGGCCGAGGCCAAAGAGATGTTCGTTCTTCTCGGTCAGGAGATCGAGCAACTCGACGTCAGGATCGAGCAGGTCGACAAAAAACTGCTCGCCGCGCACAAAGCCAATCCAGTCAGCAAGCTGCTGGCCACGGCTCCCGGTATCGGCCCGATCACGGCGCTGACGTTGGCGATCGACATCAATCCCGCCGTGTTCGAATCCGGTCGCCATCTGGCCGCGTGGGCCGGTTTGACACCGAAGGAGCATTCAACCGGCGGCAAACAGCGGATGGGCGGCATCAGCCGGGCGGGCCAGCAGCGGTTGCGGAGTTTGCTGGTCAGTGGCGCCACCTCGGTGATCAACGCCGCCATGAAGCCAGGCAGCAAGCAAATGACCGCGTGGTTGCGCGCTTTGCTGCTGCGTAAGCCGCGTAAAGTCGTCGCCGTGGCGCTCGCCAACAAGATGGCCCGCGTCGCCTGGGCGATGATGACCACGGGCGAGGCCTACCGTCGAGCGGCCGTCATCGCCGAAGCGGTCGCGGCATGATCGACGTGATCAGCCTCACGGTTCAAGCGTCACGTAACGCATTGGAGTGGAACCATGCCCTATCCATCGATCGGTGAAACACCCATGACCGGCGCCGAACGTCAGGCGCGCTATCGTGCCGCGCGCGCTGCTGACAAGCCAGTGACCCGCACACGCCGTCCGATGGATCGGCGCGGCCGGGCCCAGCGCTGGATTGATGCGCGCGACGGGCTCGTGGCGGCGCAGGCTGAGTATGCCGACTGGTTGGAGGCACTGCCCGACAATCAGCAAGACAGCGCGCTCGCGGAGACGTTACGGGCGATCGTCGATCTCGATCTTGGCGAACTGCTGGCGATCGAACCGCCGCGCGGCTTCGGCCGTGATTGAACAACGAGATGACCCATACGCCATGGGTCACGATGACGCGCGTGGTGGACTGCCGGCATCAGCCGGTCGCCGCCGGGACCGCGTGTCGATGCCAGGGTGAAAGAGCTGAATGAGATGACGATCGGTCGAACCGATGATCCAGAGAGCCCGTTGCGTTCAAAGGCTGTCAAAGCCGCGCGGATGTTTGGGACTGGATCGCGGACCCCATCTGGGCCAGCGGACATGATGCCGCGTCAAAAGGCCGGACACATGATCGCAGTCGATACGCCCGTCAAAATTCTCAGGCTTGCTCTTGCATCCAAGGGGCCGTCCACACATGAACGCC
>Ga0182013_10008913_pt1 | contig 10688 bp, 14 predicted proteins | sample 612S2MmetaG_FD_120487 | JGI IMG/M metagenome (GOLD analysis project Ga0182013, IMG submission 120487) | Permafrost microbial communities from Stordalen Mire, Sweden - 612S2M metaG | ecosystem: Environmental > Terrestrial > Soil > Wetlands > Permafrost | place: Sweden: Stordalen | collected...
AACATGAACGACAAGCCCACGCTGCTCAAGAACACCGGACCGCGGCAAAACGCGATTGCGATTTCGCTGACGGGCACGAAGTCGAACCGCAGCGCGATCGGCGCGCGCTGTACGGTGGAAGCGGGAGGCCGCAAGCAAATCGCCGAGGTGGTCAGCGGCGGCAGCTACTTCTCGCAGAATTCCTTCACGCTCTACTTCGGGCTGGGCAAATTGGCAAAGGTCGATCGCATCGACGTGCGCTGGCCGGCTGGTGAGACGCAAGTATGGATGGACGTCGCGGCGAATCGCACCATCGGACTTACGGAAGGTAGCGAGAAGGTGGCGAGCAAGGCTTGGGTGAAGCGGTAGGAGGCATGCTATTGAGATGGAGCTAATCTTCGAGATCCGGGACGCGGAGGAAGGCGGATATTATGCTCGCGCACTGGGCCACGCCATCTTCACGGAGGCGGACACTTGGGACGAGCTTCGCAAGAACGTCCTAGACGCGGTATCGCAGCACTTTGAAGAGGACGCTTCTCGCCCACGCCTGGTGCAACTGCACTACGTGAAGGACGAGCTGATTCCCGTCGAAGCCGCATGAAATTGCCTCGCGGCGTTTCTGGAGAGCGTCTGATTCGAGCCCTGTAGCGCCTCGGCTACCGCGTGCTCCGCCAAGCCGGGAGTCACGTTCGGCTACGGCATGAAGGACCTCCAGCTCACACGATCACGGTTCCGTGGCATGACTCGATGAAGACCGGCACACTTCACGGTATTCTCGCCGAGGTAGCGTCGGCGCGATCGATTACTGTCGAGTCGATGGTCGACTTGCTGTAGCTCCTCAACGCTCCCGGATGGCAAGCTGAAGGGGCGGCCTGAAAAGGCCGCCTGCAGCCAGGATTGGCTGCCACACAAGAGGGGGGAGACGGTCATCTGGGGGGCTCCTGCGACTGGATCAGCTTTGCGTGCTTCTCGCGCTCGGATTGGGCGGCTTCGTGTTTGCCGATGCGGTCGTAGTCGCGGGCGAGGCGGTAGTGGGTAGGCGCGTCGTTGGGCGCGAGTTGCGCGGCACGCTCGAATGCGGCGACGGCTTCGGGGAAGCGGTTGAGGCGATCGAGGACGGCGCCCATTTCGAAGTGCGCGGTGGCGTCGCGGGCGTCGAGCGAGATGGACTTTTCGATCAGATGCAGCGCGGTCTCGGGCTCGCGCGATTGGGCGTCGAGTGCTTTGGCGTGGAGCAGGTAAGCTTGGGCATTCGCGGGGTGCGCGGCTTGGTAAGCGGCGAACTTCTCGGTGACTCGGGGGAGTTGGTTGGGGATCTGGTCGAGAATCTTGCCGAGGAAGGTGTAGGGCTGCTCGGTCTCGGGTGCGACGTCGATGGTGCGGAGGAAGGCTTCGGCGGCATCGTCGAAGCGGCGGAGTCCGTAGCAGGCGACGCCGAGGGCGAGTTCCAGTTGCGCGTTCCTGGGCACGCGCGTGACGGACTCCTGAAGAATCGTGACGGCGTCGGCGAACTTCTGTTGGTCGAGGAGCGGCTTGGCGGCGGCGAAGTAGAAGTCGGCGGCTTTGGGCGCGGCGTATTTGACGGTGACGCGCGCGGCTTTCAGGAGCTGATCGGTTTCGGTGTAGTAAATGGTGAGTGCCTGGAGCACTACGGCGTCGTCGGGCGCAAGGGATGCGGCTTTGGCGGCGGCGTCCTCCGCGTCGGTGTTCCTGTGCTGGCGCCAATAGGTCTGGGAGAGCGCGACCCAGATGCGGCCGTCGCGGGGCGACGCTGCGCGGGCGGCCTCGAGATTGGTTTGCGCGGTGGCGAGGTCGCCCTGCTGCAAGGCGATGAGGCCGGCGCGGTAGGAATCATCCAAAGCGAAAGACGCGGCGAAGAGGAAGAGCGCGATCATGCGATTTGCGCGACGAGGCTGGCCAGATCGATGGGCGCGTCGGAGGTTTTGCCGGGTTCGAGTTGGGGCGCGATGGCGACGGCTTCGCCGTGACCTTCGAACCAGGCGAGGAAGGCGGACTGGTCGTAGCCGGAGAGGCGCTGTTGATTGATCCAGGTGTAGTAGGCGCCCATGTCGGCGTCGATGAGCGAGCCCTGCGGGTCGAGCTCCGGGGCGCGTTGGCGCTCGGCGAGGAGTTCGTTCATTTGCTTCTCGCGCTGGCGGGGAGCGTAGCGGGTGACGAGCGTCAGCGGTTGCGCGCGGCGGAGCGCTTCGCGCGCGGCCCACTGCACGAAGGTGGTGGAGAAGACTTGCGTGCCCGCGCCTTCGGTGAGGAGGCTGAGTTGGAAGCGCGTCAGCACGTTGTCGCCGCTAGCGCTGAGGCCGGCGTCTTCGGGCTTCAGTTGCGCGAGCATAGTGCGGAAGGCTTCGGGGTCGAAGACCGGAGCTTCGTAGGTCCGCTGCATGCGCGCTTGAATGGCGGCACGCACTGCGGCGAGGGCGCTGTAGGAGATCGACGTCAGGCTCGGCGCGGCGAGTGAAACGCCACCGTCGATGTACCAGTGGCCATAGGGCGCGGGATGCACTTCGGCGCGCGCCTTCGCCGCAGCGAGGAGGGCCGCGGTGTCGGCACGGTTCACTTGCGTGTAATAGACGCCGAGCGGGCGGAGCTTGCGGAAGAGCCGGTAGCCGTCGTTGTTGGCGACTCCCTGCCCGACGATGGCGATGCCGAGACGGTGCGTGGGCAGCGGCAGATCGGACGCCGAGTGGTTCACCTTCTTCATGTAGTCGACAGCGGCATTGCTGAAGGGATCGATCTGATGAGTGGCCCAGAGGTGCGCGGAGAGCTGCTCGGAGAAGACGGTGGGGTTGTTGACCCAATCGGTCTGCTCGAGTTCGCGGGTGAGCTTGAGCTGGGTGAACGCGGACATGGCGGATTGGAACGGAGCATCGGCGAGCGCGCCGAGATAGTGGAATTGTCTAGTGAGCTCGGTGCGTTCGGCGGGGAATTTCCAGTCGTAGACGATGAGCTCGCGGAGGAGCAACGGGAGGAAGGCGAGCGGCAGACGGCGGAGGAGCGCGATGTGTTCGGTGGCGAGCTGACGGGCTTCCGGCGGGTACTTGGCGAAGCTCTCGGCGGTGAGTTGGGAGGGGAGCATGGCTCAGGCCACCTCTGCGACGGGCTTGCCGGAAGAGAAGCGCGCGTCGAAGCCGAAGTAGGCGCCGAGGGTGGGGATTTGGAACGGAGCATCGGCGAGCGCGCCGAGATAGCGGAATTGGCGATTGAGCTCGGTGCGTTCGGCGGGGAATTTCCGGTCGTAGACGATCAGCTCGCGGAGGAGCAACGGGAGGAAGGCGAGCGGCAGACGGCGGAGGAGCGCGATGTGTTCGGTGGCTAGCTGGCGGGCTTCCGGCGGGTACTTGGCAAAGCTCCCGGCGGTGAGTTGAGAGGGGAGCATGGCTCAGGCCACCTCTGCGACGGGCTTGCCGGAGGAGAAGCGCGCGTCGAAGCCGAAGTAGGCGCCGAGGGTGGGAATGAGGTCGGTGGATTCGATGCGGCGATCGACGACGACGTTCTGCTTGACGCCGGGCCCGAGGACCAGCATCCAGGTGGTACGCGAAACCGGGTCCCCGGTGCGGTGGTGCTGGAAACCGTTGCCGCCGGAATCGAGATCGGAGTCGCGGCCGAAATCCGGCAGGATGAACATGGTGGTGCGGTTCGCGTACTCGGGGTTGCTTTGGATGGTTTGCCAGAGCTCGGCGCAGAGACGGTCTGAGCGCTTGATGCCATCGAGATAGAGGGAGAAGGTGCCGGAGTGAGCGATGTCGATGTCGTGGAGCGTGACCCAGAGGAGACTGGGCGCGAGCTGGCGCATGAGCTGCTTGGCGATATAGACGGAGAGTTCGTCGGGGCTGACGAGGTTGGCGGCGTGGGCAACGAAGTCGTCGACGGAAAGCTTGAGGATGGCGGCCATCTGGTCGAGCTCGATCTGGCGGCCGGCGAGCGAGGGCGCGTAGAGTGGCGTCTCGTAATTATCGCGGAGGAGGTGCTGATAGCGCGCGCCATCGGTCTGCGAAGAGAGGGCGGCGGAGAGCAGGCGCTTGGGGAGGATGACACCTGCGCCGAATCCCGGGCCGTAGAGCGAGTGGCCGCTCTCGCCGATGCGCGCGAATCCGTTGCTGGGCGCGACGACCCAGGCGTCAGTGGCGGGTCGCTTGAGATCTTTGCGGAAGTACTCGAAGACGGTGGGGTTGTTGGGGGAGACGGCGGCGAAATTATTGAAGGTCTCGTAGACGCCGGTGACGATGCTGGCGGTGGCGACGTAGTGGCCGAGGATGCCCTTGTTGACGACGTTGGAGAAAAAGGTGGCCTGCGGGATGAGGTCGTGGAGGAGGTGCGGGATGTTCTCCTGGCCATCGGGCGCGAAGGTCTCGTCGTCGCGGGCGCCGCCTCCGAAGGTGACGACTACGGCTTTGCGATTGGCCGGGGCGGGGTGCGCGAGGAGGGTGGAAGGGCCGAACAAAGCGGCGGCAGAGGCGGCTCCGGTGACGGTGCGGAGGAAGCTGCGGCGGCTTTGGGAGATCTCGCTGGGAGTGCGGCCTTTGATGTCGACGTGGCGCATGGACGCTCGGTTTATGATACTGCACGCGCGTTGGGGCGCGATATCGCTTCGCGATATGGAATACACGCGATATCGCTTCGCGATATGGAATACAGAAGTCAGGAGACAGAATACAGAAGGAAGCGCGGGCGGTACAAAGGTCGATGCGGTCGGCCGTCTGGCCTTGGATTCCCGGCGCGCCTGCGCTCCTATCGGTTCGGCGAGCTGCGCTCGCCCGCGCCGACAGGAGTGTCGGCGCCGGCAGGCACGAGTGCCTGCGCCACGTCGGTTGGGGAGACGGGGGACATTACGTAGTCGGTTGGCGGAACGAAGCCGTTTTGTGGTTTAGCGATTTGATTGGTTGCAGTTGCGGGCTCGGGGCCGGGCGTTTCTGCGGCTTGGATACGTCGAAGTTCCTGGAGGGCGTTGCGGTAATTGCGGTGGGCGGTGTCAATGCGGCGCTGGAGGCGGGCGAAATAATCGCAATCGGACCGGTAGGCCTGCCCGACTCGGATTTCGTCTTTCGGCATAAAGCAGTCGACCGCGCCGTGCTCCCAGAGTTGGGCCTCGCAGACGCGGAAGCGGCGGAGGAGCCATTCGCAATCGATGAGAGTGTCGACGAGCATGCGCTGTTCGGGGGCGGTGGGGTGGAAGCGGTCGTAGTATTCGGCGGCCAGGGTTTCCAGGTTGGCGGCTTTTTCGCCGCGGATGATTTGAGATTTGGCATCGATGCCGGATTTGAGAGCATTCATGGAGGATCGGGCCTTGCCCTCTGGAGAGCGGGGTCCGGTGGACTTTTGCGCGTTGAGGCGGCGTACGGATCGTCGCGCCTGAGGACGATGTGGCTGCCCTTTTGGCGGTTAATGCCAAACCCGGCCCGGAGCAGCACTCCGATCATTTCCTGGCCGGAAATATCCGTCGGCAGCTTCACTGGTGGACGCTGGTTGTGAGTTCGAGGTATTCCCTGCCCGCTTCGGTCGGCACTGGGTCACCGGAGGCAATGCAATCATCGAGGTATAGATCCGCGGCTTCGTGGATGTTCCGAATCGCTTCTTCGCGGCTGTTGCCTTGGGAGACACAGCCGGGCAAAGCCGGCACGCTCGCGACATATCCGCCGTCTCGTTCCCGCTCCAAGATGACCGTGTAGCGCACTGAATTCCCTCCGCCTCAATCATAGCAGCGAATGCGATGGAGCCCCTTTCACGGAGGAAGGCTGATGGGAGCGGCGTTTGAAAGGAGAACGCTGTTTCTTGTTGACGGATAGGCTGGCATAAGGCGACTTATGGTTACTAATCCGGTGGCGCGCGAAGCCCATGAGACGAACGTGCCGCGGTGAGATCAGCACGATTTCTGGAATGTGCGACGGTCCACGTGGAGCGCCGTCAAGCAAAGAAACGGCGTCGCCCGCCGGTATGACTGATTTTTCGATCGCCAAACCGTAGCTGCCGAGAATAGCTGTGGGAGGAAATTATCTGTGCCGGTACGTGATCCGGCCCTTCGTCAGGTCATAGGGCGACAGCTCCAGTGAGACTTTATCGCCGTTCATGATCTTGATGCGGTTCCGCCGGAGTCTTCCGGCCATCGTTGCGAGGACGGTCTTTCCTAGACCTAAATCGAGCTCGATGGAGAACATTCCAGCCCTGAACTTCTCGACTACCTTGCCCATGACTTCAATTGAATCTTCTTTTGGCAAAATTTTCCTTAATGTGTATGTGGTAATTAACGGGGCTGTGGTACGTTCGGTACCGCACCCCGTCACTGATCCAAGCCTACCAGCGGCTTTGCCGCGAGCCGCCGCCGTTCCCGCGATTTCCGCCGCCACCCGGTGCGCGTTCGCCCTTCGGCTTAGCTTCGTTGACGTTCAGCGCTCTGCCATCGACGTCTCTGCCGTTTAGGCCGCTGATTGCCGCGTTCCCTTCGGCGTCCGCGTTCATTTCGACAAACGCGAAGCCGCGGGGTTGTCCCGTCTCGCGGTCAGTGACGATGTTGACGCGGTCGACCGATCCGTATGACGCAAACATGGACCGCACCGTATCCTCGGTGGTTCCGAAACTGAGGTTACCTACAAAAATGTTTTTCAACTTTTGACTTCTTTCTGAATTTGCAGAGCGGCGAACGGCAAGATCAAACAGGAGCGGTGTTTTGAACCGAGCGAGGTGGAAGTGTGCGCAATAAGCGGGGCTGGCAAAGACATCCCTACATTAGCACAAATGTGGATGCGGCCGAGAGGATTCACTGCTATGGGGAGCTCGGATCCTCTGCTTGACGCGTAGCTAACCGGCTTCAGTTCGGCAGGGGCAGGCAATTGGAAAGTTGCTGGGCCACAAGGCGACTTGCGGGGAGTAATCTGATGCCACGCCCCGAGAAACCTTGGCGTATCATGGACGTATGCCTGAATTGGTGTTTGAGGTTGTCCAGGAAGGCGACGGCGGCTATTGCGCCGAATGCCTTACCGAAGACATCTTCACCGAAGGGGATACCTGGGAGCAGTTGCGTGAGAACGTGCTGGAGGCAACGGCTGCGTTCTTCTTCGACCGACCCCGACCCGATCGGATTCGCCTCCGCCTGGTACGCGACGAGATCCTGTCCGTCGCATGAAAGTCCCTCGCAATATCTCGGGAGTGCACCTCGCCGATATCCTGTGCCGGCGATGGCGATATGCTCAGGTGCACCAGGTTGGTAGCCACATTATTCTGGAGACCGCAGAACCGACCCACCATCGGATCGCCATTCCAGACCATAATCCACTCCGCCTTGGAACGCTCATTTCCATCCTGCGGACCGTCGCCCAGCACAAAGGCGTGACACGTGACACGATCATCGCGAGTTTGTAGGGCGTTGGAGGCTGCAAGCCGACTTATGGGGAGTAATCCGTGGGGACTTCCAGGAACTCGGTAGCCGGAGAATCCAGCGAATCTGGAGTTGACTGTAGCAATCGCGTGTCGCTGCCCATGGAGGGTGACAGCGGCATCGCGCAGTTTGGCCATGTGCAGCCGCTGAGGCACGCCGTCTCTAGGGCGTCTTCTTTCCAGGTGGTAAAAGGTCGACAGACTCTTTTGCCTGGGCGACAGCTCTCCAGTATCCGGCTCCTAAAGGGACGATCGAGTCGTTGATCAACTTCTGCGCCAATCGATCGTATCTCTCGGCTACTTTGCCTACGACATGCTCAAACAGCTCCACAAATCCCGATCCCTCGTCGCCATTTAGAGCAATGTCATGTTGCATTCGTATTGTCGGGAGGTAGGGGATGAAATCGTCTTCTTCCCTTCTTCCGGGTTAATCAACACGTAGGTCTTTGCCAGTTCGAACTCCTTATCACCGCTGTGTGCAGCGAGATTGTTACGGTAGCTCATACAAGAGTCATGAGCCGAGAGAAATCCCGGGTCTAACCAGGCGCGCGATGCCTGCGCGTGTCGCCTGGCAGTTTCGGTGAAACACTTTGCGTAGAAGGTCACGGAAGCGACAAAATAGGCCTTTACAAGGTCGAACACATCTCTGTTTTTGGTTTCGAGGTAAGCGCCCTCGCCAGCGGGGCGGTGCTCATTCGCGAGCGCTTTGGCTAGACGCATCCACTTGAGAGCATTGTCCAGGTCCTTCTTGATCAGGGAGTAGCCGGAGAGTCTGTCGACGAGCTTCCCTGTGATGTGGACCTTGGGAGCCAGCTTGCCGTCCCAGTAGTAGTCGATGTCCACTGCGCCTGTCTTTTGATCCAAAACTCTCTTCGGGAGGAGCCTGGGAACGGAGGTGTCTGATCGCATACCCTGCCTCCACGATACCCGAACTCCGCTTGTCGCAGTTGATCCGGGGTTCACCCCGAGCCGTCGAACTGATTCGACAGGTGCCAAAAGTCCGGTTCTGCGAAAGGGCCCAGGCGACGATAGGCGGGGCTTTGGGTGCGTCAAGAGTGCCTGAGGGCAGAATGGCAACATGTCTAGAACCAAACGCAAACGCACGCCCAAAACTGTTCTCCGCCTGCCCGACCTGGAGCAGTCAAGATCCGCCGTCCTGAACAGCCTCGCCTCTCTGAGTTCGCGGCGCTCATATGATCACGCCATCCGGGAGTTCATCGACTGGTACTGCTCGGAGCCTCGCTTGGCGTTTAACAAGACCGTCGTCACCCGCTACCGCATCTCCCTTGAGCAGGCGCACTACGCGTCTTCGACTATTAACCTCCGGCTCGCTGCCGTCCGCCGCTTGGCATACGAAGCCGCCGAATTCGACCTTTCGATTTCCCGGGAGGCGACAGAGGGGCCGCTCTCGCTGCGCGGGCTAAAGCCGGTCTTCGGGGGCCGGTTCGGCGGCAGAAACCTTGTCCAGCGCGGCTAGGAAGCGTTCGCGACTGCCGAGTTCAGCCATTCGCTCAACGCGGTTCCAGCCGGAAAGCTGTTCGGCCAAGGCTGCAGCCACAATTCGCTCCACCGAAACCTGCTGCCGCTCCGCCAGTTCGGAAATTTGGCGGTAAACTGTGTCGGGTACTGTCACGTTGAGCGTCATCGTGTTTCTCCTATTATCGCAAGGAATTCGCGAGGTGAGATTACTCGAACGCCGAAGCGCTCGGCACCCGCAAAATCTCTGGTGTTGAAGGTTATTACGAAATCGGCTCGGCTTTCGACAGCCAGTTCCAGGACAAAGTCATCCTTGGGATCGGGAAGAAATGGACGCCAAAGAAAGAAGATCGGTCGGAGGCTCGCGTTGGCGCATAGAAAGTGCACCACGCTCTCAATATCGCTGCTGCTCAGATCTCCCCCCGTGCAGACCCGCTTGAGTGTCTGCTCATACTCGAAAACCAAGGGTACGGAGAGATTGAGGCGCCAGCGATCATCGCCCACCAACCGCAGCAGGCGGTGAGACGCTCCACGGTTGGAGAGCAACGCGGCGACAACTACGTTGGTGTCGATCACTACCTGGTACATGAGCCATTACCAGAATACAGGGGCAGAGCATCGCGAGCGAGATCACTCGGGCTAAGACCCCTTGTGGAAACGATAACGATTACTCCCGGGAAACGCGCCGGGGTCCGGGGATCCACTGGTCGGATGCTCGACTCGTCGAACCGCTCGGCTGCAAACGCCTCGGAAACGGGGATCTGGGCAGCGTCGGCTAGTCTTGCCTCAACACACCTGAGGGGTCGACGCTGGCAGCGGTGCTGGCGGGTATCCAGGCCGCGGCGGCGCCGGTGGCGAGCAGAACGACGGCGACGGCGACGAACATCGGAGGATTCCACGGGTCCAAGCCGTCCGGCAAGAGGGCGGTGAGAGGCCGGATGGCCAGGACCGCAAGGGGAAGGCCCGCGGCCACTCCGCAAGCGAGAACCGCGACACCGTCGCGAATCGCGGTCCAAACGATCTCAGCGCCGGTGGCTCCTACCGCGACGCGAATGGCCATTTCGCGGGTTCGCCGACGGGTGGCATACGAGACCGAACTATAAAGACCGCTGAGGGCCAATACGAGGCCGACGCCGCTCATCGAGCCCACGAATGCCGCTGCCACCCGCATCGGAAATATGACGCCCGCGGCGGCATCTGACAACGGCCGGATATCGAGCGCGGAACCGGTGTCGGTTTTGGACAGCGCGTTGCGGATCGGCTCGATCCAATGCGCCGCATCTCCGGCGGTGCGGACGATCATCTGGGTGTCGTGGTATGGCGTGAAAAACATCGGCGCACGATCTTCTCCGAGGGTGCGCATTCTGGTATCGGCGATGACGCCGACGATCCGCAAAACACGCTTCCGTTCCCGCCCCACCTGTAGTTCGGCGCCAAGCGGGTCGGCGGAGCCAAACAATCGGCGCGCCAGGGTCTGGTTCACGAGAGCCGGTACCGGCTGGCGCGTGCGGTCGGCGATCTCGAAGTCGCGGCCGCGCAGAATGGAGATCCCGAGGACCTGGCAGAACTGTTCTCCCGCGCCCATGGAGTAGGCATCGACAGAATCTCCGTTTCGCCCGATGGAATCCTGGGGCAGCTCACCCATAAACGGTAGTGTCCCGATCGACGTTACACCGATCACTCCGGGTATTTCTTTCACCCGGCGCACCACTCCGTCGCGCCAACTCCAGGCTTCGCGATCCGGAAGCCTTGGCCCGGCAGGCCGCCAGACGGTTGCCATGACGGTGTGAGTAACGTCGAACCCAGGATCGACAGTGGCGACCCGCCAGAAGGTCCGGCAAAAGAGC
>Ga0182013_10008914_pt1 | contig 10688 bp, 7 predicted proteins | sample 612S2MmetaG_FD_120487 | JGI IMG/M metagenome (GOLD analysis project Ga0182013, IMG submission 120487) | Permafrost microbial communities from Stordalen Mire, Sweden - 612S2M metaG | ecosystem: Environmental > Terrestrial > Soil > Wetlands > Permafrost | place: Sweden: Stordalen | collected...
AGATATCCATCAGGAATATCGACCTCCAGCTCATCTAACATCCGCCCGTTCTCAACTTGCCGGGTAAACCGCAGCATTACGTCCGTCTTGAGCCAGTACCCCGCGAACTGATGGTTGCCGAGCCGATCTACAGGCGCGTTAAGCGCGAATTTGTAGCTGAGGCCCTGGCCATAAACCGTTACGTTCTGATCGTTCACACCAGTGAGCGCGAACTGCTGTTTCAGAATGGCAATCAGCTTTTCCCGGAGCGCCTGTTGATCGCCGATATCTTTAAAAACCGATGCCGCGGCAAACCGCACGAAATATGCGTCTGGCCCAGACTCTTGAGAAACACGCGCAGCATCGAGTGTCCACGGTTGTCTTAGGAGATCTTCAACTACACCATCCTCCGCGCCATACGGAACATCCAGCGTGTAAATATTTTGTTTCTCTTCACCGTGGGGATTTTTGAGTTTCGCACCATAAGCATGCTGCTTGAGCCATGCGTCAACGTCTGCGCGCTCCAGCGGACGAAACACCAGCACAACCTGCCCCCCCACAAAGCCGGCATCGCCAGGGCAGTGCCTCACGGCAATTTCATATTGGGGGTCAATGCTGCGTCGGAGAACCAGATTCGCTTCGCCCCCATTGATGGTGCCCTCGGATGCAGACCATTCCTCAGTGCGGACACCGCCAACACTATCGCTGCGACGAGCGAGGCGGACTTCGCCGATTGTCTCTTTGTTCGAAGTTAGTCTGACGACGGCGTCGCTGTCGGTGACTCCGCTCCACCTTCCTTCATATTCACGATCGGGACAAGGCAGCGAGTCGACCCTGAAAATCGTCAGGAATGACGATGAGTTTTGAATATGGTCACTCCAGGACATCCAGGCGGGTATGCCATTAATAGTTCCATGTACGTTATGATCTTCGAAAAAACTGTCCGAGATTTGAGATTGAAGTGGCGTCGACAAGATGCAAGTACTGAATGCGAGCGCTAAAACAAAAAGCCGCTTCCGTAAAGACATCTTGCGCCTTCCCCGTCATAAGACCCATCGCGAACTTTGTTAGCACAGGGCCATGTTTTGTGGTGTGATCGTCATCACGGCTGAACTATCGTGCAGTAGCAAAACCGCCGATGGTGAAGTTTGGAGGCGGAGACGGTTTCGTGCGAACTGGCTCAGGGTAGGGGAAGTACAATCCAGCCGGAACGTCGCTTTGGGACGCATTCTGGGCTGGCGGTTCCAGAAGGATCCCAAAAAAGGGCGGCAAAAACTTTGGGTTCCCTTCCCATTAAATTTCCTGAACCATAACCGCGCGCCCACCGCTCTTACCACATGGTCAGAGTCACTTTATCGACCCATTCGTGAAGCGGAGTGCCGGTGGGATCCTGGTCCAGCTGGTATTGGATGCCGATCATATCGGGCCAGGTGGTCGAGTTGATCGTCCAGGTCTGGTTGAATCCATATGCCTGACCGTCGAACACGAGCGTGTCGTAACGATACTGCGTGGAATTCAGGCGCTCATAGTACCACTGAACGTGGTGCCAGCCCGGCGCCCAATGCGGGCAGGGGATTCCATTGAGAACCCAGGCACCGCCCTGGCTATCCCAGGTGGACCAGTAGCCGTCTCCAAAATCGCACTGGCTTCCGATCATGAACTCGTTGCCGCCAAGAACCTGCCAGAGATCGAACTCCGAGGCCCAGAAGTGGGCCTCAGCTCCGGAGTCGTGATAGATCCAGAAGTCCCACAAAAAATGAGAATTGGAACTGGTGCCCAACATCGTATCCATAAACAGCACGTTGCTCCACTGCGGCCCGTCGGCGTACATCTCGAGGCTGCTACCGCTCAGCGAGGGCTGGCTCTGGTCAGGCGCCATCCAGTAGGTGCCGGCGGTGTTGGTGCCCGCCGCACAGAGGCTGCAGATGCTCCAGTTGGCGGTGTCATTCTGCATCTCCGTCAGCACCTGTGCATTTGCAGGCGGAGTCGGCAGCACAGTGCTGCTCGCCAGCGCCGGTCCGACCTGAATCAAATGAATTTCCGATCTGTCGGAATCGCCCTGGGCGTCGGAAACGCTTGCCCAGAGAAGATGCTGGCCGACGGGAATATCGATCCCCTGGGAGATGGAAGTGGCAGCGCTCTTTGTCTGATACGCGGCTTGACCGTCGAGACAAACCGTCCACCGCGTAATGGCACTGGAGGCGTATGCGATTGCATTCACCTTGACATTGCCTGGATTCTGACCCGGCGACGGGCTTTGCAACCAAACGCCGGTTATCGTCCCATTTGCGTTGTTATATCCAAATCCCGAGCCGCCGCATCCCGAAGCGGTCTCACTCGGCGATCCGCCGCCGCTTCCAGGACCGCTGCTGCTGACGCTACCAGCACCTGTGTCACTGCCGCCGCACCCGGTTACAAGCAAGACCTGGAGTGCAAATGCAAATGAACAGAGAAAGGAAAGAAAAGGCCGAACCATGCGTCACTCCCGACACCCTTATGGATGCGGCCTGCCGAGCTTGTTCTGCCCCGGACGGACGACAATATTGGGCTCGATGGAAACAATCCACGCCCAAGACCTGCGACGTCTCCCTCGCTTCTTCCTGGCGCGCGATCCTGCCCACGCGGTGAGGGACCCGTGCGGACTGCGCATGGTCGGGATCCTTTGCCGCGGGAATCACAACCAGTTCTTTTTTCTTGACCTGCGTTCTCAAGGCTGATCGTGCATGAAACTTTCAGGCTGGGAGCTGCTTGAGAATTTTCCTGGCGCGGCGAAACCAGTGCCGTTCGCGGCGGCGCAGATAGCTCGGCATGGTGGGCTCCTTGTCGAGCACCTTGCGAGCCCACTGCCTCGCTTCGGCGTTCTTGCCTTCCGAAGCCAGCAGATCGGCGAAGTTCAAATAGGTCTCAGACAAGGTGGAAAGAACCGTGACCTGGCGGAAAAGGGCTTCCGCCTTCTCCTTCTGACCGGTCACTGCATAGGCCTGCGCCAGCAAGCCGGCGGCGCGATGGAAATCGTACCCGGGGTCTTTGACGACTACGCGTTCGATGTCGGGGATGGCAATTGCTGCGTCGCCCAGCAGAATTGCGCAGACGCCGCGGCGATAAAAGGTGTCGTCAGTGTTGGAACGTGCGGCAATGGCCTTGTCGAACGCGGCTCGGGCCAACTGGAGTTTGCCCTCGTCCATGTAGAGGTCGCCCAGCTCCTCGTAATTGCCGGCGGAGGGATTGTCGCGGATGGCGAGTTCAAGCCTCGAGATGCGGCTGCGGCGGGAGAAACCCTTGAAGGTGTGGCCCAGAAGTCTGGCGTCGGGCACGGCCTCGACGAAGAGATAGACCAGCGCGCCGATGGGGCCGAGGAAGAGGATGATCCAGAGCCAGTAGGTATCGGGCCGGCGGCGAATGAAGTGGATGATCGCCGCGGCCTGGAGCAATATGCCCCAGGGATAAAAAAGGTGAGTGAAGAATCCCATTAAGTTTTAGTCCTGCATCGGATTATACGGGTGCTGGATTCAGTCAGTGATTGGCAAGGGCCGGAACGAGCAGGTTACCGGTAGGACTCGTCGCGGTGGATGACGAACTCCGGATAGGCGCCCCCGCCCAGCTCGTGCAGGTCCATGCCCATGCGTTCGCCGTCGCTGTCGACGCGGAAGGGAACCAGGCGATTGAGCAGCGCGAACAGCAGGTAGGTGATCGGGAGCACGAGGCCAAGCAGCGCGGCGATGCCGACCATCTGCGCCAGCAGCTGTCCCCGCCCGGGAGCGAAGAGGCCGGCGGCCAGCAGGCCCCATAACCCCGCAGCGGCATGAACGGTGACGGCGCCTGAAGGGTCGTCGATGGAGAGAGCAAGCTCAAGAAGCTCGACCAGGAGCGGCGTTGCGATGCCGGCGACGAGTCCGACAACAATCGATTCGCCAGGGGAGACAACGGCCGCGCATGCGCTCGATGCGACCAGGCCGGCCAGCCAGCCGTTGGCGCAGAGGCTGGCGTCAGGCTTACCGAAGCGGAAGCGCGTGACGGCAAAGGTGGCCAGAAGTGCGGCGGCAGCCGCAAGCAAGGTGTTCATCGCTGTGACCGGCAGCGTGCCGAGAGGCGCATGGAACCAGAGAATGGCTCCAGCCATGTTCCAGGCCAGCCACCCGACCAGGGCCAGAAGACAGCCGAAGAGCACATAGACGGCGTTGTGTCCGGGCATGGCTGTGGAGAAGCCGTCTCGCGCGAATTTGCCCTTGCGGGGGCCGGCGATCCAGATCACGGCCAGCGCGCTGAGGCCGCCGGCCACGTGGACCGAGGCGGCCCCGCCCGGGTCGATAAAGCCGGAGCCGAGACCAAAGCTTGCGCCGAGCTGGGCAAGCCAGCCGCCGTTCCAGACCCAATGCGCGATGAAGGGGAAGACCAACGCCGAGGTGACCGCGGCTGCGGCGCAGCCGGCGACGAGACGCCAGCGGTCGGCTCCCGAGCCCCAGGGAATGAGTGCGGCAAGGGCAACGGCAAGAAATTCAAACAGCAGGCCGAGCTGGGCCTGGACCGGCGCGGAACCGATTCCGCCGAGAAGAAGTGGGCTTGAGCCGGCCCAGTTCCAGCTCTTGCCGGCCACGTGAAATGAGTGCCCGGCGCCGGAGAGACCGCCGGCCAGCGAGCCCCCCGCGAGCGCAAAGACGACGACCGCGACGGCCAGGATGGCCAGGTTTCCCAACAGAGCCTGGGCGGCGGAGCGCGAACGGCCGAGACCGGTATTGATGAGCGCCACGCCGGCGATGGCCAGCGGCGCGACCAGCAGCAGGGCCAGCGTGAGGGCCTGCATGGCTTCAGAGAGGGCGGCGGATTCGACGGGAATTCCGGGCACGATCGGATTCATGGCTGGCGCTCTCCTCGAGGCGGCATGTGACCGCGCACGGCCACGGTCAGCCCCAGGCCCTCAACGGCCAGGCCGCACAAAACGAATACGCCTCGCTCGGCGAGGCCGGGAAACAGGATAAGAGCGGCGATCGAAAGAAAAAATCCGGCTGGCATAACCAGCAACCCGGCGTACTTCATGGCCTATCCCTTTCGGGTGCGAGTCGTTGGAGGAACGCACTCAGACGCAGGTGAGCAGGTTCGAATTGCGCGATGTTCGTGGATAGCTGGCTACGGAACGTAAAAGCTCTTAACGATTCTAAAACACTCAGTCTCTTGCCCGGCCGGTACGGCTGGCGCAGGGCGGGGGACCTTTACAGTTTCTTTTCGAGCGGTAGACGATAATGAGCCATGCTCATGCGCCTGGACAGGTCCCATCGGCTGGTTCCCGTAGCTCTCGGACTCGTGACTCTTGCCGGTGTGCTGGTGCTGTTTGTATGGGATGTGCTTCCGGGGATGTTTCCCGCCGGGAGCCATGATTTTCTGGCGGCGTTTGCGTTGACCATGATCGCGGTTGCATATCTTGTGTACCAGTTGGCGCACCGGCCCGCGCCCAGGGAATGGGTGAAGGCAATCTTGCTGGCGATTGCTTTTCTATTCTGGGCCGCCAACCAATGGTGGCCGAATGCGCCGCAGTCGACGCTGTGGAACGATATTGCGATCGGGCTGTTTGTGCTGGATGTGTTTCTGGTGATCGTGGGCTGGCCCCCGGCTGCCAATGACGAGTCGTTTGCTGAAACGGCTGAGGAATCCCGGGTCGAAGAGCGACGGTGATCCGCGCAGTGGGTTGATGGGTGCGGGTCTTGATTACTGGAGAGGCGCAGCTTTGATTTGAGGCATTGGCCAAGGCTGAATTCAACGTGGTAATTTGGTAGTCACAATCCCAGTCTCTGGTACGCACGATGCCAGAGGAACGGGGTGTTATTCTTCTCCACACCCCTTATCACAAAGCATTTTCTTTTCAGGCGCTTACAAAACCCATCTTGAAGAGATTTTTTTTCAAGTTTTGGCATCCTCAGGGCTTGCGATGTCGTCTCACGCTGTTATATTGGATTTTCGGGCTTCTCCGCCTCGCCATTTGGTCTTTGTCCATAAGCGATTCTTGTACATAACCTGTGTGATCGCCAGCACAGCGATCGCGTACTGATACGAAAATCAAGCAGGGAAAAATACATGCCGCAAATTTTTGACCGCAGCTCCAATGCACTGGCCCGCATGAGCCTGGTGTTGACGGGGCTGATTGTAATCGCCCTGGGAGTTACGCTCGACCAACTGCAACGCTCACCCTGGGTCACGCGGCAGGGTCAGCGCCCGGAGCAGCCGGTGCCTTTCAGCCACAAGCATCATGTGCAGGGGCTGGGGCTGCAGTGCCAGTACTGTCACACGACGGTGGAGAAATCGAGCTACGCGGGCATCCCTCCCACCCGCACCTGCATGAACTGCCATGCGCAGATCTGGACTAATGCCCAGTTGTTGGAGCCGGTGCGGCAAAGCTGGTATACGGGTCAGTCCATTCCGTGGATCAAAGTGCACGACCTGCCCGATTACGTGTACTTCAACCATGAAATCCATGTGAACAAGGGCGTGGGGTGCGCGAGCTGCCATGGCCGAGTGGACCAGATGCCTTTGATGTACGCGCAGAACACATTGCAGATGGAGTGGTGCCTGGACTGCCATCGCAACCCGTCGAAGAATCTCCGTCCCACCGGCGAGATCTACAACATGGCGTGGGAAAAGCCTTCGGAGACCAGGCCGGTGTGGTGTTCGGCGGGCGGAGACAACCAGGGTGTGCCGACGGCGCGAGGCGTGAGTTGCACGGTGAAGGATCCGGAGCAAGCCGGTGGCCAGATGGCTTCGTTAGAGTTGCCGGCCGGACGCGGGCTGGCCGGCGATGTGGCTGCCGCGACCATTCCGGCGTTGCCCAACTATGTGAAGTTCACCAGCCAGGACGCGCTGGGACATTTTCTTGTGGATCACTACAAGATCCGCACCCCGAAAGACTTGATGAGCTGCGAGGTGTGCCACCGATGAGCGAACGCGACAAGAAAGCGGCCACCGAAGCAGTGGAGAGCAAGATGGGCAATGCCGTGAATCAGGAAAGCGGAGCCGAGAGTGCGGCCCAGGTTTCGATGACGCTCGATGCGGTCCGCGCAGGGTTGAAGGGCGCGAAGGGCAAGAAGTTCTGGCGATCGCTGGATGAACTGGCGAATACGGCCGAGTTTCAGGCGGCAGTCGAAAAGGAGTTTCCATCAGCGGCACAGGAATGGGTCGATCCGGTTACGCGGCGCGGCTTCCTCAAGATCATGGGCGCTTCCATGGCGCTGGCCGGCCTGGCCGGTTGCACCAAGCAGCCGGACGAGCCGATTTATCCCTACGTGAAGGCGCCCGAGGACCTGATCCTGGGCAAGCCGATGTACTTTGCCACGGCGCACCCTTTTACTACCGGCGCGGTTCCGCTGCTGGTGAAGAGCGACCAGTTCAGGCCGATCAAGATTGATGGCAATCCCGAGCATCCGGCGGTGCGCGGCGGGTCGGATCCTTATTCGCAAGGGACGCTGCTGGAGCTTTATGATCCGGACCGCTCGCAGCATGTGACGTATCGCGGGGAGGGCCGAGAGTGGGTCGAGTTTCAAAAGGAATTCATCGACAAGGCTGCTTCGACCAAAGACGGCACGGGAATTTACTTTCTGAGCGCGGCCATCACTTCGCCGACGCTGGCGCGGCAGTGGCAGGCGGTCCAGAAGGCTTATCCGAAAGCAAAGCTGGTGCAGTACGAGCCGGCGCTGGCGGGAACATTTCTGGCCAGCGGATCGAGCGTTCAATATGACCTGACCGCTGCGGATGTGATTGTTTCGCTCGATGCGGATTTCCTTTCGAGCGCCGCTTACCCGGGGTTCCACAAGCTGGTGAGGGACTACGCCGACCGGCGCAAGCAGCCTGAAAACGGGATGAATCGGCTCTACGCGATCGAGAGCACGCCTACCACAACGGGATTCAAGGCCGAGCACCGGGTCTCGCTTCGGGCGAGCGAGATTCCCTCCTTTGCGGCGGCCCTTGCCGCAGCCGTGGGCGCGGGCGTGACCGCTCCGGGCTACGCGTGGACGCCGGAGCAGGAGAAGTTTCTCGCCGCGCTGGCCAAGGATTTGAAGGCCAACGCGGGCAAGAGCGCGGTGATTCCGGGTCTCTACCAGGATCCCTCGGTTGCCGCGCTGGCGCTGGCCATCAACGACGCGCTCGGCAATACCGGCAAAACGGTTTTTGCGGGCGGTACCCCGATCAACCCGGTACCGTCCGACCAGTTAGGCGATTTGAAGGCGCTGGTAGCCGATCTGAATGCGGGCAAGGTGGACTGGCTGGTGATTCTGAATGTCAACCCCATCTACGACGCGCCAGCCGATCTGGATTTCGCGACAGCCTTCAACAAGGCGAACACGGTGGCGCACCTGGGCTCGCATCTCGACGAAACCGGGCAACTTTCGCACTGGCACATCCCGGCGTCTCATTATCTCGAGTACTGGTCGGATGCGCGGGCGTATGACGGAACGGTGTCGATTGTGCAGCCGCTGATCGATCCGCTTTATGGCGGGCGGAGCGCGCATCATGTCTTCCAGTCGCTGCTTAACGAGCCGCTGGTGAGCCCTTATGACGCGGTGCGCGAGACGTGGAAATCGGCGATCAAAGGGGACTTTGAAACCGGCTGGCGTAAGGTTCTGCACGATGGCTGGATCGAAGGCACGGCTTTCGACAAGACCGCGAAGAGCGCCCCCGCTGCGTTCCATGGAAGCGTTCCGGCGCCGACGCCCAAGGATTCGATCGAAGTGGTCTTCCGGCCCGATCCGAATGTCTATGACGGGCGATGGTCCAACGTGGGCTGGCTCCAGGAGCTGCCCAAGCCGGTGACGAATCTGAGCTGGGACAACGCGGCGATCGTCTCGGGCGCGACGCTGTCGAAGCTGGGTCTCGAAGAAGACGACATCGTGGAGATCAGCGTGGGCGGCGGACGGGTGAAGGCGCCGGTGATTGTTGCTCCGGGTCATCCGGATAATTCAGTGACGGTTTATCTAGGTTACGGACGCGAGTTCGCGGGCCGTGTGGGTTCGGGCGCGGGCTTCAATGCCTACCTGATCCGCAACAGCTGGGCGCCCTTTTATGCGACGGGCGCGATCAAGAAGGTGGATGGCAAGTGGGGCGTTGCCATCACCAAGAGCCACTACCAGGATCACCGTTCAAAGACAGTCAGCGGCGAGGGCAACGGCAACAATTCGCTCGAGGCCAATGAGGCGCTCGGTCCGCGCGGGATTATTCGCTACGCCACGCTCGACGACTTCAAGGCCAACCCCGGATTTGCGCATGAGGGCGAGGGGCGCGACACGCCGGATATGGGGACCTCGCTGTTCCCCAACTGGACGTACAACGAGGCCAACGCGTGGGGCATGTCGATCGACTTGAACAGCTGCACCGGCTGCAATGCCTGCATCGTGAGCTGCTACGCGGAAAACAATATCGCGGTGGTGGGCAAGCAGCAGGTGCGCATCGGCCGCGACATGCAGTGGCTCAGGATCGACACCTATTTTGAAGGCGACCTGTCGGCACCGCGCGCGCACTTCCAGCCCATGACCTGCCAGCACTGCGAAAACGCGCCTTGCGAGCAGGTCTGCCCGGTGGGCGCGACAGTGCATTCGCCGGAGGGCCTGAACCTGATGGTGTACAACCGCTGCGTGGGCACGCGCTACTGCTCCAATAATTGTCCCTACAAGGTGCGCCGGTTCAACTTCCTGCTCTACTCCGATTATGAGACGGAGAGCCTGAAGCTGATGCGCAACCCCGACGTGTCTGTGCGTTCGCGTGGCGTAATGGAGAAGTGCAGCTACTGCGTGCAGCGCATTTCGGCCGCCAAGATCGAGGCCGACAAGGAAAACCGCAACATTCGCGATGGAGAGATTGTGACCGCCTGCCAGCAGGCCTGCCCGGCGCAGGCAATCGTGTTCGGCAATATCAACGACAAGCAGAGCCGGGTGTCGAAGCTGCGGGCCCAGGAGCGCAGCTACCAGGTCATCGCTGACCAGAATGCCCGTCCCCGGACCACGTATGTGGCTGAGGTTCTGAACCTGAACCAGGAACTTGAGGAAGCGCCGAGCGAGCATCTGCCGGCAGGGGTTTAATTCACCATGGCAACCAGCGATTTGAAAACCAAAGATCCTGGCGTCGATCCGGCCACCGGAGAGTACCGGGTCGTAGGGCAGGGGCAGACCTTCAGGTCGATCACCGAGACGATCTCGCGGATTGTGCTCACCCCGCGTACGCCGATGGGCTGGTTAGCGCTGTTCACGGTGGCCGGCGGCGGAGCCACAATGCTGCTGACGGCGGTGACGTGGCTGTTTCTGAAGGGCGTCGGCATCTGGGCCATCACGCAGCCGGTGGCCTGGGGATTCGCCATCATCAACTTCGTCTGGTGGATCGGCATCGGCCATGCCGGAACGCTGATCTCCGCGATCCTGCTGCTGTTCAAGCAGACATGGCGCAATTCCATCAGCCGCTTTGCCGAGGCCATGACCATCTTCGCGGTGATTTGCGCCGGCATGTTCCCGCTCATTCACGTAGGCCGTCCGTGGCTGGGGTACTGGCTATTCCCATTGCCGCTGACGATGACGATATGGCCGCAGTTCCGCTCCCCGCTGTTGTGGGACGTGTTCGCGGTTTCCACTTACGCCACCATCTCGGTGGTGTTCTGGTACATCGGCATGGTGCCCGATCTGGCCACCTTCCGCGACCGGTCGAAATCCAAAGTAGGGCAGTATTTTTACGGAATGCTTTCG
>Ga0182013_10008915_pt1 | contig 10688 bp, 13 predicted proteins | sample 612S2MmetaG_FD_120487 | JGI IMG/M metagenome (GOLD analysis project Ga0182013, IMG submission 120487) | Permafrost microbial communities from Stordalen Mire, Sweden - 612S2M metaG | ecosystem: Environmental > Terrestrial > Soil > Wetlands > Permafrost | place: Sweden: Stordalen | collected...
CGGGAGATGTTCGTTGTCGGAGTCGTTCTCGACGACGACGAGGATGCGGTTCATCGGATCGCAGACGAGGCGACGCTTGCTGAACGCCGCGAGCATCACCTGGCCGATCTGCGCGTACTGGATGTCGAGCTTCGCATTCGGACTCGTGAGGCGGATGTCCTCGACCCGGATCGGACTCGTCGGCGAGGCGATGAACGTGCTCGTTCCCTTCGGGGGGACGACTTGCGCAAGCGTGGTGATCTTCATCGAACGGGTTCCCTTCTGTGTGGGTCAGGAGCACAGAGCGCAAGGGGGGCAGAGCGCGCGACCGCCGTCCACCACGTGCCAGCCAAGCGATCGGAGGACCGAGTGCGCCCTACGAAGGTCCGCGGCATCGTCGCCGACGACGAAGCCGATCGCTTGCTGCGATCGGCATCGTGCGCAAACGCCATAGTCCGTAGCGAGCGCTTCGTAGACGTAGCGATCGATCTCGTTCACGGAGCCCCCGCCCCCGTTGCCGCGAGGATCTGCTTTGCCGCGTACCACGCCCCGGGGCTCGCGTGGCGCTGCCAGGCCCCGACGGACGGGGCCCAGCGGAAGCCTGCGCCCTTGAGCGCGCGGCGGAGCGGCTCCGGAGGCACGGACGGAAAGGCAATGCGCACGCGGTTCTCCGCTTCGGAGATGCGGGCCTCCCCGACGACGACATCCGCGGGCGCGGGCGCCTCCGCGCGCTGCACAAGCTCGCCGATGCGGCGCTCGACGCGCGCGGCCTCGCTCGCCGCGTTTCGGAGCGCGTAGTCCGGGAAGCCAACGCGCCCTGCGAAGTCGCGCTCGAGGAGCTTCCGCGCTTGGTCGTCACGGAACCCAAGGCGCACGAGCGCCGAGACGACGTCGCCACCGGCGCGGATGACCGCGTTCGCAGCACGCATCCGCTCGCGGCCTTCGTTCAGTCGAGCGAGCTTCTCTCGAAGTTTCTGGACGGCGGCGGGGTCGTCGCTGAACACCGTCCGGTTGCGTTCTGCGCTGACAGCGCGGCGCTCGAGTGTCTTGGCCTCCTCGGCGAGCTTCATCGACTTCCGAAATGACGCATCCATGCGCTCGAGATCGCGCTCGTGGCGTCGCTGACTGTGATGCCCGATTAAAATTGGCTGTCCCATGGGGATTCGATCGCCGACGGCGCGCGCCTGGGCGTGCGCTCCCGCGGCGGCGGCTTCGAGCCGCGCCGCCTTCGCCCGCATGCGTTCGATGCGTGCCGCGCGCTTCGCTTCGTAACTGCCGGGCGTCTCGCCGCGTCCGGCGGCGCGCGTGGCATGATCGAGCTCCACCCGCGCGGCCTGGACCTGCTCCTCAGCGCGCGGCTCGACCGCCTTGAACGTCTCCTCGGGATGCTTCTCGGCGTAGCGCAGGAGCGCCTCGGCGCGCGTCTGCGCCGCTCCACCCCGGATGGACCGCTTCACCCGATCGAAGAGCGGCACGAGCGCGCGCGGGATGAGCGCGCGCACCTCGTCGTCGCTCTGCAACCTCACGCCGCGCGCGTGCGCCGCGGCGTCTGCCCGGTGCGCTCGCTCGATCTTCCGCTCGGCCGCCTGCTGGGCGCGCTCCGCCGCGAACTCGGCGCGCGCCCGGGCGACCTCGCTCGTCCCCTCCCCCCTCGCCGCGAGTCTTCGCCGGTTCCAGTCCTCGCGCGCCGCGCTTCTCTCGGCGCGTGCTGCCTCGCGGAGCTCCCCGAGCACACGCGCGCGGTTCGCTCGGAGTCGGTCGCGGAGAGCGATCCGTTCTCCCCGAATGACCTGGGTGAGCTCGCGCATGCGGCGCTTCTTCGCGCGCTCGAGCTCTCGGACGCGCTCGCGGAGGGCCGCGACCTTCGCGCGCGCCTCCTGGCGCCGCGCGCGCCGGCTCGCGGCTTCGCCTGTTCGGGCAGACATTACGTCGCTCCCTCCCAGTAGTCGCGGCCCTGGTTCGTCCGGTAGGCGCTCTCCGCGCGCGTGGCGGCTTCTTCGGCGGCCTTGATCCGTTCGCCCGTCTGCACCATCGCCGTCCACGCCTCCGCGCGCGTGAGCTTCCCAAAGTCGCCGCGCTCGAATCGGCGCTCCTGGTTCTCCAGCGTGCGACGCAGCTTCCGTATCTTCTCGTGCGCGTTTCCGATCTCCTGTTTGCTCGTCGCCGCCCGCGCCTCCGTCGAGGAGGACGCCGCGCTCGACTTGGCGCGGCCTCCGCGCGAGGCCTCGCCTCCACACGTCGACTCCGATCGGCCGAGGGTGCTCCACAGCGTCGCGTCCAAGTCGAGCGTCTGCTGGACGACCGGCCGGGCGCGATTCCCTCGCCCGCGGCCCCCCGCGGGAGCCGCCGTCAGGGTGAACACCTCACCGCGCGCCGCAGCCCGCGTAGCCTGCTCGAGCTCCGCGCGCGCGGCCTCGATCTGCTCCTCGCCACGTGGCTCCACCGCCTTGAACGTCTCGTCGGGGTGCCGTTCGGCGTACCGCAAGAACGCTTCCGCGCGCGTTTGCCCGGCTCCGCCGCGGATGGATCGCTTCACGCGATCGAAGAGGGGCGCGAGCTCGGGGGGGATGAGAGCGCGCACGTCGTCGTCGGTCTGCGACGGACCCGAGCCCCGCGCGTGCCTCGTCATGTCGATGCGATGCGCGCGATCGATTTGCCGGTGGGCGGCTTTGTGGGCGCGTTCTGCCGCGAGCTCCGCGCGCGCTCGCGCGACGTCGCTACCCGACTCCTCCTTCGCCTCGAGCCGACGTCGGCGCCACTGCTCTCGCGCCGTCTCGTGCTCAGCGCGCGCGGCGGCGCGGAGCTCCTCGAGCGCGCGCTTGCGATTCGCTCGGAGCCGATCGCGGAGCGCTCCGCGTTCCGCTCGGAGAACGACAGCGAGCTCGCGCATGCGCTGCGCCTTCGACGCGAGCGCCTGACGCAGCCGCTCACGCAAGGAGGCGATCCTCGCGCGAGCCTCCGCGCGCTGGCCGCGCCGCTCCGCGGAAGCCGGCCTCGTGCGGGCCCTCGTCACAGTCCCGCCCTCCCCTCGTCGGCCCTCGCCGCGGCGACTTTCGCCGCTTCGATCCTCCGCCACTCCGCCTTGTCTTCCGTCAGCCGGATGTCCTTCGAGAAGCGTTCGTTGTGGTAGTCGGTCATCGAGTCCGATCGATCCCAGTGGTAGGCGTCGACGATCGCTTCGAGCTTCCGCTCGACCTCCTGCGCTCTGGGCGTGAAGCGACTTCGGAATCGACTGCTGTCGAACGTCGCATAGGTCGCTCCGCGGTCGACCCGGTAGGCGTCCGCGTTGATCACCGGGAACGGCAGCTTCGATACCACCACGTCGATCGACGAACCCATGGAGTACTTATCTGTGCGCACGCTGTAGGCGGCCTTGGGGAGCTCGCCCTTCTTCACGGCCGCCTTGACGTCCTCGCGAATCAGCTTCGCGATCTGCGCCGTGTCGCGGACCTCGGGTGCCTTGAGCGTCTTCATCTTCTCGGCCGCGCGCCCCTCGATCTCGGCGAGGCGCTCCTTCTCCTCGCGGAGCGGCCCGCCGCCCCTGAGAGCGTTGGAGTTCGCGGGCTTCGTGCGCGCTCGTGCAGGCAAGAGCGTCCTCGACGGCGTCCCGGCCGCCGCGCGCTCGGCGCGCGCGAGCTCGTCCACGGTGGCGCGGATCATCTCCTCCACCCGAGGCTCGATGATCTTGAACACATCACCTGGACGAGCGGCCGCGAGCGCGAGGAACGCCTCGGCACGTGAGAGCGACGGGCCCGCCTTGATGGCGTTCTTCAGGCGCTCGAAGAGCGGCACGAGCTGGGAGGGAATGAGCGCGCGCACCTCGTCGTCGGTCTGACGCCGCACGCTCATGTGGCTAGCGGCGCGGGCGCGCACCTCACGCGCGATGCGCCGCGCCTCGGCCTCATGGGCGCGACCGGCGGCGAGCTCGGCGCGGACCCGCGCGATCTCGCTCGTTGCCTCGTCCTTCGCTTCGAGCCGCTTCCTCGTCCACTCCTCGCGCGCCGCGCGGCGCTGGTCTTTCTCCCACTGGCGGAGCTGCTCCAGGAAGCCCTTGTAGTTCTCGCGGAGCCGCTCGCGAAGCGCGACCCTCTCGGCGCGTATCCCCTGCGAGACCTCGCGCATGCGGCTCTTCTTGGCCGACAGGGCGCTCCGCAGACGATCCCGCAGAAGCGCGACTTTGGCGCGCGCCTCCTGGCGCTGCGCGCGGCGCTCGGCCGAGTTTTGTTTCCGTGTGGCCATGCCCTTCACCCGACCTTTCGCGCGAGCGCGCGTTCTTCGGCCCACGCGCGCGCGGCCTCGTCGCCGGCATCGATGTACGCCTCGCGGAGCGACGGCCGGCAGAAGCCATCGAACGCCCCGCCAGGGAGCGCGCGCTCGGGACGAATCTCCACGATCTCAACTGGACGTCGCCCCTTCCAGCCGATCGCCTCGAGCACGGCTCGTCGACCGCGCGCGTCCGGCACGAGCTCCTCGAGCTCTCGGAGCGCGCGGTTCGTCGCATGCGCTTCACGCACATCGCGATAGAGCCGCTCTTGCACTAAAATTTCCGCGAGGTGCACGAGCAGCGGTCCACCGTGGAGACGAGGCGGCCCCTCGTAGACCGCCGGGTACGGAGCGATCACGAAGACCCGGGTCACGGACGGATCGTCCACGGCGAGCTTCACGGGCGCGTTGTCCACGAGACCGCCGTCGAAGCACGGCACGCGCCGGCCGCCGACGTCCATGTCGACGGGTTGGAACGCCACCGGAAAGGCCGACGAGGCACATACCGCGCGGAATACCTCTTCGAGTCCCTCCTCATCGTCGAACGAAGGACCGCTGAAGCTCTCGACGTGCTCGAACGTCGTGGCCTCCCTCTCCCCTGCCTCCCCCTCCCCTTCCCCACCGGCATCGCCGGCCGCGTTGGTCATGACAAGGCGCAGCTCGATCGGGTACCTCCGGCGCGCGGGACGAACGTACTGCCGCAAGAGGGCGAGGAGCTTCGCGCTGGTCGAAAAACCCGTGCGCGACGCGATGCCTCCAGGGCTCACGTCGAACGCTCCCGCGACGGTCGCCTTCTCACGCCAGATCGCCGCGAGCTCGGCGCCCGCGACGCCGAGGCCCCGGCCGTCCCGGATCGCGGCGGCGAGCAGAACGGCACTCAAGGCGCCCGAGCTCGTGGCCACGATCCGCCGGACGCGAAGCGGGACGGTCTGCGCGAGGGCGAGCACCGCCCCCGCGATGAACGCTCCCTTCGCGACGCCCCCGGCGAGAATGAGCGCGTCTCCGCCGCGCGCGCGGCGCACGAGCGCCGTCCGGTCTTCCTCGAACGGGATGCTGTCTTTCACAGGCGCCAATGCCTTCCCGGTCAGACGGACTGCCGGCGCCGAGGGGCGGGACGGCGGGACTTGGGCTGCACGAGGGTGGGCGGCTCGTTCTTGAGGGTCACGACGACCTCGCGCTCCTCCTCCTCTTCCTCCTCCTCCTCGGCCTCGATCACGACGCGCTCGAGCGGCGGACCGCCCGCGAACCTCGTCAAGACCTCACCGATCCTGGCGGCGCCGTCCGCGCTGATGCGAACGAAATCGGTGCCGAGCTGAATCTCGAGCAGGTTCCGATCCCGCGCGATGAGCGCGAAGGAGCCGTACGAGCCCCCTTCGAGGTTGCGGAGATTGACGAGCGTCTGAGGGTAGCGGTGGTGCGAGGGCTGCGGTTTTCTCATGGTCTTCTTTCGCGGTTCGAGATGGTTGATCAAAAGGGCACAGCCGCGAGCTCCGCGGCCGTGTAGCGTTTGCGGCGCACGTGCCGGTGCGCCTCGCGCTCCTGGCGCTCGAGATCGCGGATCACGTGCTCGGTCTTGTCGTCGATCGCCTCGAGCACTTCGTGCGGGTGCTCCTCTGCATATTTCAGGAAGGCCTCTGTGCGCGTCTCGCGCGCCGACGCTTTGATTCCGCGCTTCACCTTCTCGAAGAGGGTGAGGAGCTCGGCGGGGATGTTCGTCCTCACCTCATCGTCCGACTCACTCCGGCGCTCGCGCGCCGAAGCCTTGTGCACTCCGAGCCTCTGCGCGCGGTTGCCGCGCTCGATGCGCTTCAAATCGTCCTGGTACTTGCGTTCCGCTTCAAGCTCGGTGCGCGCGCGCTCGATGGCGCTGCTCGTCGTCTGCTTCGCCTCTTCCTTTCGGATCGAGCACGTGTCGCGCGCCGCCTGACGCTCGGCGTGGAGCGCTTTGCGAAGCTCGTCGAGCACGCGCAGTCGTTCGAGGCGCGTCTTGTCCCGCACGGCCAGGCGCGCGGAGCGGCATCGAGACACGACCTCCGCGCGGGCATTCTTCCGAACGAGGCGCGCGGCGCCGAGCTGCGCCCGGAGCTCGGCGAGCTTCGCGCGCGCCTTCTTCCGATGCTCTCGCTCGATGTCGCGCCGGAGCGCGGCTCGCGCCTGGCGCATGGCCCGATCGCCGCCGAGATCGCTCGTCAGGGCGATGTGGCTGGGCGCCCGTGCCGACGTCTTGCGCGGAGCCGCGTGGTTCATTCGTCTTCGTCCTCGATGAGGACCCCCTCGACCGTGATCACCTCGGGCTCAGGCCTGGGCGCGGGCGGGCGCCGCGGCCGAGGGGGCGTGGCAAACGCCCGGGGAACCGCGCGCGGCGGGAGCGCCGCTCCCGCTCCCTCGCCTCTCCCACCGCGCTCCACGCGCGGTGCGGCGTCTCCTCGCGCGGCGATGTCGTCGAGGACCTCCTCGTGGTCGCCAAAGAGCGCAGTGCCGATCCACGAGAACGCTTGCGCGACCCCCGCTCCCTGCGCTGCCAACACCTTCTTGCTCTTCTCGTTCATGGGACACTCCTCTTTCCTGTTCGCGTGGTCGCGCGATGACTCCGACGGGCGCGCGCGGGCCCGCCCCCGTCATTCGCCGGGGGGCGGCGCGGCCTCCGCGCCCGAGCTCGTCGTCGGGTTCGCGCTCCGAGCCTCGGCCGCTGCTGCTGCGGCCTCTGCTGCGGCGGCCTTCTGCTGTCGCTCCATCTCGCGCTCCCCGTACTTCTGGTAAATCTCGGACATCGTCACGACCTGCTCGGGGCTGAGCGTGGCCATGATCGCGTTGAACTGGCTGGGCTGGAGCGAGCTGAGGAACTGCCGCAGGAGCTCCTCGCCAAACATGGTCCCGTCCCCTTTCGACGTGCCCTTGCCGAGGATCTTCGACATCAGCACCGGCGTGAGGAGATCGAGCTTCTCCTTCACGAAGTCATGCTTCTTGTCCGAGCGCTTTTCGCGGATCAGCTCGAGAGCGCGCTGGTGATCCATCGACGTGAGCTGCTCCCAAAGCTGGCCCACCTTCAGTTGCTGGTGCTCGAGCTCCAGAATGCGCGCGTCGCGCTGCTTCAAGATGGACTTGTAGTGCTCGACGATTTCGAGCGTCTGGCCGAGCGCGATCCGCGCGCTCGCCTCCGTGTGCCGCATCATCTGCGAGACCATGCCGCGCGCATCGGCCGACTCGGTCTCGCCGAGGAGCGTGTCCGTTCCGGAGCCCATGCCCTCGACGCGAAAGAGCTTCCGGTCGAAGTGACTGTTGGATCCCAGCCTGTGGGCGAAGATGCCGTAGAGCGTCGGGCCGCGAAGCTGCCGGCCTTCGTCGCTCGCCTTGATGCGGATCTCCTCCGCCAGGGCGTCGGGATCCGTCGACGGCTCGAGCGCCCACTCGCGAACAAGCTGCTCGACGTCGTGAACGCGCTGCCGGAGGACGATGCGCGCGCAGCCTTCGCGAATCTGCTCGCGCACCCAATTCGCCATGTCGACTTGCTCTGGAGAAAAGACCTTCATTTGGAAGCACTCCGGGGGAGGTTGACGATCACGGGGCCAGAGGCACCGGCTGGGCGCCGCGGTCGGCTTCGCCGCGCGACGTCGCGACGTCGCCGGCTTCGCTCGCGCGCCTCGAGCTCGGCGATGCGGGCGCTCTGGCGCTCGACGATCGCCCTGTAGTGCTCGACGATTTCGAGCGTCTGACCCAGCGTGATCCGCGCGCTCGCCTCGCTGTGCCGGAGCATCTGCGCGACCATGCTGCGCGAATCGATCTCCGTCCCTTCGCGGAAAAGAGAGTCGAGCTCGCCGCCCGTCCCCTCGACGCGAAAGAACTTCCGATCGGAATGGCTCTCTGCGCCGGGACGATGCGAGAAGACGCCGTAGAGCGTGGGGCCGCGAAGCAGCTTGCCCTCGCTCGTCGCCGCCCTGAGGACCTCGCCCGCGAGAATCTCGGGGTCCGCCACGGGATCGAGCGTCCACTCGCGCACGAGCTGCTCGACGTCGTGCATGCGCTGCTGGAGGACGATCCGCGTGCAGCCCTCACGCGACTGCTCGCGCATCCAATCTGTGAGGTCGGCGTGCTCTGTGACTACGGCGTTCATGGTCGAAATCTCCTGGGGGAGCCTTGTTCGGGTTGGTCCATTCACGTCCGCCGCGGCGGCGGCGGCTTCTTTCCTCGCCGCGCCGCGGCTCGTTTCGTCGTGACCGCTCGCCGCTTCGGCGAGGTGGTCTCCGGCTTCGGCTCCGGTGGCGACTCCCGCAGAGCCCTCCCCTTGAGCGCGATGCGCGTCGTGGTTTCGATGGGGCGTGGCATCGCCGCGGCGAGGCCTTCGGGGGGAGTGTTGCTCGCCAGCGCCCCGGCTTCGTGGGCCCGCCAGAGCTTGTAGTCGGAGTGCCTCGACGCGCCCGCGCGGAAGGAAAACGCGCCGTAGAGCGAAGACTGTGGGAGCTTCCCCGCCTCCCTCGTCACCACCGCGAGAATTGCGCCCGAGAGCCCATCGACGTCGACCTTCGGTGGCAAGAGCCAATCTCCGATCGTCCTGTCGACCTCCTTCACGCGCTGGAGGAGCTTGATCCGCGCGCACCCGCTCTGGACCTGCTTTCGGATCCAGTCGGCCAGCTCCTCGTGCATTTCGGTGCGTGCCTTCATCGCGTGAACCCTCGCAGGGCGAGCGCCACCGCCACGACACCTGCGGCAATCGCCACGGTGCGGACGGTCCTCTTCGTCGAGGTGTCCTCGGTCCTCGTGCCCGGCGTGTCGAGATGCGGACCGGCGACGCCGCAGGCGAGCCCGGCGATCGTCTGCTGCCATCCGGTGATCGCATGCTCGTACTCACAGCCGGTCGTGAACTCGGAACCAGCGGTGAGGAAGTGTTCTTCCGTCGCGCGGTAGTCACGCCAGGCCTTGGAGAAGGCATCCCAGGCGTCGCGCGTCGGCTGATCGATCTTCGGGCACTGCGCCACCGCGGCCTCGAGCGGAACGACGTAGGCTTGGAGCCGCGTCTTCAGCGCCTTCACGTCGCCCGGCGTCACGAACTGGATCCATGCGTCGCAGGAGCTCATGACGGGGCGTTCTCCCGTTCCTGCGCGGCGTACCCGACATAGACGGCCTCGAACGCGTTGGCCTGCTCGGCGTTCAGCATCGCGAAGAATTCGCGGAGCTGTTCGATCGAGAGTGACTTGAGGAGCATCCGTGTTTTTTCGTAGTGCACGAGCTGTTCGCCGAACCGCGCTGACGCGGGGAGAGGGCGGAGCTCGAGCAACTTCCGACATTCGGCGTCCTGCAAGGCGCCCGCTGCCGGAGGAGCAGAGGCGCCCCTCTCGAGCTCCGCGAGGCGACGTCGCATGACGGCGAGCTCGCTCCCGTAGTGGTCGAGGAGCGTCATCGCGTGCGAGAGCAGGTCCTCGCGGTTGTGCTTCGCGATCATCTCGTCCGCTTGCGCGCCGGTGAGTGGTTCCTTCGCACTCATGACTCCTCCTCTTCCTCCGCGGCTTCCCGCGACTCGACGTAGACTTGGGCGAGCGCCAGGCCGAACGAGATCACCTCGAGCGCGTCATCGAACTGCTGCGCTCTCACCTGGGCGGCGCTCACGAACGCGACCGGACGCCGGAACCGATCGAGCTTCAGACTCGCGGTCTCGAGGTCGAGGATCGGTTGCGCGATGGCTGCGAAGAGGCGCGCTCTCATGCGCGCCTCTCGGCGTGCTGCTGAACGATCATGCTCCTCGCCTCCCGAAGTAGAAGGCGCCGACGCCGACGCACGCGATGCTGGCCCACCACCACATGGCGTTTCCACCTCTCGCCAGAGCGGGCGGCGTGGGCCGCGCTCCCCCTGCCCATGCCCCCGCCCCTGCCGCGGCGCCCGGCGTGAGCGGCCCGGCCGGCGAGGCGGGCGGCCAGCCCTGGAGGGCGCTCTCGATCTTCGCCGCGTATGCCGCGACCTGCGCGCCGTACGCGCGGATGTTCTCCTGCGGGTCCTTGCTCGTTCCCTCGAAATACTTGGTCGTGTAGAGCGCTGCCGCGAGCTGCACAGGCGTCGCGGTGTCGATGATCGCGCGCACACCGGGGCGGTTCTTGACGAGGATCTCGAGGTACTTCCCCGCCCCCTCGGTGTCGTTCGGGAAGGCCCAGAACCACACGAAGTAGGGACCCACGCTGTTCTTGTCGATGTGGAGCGCCTCGTTCGCCCCCGCGCCCGCGGCGAGGAGCCCCCGCGCCGTCCGCAGCGCATCGTCACCGGTCGCGTAGACGCCGTGGCCGAGCAAGATCGACGCTTCCTCGGGCGTGAGCGAGCGCTTGTGAATCGCTCCCCAATTGTGCTCGCCCTTCCACGTGCCGCCCGCATCGCCGAGGCGCGTCTCGAAGTCCGCGACGGCCATCGCGAGGATGAGCGCGTGAAGGGTAGGCGGCTCGGAGAGAGTCTGCTGCCAGGCCATC
>Ga0182013_10008917_pt1 | contig 10687 bp, 9 predicted proteins | sample 612S2MmetaG_FD_120487 | JGI IMG/M metagenome (GOLD analysis project Ga0182013, IMG submission 120487) | Permafrost microbial communities from Stordalen Mire, Sweden - 612S2M metaG | ecosystem: Environmental > Terrestrial > Soil > Wetlands > Permafrost | place: Sweden: Stordalen | collected...
ACCGCGAGCTCTCTCGGGCAGGCAATCGAAATCTGCATGTCCTGGCGCGAGGCACGCATCAAGCGACAACCCTCGTCAGGATGTCAACTAGCAGGTGTTGCGCGAAATGCGTAACGCCGAATGATTGAACACAGAGGGCGGAACGATGTTGAGTACGCACGTAGAAATCATGGAATCGCTCGGTCGCTTAGGCGTCGCGCTGGCGTTGGGCTCAGTGATCGGTGTGGAACGCCAGTGGCGTCAGAAAATGGCAGGCTTGCGGACCAACGCGTTGGTTGCCCTCGGTTCGTGTGGTTTCGTGGTGTTCTCGGCGATGGTGGGGGAGGGAGACCCCACGCGGGTTGCGGCGCAAGTAGTCAGCGGGATCGGTTTTCTGTGTGCCGGCACGATTTTGCGCGAGGGAATCAACGTGCACGGACTCAACACGGCGGCGACTTTGTGGTGTTGCGCGATGGTAGGCACCTTCGCCGGCGCCGGGTTTTGGGCGCCCAGCTTGGTGGCTACTGGATTTGTAGTCGGAACCAACCTTTTGCTGCGTCCTCCGGTACGGCTGAACAACACCGAAAACCTCTCCACGGTACATGCCGAGACCTTTTAGTCCGTCGACCGCCTCACCGTACGCGTCGAATGGCCGGCAGACGCGGAGGCGAGCGCCGGATGTGAACGGCGGTTGAGAACCGCGTAGTTCCGGCGGTGCAGGCGGTTTCTGCCCGAGCGTGACCAGTTCGCGCTGATGATTGAGACGAGGACCGTTCCGGTCTTCGATATCCATATTTCCTGATCCACGCAGACGGGGTCTGCCGCACCAGCGGCAGACGCTCAAGGTCTCCGGCTTTCATCACGATCGCGGAGGCGTTGGGCGCTGGGGTGCAACCTGTGTTGAGGTGGTTCTTGCGGCTATGCTGCAGCGAAGAAGGTAGAGCGAGGGCCCGGGTGGACGCTCCGGCTCGTGAATTCCAGGATCGCAGCAGGCACGCTCTGGGGGCAACTTTGCGGGCAAGTTCTGCGTCTTTTGAAGGGGGGAAACCATCCATAAATAGGGTAATGAAGCAAGAATTGCCCCATTTATGATCTATCATTACCCATTACCTGAATTTGGGGTTTCCGTTGCACTCCTTGACGCCAGAGTACCTCGACCGCCTGTGATTCGATGCCGAGCAGGCGGCGACGCTGCGTGCCATCGGTGAGTACCGGGGCAAACAGGCGCTCTTCTACGACTAAGCCCCCGAGGTGCTGAAGGGCCTGCGTGAAATTGCGGCGATCGAGTCAAATGAGTCGTCAAATCGGCTCGAAGGCGTGATCGTTCCCTCGAAGCGCCTGAAGGCGCTGATCACCGAGAACACGATGCCGAGGGATCGCTCAGAACAGGAAGTCGCCGGCTATCGTGATGCGCTGGCACTTTCTGGCCGGCATTTTCGCTGTGCCGTTCTTTTTGCGCGGAAATTCAGCCGCATTTTTGGCTCTGCCTTGCCGGGTTTCCTCCGGCTATTCATTGCTGCAGACTGACCCTTTTTCAGCGTGCCGCATCAACAGCCTGGTGATTTGGTCGCATGGGACCTGCGTCATTGACGCATCATAAGTCATTGACGTACGATACAGCATGGTTTTCATAGAAACCCCGATTTTTACGGATGACGTTTCCGAGTTGCTCAGCGATGAAGAGTATGCAGCCCTTCAGGAGCATCTCGTGGACCAGCCGCATTCGGGGCCGGTCATTGCCGGAACGGGCGGCTTGCGCAAGATCCGGTGGACCGTGGCGGGCAGGGGCAAGCGTGGCGGAACTCGTGTGATTTATTACCACGTGGTCGCTCAGGCCCAGATTCGGATGATTCTGATTTACCGGAAAGGCATCAAGGACGACCTGACGCCAAGAGAGAAGGCTGTGTTACGGAAAATCAATGCGGAGTGGTAGCGATGGATAAGAAACTCTTCAGTCGGCTCGTGGAGAGCTTGGGTCAGATGGATGAGATCGTGCGCGGAGTGCGGACGCCGTCACGCGAATTCTTCGTGGATGCGGCGAAGGTGAAGGAGATTCGCGCTATCACGGGATTGAGCCAGCCGAAATTCGCAAAGCTGCTTCACGTCGATGTCGGAACGCTGCGCAACTGGGAACAGGGGCGCCGTGAACCGACGGGGCCGGCGCAGGCATTGTTGAGGGCGATCCGGAACAACCCCCAGGCTGTGCTCAAGGCGCTCGCCGCCTGAAGTTCTGCTGAAGTGCTTACGATCAGTTTGCCGGGCGTCCAATGAGAATTAGCGAACTCCGTCGTAACCCATCGCATTCCAGCGGAGGGCAAGTTTGGGGGCAGCTGTGAATCCGCCCGAGTCGTTGGGCTTTCGATTCAATGGCTTGCAAGCGCAGTTCGGGCGCCTCTCTCACCACCAATAACCACTTGATTTTACGCATATGTCGGCGGAAACCCGATTAGCAACAAAGATCCGCTGGGCCTCTGGTCGCTCAAAATTGAAGGGTATGCTGGATTGGGTGGTGCAATTATTCTTGGTCAAGACCCACAGACTGGCAATTGGTTTTACGGTGGGCGCTTAGGTATCGGTCTTGGTGGTGGTTACAGTATCGATCCCGAGGGAAAGCGGCCCGGCCGCGAAACCGGCAGCTGCGGTGCGAGTACGACGGTAGGCACCTTTGGCGACTATGGAGCGAACGTGTTTGGAGTGCAATTTCCAATTGAGCAGTTTGGCGGCGGCATAAATATTACCACCGGAAATACTTATAGCGAGGGGCCCACGCCAGGTGGTACCGCGAGCGGAGGTTCGGGTGGTACGAGTATTGATGTTGGCGGATCATTTGGTATAGAGGTAATTGGCGGACGGTAGGACATATTCGCGTGGCAACTATGTGGAAAGCGTTTTTAGCAATGCCTACAATACTTAGGTTTCTTACGGCCGCCGGCTTTTGCGTTTGTCTAATGGTAGTTAGCACTTTCTTTCCATTCAGCCCGGTTCGCATCTTGGGCCGGCCTGTCTCCGAACTTGATTGGTGGGGTAGTGGCGCCGGCTATTCGATGGTTATTGTGGCAGGCCTATTCGGTTCGTCTGGGGTAATGATGCTTCGGAGGTCTCATCACGCGCGACTCGCTCACCTTGTTGCATGGATCGCATTGAACATCTCTGTTCCTTACGTTGCCGGAGTTACCGGGGCTGGAGTTGCATCTGTGTCGAAAACGTCAGTGCTAGCTAACGCACTCGTAACAATGGCGATTGCCCTGTATTTATACTTGGGCCGTGGCACGAGAAATTATTTTCGCTCGGCGGACGCTCACGGCCAGGGCGCTTAGTAGTTGCCTTCGAGCGGTTGAGGTCAGGCCACCTAGAATCCTTGCCCGGCTGGGGGGATGAAGCGGCGCGGGTGAAGCTCAGCGCCCTGTGGGCGGTGCCAGGTTGATCGAGACGGCCGCCCCGCTTTGCAGGAAGAAATCATCGCCGACTAGCGTCGGGTGATAGATCGGGTTGCCCTGGGGCGCGTGGAGGGGCTGGTAGATGACCCGCCGTGCGCAGTCCTCGGCGGAGGTGGCCCAGCCGAGATTTAAGGCGAACGTGAAATCGAGTACCTCAAGCGCGGGTGAGGTCAGCCACAGATGGAACGGCACCCCCTCGCGCTGCCACGCCGCCCACTTCTCGGTGAGGAACATCCTGATCCGCTCCTCGCCATGTTGGACCCGGGGCGTCCCGTCGAGCTCGATCCAGCCGATCGTCAGGTAGAGGGGCAAGCCGCCGAGCGCCTCGGAGAGTCGCGGCTGGAGCATGTTGTGAATGGCGGCGGTGCGGCCCCGGAGCTTGTCGCTCGGGTGTTGGTTGAAGCAATCGACGATCACCGGCAGGGCCTTCGCGAGGTCGATGCAGTCCTTGCGCACCTGGAGCCGGATCGGGGGGAGCGCGAGCCCGAGCCGCAAAGTGCGATCCCATGCTTGAGTAAACTCTTGGTTGTAATCGTTCACTGAGCCTCCCTCCCTGGCGATCGTGGCGTGCTTGTCGTGATGGTACCCGCTGGATGGGTGCGGTCACGAGCGCTGGCGGCCGGCGGCGGTGGCTTCGGTCGGGGCGGCAGCGGGGTTGGGTGGGCATCTTCCCTTTAGCGGCTCTCTGGGTTCCTGGGGGGCGGGAATGGTAGGGGCACACCCGACGCATCTGCCGATGGCAGCCAAACTATGTTCGATCTAGGCCATTCGGCTTCAGAATCCGGCACTTGGGATGGCAGCCAACGTGGCAGCCACTGGCAGCCAAGCGCTGCCGCGAAATCTTTAAGTGCGTGACTTTCCGGGAAAAATCGGTGTCTGACGTGGCAGCCACGCAGTCGGTCACGACTTCTCGTCGATGTTGGCGGTAAATCCGATGGGTCGGCGTTTTGGCACAGGCGGGTGCATGAGCTGACGGATGGCGGAGAGGATGGCGGCGATGGCTTCATCGTGGGTGGTGAGCTTTTTATCGAGCCGCGTCTCAAGCTGCGCGAAGCGGCGGGCCAGCTCCTTGTTCGAGGCGAGCAGTTCGCGCAGATGCACGAAGGCGCGCACGACGTAGACGCTCATCTCGACGGCACGGGGGCTGTTCAGGATGGTGGCGGCCATGATCGCGCCATGCTCGGTGAAGGCATAGGGAAGATAGCGCCGCCCACCGCGACCTTGGGGTGGTGCGTTTGAGGTCGCAATTTGCGACCTCAAAGCCGCTGCCTCCTGGGCGTTTAACTGGAACATGAAATCTTCCGGGAAGCGCTTGCGGTTGCGGCGGACCTGTTCGTTGAAGCGCTTGGTGGTGACCCCATAGAGGGCGGCAAGCTCGGTATCGAGCAGCACGCGATGGCTGCGCAGGACGAGGATAGCGCGGGTGATGTCCTCGGTCGGGACCAGAGCTTTAACACTTGCCACGGCGGTGTCAGCGGCCCGCCTGACTGAGTACGCCTTCGAGCATTTGCATGACGAAGCGCTGCTGAGTTTTAGGCAGTTGCTGGATGCGCTCGATCTGCTGTTGCAACTTCGGCGACGGTCCCCGCTTCGCGGCCCTTGGCTCCTCGCCGACGAGTTCTTCGAGAGAGACGCCCAATAGTTTTGCGATGACCGGGAGCGCGGAGACCGGCATGCGCCGCCGCCCGACCTCATACGCATTGACGGTTTGCTGAGAGACGTTCAGGGACTCGGCGAACTGTACTTGGGTGATGCCTTGGGTCTTTCTGAGTTCGGCGATGCGCGCGCCGAGGCGCTCGAAGAAGGCTCGTTCGTCTTTGCTGATGGCCACCGTGTCGTTCTCGTGAAGCAGGAACTGAGCCATACGATAACCCTCGTTGTGCAAATCGCAGTTGACAATACCACCCAGGGTAGTAATGTGCCAACCAGTTATTTTTGTCGTTAGGGTCTTGACAGGTTTTTAGGAGAACCGATGGCGCGCATCCCAGAGCACGTGGTTGAGCGGCTCAAGACCGAAGTCTCGGTGCAACGCCTGGCCGAAGCGCGCGGCGTGGCCTTCAAGAAGCACGGCTCGGACCTGATCGGCCGCTGCCCCTTCCACGATGACAAGACGCCGTCGCTGGTAGTGACGCCGGCAAAGAACTTGTGGCACTGCCTGGGGGCGTGCCAGGCCGGCGGCACGGTGATCGACTGGGTCATCAAGGCTGAGGGGGTGAGCTTCCGGCATGCGGTGGAGCTGCTGCAGAACGACTATCAACCTTTAGCCGCTGGTCCGGGTGCGCCGCCGGCCAAGCACTCCACGGTGAAAAAGCTGCCGATGCCGATCGCGCCGGATGCCGAGGATGCGAAGCTGCTCACCCAGGTGATCGAGTATTACCACGAGACGCTGCTCGGGAGTCCGGAGGCGCTCGACTACCTGAAACGCCGCGGCATAGGCTCCGAGGAAGCAATAAAAGCGTTCAAGCTCGGGTTTGCCAATCGGACTCTCGGGTATCGGCTGCCGGCGACCACGCGGGTGGAGGGAGCCGAGATCCGCGGCCGTTTGCAGCGGTTGGGTGTCTTGCGTGACACCGGTCACGAGCATTTTAACGGCTCGATCGTGATGCCGATCATCGCATCATCCGGGGAAGTGACCGAGGTCTACGGCCGCAAGATCACCGAAGGGTTGCGGTCGGGCACGCCGATGCACCTGTATCTGCCGGGGCCGCATCGCGGGGTGTGGAACGAATCGGCACTCGTCGAGCACCAGGAAATCATCCTCTGCGAGGCTCTGATCGATGCGCTCACCTTCTGGTGTGCCGGGTATCGCAACGTCACGGCAAGCTACGGCATCGAGGGATTTACCGCCGATCACTTAGCCGCGTTCCAAGCGCACGGCACACAACGCGTGTTGATCGCGTATGACCGTGACGAAGCCGGCGATCGCGCGGCCGAGAAACTTGGGGTTCAACTCACTGCCGCAGGTCTCGATGCGTATCGCATCCAGTTCCCCAAGGGCATGGATGCGAACGAGTACGCGCTGAAAGTCACGCCGGCCTCGAAATCATTGGGTCTCGTGATCCGCAAGGCGCAATGGCTCGGCAAGGGAGAGGCGCCGACGGCGAGGCCATCACCGACCGTGGCGGTAACGAGCCCGACCGTGACCGAAGAGGCGGCTAAAGAAGAAATCTCCGCACCGGCAGAGATCGCGCCCGCCGCCGTCGCAGTGCCGATTATGAGTACCTCGGTCGCAGACGCCGTCTTGCCGGCCTCGCCCCTCCCGGGGCCGGCCGCCACCGACATCGAGGCGCAGGTCCGCGCGGAAGAAATCGTCATGACCTTAGGCGATCGGCGCTACCGCATCCGCGGGCTTACCAAGAACCTCGCCTTCGATGTGTTGATGAAGGTCAACGTTCTGATCGACCGCGGGGAGGCCTTCCACGTCGACACGCTGGATCTTTACAGCGTGCGTGCGCGCGCCGGTTTTATGACTCAGGCGGCACGGGAACTGAATGTCACCGAGGATGTGATCCGGCACGACCTCGGAAAAGTGCTGCGCAAACTCGAAGAGCTGCAAGAAAAGCAGATCGAGAAGGCCCTGCAACCGACTGAAAAAGCGGCGATGCCGGCCGAGGAACAGCAGGAGGCCTTGGCGCTGCTCAAAGACCCGCATTTACTCGATCGGCTGCTTACCGACTTCGAGCGCTGCGGCGTGGTCGGTGAGGAGAGCAACAAGCTCATTGGCTATTTAGCTGCGACTTCCCGAAAACTCGATGCCCCGCTCGCGGTGATGGTGCAATCGAGTTCGGCGGCCGGCAAATCCTCACTGATGGAAGCGGTGCTCGCGTTTATGCCGGCCGAGGACAAGGTGCAGTACTCGGCGATGACCGGGCAGAGTCTGTTTTACATGGGCGCCATGGACTTGAAGCACAAGATCCTGGCGCTCGCCGAGGAAGCCGGCGCCGCGCGTGCGAGCTATGCGCTGAAACTGTTGCAAAGCGAGGGCGTGCTGTCGATCGCCTCCACCGGCAAGGACCCCGACACCGGCAAACTCGTCACCCAAGAATACCGGGTGGAAGGCCCGGTGATGATCTTCTCGACCAGCACCGCGATCGACCACGACGAGGAGTTGTTGAACCGGTGTCTGACGCTCGGGGTCGATGAATCGCGCGAGCAGACGCGCGCGATCCTGACCTTGCAGCGCCAGAAACGCACCCTCGACGGCCTGTTCGCCCGGCGCCAAAAGGAACGGCTGCTGAAGGTCCATCAAAACGCGCAACGATTACTGCGCGCCATCGCGGTTCGCAACCCCTATGCCGATGCGCTGACCTTCCCGGATGGGCGAACGCGCTTGCGGCGCGATCACGAAAAGTACCTGACTCTGATCGACACCTTGGCGCTCTTGCACCAGCACCAGCGGGAGATCAAAAGCGCCGAACAGGATGGCGAGTGCGTCGAGTATGTCGAGGTGACGCTCGCCGATATCGAGGTCGCCAACGAGTTGGCACACGAGGCGTTGGGCCGTTCGCTCGATGAACTCTCGCCGCAGACGCGCCGGTTGCTGGAGCTGGTGACGGCGATGGTCGAGGCGCAGTGCGTGGCGCAGGGCATCACCCGCAGCGACACCCGCTTTAGCCGCCGCGAGGTGCGTGAATACGCGGGCTGGTCGGACTTCCAGGTGAAGATGCACATGCACAAGCTCGAAGAGTTGGAATACGTACTCGTGCATCGCGGCGGTCGCGGCCAGAGCTTCGTGTACGAGCTGCTCTATGACGGCGCCGGCCGCGACGGCAAGCCGTTCTTGATGGGCCTGGTCGATGTCGAGACCCTGAAATGCGCCTACGACGGCAAGAAGGAGCATCGAAATCCGCACTTGGAGCATCCAAGGTGCCCCCAAGGAGCATCCATGGAGCGTGGGAGTAGCGAGCCGAAATCATCGCCCGATGCTGCAAATAAAGGCACTTCCAGAGAAACACCGAAAATGAACGGGAAAACCACGTCCTGGGACGAGAGCGCTTCCATCCCATCGTACCCAACCCCTTTAGCCGCTGCCGCTCTGCAGTAGCCCATGCCGAGAAAAGGCCAGCGCTTAAAACACCGCAAGACCGCATGGCCGAAACCTGCGGGTCCTTCGAATCGAGATCGCGCCGATCCGCTGGGGCATCTGCCGCTGACCACCTATATGGACGCGCACTTCGAATGGATGTTGGTGTCGGGGTACTCGGAGGACACCGTGCGGGCGCGCAGGACCGCGCTGCGGCGGTTCATTGCTTGGTGCGAGGAGCGAGCCTTGCGCGACCCCAAAGACATCACCAAGCCGATCCTGGAGCGCTATCAGCGGCATTTATTTTACTACCGCAAAGCCGACGGCAAACCCATTACCTTGGGCTCGCAGTTCGGGTGTTTGGCACCCTTGAAGACGTTCTTCAAGTGGCTGGCGAAGGAAAACCACATCCTCTACAACCCAGCTTCCGAAATCACCTTGCCGAAGCTACCCAAACACCTGCCGCGGGTGATCTTGTCCATCCAGGAGGTCGAGGCGATCTTGCGGGAAGCCGAACCCACGAATCCGTCGGGCCTGCGCGATCGAGCGATGCTCGAAACCCTGTACTCGACGGCGTTGCGGCGGATGGAGCTGCCGGGGTTGGCGCTGTATGACGTCGATCTCACGCGGCGGCTCGTCATGGTGCGCGAGGGCAAGGGAAAACGCGATCGCGTGGTGCCGATCGGTGAACGTGCGGCGGCCTGGGTCGATAAATATCTGCAAGAGGCACGGCCGCAGTTGCTAGTGGGCGATGCGGAGGCCTTGTTCCTGACCGACTACGGCGAGCCGATGCAGCCTGAGTATGTCGCCGAGCGCGTGCGCCGCTACATGCACTTCGCCGGCATCAAAAAGCCCGGCGCCTGTCATCTGTTCCGCCACGCCTGTGCAACCCACATGTTGGAGAACGGCGCCGACACGCGTTTTATCCAAGTACTCTTGGGTCACGTCGACATCGGCACCACGCAGATCTACACGCGCGTCTCGATCGACAAGCTGCGTGAAATCCACGATGCCACGCATCCGGCGAGGCTGCATCGGACAGCAACAAAGCCGCGGCGAGAATCTTCGTCTGCTGAGGCGTTGTTCGCCGCGCTCGAGGCCGAGAGTGACCTCGACGACGGAGCGGGCATATCAACATAATGCTGAGAGTTTATGCGCAGTGCGCGGACGCGCACTGTCCGCCGCTGGGGCGGCCGCATAATCTGCACTATGTCGAATGCCCGCCGCGCAAGGAAGCCTTGCGCGCTTGTCGCTCCGCGGGTTGTTTGATCTTCACCTATCGGTGTTCGGTGCGCTGGCAGCGCGCCTCGTTCCTGTTCGCACACGGTGCTCCCCCAAGAGGAGATGGTTCGCTGTGTCCGTTCAGGCTAGCACCGTGCTCGCCGCATCAAGGGCTGCGTGAATGGCCGCGGCGGCCACCCTTGACACGGCTGCGCGCGGCGCTCGGGTCCCCTGGTCCACAACGACCCAGGAGAAATGCATCATGACCGTCAACGACTTCATCAACGATCTTGTCAAAGTACTCACCGCCGAAGGGGCCGAAGCGCGCATGGCCGCCGAGGACATCGCCGCCGACCTGCTGATCTGGATCGAGCAAGTGCCCTGGGCCTCCGCCGAGCTGGATCGGCGCAAAGCCCAAGTCGGGCAACAACTGCTACGGCTGCGCGGAGCGAAACCCCAGAACGTGGATACGAGGAAAGCCACGATCTGGCTGCCACCCGAATTTATCTGTCTCTGCGCACGTGACCAAGTACAGCCGGAAGACGTCCTGCGCGGCTTCATTGGTGACCTCTGCGGCATCATGAACTGGAGCAACAATCCGCGCACCGACGGCTATGGCAGCAACGGCAGCGATGAGCGGCGCATGGCTGAGGAATACTACGAGCGCGTCGGCTACCCCTGGTTCCATCGCGATCCCTGATACCTTGAGAACCCGAGGGCCGGCTCCCGCCGGCCCTCGTTCGCTGTGCGCGCGTAATGTGAAATGGCGCCTTGACCCACCCCCTCAGTTAAGCCGAAACTCGCGTCTGGGCCAAAATCGATCTACACAAGGAATCGTGTCTTCCTCATCGCCCCTTTAGCCGCTGAATCGCCTCGGAAAAGTCTCCCCTGTTACGATGAACTCGTGTCGGGGGCAACTGTTTACTGTTAAATTTGCCATTTGTTATCTTCTGACAGCATCCATTTTGCGATTGGTATGCCCTTTTCGTGTCACGAGATTGGCGGCTTCAGCTAGTTTGTCGGTAAG
>Ga0182013_10008918_pt1 | contig 10684 bp, 10 predicted proteins | sample 612S2MmetaG_FD_120487 | JGI IMG/M metagenome (GOLD analysis project Ga0182013, IMG submission 120487) | Permafrost microbial communities from Stordalen Mire, Sweden - 612S2M metaG | ecosystem: Environmental > Terrestrial > Soil > Wetlands > Permafrost | place: Sweden: Stordalen | collected...
CTAATTGTTGATGAATGCATTCGTGGCGGATTGGCCCGGGCGACACAGTAACGGACCATAATCGGCCAAATCAGACGCTCACGCGTAATTGACCTTAGTTCGATAGTGGCTGGGATGGGCGCTAGGTTGCCATGGCCATCTAACGACGCCCAGGTTTGCTGCGTAACCCCACTGCGGTGATGAGCAAATCAAGATGGTTACGGGCCCGTGATCCGGTCCTGCGATACTAGCCGTTTGAAAAACGCGTGGACTCCAAGTCTCATTGGAGTCCAAATATCCCGCCCAGCTAGGGCATTCTTTCGCCCGGCTCTAACGTCGGTTTGCACTGTGGGGGTCAATAGAATTTACCTATCGGAACGGCACATGTTCTGGCCGGAAAGGGAAGGGCAGCTTTGGAGCGGCCAAAAACGACAAGTTGACGCTCACCGTCGAATTGTCGACGGCAAAAATCGACCCCAATAGGTCAATCCGGACCTGAGCGGCTCATTCCTAATCGGCGAACCGGTCGACGGGTATAGACAGTCAGACACTACGAGGCGCCGGACGTGACGAATCTGAGTACTAAGTGACACGGTATGCAATGCGCCAATACTGAAAGCTTTGGCGCATTGTGCCTCCGGCACAAAAATAGCCGATAAGTAACTGTAAGAATTTTGTTACGCCACGCACGGAGGCCATTCCCGATTTCGGCAACCGTCAAACCGGAGCGGGGTGGCCCGAGATTGGGGCAGCGGTTTTGCTCTGCCGCGCCTCTAACACCCGGAGCGCCGCAGGGTTATGGTCAAGCAGCGCAAGGGCGCTGCTAATGGCACGGCTCGGCAATAAGTCGCCAGCCTCGTATTTCTGGAAAGCGCGCGGGCCACCGCCGATCATCTCGCCAGCCGCAGCCTGGCTGAGAACAAGCTTCTTGCGGATACGGCGGATTTCCTCGGGCTCAAGCAACCCCTCGCTGCGGGCCTTGAGCCGGTTCAACATCCGATCGGAAATCTTCATATCCTCGCCGCTGTGAATACTTTCCTCAGAAGTTTCGCAATACCATCCCGGCATATCGAACGTGATCGTCTCGCCCTTGTAGGCGAGCGTCATCGACCGTGTATCGCGGTGCATCGGTGCCCCCGTTTCGGGACAGACAGGATTAGTCATTGTCTTTCTCCTTAAACGATAACAACAAAAACTCGGTGACTGCATCGGCGGTGAATTTCACGTACAGCACGCCGACAGGGGTTGAAACGTGGTAGACGTCCTGCCAGATTCGATGGTCGGCTTAAGAGGTCATCGACTTGTAAAACTGCGGTCGTTCTATGGTTTGGATGGTAGCCACGATCTCGGCTCGTCCGAATCCAAGGTTGGCAGCAGATCTTAGAGCCGTGCCGGTGACATTCAGTTTGCCCACGCTGGCGAATGCAGCCTTAAATGCTTCCAGATCATAAGTTGGTTTCCGCTTATCCATTGCCAGAAACAATGACCGATAACCGCATGCCCAATGAAAAGGGGACCCTAACCGCCGCCGCCATCCTCGTTCGGCTTCAGTCTTTTTTGCAGGAACATCCGCCTGTGTCCGGGCGGGAAATTGTCGATTTGTCCGAAACGCTCGAAGCCTGCCCGTTCATAGAATGCCGCTGCGCCTGGATTGAACGTGTCCACATACAGCCCCACGCATTGCCGAGCGCGGGCCTGCGTTTCCGCTTCGGCCAACAAACGGATGCCTAGTCCGCGCCGCCGCCAATACGCCTCGACCCACAGCTGGCGAATATAGCACCAACCCCAATGCGTGGACCCGTTGAGGCCGCCGACGACCGCGCCGCCGGCTTTGGCGACGATGGCAATCGGCCTTTCGTTCCGTGGGCCGAAATCGCCGGTAATCTCGGCGGCGAGTGACGAGGCCACGAAATCGGCCCCGCTATTTCCCGTATCGTCGAAAATCGCGATACTCAGCGGGTCTTCACTTTCCAACCCTTTGGTCATGATCCCGCACATTAGAAGTTTCGTCCCCGCACCGCCGGGATCATGGTTCATCGCCGTGCTGTTCGCAATCGCGGGCTCGGCCGCGCAGGCTGAGAACGCGTCGCCGACGCAGGTCCGCGATTATCGGCCGGTTTTTCAGGAATGCCGCCCCGTTGCAGCGGGCGGCGATTCGGCTGTGCTGCGGTTCGCCATCCGCCGCATGGAGATCGACGGAAACGGCACGCTGCTGACTGTCGATCCCGCCACTTTGGCGACGCATCTTGAGCGCGAACAGGATTGGTCCTGCGCCGACACCGACGACGAACATCAAAGCACCACGCGTTACATTCAGGCCGTCCGTGCCTCCGTCTTGCCGCACGCGGCCGGTCCGGTATTTCCGTTCGGCGTCATAGCCAATGGCGGGCTCGTTCACGGGGCCGGGAGCGGGTCATTCGTCACCGGCGACCTATGCCCCAGCCATCGGCGTCTCGACCGCGCCTTCCTGGAAAAACTGCAGGCGGTTCAATCGCCCTTGCCGCTTGCTCTCTCGATTTCCGGCGCCTGGCTGATCAGCCATGAGGCCGACTTTGAGTGGCTCCGCGAGCGGGAACGCGCCGGCGCCTTTCAGATCACCTGGATCGATCATTCCTATACCCACCCCTATGTCCCCCGCCGCCCTCTGGTCAACAATTTCCTGCTCACCTCCGGGGTCGACATGCGGTCGGAAATTCTGGACACGGAACGCTTGCTGATTGCGCACGGTGTCACGCCCTCTGTGTTTTTCCGCTTTCCCGGCCTGATCTCGAATCCCGCGCTGATGCAGATGGTGGGCGACGATCACCTGATCGTGCTGGGGGCCGACGCTTGGTTGGCGCGCTCCCCGCGGGCACGATCGGGCGGCATCGTTCTGGTGCATCTCAACGGCAACGAGCCCGACGGATTGAAGATCTTTTCGACCCTGCTCGAAGACGGAAAGTTACCGCAGCCTTTCAGGCCGATCGATGATGCGCCCGCGGATAGCACGCATTGATGGTTTGCAATTGTCGAACGTTCTGCTCCAAATCGGGGATGGAAACAGACTCGGGGCATGGCCGCATAAATACGAAACCCCATTCGCGTAGCGCACCGTGAGCCGTTGGCGACGGGTCGTCGATGCCTATCGCGAGCCGCGATTGCTCGCGGTGCTGTTCATGGGGTTTTCGAGCGGACTGCCGCTGCCGCTGACCCTCGGCACACTGTCCTTCTGGTTGGCCCAATCGGGCGTATCGCGCACGACTATCGGACTGTTTGCCCTCGTCGGCGTTTCCTACAATTTTAAATTCCTGTGGTCACCAGTGATCGACCGGCTGCCGCTACCATTATTGACAAGCCGGCTGGGGCGGCGGCGTAGCTGGGCGCTGGTGCTGCAGGCCGGGTTGGCGTTCGCCATCTTGGCGCTGGGACTGAGCGACCCCAAAATCGACGCGTCGAAGACCGCGTTTCTCGCCGTTATCGTCGCCTTCCTCTCGGCCAGCCAGGACATCGTGATCGATGCCTACCGTATCGAGCTGCTGGCGCCTGAGCAGCAAGGCGCCGGCGCTGCCGCTACCCAATGGGGCTATCGCTTCGGCATGATCGCGGCCTCCGCCGGGGCGCTCTATGCATCGGCGTTCGGCGGTTGGCATTTCGCCTATGCGCTGATGGCCGCGTTGATGGGCGTCGGCATGGTCACGGTGTGGCTGACGCCCGAGCCCAAGGCATCGAATTTGGTCATCCCGATCGGCGGGCATGGAATGGAGGCTGTGCTGAATTGGCTGCGCTCAGCGGTGATCGCGCCGCTGGCAGATTTCTTCCGCCGGGAGGCCTGGGTGCCGATCCTGCTGTTCATTCTGCTCTACAAGTTCGGTGGCGCGCTGGCCGGAAATATGGCCAACCCGCTCTATGTCTCGCTGGGATTCACCGCTGGCGAGGTTGCGCCGATCAGCAAGGTATTCGGCGTTTTCGCCACGCTGTTGGGGGTGGCGCTGGGGGGGGCTGCGATCGCCCGCTGGGGGCTGTTTCCCATCCTGCTGATCGGCGGCGTGCTGCAGGCCTTTTCCAACCTGATGTATGTCGCGCTGACCATGGCCGGGCACGACACTGTGATGCTCGCGCTCTCGATCGCGGTGGAAAACGTGACCGGTGGCGTCGGCTCCGCCGCCTTCGTCGCCTATCTGTCGCGGCTGTGCTCGCTGGAATTCACCGCGACCCAATATGCGCTGCTGTCGTCACTGGAGGCCGTGGGCCGGACCACGCTCGCCTCGTCAGGCGGTTGGCTGGCCGACCATTTCGGATGGATCGGCTTCTTCGTCATCTCGACTTTCGCCGGTCTGCCCGGCCTTCTGGTGCTGCTTTGGCTGATGTGGCGGGGTAAGGGCGTCTACCAGCCGGCCGTTCAATAGCCATATCGGGTAGGTCGGCGTCCCCGAAGGCGGGACGCAGCGATCAACGGAGAGCCAGATGACAAGAACCAATGCGGTCGACCGGCGCGGTGCATGGCGGCTAGGCTTCGGACTGGCGGTCTTGCTGACGGTCGCGGCGGGCGGCGTGTGGTACTACTGGCACGCCGGAGCTAAGAAAGTGCAGGAAACGCAGTCCGTTCCCTCTGCCGTAATTGCCGAACCCGTGAGCTATCCCGCGCCTGGCAAAGAACCCTCGACAAAGACTGAATTCCCCGCAGGCGCGGCGGCGATATCCGGGCCCGAGATCACAGCGGCACTGTCCGATCACACGGCGCTGCTGCCCGGAGGCTTCGTCGAATATTACGCGCCGGACGGCAAGCTGCACGGTCTGGCGGAAGAGAAGCATTACGGCGGCAGCTGGACAGTGCGCAACGACAGTTTCTGCACGTTGCTGGAAGGCGGTGACGCCAGCGTCTGCTCCCCGGTCGAGCGGGAGGGCAACACCCTCTACTGGAGCATGGACGGCGAAGAAGGCGCCAGCCCGGTCAGCACGATGCCGGGCAATCCGCGTAACCTGAAATGAGACCTGGGACGACTGAGCGCGAAAACCCGCGGATTATCGCTATCAGTGCTTTTCCAGATGCTTGAAGGCAACGTCGAATTGCTCGAGATCGACCGTCACCACGCTGCCGTCGGCTCGCTCTTCAATGCGCTTGGTGACGCCTGATGCCGCCCCGAAGACCTCGACGGTCGTGCAGCCGTCCTTACCGGCCTTCTTGGGCCCGTAAAGTTCGCCGGCTGCCGATACCATCACATCCCCCACACGCAGAACGCGATCTTCCGATTCCAGCGTACCTCGGATGATCACTTCGAAGCGATCGCACGGGTGGGCGTGGCGCATGATCACAAAGCCGGGCGGCATCTCGACCACGACGGCGACCGGCGTGCTGTCGGCTTTGGCGTCACCGACCGGAAAATACGAGGCCTTGATGCCCAGCGAGCGCAGCTTCTCGAATATGGCACGAAACCGCTCCGGCGCCTGCCAATAATCCGGATCTTCATCCATCGAATAATCGGGCATCTGGCTTTCCCTTATGTTTCCCTAAGCGGCCTGATAGCCGCTGATTGGCGATTGTGGAAGATGCTGTCTCGTCTCTGATTTGCGGAACATCGCCCTTGCTTCCCAGGTTCGTTCAGCAATTACATGTTTCTCGTGCATTTCATATTTTTGAAGGAGACCTAAGGGATGTTTTACGGTCTTGTCAGTCTCATTGAGCTGCTTCTGGTTATCTGGGCCCTGATCTCGATTTTGCAGAGCGGGGTTCAGCCGGTCGAAAAGCTGATCTGGGTCCTCATCATCCTCGTCCTGCCCCTCGTCGGCTTCCTGCTTTGGTACCTGATTGGGCCGGGAAACAAGGCCTTTCCGTTAGGCAGGTAGGCCTCACCCGTCCTCATCCGGCACGCCGTACCGTTCCTGATACCGTCGAAAATATGGCCGGTTCTCGGCAATCTGGGCCGGGCTCATCGGCTGATAGCGGTGGACTCCATGCTTATGCTTGGGCTTGAAGGCCAGGTAATTGCGGATGCGCAGGGCGGCGGCATCGTCGAAATCCATGTCGAAAGCATCATAGATTTTGCGGATGGCGCCCACCGGGTCGGTCATCAGATCCTGATAGCGTGAATCCACGATCTGGTTCGGCGGCACGACCCCCCGGTCGCGAAACTCCATCACCTGCTCCAACTGCTTGGCCGTCAATTCGCCCACCATTAAATTCTCAAACACCGGGGCGTCGAAATCTTGGTCGCTGCGCTGCCAGTAAAAGGCGCGCAGCAGATTGGCGACGGACGACATGATGCGCAGCGGGTCGCGGTGGGTCTGGATGATCCTTGCGTCGGGGTAATGCTTCATCAGCGTCGGCAGGTTGGCCAGGTGATAGGTCGCCGATTTGCCGAACCAGCGCCGCCCCGGCTGCTTCCATTGCAGTGCCTGTAATATCCGCTTGTGATACTTATAGACGATGTCGGCGGGCGTCCGGTTCACATAGGCGTGGTAACTGGGGATCTGGTAAAACGACATGATACTGTCGCTGACAAAGGTGAAGCTCCACAACGAGGAATCCTCCGCCGGCAAATGACCCGCCACCTCATGCATCGTCTGGATTTCCGGCGTGATGCGCGTCCATTGGCTGGCGACGCCATGGCCCGCAGCCTGGGCCACCGGGTCGTTGCCGCCCGAGATCGCAGAATCGACCGGGAAATAGGCCTCCCAGAATAGGGGCGTGCGCAGGCGCGGGTCCTGATGCAGCAATTCCTGCAAAATCGAGGTCCCACTGCGCCCCAACCCGGCGATGAAGATCGGCTTTTCGACCGGCCTGTCCAATATTTCGGGATGCCGCGCCAACAGGTCGGTCAGCTTGAGCCGGGTGCGCAACCACAGCAGAATTTCGCTCCGCGTCGCCAGCCTGCCCGTCAGCGTCAGCTCCGCTTCGTCCTCCAGCGCCTTCAGCAGCACGGCGAAGGGCTCGCGCCAGTCGTCCTCGCCCAAATCGGTGAGCCCGGTCAGCGTGCGGGCGGAGTCCAACAGCGAATCCGGGTCCAGCGGAACCATCTCGCGCAGCATGCCTGCGCCTTCCCACATGCGCCCTTCTTCGTTCAGCCTCGCGACCCATTCCGGCCGCCCCAGCGGCTTTGACGGATCGACCAGTTTCTGCGCCATGCCCCGTTACCCTTTTTTCAATGCCCATACCGCCGCATCACGGCTTCGCGGCGTGCGTTCAGCGCCTGCCGCCGATCCTCGGGCGTAACTGTCACCGTGTCTGCCGGCAGTTCGGCATTTAAATCCGCTACGGCAACCACGCGCGCCGCCGGCGTCGGATAGCTGTCGGTGAAATACCAGCGCAACAGAGCCACGCCTTTCAGGTTGCCGACCGGGTCCAGCCAATTGGCGACGCCTGGGTCCTGTGCCGCAATCACGATTCGCGCCTTGCCGTCGGCGTCGAACGTCACCTGATGACCGTTCAGGCTGCTTTGGTGATGGGTGAAATCGGTCACTTGCCACCAGACGTCGCCAAGATGGATGTTCCAGTACCGCGCCTTGGGCCGGTCGATCTCGACGATCAGCGCCTGGCCGGGTTTCAGGTCATAGGCGCAGGGCACATAGCCGGCGGACGGGTTCGACGCATGCTCGTCCTTGCTGGTGTCGACCAGCAGGAACCGGTTGGTTCCGACCGCGCCCAGAACCTGCTCGGTCAGCCCGCCGGAGAAGGTCTTGTGGCAGAATCGCATCAGCCTTGAGGCTGCGGCCAGCCGGCTGATCATCACCGGCTCGTCCAGCGGGGACAGCGCCACTGGCGGCGGATCGGCGCTTTCGATGCGCAGCGCCGACGGCGTTTCATGCGTCCAGTCATAGAAGGCTTCGCGGATGATGATCGTGTTGTTGCCGCTCGCCGGGTCGGTGGCTATCCAGTTGCCGCCGGCAGACGGTGCTTGCGGCCCGACTGCGATGTCGAAGTCCCCGTCGGCGCCGATCTGAAATGTGTCGAAGTCATAGGTCTTCAGCAACCTCAGATTCGTGTCGCCGAAAAAGCCGCTGATGGTCTGCGCCTCCAGGAAATGCGAATTGCTGCGTCGGCCTGTGATGCGGAAATTTCGCGCCCCGTCGACGAAGGCATAGCGATAGAGAAAATCCGCGTTCGGCAATATCCAGGTATAGAGATTGGGCTCGAACACCGTGTTGACGAAGAAGGTCGGGTGCGACTGTCGCGGCGCGATCGTCAGGTTAAAGGCCAGGGCCTGGGCCTGCATGAACCAGTAATGCGCTCGCGCCTGATCGGCCGGGTCGGCGGCCAGCGGCGATTCATAGACCTCCCGCCGCAAATCCTCGAGGTCACGTTGATACGCGGCCCAGGCGGCCTGCATGGCGGTGGATAGATGCATGTTATGGCCTTGCCGTGCGGCGATGTTTATCGATGGCGCGGACAGCACGATGGGCCGATAGAATAGCCCCCTCCTGCCACCCGCCGATATGGCTGAGATGTTCGCCTGCGAAATAGAACGGCCCGTCCGGCGTATCCAGAAGCGCGTATAGCTGCTCCTGCCCGGCCTGCCAGCGTGCGCTATTGCCCAGAGAATAGGGCACCTTCGCCCAGGCGATCTCCAACGGACTTTCCAGCTCCTTGCCGTGGCCCGGATGCAAACCCTCGACCGCCTTGCGGCTCAACGCGAACTGATCGGTCAGCGGTTTGGCGCTTAAGCTTTCGGCATCGGCATCGGCCGCATAGGCGCCGATCAAAATTCCCTTCTCGCTCATGATCTTGGCGCTGGGGTACCAGATCATCCCCGGCAGGCTCCGCACGAATGAGATGCCGCCATAGATATGGCTTTCCGTCTCCCAGAACCGGCGCGATTGCCAGGCGATCTTGACCGCATTGCCATAGACGATATCGACCATCGCCGTGCGATAGGGCTCGGCGAAGTCGGACGGAATGGTCCGCAGAACCGAAATCGGAATCGTACAGATGCAGTAATCCGCCCCCACCATGCGCGGTTTGCCGGTGGCGCCGTCGCGATAGATGATGCTGACCCCGTTGGGCGTGCGGCGGATCTCCTTGACCTCGCAGGACTTCTGCACGACCGGACCCAGCTTTTTCTCAAACGCCGCCGTAATCCGGTCCATCCCGCCCACCGGCTGGAACGTCGTGGCCTGCATGTCGATGATCTCTTCGAACATGACATCCTTCCACATGTCCGCGTCCAGCAGCGTGCGCATGTCCAGCGGTTCGCGAATCACGCCGATCTGATCGCCGGCGCCCGGCGGGTCCAGATAGCCCGAACGGGTCGAACCCTTGTAGAGCAGGTCGGGCGACAGGTCCCCGTAGGTCTTCAGGAATTCGATCATCTGGTCGCGGTCTGCGCCGGTCAGGTCCTGGTCCAGCGCGCCGGCGTTGATCGCCTTGCCCAGCAATTCCGAAACCCGCCCGCGCGTATCGTTGATCGCCTGGCGCAGCTGGATCGGCTTCTGGCTGGTCAGATGGTCGTTCCAGACATAGGCGGATCGGTTGGCGTTGACCTCGACCTCCAGCTCGACGCCAAATTCCCGGCAGTAGCCCAAGATCGCCTCATGCTGGCTCGCCAGCCGCGCGGCGCCGGCATTGAAATACTGCCCCTCGTCGAAGGCGCAAACCTGCGACGTGCCGTCGTTCATCTCGATCTTGGCACCGTGCCGCAAGGTGAGGTTCCGCCCGCCGACGCGCTCGCGCGCCTCCAGAACGGTGCACTCATAGCCGCTCTTGCCCAGCTCATAGGCGGCAGTCAACCCGGCGATCCCACCGCCCAGAATGATGATCTTAACGCCTTTGCCGCTGCCCGGTTGAAGGGACAGAGGCGCCGCCTGGGCAGTCGCCGCAAGCAGCCCGAGACTCTGCATCGCCACCGTCGCCGCCCCGACTCCACTCGCCAGGCCGATGCCGGTGATGAGATCGCGGCGTGAGATCGGCATATGTGCTTTCCTGCAATGATGCCCGGTTCGATCCCGGTCGAATTAGATCTCTATCTGCCGGCCGATTTCGACGACACCGTCCCTGGGCAGGTTGAAAAAGCCGGCGGTCTGCGCCGAATTGCGCAGCATGAAGGCGAAAATAATCTCAAGCCACAGCGGCAGACCGTGTCCGTCCAGCCGATGGAGCACGGTCTCGTGGCCGACATAGTATGTCATGTCGTTCAGCTGCAGCGCACAGCGATATTTGCTGTCGGCTGCGGCGATTGCGGTTGGAATATCGGGCCGCTCCATGAAGCCATAACGGACCGTCAGTCGCCAGAAATCATCGCCCAGTTTTTCGATGCTGAGGCGGCCGTCCGGATCGACCCAGGGGATTGGTCTGACCTGTACGTTCAAGGCGACGACATGCTGATGCAGAGATCGGTTGTTGCGCACATGCCAAACCATGACCGGGGGGGCACCTTCGGTGGTTCTTGTCAGGAACACGGCCGTGCCGGGCACCCGGGGAACCCCTGCCTGCCGGATGTTCTCCAAAAACTGTGAGATAGGTATCGCCTTTACCTTCAAGGCGGCGGCCACGGCCAGCGAGCCGTGATGCCAGGTCCACATCAGGCCGAACACGATGGAAGCAAGGAGCAGAGGGACCCATCCGCCTTCCAGAATCTTCATCGCATTCGCCGCCGCGAAAGTTGCGTCGATCAGCGCGAAAAACCCGGCGACGGCGCCGGCAGACCACAGGCTCCAATGCCAGACTTCGCGCATCGCCACGAACAGCAGGCAACTGGTCAAAAGCATCGTTACCGACACGGCTATACCATAGGCC
>Ga0182013_10008921_pt1 | contig 10683 bp, 10 predicted proteins | sample 612S2MmetaG_FD_120487 | JGI IMG/M metagenome (GOLD analysis project Ga0182013, IMG submission 120487) | Permafrost microbial communities from Stordalen Mire, Sweden - 612S2M metaG | ecosystem: Environmental > Terrestrial > Soil > Wetlands > Permafrost | place: Sweden: Stordalen | collected...
TCGAGCTGCCAGAAGCGTTGCCAGGCTGAGTAGCGATAGATGCGCGAGGCTTCGATCATCTCCTGGGGAATGCTTTTCAGCGAGGAGTAGAAGCTGAAGGCTAGATTCCAGACTTGGCCTGTGAAGATGAGTAGGATCGATCCCATCTCAATGCCCAGTTGATGGCCGGGGACCAGCGCCATCATGGCCAGCATCACGGGGGGCAGAAAGCTGAGCACCGGAATGGACTGGAGAATATCGAGGACCGCGATCATCCAGGCCTCAGCCCTGGGGTTATAAGCGGCCGTGTAGCCGTAGCTGATAGCAAATGTCAGACTGAGCAAGTACGCAATGCCCATGCGTCCCAGCGAGTAAAACGCGTAGAGCGGCAGGGCACGGACGGAGTGCGAGATGGCGACTTGCGGCATAGGCCGAGCCATCCAATAGGTTCCCAACTGAATCATGCCGAAGAAGAATGCAAGACCGCAGAGGATTACGACCAGATCGATGAGGATTGGCCAGGTGCGGGCGGCGACCAGCGGTCGAGCTAAAGGGTGCTGTGTCGTCACTCGGCCTCCTCGCTGGCTGCAATCTCCTCGTCCTGCGCGTCGGGCAAGACAAACCGGCGGTGTCCGGCGTCATAGTCAAACAACTCCGCATAGCGGCCCCAGGTGACAGCAGTTTCTATCTGGCGCTGGCACTCCTCCTCGCTGAACTGCTCATCAAGCATGTCGAGGAAGAAGTCTTCTGGGACAGTGTGATCGCTCTTGGATTCGAGAGCGCGGCGAATTTGCCGAAGCAGCAGGACGTTGGCCACGGCGGCGTCGCGGAATAGTTCCTTCTGACGGAGAATCTCGGAGTTGGCGAACTCGGTGCCATTGTCGGTAATGGCCGCGTCGCCCTCTTCGATTTTGAGGAAGCCGAGCAACTGCGCCGCATCGACAATGGGCAGCAGGTCGTCGATCTCGAAGCTCAGATCGTCAGCCAGGCGGTAGATGTCGTCGCGACCGCCTTTGTCGAGCAGCAATTCGAGCAAGCCGGCCATGCCGCCGGGCCGAGCGTGGGGCAGCATCTGGTAGTGCATCTGGCGCTGATCGCGCACCTTGGGCCCGGTTTGCTGATCGGGCGCTTCGGTGGGAGCCACATCGGGCTTGGTGAGCACCTTGTAGATGTAGTCCACCAGTTGCGTGAACGGCTCGGATTTGCGATCGCGAGGCTGGGTGAGTTGCACGCGAAAGTCGGTGCGGATGTGGCCCGGATTGCGGCCCAGCACGATGATGCGGTCGGCCAGAAGCACCGCCTCTTCGATATTGTGAGTTACCAGGAAAACGGCCTTGGTGGGCATGGTTTTCTTGGCCCACAATTCCAGCAGTTCACTACGCAGATTTTCGGCTGTCAGTACGTCGAGGGCGCTGAAGGGTTCGTCCATGAAGAGAACCTCCGGCTCGACAACCAGGGCACGCGCAAAACCCACGCGCTGCTTCATGCCGCCTGACAACTCTTTCGGATAGGCGGCTTCAAAACCGTCGAGGCCGACCGTGTCCAGCATTTTCATGCTGCGGTCGCGGCGCTCATCGGCAGAGATGCCTCGCGCCTGCAGCGGAGCTTCGACGTTTTCCAGCACTGTGAGCCAAGGAAAGAGGGCAAAGCTTTGAAAAACGATCGAAACATTGATCTCCGCATCGGCTATCGGCTTTTCATGCCAGTACACTTGGCCAGCCGTAGGCGTTGAGAGTCCGCTCAGCATGCGCAGCATCGTCGATTTTCCGGAACCTGAAGGGCCGAGCAAGGCAACGATCTCGCCGGGCACGATGGCCAAATCGGTGGCGGAGATGACCTGGATGCGGTTCTGGCTGGGCTGCGCGTAGTATTTCTCGACCTTCTCGGCGCGAATAATGGCTTCGACGGTTGAGGTCGGAATTGGAGTTGGGGCTGTGGTCAGGCCCTCGTTGGGAATGCCCGCTTCCTGCATTGCTGATTCTCCGGTTGGGGTCCGCAGAACAAAAGCCGCGGCCGGTGGTTGTTCTTGAGTGTAGGCCTTCCCGGTTTCACTGGGGTGAATCGGCATTCGACGCCGTGCATTGAGTCATCAAGAGCGGTTAGGAGGCCAGTTAGCGGTTTTGCCGCCGGTCTCTTATGCCGGCTGAAAGAGCAACGGCATTCTTGAGAAGATTTCTCGAATTGAGTGTATTATTGCAGAAAAGTATCCTTTCAGGAAAGTGATTCTTGTTGAAATTAGTCAGGGTGCGATGCCCAGTTGCACAGTAACTTGTAGCCCAGTCAGCAGCATCTTTTGTCGGAGTGAGTATGCCGGAAAATGGCGCCAAACCCAGGGTCCTGATTGCCGACGATGAACGAGTAATCGCCGATACGCTTGTCATGATTCTGAACCAAAGTGGCTTCAATGCGCGCGCCGTTTACTCGGGCGAAAAAGCGGTTGAAGTGGCCTCGGTCTTCAAGCCGGAGATGCTCATCTGCGATGTCATCATGGCAGATCTGAACGGCATTGACGCCGCAATCCGGATTCGCGAACTCTTTCCCAAAGTGAAGATTCTGCTTTTTTCCGGACAGGCCGCCACAGCCGATCTTCTGGAGACGGCACGCTCCCAGGGCTACGAGTTCGAGATTCTGGCCAAGCCAGTTCATCCCCAGGATTTGCTGGCGAAGCTGCGCGCGTAAAGCCAATCTGTTGCGTGCGGCTGCTTCGCATTGTTTATCAGCTGAAAAATCTAGAGCTCTCTCCGTCCCTCCAAGGCGCGGGCCATCGTCACTTCGTCGGCGTACTCGATGTCGCTACCGGCAGGAATCCCTGTGGCGATGCGGGTGATGCGAACCGGAAAGCCGCGCAGTGCGCTGGCCAGCCAGTGGGCAGTCGCCTCGCCTTCGAGAGTGGGGCTGGTTGCCAGGATAACCTCGTCCACCTCGCCGCGCTCGATGCGAGCTACTAGGGTGCTGGTGCGGAGCTGGTCCGGACCAATGCCATGCAAGGGTGAGAGTGTGCCGTGCAGTACGTGGTAGACACCCTGGTAGCCTCCCTGAGAACCCTGTGCGCGCTCGACAGCGGCGATGTTCGTCGGCTCTTCGACAACGCACACTTGGCGGTGGTTACGCGTGGGGCTGGCGCAGTAAGCGCAAGGATCGACGTCGGTGACACTGTTGCAGACCGAACAGAGCCGCAGATTGGCCTTGAGTCCGCGCACCGCCTCGGCCAGCGCCGCCGCATCCTCGTCGGTAGAGCGCAGGATGTGAAAGGCGAATCGCTGGGCGCTCTTGGTGCCAACCCCGGGGAGCTTCTTCAACTCTTCAATGAGCCGCGCCATTGGCTCGGCATAACGTGACACCTACGCGCCTCCTAGAGACTCTCTGCGGATGTTTTGACTGAGAGACTCTTCCACTTTGTTCAACTGCGACTGAAAACTCAGCCTAGCTCCGGCAACTTGAGCCCGCCCAGTATTCCTTGCATGCTGGATTGGATTGCCTCATCGGCCTTGCGTCCGGCTTCATTGACTGCCGACACCACTAGGTCTTCGAGCATCTCCACATCCGGTTTGTCGCCGCCAAGCCCCACCACCGCAGCAGCATCGATATGTATTTTGAGAAGCTGTTTCTTGCCGTTCATGATTGCCGTCACCGCCCCGCCGCCACTACCGCCTTCCACTACAGTTTGGGACAGCTTGCGCTGGACCTCCTCCTGCATTTGGTTGGCCTGGGAGAGCATCTCAGTGATTTTGAGTGGGTTGATCATAGCCTGTTCTCCTCACTTGCAGCGTGGGTTTGCAACCAGCCTTTACTTTTGGCGGAGATCGACAACGCTTCGAACCTCTGCCTTGAAGATCTCCTTTGCCCGCTGGACTAAAGGATTAGCAAGCGCCGCCTCCTGAACGCTTCCGGCCAGAGGCGGGGCGGCAGGTGCTGCACTGTGTCCGTTTCCCGTGGCACTTCCCTCACCGGGAAGCACCATGAAGCGGGTCGGTGCGCCGAGTCTTTGCAGCTCCTGGCGCATGATTTTCTCTGCTGCCGCATTGACTGTCAAGGCCAACATCTTCTTACCCATGCCGGGGACCTCGATGCGCAGGCTGGAGCCGTCGATTGCCCACGTGCCCGCGCCCAGCAGTTGCGCGGCTGAGACGTGACCAGCCTCGACCAGCGCGCAGCCGACGGCGTGGCGGATCGACTCGATGCTGGGAAGGCTGGTTGGCGAGACAGCGGACTGCGGAGCCTTGGCCAGCGCGCCCTCAGTCAATGGTGCGGTGAATCCTGCGGCCTGAGCACTCGCTGAAGGAAAGGGCGTGGCTCCTTGAAACGGGCTGTTCGGCGCGGCGCTGGGTGCAGTGGGCGCGGGGCGTTCCATCATTGCTACCGGCGCAGCCGCTGCTGAAGTCTGCTGCAGAGTGGACTCCATCTTCGGCCCCGATCCCCAACCACCCCCTGTCGGACCAAAGGGCGAAAGAGGCGGTGCAGCCGGCGGAGCAGGAGGTGGCGCGACAGGCCGTGCCGGGCTCGCGGTTGGCCGCGCCGGCGAGGGCTGCACTGAGGCTGGGGTTGTCGAGCGAAAACCACCCCCACAGGCGACGCCGCTTAAAAGCTCTTCGAGCGGCAGCAGGCGTTGCGCATGAATCAGCTTGAGCAGACCCAGTTCGAGGTGGAAGCGCTGCTCCTGGCGATAGTTCAAGTCGTCGAAGGTGCGCAGAACAATCTGCAGGTTGCGAGTCAGCTCTTCTTCAGTGAAAAGAAGCGCGGTACGTGTGGCGCGCGCACGCTCATCGCCGGAGATTTGCAGCAGCTCCGTCTGCTCGCCGCCCAGCTTGGCCATGAGCGTGTTGCGCAGGTAGCGGACCATCTGACGAGCCAGTGACGAGGGGCTGTGGCCAGCGTTAACCAGCAGATTCAACTGCTCCATCAGCTCCGCACTTTGCCCGGCGGCAACCGCCTCCAGCAGCCGCTCGAAGATCGCATTGGGAACCGAACCCATCAGTTCGCGAATCTGCGTGGCCGAAAGCATCGGGCGGCCGTTCTCGACCGGCGCCGAGGCGATCGCCTGGTCCATGATGGAGAGCGCATCGCGCATGGAACCGTCGCCGGCTTCGGCCAAAAGGGCCAAAGCACCGTCTTCGGCTTCGACTTCCTCCTGTCCGGCGATCATTTTCAGCTGGGCCAGAATGTCGTCGAACTTGACGGCGTGAAAGCTAAAGTGCTGACAGCGGGAGCGGATGGTCTGGGGAATATCCTCTGGCTGCGTCGTGGCCATCATGAAGATGACGTGCGCAGGAGGCTCTTCGAGAGTCTTGAGCAGGGCATTGAAGGCCGCGTCGGTGATCTGGTGAGCTTCGTCCAGAATGTATATCTTGTAGCGGTCGCGGGAGGGAGCGTAGCGTGCCGCGTCGCGTAATTCGCGAATCTCGTCAATGCCACGATTGGTGGCCGCGTCAATCTCGATCACGTCCACGGCGTTCCCTTGGCGGATCTCAACGCACGAGTCGCAGACGCCGCAAGGCTCGGGCGTAGGCCGTGCCGGAGTGCCGATTTCGGTGCCGCAATTCAGGGCTTGGGCCACGATGCGGGCGATGGTGGTTTTGCCGATGCCGCGGTGGCCGCTGAAGATATAGCCGTGCGCGATACGGTTTTGGCTCAGCGCATTCATCAGAGTGCGAGTGACGTGATCCTGGCCGGCCACGTCGGCAAAGCGTTGCGGACGGTATTTCCTGGCTAGAACCTGGTAACCCATGGTGAATACGCTCCACTTGGCCAGCCGAGAAAAATAGTTGGCCTAGTGGGAATTGTATCGTTCCGGGGTGGGTGCGCGGTGGGGTGGAGAAAGGATTGTAGGCACGGTCTCGAGATCCCGGCTATTAGCCAGAAGTTCGTCTGAGGGGATGGATAGAATCCTTGTTGAGCGCACCACTCTTAAGAATTGTTAAGCGTGTCTCCGCTGCATTGATCTGTGCGAGACTTAGGAATTGGAGGGAGTAGCTGAGTTGCCTCCTGTCCTGAGGCAGCATAGATGGAGACTGCGGAAAAGCAAAAACAATTATCGCTCTTGCTCGTGGATGATGACACAGAGTTGTGCGGAATGATGAAAGAGTTCTTCGCAGAGGCCGGCCATCGTCTGGATTGCGCCTACAACGGTAAGAGCGGTTTGGACTCTGCGCTGAACGGCGCATACGATCTGGTGATTCTCGACGTGATGCTGCCCATCTTCGACGGCCTCACACTTCTGCAGCAGTTGCGCCGGCGAAAAGACCTTCCCGTCATTATGTTGACGGCGCGCGTTCAGCAGCATGATCGCATTCTTGGTCTCAATGCGGGAGCCGACGACTATCTTCCCAAGCCCTTCGATCCCGATGAACTGCTGGCGCGAATCCGGGCTGTGCTGCGCCGCACTGATACTGCGAAATGGAAAGACAGTGCGGTGTTGACGATTGGCAAGATTCAGGTGAACGCTACAACACGCGAGGCATCCATCGCGGGCTCTGCTGTCAAGCTTACCGCGGTCGAGTTCGACCTTCTGGAGATGCTGATGCGCTCTGCGGGCCGCATTGTCTCGAGAAGCGAGATTACGACGGCCCTGTTCGAGCGGGAGACAACGCCTTATGACCGCTTTCTCGATGTTCACATCAGCCATCTGCGCAAGAAGCTGCACGGCGGTGGAAATCTGATTCGCACCGTCAGGGGAGTTGGGTATGTATTTACCGGAACGGCTTAAGTCATTGCCCATGAAGTCTCTCTATTACGGTGTGGTGCTGGCGATGGTGGGCACACTTTCGGTTGCCTTCCTGGGATTTAACGCCATCTCGAATAGCGTGCAGAAGAAGAAGATCGATCCCGCCTTCGACCGCATTGACGAGTTTGAACTGGAGAGTGCCAGTAGAGTATTGAAGAGCGGCGGGCCAAAACCGCTCGATGAATACCTCTTAACGTTGAACCGTGTTTTTGGTGGATCGTCTCATTACCTGCTCGATGCTCGCGGTGTGGATCTAGTGACCGGGGAAAGTCGAGTCGCACTGCTACCCCCGCCTCCGCTGACTCAATGGCGCACTCATGAGAATGGCCACTATGTCCGAGCTCACCGGTCGACGGACGGCCGGTATTGGATCGTTGCGGTGGGCGTTCCTGAGCGGCCTCGTCTCTGGACGTTTCTTCCGTTCTACTTCCTGGTGATCGGTGCAGCGGGCGTTCTGTGCTGGATCGCCTCGGTTGGCGTGGTGTCGCCGATCCGCAAAATTGCGGCTTCCATCGCGCTATTCGGCCAAGGTAAGTTGTCCACCCGCGTGCAGAGCAGGCGACTGGATGAGATTGGACAATTGGGGCGCTCGTTTAATCAAATGGCCGAACGCCTGGAGCGGCTGATTGTGAGTGAGCGAAGGCTGCTGGGGGATATATCGCACGAACTCAGATCGCCGCTAGCTCGACTCAAGTTCGCCATCAAACTGGCTAGAACCTCGCCGGACAGCAAGACTGCGCTTGATCGCATCGAGCGGGACGTGGACCGCATTACTTCGCTTGTGGCTGACATTGTTGAGATTACTTTTCTCGAAGAGGATCCCGCGTTGCAAGGCGCCGAGGTGGTGAGTACAGGGGAAATCATGGATGAAGTGGTACGCGACTGCGCGGTGGAAGCCGAGAATCGCGGTTGTCGCATCGCTGTGGACGGTTGCCTCTGCGGCCAGGTCCTAGGCAGTCGTGAACTGCTGAGGCGTGCGATAGAAAATGTTCTGCGCAACGGAATTCGCTATGCGCCAGAAAAATCAAATATTGAAGTGTGGATCTTTGAGGCTTCCAACACTGCGCACATTATGATTCGCGACTATGGCCCAGGTGTTCCTGACGAAACGCTTGCGCGAATCTTCGATCCATTCTTCCGCGTTGAGGATGCACGTGACGCAAACGGTGGAGGATCGGGGCTTGGATTATCCATCGCAAAGCGGGCCGTGCAGGTGCACCACGGCACCATCAGTGCAGCAAACGCATTGCCCGGTCTGCGCGTGCAGATTACGATTCCGCTATGTGCGGCGCCCGTGCCGAATTGATGCGAGTTTTTTGTTATCGTCGGCACTGGGGGTTCAGTGCTTAAGAATTCTTATGATTCAATCTCGGCCAGCGGTAGTTTAATTCTTTCAGTGCCTCAAGCGACAGAGACAATTCGCGAGGCAGTTGAGGAGAGTTGAATGAAACGTTTCTTTGGTTTTGCCTTGATGCTAGCTTTACTTGCGACTCCCGTCTTTGCCGCCAATAAAACCCCTAAAGTTCCAACCACAACCATTCCGATGACCGTGCTGGTCGGTTCGACGAAGGTTCCAGCGGGCGACTACAAAGTGACGTGGACAGGTACCGGATCGGATGTTCAGGTTACTCTGGCGCAAAAGAACAAGGTCATTGTCATGTTCGCGGCAAAAGCGGTTGCAGAGCAGAATAATGTGGGTGTAACCACTGAACAGAAGGGCAATCTCCTCGTACTGCGCGCAATTCAGCTGAGCAACGTGAACCTGGTTTTGGAAGACACACCACACGTCGGACAACAGTAAAAGAGGTTGTCTGTAGGCGATAGGCTCTTTGAAGATTTGAAACGGTGGCCCAGGTCCCATTTTTGGAACCTGGCCACTGAAATATTGCGTTGCTGCTTTGAAATAAATATCTCGCGAGAAAAATTTCCACAGAAGCCCCTCGGCTGCAATGTAACCCGCTTTGCGGATCATCCATTTTTATAAGAAATTCCCTTGGCCCGAAGAAACAAGATTTAACGCTTCTGCTTGGCGTCCTTCTCTTTTGCCGATTTCTTCAGAGCCTTTTTTGCCGCGGCCTTTTGGCGCTTGATCTCGTCCTTTGAGTACATGGTGCCGCGGCACTTTTTTGCGCCGCAGTTGCAGATAGCTTCGTCTTCACCGCCGTCGTAGAGGCAATAGTCGTAGGTGATCTCTTCGCCCGGTGCGATTTTGCGGATGGCTTTGATCCAGATGCGGCCGTCTTCCTCGCTGGTCTCGCAGTTGGCGTCGCAACTGTGGTTGATGAACATGGCCATGCAGTGGCCGTCGATGACGATAGAGCCGTCACCGAGTCCAAAGAGGTAGGTGATGGGCGATGCCTCGTAGGCTTGGTCAGCCTCGGCCTTCAGGAGCCGGGGTCCGGTGTATTCGGCGACACGGCTGCCTTTGCGGATTGCCGTGGTGGTGTAGCAACCGGCGGCATGAATGGCGGAAGAACGGATGATGAGTCCCATGCGAATGTGCGATGCTTTCCTTTGGAGCGGTATAGACCGCATCCTACCATCGCGGGGGCTGAGGCCCGGTACGAGGCAAGAGAGATGAGACGGTTTTTTCGAGTTGCGCTGGTTCTTGCGGGCTGTTTGGCGGGATGCCTAACGGTCGCGCCGTGCTTGTCTGCGCAGACTCCAGCGGCCAGCGATACGTCAGGAACAGACCAGAGCAAGCCGGCAGGCGAGATCCAGAAGCCACCGGCCGCCGCTCCTCAAGCGGGAACGGCCCCCCAGACCAACTCGAATCCTTTTCCCGAGGACACAAGCAATGTTCCTCTGATGCCCTCGAAAGGCACGCCGGCACTCCCCGAAGGAACGTACAACGGGACGGAAAGCCTGGGAATTTCGTTTCCGGGCGAGGATCTTGACCCGATGCGCAGTCCGGACGACCCTCCGCCAGCCGCCACAAGCGCGTCAGAAGGGGATGCAAGCTCCAGCCTGAACGGTTTGGAGAAGTTGCTGCCGCGGCCGGAGGACGATCAGCTCAGCAAGAAGAGGAAGATGACCGTCAAGGAGCCCACCCACCAGGAGGCTTCGACCAAAGACATCGAAGTCGGCGAGTACTATTTGCAGACCAAAAACTGGAAGGCGGCGCTTTCGCGCTTCGAGTCCGCAATGGTGCTGGACCCGGAGAATCCTGAGGTCTATTGGGGCTTGGCCGAGGCGGAGCATCATCTGGGCGATCTTGCCGATGCGCGCGCCTACTATCTCAAGCTGTTGGATTACGATCCGGACGGCCCGCACGGCAAGCGGGCGCGCAAAGAGCTGAAAGACCCGGCTGTGGCAAATGCCAAGAACGCTGCTCCCAGCCAACCGCCCACTACTGAAACGCCGAAATAGCGCTCAGAAGCCAGCCCAACGCAGATAGGCTGAGATGATTTTCTCGCTCCACAGGCTGCTGACAATGCCGCCAATGCAGAGAAAAGTCCCTAACGGCAGCTTGGTCTGGGCCCAACTTTTGGATTCGGTCCGCACAGAAGGGATTACCAGCAAAACGAGCGCGACCAATGCTCCGAGCACCGTTCCGAAGCCAAAGGCGAGCAGAGCGCCGGGAAATCCCAGCCAGGCGGCCAACAAGGCCATGAGTTTGACGTCTCCCAGCCCGACGCCTTCGCGGTGGCGAACAAGCCAATAAATCCAGCGCATGAGCAGGATCAATCCGGCAGCGGCGAGAATGCCGAGCAGATCGAAGGTTGCAGCCCGCTCGGTCACGCGCAACGCAGTTTGTGTCCAGGCTTGAGCGGGTAAAAGGCTCTGTTGGCTCGTGCTCAAAACGGTGAAAAGAAAGCCCGCTGCCGTTCCAGGCAGGGTGAGTATATTCGGAAGCCAGAAGTTCTCAAGATCGAGAACCGCCAAGGCCACGAGAAGCCAAAACAGCAGCATTTTCCCAATAACCAAAAACAAGCTGTCGAAGAAAGCTGCTGAAAATTCTGCTTCCAGGAAGTCGTTTGGCA
>Ga0182013_10008927_pt1 | contig 10678 bp, 7 predicted proteins | sample 612S2MmetaG_FD_120487 | JGI IMG/M metagenome (GOLD analysis project Ga0182013, IMG submission 120487) | Permafrost microbial communities from Stordalen Mire, Sweden - 612S2M metaG | ecosystem: Environmental > Terrestrial > Soil > Wetlands > Permafrost | place: Sweden: Stordalen | collected...
ACCCATCGAAAAAGAAAACCGGTGGTGCTTTGCTGGGGGATAGGATACGGATGAATTCTATTTCAAACCCGCGGGCCTATATGCGTTCGCTGGCTACGCGCGAAAGTGATAAGGCGTTGAGCGAGCATGTGCAGGAGGCAATAGATGTTTGCAAGGCAGCGCATTACGACCTTATTATTCTGGAGAGTGCCGGCGTGGGGCAGAGTGATGCTTCGATACTGGATTATTGCGATATATCTCTTTATGTAATGACCCCTGAGTATGGTGCTGCCTCGCAATTGGAAAAAATAAACATGCTGGATTACGCCGATGTAATTGCCATTAATAAGTTTGATAAGGCTGGTGCGTTAGATGCATTGCAGGATGTGCGCAAACAATACAAACGCAACCACCAGATGTTTATGGCTAAGGATGAGGAGTTGCCTGTAGTGGGAACCATTGCCTCGCAATTTAATGATACAGGTGTTAACCATTTGTTTGAAATGTTGATGCTTGCTGTAAAGGCAAAAACCGGAATTGAGTTTCATGTAAAGCATACTTCGGCAAAAAATACGGCTACCAAGTCGCAGATTATACCGCCGGCGCGGGTGAGGTATTTGGCGGAGATTGCTGAAACGATTGAGGCGTATGATAAATGGGCCGATGAGCAAAGCGAAATTGCGAGGAAGATGTACCAGGTAGATGGGGTAATAAAAATGTTGGAGAAACCGGAAAAGAATTAAGATATGGAAATGATAAAGCACTTACAGATTAAGAACTATAAATCCATCAAACAGCTTGATTTGGATTGTAGCAGGATTAATGTTTTTGTGGGCAGGCCGAATGTGGGGAAGTCGAATATTTTGGAGGCGTTGGCTTTGGATCAATTATCTTCTTTCCTATTCCAAAACGCTTCAATAGAAAAAAATAAAATTACTTCCGCGGCAAAAATTGACTTAAAAAATATTTTCCGAGTGGAAACGGCCAGAAATTTATTTCATTTTCATGAAACCGATAAACCTATTGAATTAACGATGGATTTGTCTTTAGGCTCCTTTGGTGATTATCCCAGACTCAAAATTGAACATGTACAAGGAGAAGATATCTTTTTATGGAAAAGGGAAGGTGTCAATTCGGTGACCGCCTTTACCCAAGCGTTTGAGCCTGTTATTGGAAAAGTAGTTGTCGATACCATGACAAAACGTACTATTAATTCTGATATAGGTTATGCATCAAAAATTAACCATTACAATTTTAATAATAGAGTATATCAGGAAAAGCTTTTTCATAACGAAGGGGGTTACATGCACTTGCTTCCGCCATATGGTAACAATATTTTAAGTATTATAGAAAGAATTCCATCGCTTAGAGAAAAAATAGCCGATATCTTCCATGACACCGGTTTTGACTTTGTAATTGATCAGGCCGAAAATAAGCTAAGGATTCAGTGTAAAAGAAATGGAGTTATTTTTTCAGTGCCTTTTATCTCTATAGCTGACACCCTGCAACGGTTAATCTTTTACCTATGCGCAATAGAATCAAATCAACACGGAAACGGAAGAATACTTTTAGAAGAACCTGAAGTGCATTCATTCCCTTCGTTTGTTAGCTATTTGGCCGATGAAATAATTGAATCAAACAACCAATTTTTTATTGTAACGCATAGTCCTTATCTCTTAAATGAATTAATTGAAAATGCTCCTGCCGGTGATACCAGCGTTTTCGTTTGTGACTATGCCGTGCATAGTTTCCAAACCACTGCAAAAAAATTAACAAACGAGGATATTTCGGAACTGTTGGATTATGGGGTAGATATTTTTTTCAATATTAATCGCTATCTGGATGACAGAATTGAGCATAATACCTGAATGTTACATTTATACAAGAGTGGCAGAAATTTCGGGTCAGGCCAAAAGAGGCTATAACCATAAGCATGGGTGTGGGGGTGTGGCTAGGGAGTTAAAAAACAAATTCGGCAACAGAATTGCTTTGGGAATAATTGATCTGGATAAAAACAAGGGACCTGAAGCAAAATATTTTTTAGAGTTTCAGGAAGTTAGGGTGGAAAATAATCTCATTCTTAAAAAACATAGAGACAGAAAACATTACTTGATTTTGATTTGTCCTGAGATGGAGGAATGGTTAACTAATGAGGCATTATCTGTAAATCTGAATTTAAGGGATTTTGAATTGCCAGATGAGATGAAAGGATTTAAAGCATTAACAAAAGCACAGAGCATAGTGAAGCATGAAGGCTTTAAACGTTTTGTAAAAGCATTGATACGAGAAAACGCCCCATCCATTACTACCTTAAAAACTTGGATTGAATTATACAAGAAAGATGAGTTAGACACCCTGATAAACTAAGACTATGATTGACGAATTAAAGAAGAAATATAAATCCCTGGAATTAAAACTCCACCCCGATTGTAAAGCACTGCTTGATAATTGGGCAGAGACGAAGAAGAAGTACTCAGGCGATACCTTTGCTTTTGAAGTACGTGATAAAGTTTTGCAATTGCCTTTTACTTTTAAAAGTTTATCGGGTACTATCATTCGTAAGGTTTACCTGCCTAAATACAATGACTGGGGCGATATATTGAAATGGCAACTGCAGGAAAATGTTCCCGGAGCATTTCCTTATACAGCCGGTGTTTTTCCTTTAAAGCGCGAAGGCGAAGACCCAACCCGGATGTTTGCAGGAGAAGGCGGCCCGGAGAGGACAAATAAGCGCTTTCATTACGTTTCGTTAGGGCAGCCTGCTAAAAGATTATCTACCGCTTTTGATTCGGTTACTTTATATGGCGAGGACCCTGACCACAGGCCTGATATTTATGGCAAAGTGGGTAACAGCGGTGTAAGCATTGCTACTGTTGATGATGCCAAAAAACTTTACAGTGGCTTTGACCTGTGCGACCCTAAGACTTCGGTATCTATGACCATCAACGGTCCGGCACCCATGCTTCTGGCGTTTTTTATGAACGCCGCCATAGACCAGGAGTGCGAAAAGTATATTAAAGAAAATGGCCTTGCAAAAGAAATAGAGAAAAAAATAACCAAACTATTTGGCGCTAACGAACGCCCTTGGTATTCCTCCTCCCCCCTCGGGGGAGGCCGGGAGGGGGCTTTGCCCGAAGGTAATGACGGCCTTGGCCTGATGTTACTAGGCACCAGTGGCGACCAGGTGTTACCTAAAGATGTTTATGAAAAACTAAAAGCAAAAGCACTGGCATCGGCACGTGGAACCGTGCAGGCAGATATTTTGAAAGAAGACCAGGCACAGAATACCTGCATTTTCTCCACAGAGTTTGCATTGAAGATGATGGGCGATGTGCAGCAGTATTTTATTGAAAACAAGGTGCGCAATTTTTATTCGGTTTCTATTTCGGGTTATCATATTGCTGAGGCGGGCGCTAACCCTATTACACAGCTTGCCTTTACGCTGGCTAATGGCTTTACCTATGTAGAGTACTATTTAAGCCGGGGTATGGATATTGATGATTTTGCGCCTAACCTGTCGTTCTTTTTCAGTAATGGGATGGACCCTGAGTATTCGGTTATTGGCCGGGTGGCAAGGCGTATTTGGGCCAAGGCCATGAAGAACAAATACAAGGCTAACGACCGTTCGCAAAAATTGAAATATCATATTCAAACCTCGGGCCGCAGTTTGCATGCACAGGAAATTGATTTTAACGATATCCGCACTACGCTGCAGGCACTGTACGCTATTTATGATAACTGCAACTCGCTGCACACCAATGCTTATGATGAAGCTATAACCACGCCTACCGAAGAAAGCGTACGCCGGGCCATGGCTATTCAGTTAATTATAAACCGGGAGTTAGGTACGGCGAAAAATGAAAACCCTAACCAGGGTGCTTTTTTAATTGAAGAGCTAACCCAACTGGTAGAAGATGCTGTGCTGAACGAATTTAAACGGCTTACTGAGCGCGGCGGTGTGCTTGGCGCCATGGAGCGCATGTACCAGCGCAACAAAATACAGGAAGAGAGCCTTTACTACGAGCACCAGAAACACACCGGCGAATTTCCGATAGTGGGGGTTAATACTTTCCTAAGCAAAAGCGGTTCGCCTACTATTATACCGAATGAGGTCATCCGCTCAACTACAGATGAAAAGGAATTTCAGATAAATGCTTTGAACGCGTTTAAGAAGCGCAACGCATCACACTCGGAAGAGGCTTTGAAAAAGCTGCAACATGTAGCGATAGCTAACGGCAATTTATTTGCTGAGTTGATGGAGACGGTGAAGCATTGTTCGCTGGGTCAGATTACGCATGCTTTGTATGAGGTGGGTGGGCAGTATAGGAGGAATATGTAGGGATATGACGGTTAACGTATTCCACAAACCGTAAAAAAACAACGCAATGGATAATTCTGACATTGAGGAATTAATGAAAAATATTGAGAAGGCGTTTAATGAGGAATGAGTCAGTTCCACCTCATTGCGAGGAGGCTCCGCGACGAAGCAATGACGCGTAGTTGTTGAATTACTACCAGTCGCAAGTAGCCCGGGGATTGCTTCGCAAAGCCTCGCAACGGGATGTTGGTTTATAGCTATCATTGCACTACAATTATTATCCGTTTTGAAACAGCAGCTACTTTTAATAACCCCGCCTTTTACGCAGCTAAATACGCCTTACCCCGCTACGGCATATTTAAAGGGCTTTTTAAATACACAAGGTGTGGTTTCGCACCAGGCTGATTTAGGGATTGAGGTGATATTGGCCTTGTTCTCAAAAAGTGGTTTGCAGCAAATGTTCGCGTATCTCGAAAAGCAGGATTTGGAATTATCGGAAAACGGCTATCGCATTTACGCCTTGCAGGAGGAATACATTAAAACAATCGATCCTGTTATCACGTTTTTGCAAAATAAAAACACAACCCTCGCCCATGCTATTTGCGGACGCACGTATTTGCCGGAAGCCTCGCGCTTTGCGCAGTTAGAAGACCTTGAATGGGCCTTTGGCACCATGGGCATACAGGATAAGGCACGGCACCTGGCAACGTTGTACCTGGAGGACCTGGGGGATTTGATTACTGAGGCTATTGACCCGTTTTTTGGTTTTAGCAGGTATGCCGAAAGGCTGGGCAGGACGGCTACGCATTTTGATGAGTTGCAGGAATCGCTGCTGGCTCCGAATTCTATTATTACGGACATGCTGGTGGATTTGCTTCAGCAAAAGATAGAATTGTATAAACCAACAGTTGTGTGTTTATCAGTTCCGTTTCCGGGTAATTTGTTTGGGGCCTTGAAGTGTGGGCAGTTTATTAAAAACAGGTATCCCCAAATAAAAGTGGTGTTAGGAGGAGGTTATGCCAATACAGAATTGAGAAGTTTAAGCGACCCGCGTGTGTTTGATTTTATAGATTACGTGAGTCTGGATGATGGCGAAGCCCCGATAAAATTTTTGATTGAACACCTGGACGGCAAGCGCCCGGTAAATGAACTGAAGCGTATTTATATGCGCGACGGAGAAAAGGTGATTTACTGCAACGGCGCTAAAGAAAAGGATATTGCACAGCGCGAGACCGGCACTCCTGATTACAGCGATTTCGTATTGGATGATTACCTGTCAGTAATTGAAGTGGCTAACCCGATGCACCGGTTGTGGAGTGATGGAAGATGGAACAAGTTAACGCTTGCTCACGGTTGCTATTGGGGCAAATGCTCGTTCTGCGATATATCGCTCGATTATATCAAAAATTATGAGCCGGTTTCAGCAGCCATACTTTGCGACCGGATGGAGGAGATAATTGCGCAGACCCATCAGAATGGCTTTCATTTTGTAGACGAAGCTGCACCTCCGCATTTATTGCGGGAGTTGGCTTTGGAGATTATCCGGCGCAAACTAACAGTTGTTTGGTGGACGAATATCCGGTTTGAAAAATATTTTACGTACGACCTTGCAAGGTTGCTCAAAGCCTCGGGCTGCATTGCAGTTGCGGGTGGCCTTGAAGTAGCCAGCGACCGCTTGCTTGCCATGATGCAAAAGGGAGTAACCATTGCGCAGGTTGCGCGCGTTGCCCACGGCTTTACCCAGGCCGGTATTATGGTGCACGCATACCTGATGTATGGTTTTCCAACACAGACTTTACAGGAAACTGTTGATGCGCTGGAAGTAGTAAGGCAGTTGTTTTTAAATGAGGCACTGCAATCGGGTTTCTGGCACCGGTTTGCTATGACGGCGCACAGCCCGGTGGGCTTGAACCCTGCCAAATTTAAAGTTGAAAGAACCGGCCCTGACTTTGGCGGCTTTGCCGATAATGATCTTTACCACGATGACCCTACCGGTGCTGACCATGATAAGTTTAGTGATGGCCTCAGCAAATCCCTTTTCAATTTTATGCACGGCGTGGGACTTGATTTTCCGCTGGGTAAATGGTTTGAGTTTAAAACACCTAAAACAACTATAAAACCCAATTACATTGAACAGTGCCTGACCGGTGAGATGGATGAATTAACAAAGGAAAATGCCTTGGTGATATGGTTAGGCAATATGCCGGAAATTGCTTTTTTTGAAGCTAAACAGGGAAAGAAAATTGTTGAGATGGCGGAGCTGGAGTTTTGTGATAAAGCGAAAGATTGGTTTTTACATTTTACTGCTGCTGACGGGCGGTGGTTGATGGATGTTTTTCCGAAATTGATGATTGGTGAGCATGCGCCCATGTTGTATTCAACTTTAAAGGCAAGCTATGAAGAGACTGGGTTGGAAAACTTTGATGATTTTGTTAGGAGTAAAAAGTTTGGTGAGCTGAGAGGGAATGGGTTGTTGATTTTGTAATACTGTGACAAGTCATTATGACTTACTCAAAAACACAGCCGGCAGAATATAGGGGTTGAGTTTGAGGAAGCCAGACAGTATTAATATAACGGTGCCGCCGGGTAGAACTGTAAGGGCTACCAGATCGGCGGTTTTAAGCAGTTCTTTTAGCTGGGTTTCAATTTCTAATATCTCCTCGTGCGTAAGCGGGCGGCCGTGAAAAGTATATTGAACAACCAGGTGAAAAGCTACTTTGGTTTGCTCGTCTTGCTGTTCGAGTTTTGAAAGGAAGTCTTTAAACTTAGTGTCCAGGTGAATGAAATGATGTTTGATTTCCTCATCAACCAGCTTCGTTTCTGACTTTATAAAAGATAGTATTTCTTCTGTGCTGTGCATAGTGCAAAAATATCACTTTGCTTTGATGAAATATAAAACCGGAAATCAGTCAAATAAAAAAGCCCCGGTTTTCGAATGTGAATACCGGGGCTTTTAAATCTTTATTAATCAATTATTTTCTTTTGGCTATTTCTACAAAAGGCCTGTGAACCGGACCTGTGTAAATCTGACGTGGACGGCCGATGTCTTCGTTCTTTTCACGCATTTCTTTCCACTGAGATATCCAGCCGGGCAGGCGGCCCATGGCAAACAGCACCGTGAACATAGAAGTAGGGAAGCCCAGTGCCTTGTAAATAATACCTGAATAGAAGTCGACGTTCGGGTATAGTTTCCTTTCAATAAAGTAAGGGTCGTTAAGTGCGGCTTCTTCCAGCTCTTTGGCAATGGCAAGTAATGGGTCGGATACGCCAATTTTAGCCAGAATTTCGTCGCATGATTTTTTGAGGATTTTTGCGCGAGGGTCAAAGTTTTTGTAAACACGGTGTCCGAACCCAAACAACAGGCGCTTTTTATCCTTTGCTTCTGCAACTACTTTCTTTACATCCCCTTTATCGTTATCGCGGATAAACTCCAGCATTTCCAGCACTTCCTGGTTTGCACCTCCATGGCGCGGGCCCCAAAGGCTGGCAACGCCTGCACCGATAGAAGCATACAGGTTAGCGTGCGATGAACCTACCATACGCACCGTTGAAGTTGAGCAGTTCTGCTCGTGGTCGGCATGCAGTATTAAAAGTTTGTTCATGGCATCAACCACAACCGGGTCGGCAATATACTCTTCGCTTACATTTCCGAAGGTCATGTAAAGGAAGTTGGTAACGTAGTCGTATCTGTTTTGAGGATAAAGCACCGGATGGCCTTTGCCCTTTTTCTGTATCATAGCAGCTATCGTAGGCATTTTAGCCAGTAAGCGGATGATAGTAAGGTTAGTTGCCTCAGGGTTTTTGTTAGGGTTCAGGGAATCAGGGTAGAAAGATGAAAGCGCCGCAATCATGGTCATTAACTGGCCCATGGGATGAGAACCGGTTGGGAATACTTCAAATACCTTCTTCAGGTTTTCGTGCACCAGGGTGTGGTGCGTAAGCGTGTACTCAAATGCTTTTAACTGTTCGGCATTAGGCAGTTCGCTGTATAGCAACAGGTGCATTACTTCAGTAAAAGACGACTTTTCAGCCAGGTCTTCAATATTATATCCGCGGTAGCGAAGAATACCTTTTTCACCATCCAGAAACGTAATGTTGCTGATGGTTGCCCCGGTATTCTTATAACCCTCGTCGAAAGTTATATAGCCGGATTGCGCCCGGAGTTTTGAAATATCAACTGCTTTTTCGTTTTCGGTTCCGGTAATTACAGGAAGCTCGTAAGGTTTTCCCTCCAGGTTAATGATAGCTTTATCAGACATGTTTGAAGTAATTAAATTGATTTAGTAAGCTTACCGCCGTTTGCGGACGGCCAAAAGTAATAAAAGCAACAAAAAACAATAGGGAAGTTGATAGTCTTTTCAAGAATAATAACGCGAGACCTGACAAGAGTCAATGAATAGAACGATTTGAAGGCCCTAAAAAGTGAGCATGGCGCCCATATTACCATTCGGCAGCAGGCCGCTTTGCAGCGACATCCTTTTTTGGCGGCGCTTAAAATCCAGCTTATTGCGCACTCCTAATGCAATAAGTACGGCTGCCGCTGCATATGAAACACCCGCAACAGCGAAATATGCTGTTCCCTGTGTATGGTTTTGGGCGGGAGTTGAGGGTGCGTTGGGGCCGGTTACATTGGTGTTATAAACTTTATACCCTTCGTAAATCAAAAAACTGCCTACTCCCACCAGGCCAACACCTCCTCCTATCATCAGGTTACCGGTATAATTAAGTTTAGCGGCGTATACAGAATCGTGGTGGGCAAAGCTTTGGGCCTGGGCAGCCGAGTCTGACTGTGCCTTTAATTGCAGGGAAAAGGCTGTAAAAAGAAGCAATAGCGTAAAATAAGCTGGTTTCATGTTTCAAATTTATTTAAACAGAACAGTTCTTCGTATTTAAAGCTGCAAATAAGTGTAAAAAAGAAGACCGTAATCCAGGTATTTTTGCCACAAAGGCACAAAGTTTTTGATGACAGCGAAGTTGGTTGCCTCTATATAGACATGTGGGTGAGATGCCGGATTGAAATGCAACCACATAATTTGAAAAGAGATTCTATGCGCCCGTCCGGAATTTTTCGAGTTTGCCGAAAAGTATTTTGGAGCTGTGGCAGGTGGCGGTATAAAAAAGTACAATGGGTATAAAATAGAACATGCCGCGCTTAAAAGAGCTTGCCATTAATGAGGCGATGGTTGATGCCTGAACGTTTTCGTTAATAACGTAGAACTCAGTAAAGTATAAACCGAATGCTACCAGTATAAAAGCAAGTAACAGGTACTGGTTGCCAAAAACAATTTTAATACCATTTTTAAATGCCAGGGCGGCATTTATGAGTAGTGCAACAAAGAAGCTGACAAACACAATGCCGTATAATTGGCCGCCATGCACCTCGCGGTAAGGAAGGGCAAACAGGTATGCTTTTGTGTAATTGAGCATGGTGCTAAGGCGGTAGGTATTATAGCCAATGGATAAATCAAACCGGCTTGCCTGCGGCAGTTGAATTTTAAGTTTTACATACAACAGCCAGCTTACAAAGGGCAGAATGGCGATGGCGGCGAAAATGAACAGGCGCTTATAATCTTTGGTTTGCCATACTTTAAGTAATATCATACATAACACGGCTATTACAAAGGCAATGGCATCGCTGCGTATCCAAACGCAAAAGCCCATCATAATGGCGCCCATCCGGAAATATTTTTCATCATTCCTATCCAGCCAGATATAGGTGGCCAGTACTGCGGGGCAGATGTAGGCCGCTGTGGGCATGTTACCGAGGGCGAGGGCGGCATGGGCGTATAATTCGGGCGTAGCCATTAACACCAGGGTAAACAGCATTGCGGCGACTGTATTGGTGTAAGTTTTTACAAAGCTGTAAAACAGCGTTAGTAACGAGAGGAAGAAGAGCGTGATAACTATTTTTGGGGTTTCGGCACCAAAGAGATATACGTACGAGAAACTGCCATGGAACAATGGTGGATATACCCCGGCGGCGCCCTGAAGGTTATATTGAAAGAGGCTTATTTTAAGTTTGCCTTCAAGCGCAATTACGCGGGCCAGTTTATCGAATGAGGTGATACTGTCACCCTCTGCCGGAGGCCAGAAAAGATTTTTAATGGTAATAGTATAAAACAGGTATGCTATGATGCAGAACAGGAACACGGCTACATAATTGATAGCGGACGTACTGGCTTTTAAATCGTTGAATTTTTCTTTGAAGACTTTTAATGTTTCGGGGAATTTGCGGTTGAGGGCAATGATGGCAACCAGGTTGAGCGATATGAGCAGGAACGAAGTAAAATGGAGTTGAACTATATCTAACAGAAAAAGAAAAACGGTTTCCAGGCCCATACCGATGAGAAAGGAACAGCCTGTAATTTCCGCCAGGGAAAA
>Ga0182013_10008929_pt1 | contig 10676 bp, 6 predicted proteins | sample 612S2MmetaG_FD_120487 | JGI IMG/M metagenome (GOLD analysis project Ga0182013, IMG submission 120487) | Permafrost microbial communities from Stordalen Mire, Sweden - 612S2M metaG | ecosystem: Environmental > Terrestrial > Soil > Wetlands > Permafrost | place: Sweden: Stordalen | collected...
ATATAGTACACGCCCTGTTTGGTGGGTTGCATCGTGGTGCTCCACATCAGGTCATGTTCCGGACCGATGGCCTGCTCCTCGTCGCCGCCGGCCACTGGCAGGCGCCAGAAGCCGCGCCGGTTGCGGTAGTACACGTATTTTCCGTCCACCGATTCCACCGGCTGGCCCGTCCCCAGCGTCTGCGAGAGTTGCTGCGGATTTCCGCCATCGAGCGACGCCTTCCAGATGGTATTGCGCGATTGGAAGTAGATCGACTTGCCGTCGTGCGACCACGACCCGTTCATCGCTCCCAACTGCACGCGCGCGGGTTTCCCGCCAGCCACGGCCGGCACGATGTAGAGGTCGTTGCCCTGCTCGCCGCTGGCGTCGAAGATCAGCGATTTTCCGTCCGGCGACCAGCGAATCCGCGCCAGGTCCGGACCTTTGAAGCTGGTCACCCGCACGCGATTCTCGCCGTCGGCGTCGCTGATCCAGATCTCGTCGTTGCCGGTTTGGTCGGAGATATCGGCGATCGATTTGCCGTCGGGCGAATAGCGCGCGCCGTTTTCGCGGCCGGAGGAGCGTATGATGGCATGCTCGTCGATGTGGTCCGATGTGCCGTGTTCCGGCGCCCCGCCCAGCGCCGCGCGCCAGATGGACGATACCGTGGGACTCACGGTATACACCAGGCGATTCCCCACCGGCGCTACGGCCACGTATTGCGCCTCGCGGCCGGCGATGATGAGGTCGCGCGGGCTCCCGCCGTATGCCGGCAGCCGCCACAGACGCCAACCGCGCACGCGCTGTCCGGTGTAGACCAAGTCCTGGCCGTCGCGCGTCCAGGCAATGCCGCGGATGGCGCGGTCGTCGAACGTAAGCCGGCGCGGGGGTTGAGCGCCCGCCGGGTCGGAAACGAAGATGTCGGCGCCTTCCGCGCCGGTCGATCGGACGAAGGCGATGGCGCTTCCATCGGGCGACACCGCCGGCGTGGAGTCTTCCGTACCGGCTGCCGGATGGGTGAGCGCGCGGAATTTGCCGTCGGCCAGCGAGAGCACTGCCAGCGCCGCGGGTTGCTGGGCGGCCGCCTGCACCACCACCAGCGATTGGCCGTCGCGCATCCACGAAACCGCCGGGAACGGCTGGGTCTCATCGCCGGGCGCCGCGCAGCCGGGGAATTTACGCTCCTCGCCGGCTCCGGAGGCCGGGATCACCACGCATTCCCCTTGTCCTTCACTCACGCGCACGAACGCGATTCGCGCGCCATCCGGGGACCAGACCGGGCTGATGTCGTTGGCTGGACCGGTGGTCAACTGCTGGGCCGGGCCCACGGTCACGTCGCGGATGAAAATGTGAAAGGTCTCTTCTTTGGACGATGTGGCGCGCGCGCTATAAGCCAGCCGTTGGCCATCCGGCGCAAACGCCGGGTAGGCCTTGGCCCCCGGTTCGTTGCTCAATTCCACGCGCTTGAGCGCCACCGCCGGTCCCGTCGCCAGCCGCCCGAGGAGGGTCACCACGCCGCCGACCGACACCAGGCACAGTGCCAACAGCACCGCCGGACGGCGCAAGATCTTGCCAGTGGACATATGTTCCGTATTATCTCAACACGGAGACGCACATTTGCCGGGAAATGTTCCGAAGTGCCGTATACTCGCGTGATCTGAGTTTTTCGACGGCGCTGCTATCGGGGAGGTCATCCGCCAAGCTGTCCAAGAACGCCTGGCCGCCTCCAATTGCCCCATCGTGAGCCGGGAGGTGGGGCAGGCGCGTCACGCGAGCCAAGAGCTAATAGCTCTCCGGAAACTGCTCGTAAGTTCTTGATTCTTGGTTTTGACTCCGGAGGTGGGGCAGGCGGTGCTCGCCTGCCCTCTATTGTGTTTGGGCAGCCGGCCTGGTTCAGCGCGGGCCGACCGGCAGGCGAGCACCGCCTGCCCCACCTATCGATCCTTCGTCAGCCCGATCCCGCAATTTCAGACTACCTTGGACCGCGCCTCGACGCGGCATCCCGGATGATAGCGAACAGCTCGCAGCGAAACCGCGTTTGCGCCCGCCGCGCCGCATCTGCGAAACTGGCCTGTAATGGCATTGCGGCCGTTGTTGCTATTGCTGGTCCCCATTTCGCTGGCATTTCCACAGAGCAACACGCTCCCAGCCCGTGAGTCTTTAACCTACAGCATCGAGTGGCGGCTCATTACCGCGGGGAGAGCCCATGTCCAGTGGGCCACTACCGGCAGCGACACCGCCCAGATCAACCTGCACGTCGAATCGGCCGGCCTGGTCTCCAAGCTTTTCAAGGTGGAAGACAACTACATCGCCAACCTTGGCTCGGGGTTATGCGGACAGTCCGTGCAACTGACGGCGCAAGAGGGCAGCCGCGATCGCGACACCAAAATCACCTTCGACTACCCCAACCACCGGGCCGACTACCTGGAGCGCGACCGGCTCAAAAACACCGTCCTGCTGGCGCGCGAAACCGATATCCCGCCCTGTGTGCATGAAATCATCGGCGGCCTGTTTTTCCTGCGCACTCTGAACCTGGAGCCGGGCCAAAGCGCCCTCCTGCCGCTCACCGATGGCAAGAAAAGCGTGGTCGCGAAAGTGGAAGCGCAGCAACGCGAAGAGGTCAAGACTCCCGCCGGAACGTTCAAGACCGTCCGCTACGAAGCCTACGTTTTTAACAACGTCCTCTACCGCCGTCCCGCGCACCTCTATGTCTGGCTCACCGACGACCAGCGCCGACTGCCGGTGCAGATTCGCGTCCGCATGCAGTTGACCATCGGCACCATTACGCTGGAATTGGAAAAGCACGAATAGCGGTCCGGATGCCGCTCAATTCTCGCCGGGCTTCTCCACGCGGTCGATCGCCGGACGCCCACCTCCGTGCGCCGTGCGGCGAAGCCTCCGGGCCACACCCGCACCCCCCGGACCATCAGAACTCCTGATGTCGTGGAATTTGCAGTGAGCCCGCAGGTGGGGCAGGCGGTGCTCGCCTTCGCTCGATCCTATTCGAGCGGCGGACCTAATTCAGTGCGGGCGGGCAGGCGAGCACCGCCTGCCCCACCTGCGAAGCTCTGGCCATCGAAAGGAATGGCTCAGCCCATTTTCCCCGCCAGGCAGAAATTGCCGGGCGAGATCAGAAGGTCTGGAGGTGGCGCCGCGCATGGCCGGGCATTGCGACGCGGGCATGGGACGGTGCAAACCCGGCGCTCTCGACCGAAACCCCGTCATGGCAATCGGCCAAGTGCCCTGCGATATGGAGATACAATCAATAGGATTCGACTGGATTTAGGAGAAAGTGCCGGATTTATGGACCGAGAAAACGCAATTCGAATTGCCGCGGCCCTGCCAGAGGGGGCTAAGGTCCTCGACGTCGGTGGCGGCGCCGCACCCTTTCCCAGGGCAACCCATGTGCTGGATAGTCTGCCGTTCGAAAAGGGCAGTGGCCAAAAACAAAAACTGTTGGCAGATGCCGTTCCGACACGATTCACGCGCGATACATGGTACCAGACGGACGCATGCGCCCACAGACCGTGGCCGTACCCGGACAAGTACTTCGATTACGCGACTTGCTCCCACCTGTTGGAGGACGTCCGGGACCCCATTTGGGTATGCTCTGAGATCCAGCGCGTAGCCAAAGCCGGATATATCGAGGTGCCCAGCCGGATTCTGGAGCAATCCCTGGGAGTCGAGAACCCCACCTACGCCGGTTGCTACCACCACCGCTGGCTCATAGAAATCCACGACAACCGCGTGGATTTCTTGTTCAAGCCCCACAACCTGCACAGCCTGAAATCGGCGATCGTGGCGAGGATCGGCGCCACGCAGCGGATGAATCCCCGATACGAGATCCAATTCCTCGAATGGAGCGGGCACTTCGACTATGCGGCTCCACTACTCTTTTCCGAGCCTGAACTCGAACGGAACCTCGCCGAATTTGCGGCGCGGTCGAGAAGTCTTCCCACTCTTGTGGTCAGGCGTGGAGACGGTCTGGCGGGAATGGCCCGGAGACTCGTATATTATGCGAAGCTCAGGCGGGGAAGGCGTTGACCGTTTGAAGAGCGTCCTTGGGGGGGATGCTTCCAGGGGTGCGGTTTCTTTCCAGATTCCCGGCTTCGCGAGCTGGCGCGGAACCTCAGAACTCCTGATGTCGTGGAATTTGGGATGAGCCCGGAGGTGGGGCAGGCGGTGCCGCCTGCCCGCCCGCGCTGAATTAGGCGCGCTGGTCGAATAGGATCGAGCGAAGGCGAGCACCGCCTGCCCCACCGGGCAAGGAATGGGTCAGCGCATTTTCCCAAGCCACCCGAAGCTGCGGGGCGACCTCAGGAGTTCTGAACCTTCTTTGGGCAGTGACATCGGCGGCGGCGTGATGGTCGCCGGTGGAGACTCCGGCGCACAACACTACGTGCCGGCAATACCGCGCCTGTCGATTTTTGCAACAAATCCGCGCTCCGGTGCGTAGTCGCTGATAATCGAGGTCACTATGAACCTGTGGAACGACGTGCGCTACGGCGCCCGCATGCTGCTCAAGTCGCCGGCCTTTTCGGTGGCCGCAATCCTGACGTTGGCGCTCGGGATCGGCGCCACTACGGCCACCTTCAGTTCCGCCGACGCCCTGCTGTGGAAACCCATTCCGCTTCCCCACCTGGAAACCCTGGTGATGGTGGGCCAACGCGCCGACGATCCGGGCGATTTCAATAGCGCTACTCCCGCCGATATCGACGACCTCCGCCGGCAGAACGCCACGTTCGCCGGCCTGGCCAGTTTTGAGGAGGGATTGGCGAATCTCGCCGGCGGTGGCGGCGAGCCGGAACGCGCCTCGCAGGCCCTGGTCAATGCCAATTTCTTCGACCTCATGGGCGTGCAGCCTGCCCGCGGACGCGGCTTTCAACCCGGCGAAGACCAGCCGGGCCGCGAGAGCGAAGTGATTTTCAGCGATGCCCTGTGGCGCAATCGCTTCGGCGCCGATCCTAATATCGTGGGAAAAAATATCCGGCTGGACGACCGGGACTTTCTGGTGATCGGCGTCATGCCTCCCAAATTCGTTTTTCCGCTGGCCACCGACCTTTGGACGCCCATGGCCCTCACCCCCGCCGAGCGCATTTCGCGGGTGTCGCAACTCATCCAGAGCGTGGCGCGCCTGAAGCCCGGCGCCACCGTCGAACAGGCCGTTTCCGAAGCCGAAGGCATCTCCGCGCGCCTCCGCACAGCCTACCCCGATACCAATAAGAATCGCCATTTCGCGGTCTGGCCCTCGCACCGGTACCTGGTGGATCAGACCACCAGCCAGTACGTGATCATGCTGCTCTGCTCGGTCTGCTTCGTGCTCCTGATCGCCTGTGCCAATGTCGCCAATCTTCAGTTTGCGCGCGCCACCGGCCGGCTCCGCGAAGTGGCCGTGCGCACCGCCCTGGGCGCCGGCCGCGCGCGCATCGTCACCCAACTCGTTACCGAAAGCGTCCTGCTGGCCGTGGCCGGCGGAGTGCTCGGATTGCTGATGGCGTATTGGTGTCTGAACCTCATCCGCGGCGCCATGCCGCCTGAGATTCAGCGATACATCGTGGGGTGGAACGATATCCGGCTCGACAACCGCGCCCTCGTCTTTACCATGACCGCGGCGCTGGCCAGCGGGATCCTGGCCGGGCTGGCCCCCGCCTGGCAGAACTCGCGGCCCAATCTCACCGACGCTCTCCGGGAAGGCGGGCGCGGCGCTTCCGGTTCGCGACGGCGGCATCTGTTGCGCAACCTGCTGGTGGGCGGTGAGATCGCCCTGGCGGTAATCCTGCTGGTGGGCGCCAGCCTCATGTTCCGCGGTTTCCACGCCATACTGGCCAGCGGCGAAAAGCTGGAGCCCGCAAGGCTGCTCACGCTCCGGTTGGCCCTTACCGAAACCAAGTATCAGGAGCCCCACCAGATCGCCGGATTCTACAGCGACCTGCTGCAGCGGCTCGACGCGCTGCCGGGCGTGCGCTCGGCGGCTGCGGTGACGTCGATGCCCTACAGCGGTCACTCCAACTGGCGCAATTTCACTATCGAAGGACGCCCCGTGGACCCGGCCGATAAACCGTCCGCCATGTACCAGGTGGCCAGCCCCGGCTATTTCACCACCGCGCGCGTGCCTTTGCGGGCCGGGCGTTTCCTGAACGATGGCGATGGGCCGGATGCTCCCGCCGTGGCCTTGGTCAGCGACCGCGCCGTCGAGCGGTATTGGCATGGAAAGTCGCCCCTGGGAGAGCGCATCAAGGTGGCGGACTCGAAACAGCCGTGGATGACCATCGTCGGCGTGGTGGGAGACGTGGTACACAATCCCTACGACCGCGAGCCGCGGCGGCAATTGTACGTTCCCTACCGGCAGGCGCCGGCCAGGTTGATGGATATCGGTGTGCGCACCGCGGCGGATCCGCTGCTGGTGGCGTCGAACGTCAGCGCCGCGATTCGCGCCATCGATCCGGAACAGCCCATCTCGGAAATGCAGACTATGGAGAAGGCTATTTACGATCGTGGGATCGGTCTGCACTATGTGGAGATCTTCATGGGCGTATTCGGCGTGCTGGCGCTGGTGCTATCGGCCATCGGGGTATATGGCGTGATGGCTTACATGGTTTCGGAGCAGACCCACGATATCGGTTTGAGGATGGCTCTGGGCGCGCAGCGAATTCTGGTGTTGCGGGACGTCTTTCGCCGCGGCATGCTGACGGCGCTGGCGGGCCTGGCGGTGGGCTTGCCGCTGGGTTACTGGATGGCGCTCCTTGTGCAGTCGTTGATTTACGGCGTCAGCGCCAACGACCCTGCCACATTCATCGGAATCCCGGTGATTTTGCTGGCCGCCACGGCGGTGGCTATCCTGGTACCGGCCCGGCGCGCCATGAGTATCGATCCGATTGTGGCGCTGCGGTATGAGTAAGATGAGCTCTTGGCGCGGTTCGGAAAACGCCGCGACGATCGCACGGGACTTTGTTACCGAGCCGCGACCGCGAGGGAGCGGTGCTGCTCCTCCGCACTCATTTCAAGTGGCAAGGACCGCTTGCTGGCGCGCGCGGCTCGGAAAACGCCGCGACGATCGCACGGGACTTTGTTACCGAGCCGCGACCGCGAGGGAGCGGTGCTGCTCCTCCGCACTCCACGTCAAATGGCAGGCACCGCTTGCTGGCGCGCGCGGCTCGGAAAACGCTGCGACGATCGCACGGGACTTTGTTACCGAGCCGCGACCGCGAGGGAGCGGTCCCGCTCCTCCGCACTCCACTTCAAATTGGCAAGGACCGCTTGCTGGCGCGCGCGGCTCGGAAAACCGAGCCAGGCCCGGAGGGCACCCAGTCCCCGGCAGCCATTTCTTTTTCGGTGTACAATCCGAATTCATGCACGTACCGCTCACACCGATCCGCTGCCTGTACCGCGGAGTCGACCTCTATGGCAAGAAGATTGGAGTGGTCGACGGCGACTGCCGCTTCACCTACGCGCAATTCGGCGAGCGCTGTGAACGCCTCGCGGCCGGACTGCTCTCGCTTGGCGTCCGCCCAAGCGACCGCGTGGCCTACCTCAGCTTCAACAATCACCAACTCCTCGAAGGCTACTTCGGCGTTCTCCTGGCCGGGGCCATCGTCATGCCCCTCAATGTCCGCCTGACCGCCGCCGAGCTTACCGGAATCATCCGGCACGCCCAACCGCGCGTCCTCATCTTCGAGAGCGACTTCCAGCCCGTGGTGGAGCAGTTGTGCCGCTCCTGCCCCGCCATCGAGCACGCCGTCGCAATCGGCCAACCCTACGAAGATCTGCTCGCGCATCGCCGCGTCCAGCGTCCCGACCCGTTTACCATCGACGAGAACGCCATCGCCGAGATCTTCTATACTTCCGGTTCCACCGGCACTCCCAAAGGCGTGATGCTCTCGCACCGCACCCTCTATCTCCACACCTTGTACGTCGCCAACATCTTCTGCAAAGACGACACCGGCGTGGAACTGCACACCATTCCACTGTTCCACGCCAACGGCTGGGGACGTCCGCAAGCCTGCACGTTCATGGGCGTGCGCCACGTGATGGTCCGCCGGTTCGATCCCGTCGAGGTGCTGCGGTTGATCGAGCGGGAGCGGGTCACCAGCATGTCTCTGGTGCCCACCATGGCGAACATGATCCTGAATTGTCCGGACCTCGGGCGCTTCGACATTTCCAGCCTGCAAGCCATCATGACGGGCGGCGCGGCGTCCTCGCCGGAACTGGTCGACCGCCTGGAGCGGGCCCTCCATTGCCACGTGGAAGCCGGGTACGGACTCACCGAGACCAGTCCCGTGGCAACCGCGGCCCGCAAGAAGTCCACCGTCACCTACGCCGATGAGAGCGACCGCCTGCGGCGCATGGCCATGACCGGATGGCCCATGCCAGGCTGCGAAATCCGCGTGGTGGACTTCCACATGAATGAAGTGCCGCGCGACATGCGGACCGTCGGCGAAGTGGTGGTTCGCGGCGACATCGTCATGGACGGATACTACAAGGAGCCGGAAGCCACCGCGGCCGCAATGTGCGCGGGCTGGCTGCGAACCGGCGACATGGCCGTCTGGGACGAGGACGATTACATCTCCATCGTCGACCGCAAGAAAGACATCATCGTCAGCGGAGGCGAGAATATTTCCTCCATCGAAGTGGAGCGCGGAATCGGCGCCCACCCCGCGGTGCTGGAATGCGCCGTGGTCTCCGCTCCCGACGAGCGATGGGGCGAAGTGCCGGCCGCCTGGGTGGTGCTCAAGCCCGGCTGCAAACTCGACGAAACCGAACTCTCCGAATTCCTGCAGGCGCGCCTGGCCAAATTCAAGATGCCGCGCCGCCTGCATTTTTCGAGCGAACCTCTTCCCAAGACCGGGACCGGCAAAATCCTCAAGCGCCAGCTTCGGGAATCGTTCTGGGCCGGCAAGGAAAGTCGCATCCAAGGATAATCGCTTCATGTGGCAGCCCAACTACATACCGCTCAGTGGCAGTCTGCCACTCTCCGCCATGGTGGCGGCTCTTCCCATTCTGGCCCTCCTGTTGCTCCTCGGCGTGATGCGCAAACCGGCGTGGATGGCCTCGCTGGTCGGTCTGGGGACATCCATTTTGGTGGCCGCCCTGGTCTACGGAATGCCCGCCGGCCGCCTGATTGGCGCGGTCACCAACGGCGCCGCGTTCGGGCTGTTTCCCATCGGGTGGGTGGTCTTCGCCGCCATCCTGCTCTACCGCGTCACGGTGGAAAGCGGCAAGTTTGAGGTACTGAAAGATTCCATCGGCAACCTCACGGCCGACCCGCGTCTGCAGGCGCTGCTGATCGCTTTCGCGTTCGGTGCGTTCGTGGAAGGCGCGGCCGGCTTCGGCACTCCCGTGGCGGTGGCCGGCGCCATGCTGGTCGGCCTGGGAGTGGCGCCGTTTCGCGCCGCGGCCATCTGCCTGCTGGCCAACACCGCGCCCGTGGCCTTCGGTTCCATCGCCATCCCCATTACCACCCTGGCCGCCACCACCGGTCTTCCGTTCGACCGCTTAAGCGCGGGCGTCGGCCGTATCTGCGCGCCGGTCTCCCTCATCGTGCCGGCGTACCTGATTGTGGTGATGTTCGGATGGAGCGGATTGCGCGCCGTTTTTCCGGCGGCCGCGGTGTGCGGCGTGGTTTTCGCCGGGACGCAGTTTACGGTTTCGAACTTTTTCAACGCACAACTCACCGATATCCTGTCTTCCCTGGCCGCCATGGCAGCGCTGGTGGTGCTCATCAAGATCCGTGGATCGGCCCGGCGGCCGGCGCCGGCGCAATCGCCGCGAAAACCGGGAACGTTCACCGCGTGGGCGCCTTACCTTTTGCTGGTGGTCTTCGTTCTGCTGTGGGGCTACGCACCCATTCAGAAGTGGCTCGACCACTTCTCCATTCTGATCCACTGGCCCGGTCTGCCCGTCAAAGCGGCGGTCTATAAACTGAGCTGGGCATCGGCTTCCGGCACGGCGTGTCTGCTGGCGGCGTTGCTGGGGACGGTAGTCGTGGGCCTCTCGCCGAGGCAATTCCTGCGCGTGGTGGGCCACACGCTCAAGCAACTGGCGCTGGCCGAACTGACGCTGGCGTTAGTGCTGGGTCTGGCGTACCTGATGAATCACTCCGGCGCCACTACTACGCTGGGGCTGGCTTTCGCGGCCACCGGCGCGTTGTTCCCGTTCGCCAGCGCGCTACTGGGCTGGCTGGGCGTGTTCCTCACCGGCAGCGATACTTCCGCCAACGCCCTATTCGGCAATCTGCAAGTAGTGACGGCGCACAAACTGGGAATGAACCCGGTGTTGATGGCGGCGGCGAATTCCTCCGGCGGCGTCATGGGCAAGATGATCAGTCTCACCAGCATCGCGGTGGCCGCCTGCGCCACCAACATGAAGCGCGAGGACGAGTCGCTGCTGTTCCGCTTCACCTTGAAGCACAGCTTGCTGCTGGCCTCGGTAATCGGCCTCATCGTGATGTTCTATGCCTACGTGATGCCTGCCTGGGCGCCATAGATGCTCTGGTCAAAATTCAAACGCGGGGTCTGCGCCCTGGTGGCGGCGCTGGCCGTGCTGCTGGTCTTTGCCTGGACCGCGGTGCGGGTCCACTACGTGAATGGCGGGAATTGGTCGGTGGTCTTCTGCATCGGCAGCGAGTTCCCCATGCCGCCCGAGTTGGACGCGGGAACGTATCGTGTGCCCGGCCCCGGTTACGATGGCCAGTTCTATCG
>Ga0182013_10008930_pt1 | contig 10676 bp, 8 predicted proteins | sample 612S2MmetaG_FD_120487 | JGI IMG/M metagenome (GOLD analysis project Ga0182013, IMG submission 120487) | Permafrost microbial communities from Stordalen Mire, Sweden - 612S2M metaG | ecosystem: Environmental > Terrestrial > Soil > Wetlands > Permafrost | place: Sweden: Stordalen | collected...
CTTTGCTATCTAGAATTTGGAAGGGAAGACTCCTTCTATCTCTATGAAAACAGGGAATTTCTTTACAGAAACCGCCTTTTTTTATTTTTTTCTGGGAAATGGATTCAGCGGGTGACCGCGACTGACCCTCCCAGAAGATCAGGTGCGCCCTGTCTCGCGTTGAAGACGTAAGAGACCACGAACCTTCACCCGCCTCTGTTCGTTTTCCATCTCGTTCTGCTCGAATCACGGGGAGCGAAACTGAGCCGCACCGCAGGTGCCCGGAACCACAACCGCCAACTCCGTCCAACGGCATCTTTCTCGTGCCTGTCTGGTATACCTGAATCCATGCGTCGCCTCCTCTCCTGGCGCGTCGCCGGCCTCTTCCTCGCCGCCTTCGCCGCCACACTCTCTGCCCATTCCCAACAGGGGCCCGACCCCTTCCGATGGATGGATTTTCACGCCCAGAAAGACCAGGACATCGTTGTCTGGGTCACACAGGCGCTCGGCGCCGAGAAGTGGAGCGCCATCCGCGAAATCGGCGTGCAATACGACGCAGCCCTGGTCGTCACCACCCTCCGCGCCGCACCCGACGCCTCACCTTCTGACGATTCCGTCAACGTCTGGAGCGTCAATCTCACCAATCACGCACTCACACCCCTGCTCAAGGGCTACAACCTCCGCTGGGCCAACTTCATGACCTTTTCTCCCGGTGACGCGCCCGAACCAGCGGCCCTCTACGAAGGCTGCATTGAATGTGCGCCCGACGTCTACTTCACCGCCTTCCACTACGACCGCGCCCAGCATATCTGGGCGGCACGTTTCATGCGCGGAGGCCAGGCCGCGCCCATCTGGAATGCCAACCCCGCAGCAGGTGTCGACTGGACGCAGGCCTACGCTGGCCTCGCCGAGCCCACCGGTCGGTCCATGCTCGGCACGTGGATCCACATCGATCATGGAGCTGAAAAGCCCGCCGAAGACTTCGTCTATCGCTACGACCTCGATCCGCTCAACAATCTCGAACGCACCCAACTCCTCAGCGGCAAAGACGCCGACGCCATGAAGCTGCGCGTGTGCCGCACCGCCGACGCCATGCCCGGCCTCGCCCGCGGTCAGGATTCGCCTCTCTGTCGGCAACTCATCAATCCAAAACCCGAACGCAAGCCCGTCACCACGCCTCCTGCCAACAATCACGGCAAATCCGTGCCGCCCGGGTCGCGCCACACCAGCCCCAAAAACTGACCCGCGTCGCCCAGGGTGCGGCCGGCGCGCTTCGCCGCCCTTTCTCCTGGACAGCACGCGCCGAATCAGCATCCAATCCAATTTGAGGAATCGAAGTTCTCCGGAGAGTGAAACAAATGAAGACCAGTCTTCTGCGGCTTGCCCCCATTTCTCTGCTCGTCCTTGCGGCGTCGCTCTATACCGCAGGATGCAAATCCAGTTCCGATCAGAACGCGGCCAATTCTACCCAGCCCACCACGGACGCCAGCCAGCCCGCCGATGCCAGTTCCGATCCGGCCTCGGCCAACCTCGCTCCCGTCTCCACTACGCCCTCATCCAGCGGTCAGAGCGCATCCGCTCCTGCACCCGCTCCTGCCGATTCATCGGACTACAACGATGCCTCAAGCAATTCGGGACCCATCGACGACGCCTCTTACGGAGAACAACCCACTGAAACCGCGTCCGAGCCGCCTCCGCCTCTGCCTGAGTACCAGCAGCCACCCGATCCCGGCGACGATTACATCTGGACTCCCGGCTATTGGAACTATGCCTCCGCGGGCTATTACTGGGTTCCCGGCGTCTGGGTGCAGGCCCCCTATCAGGGCGCACTATGGACCCCCGGCTACTGGGGCTATGCCCACAACCACTACGGCTTTTTCCACGGGTATTGGGGCCCGCACATCGGCTTCTACGGCGGCGTGAATTACGGCTTCGGCTATGTCGGCACCGGTTACCAGGGCGGCTATTGGAACAGCGGTCGCTTCTACTACAACCGCTCCGTCAACAACATCAATGTCAACGTCGTGCACAACGTCTACAACCGCACCATCATCGTCAACAACAGCCAGCGCATTAGCTATAACGGTGGCCCAGGCGGCATTGCTGTCCGTCCCCGTCCGGCAGAACTGGTCGCCCTCCGCCAGGAACCCCACGCACCACCCATGACCTCGCAGGTCGAGATCGCCCGAACCGCCAGCGTCAACCGAGCCGCCTTCGTCAACGTCAATCACGGGCGTCCGGCAGAGCTCGTCGTCGCCAAGCCAATCCAAGCCGATCGCGACGTGCATCCGGCGCCACCCATGGTTCGCCCCCAAGCCCAGGCCGCGGTTCCAGTCCCGGCTCGCCCGGGCAGCGTCCAACCCGCTCCCCGCCCCAATGAGCCCGCGCGGCCTGAGACCCGTCCCAACGTGACTCCCGCGCCTCGAGCCAACGAGCCTGTCCGGCCCGAAGCGCGCCCCAACGTAGCTCCAGCTCCGCGTGCCACCGAACCCGCCCGGCCGAACGCAACGCCAGCTCCGCGTGCCGCCGAACCCGCCCGGCCGAACGCAACGCCAGCTCCGCGTGCCGCCGAACCCGCCCGGCCCGAAGCCCGGCCCAGCCCCACCCCCGAACGCCGCACCGAACAGGCTCGCCCTGAAACCGCTCCCAGGCCCGCCCCGCGCGCGCAGCCCGAGGCCAGGCCGCAGGAAAGGGCCGAGCCGGCGAAGGCCGCTCCCGAAAAACCAGAACCCCGCAAAGAAAGCCCGGAAAAGCCGAAGAAAGACGAACACCCTCAGTAACACTTAGCCTTTTCAGACTGCCCATCAACAACCGAACCCCATCTTTACGGGTGGGGTTCGCTTTCTTGAGCGTTTGATAACGGCTTCGCCCGAACAAGGGTTCGCCGGCTTGCCCCTACTCCGCCGTCTTCACCCGGATCGCCACTAGGTTGCGCACCCAACGCGCCGGCCGCTTTTCGCCCGTCGCCACCAACTGCACCGGGCCTGTGCCCGCCAGCGCCTTTCCGTCCATCGCATCGGCAACCAGGATCGTTGCATCGTGCACGTCGGGCGTCACCTCGCCCACCGAATAAACCACCTGGTACCCATCGCTGCCCTCCGCCACCATGTACAGCCGAAACTCCTTGCCATGCGGCTTCTCCGGAACACCCAGCTTCTTGAGCAGCTCCATCAACTCCACCCCGGAGTAGGTCTGGTTCACTTTCGCATGCTCGTTGAAAACCGTAATCGTCTTGTGCGGCAGCGCAGCCAGCGTCGCCGGAGTCCACTCGGACGTCTCATCGCCATAGGTGATTTTCAACGGCCCCGCCGGAACCACCGGCTTGCTCATCGGCATGCCTTCGCCGCTTGCGGAGCTCGCCGCGTTCGGCGAAACTCCCGCCGCCGATCCCTGCGACTGGCTCTGTCCACGCGTCCCGCTCACCATCAGGCCCAGCGCCAGCACCGTCACCCAAAACGCCTTCCCCATCGTGATCTCCTCCCGGCATTCATCGTATACTTGCCTCATGTCGATCGTGCGCAACCTCGCCGGCATCGCCAAGGGCATGAGCATTACGTTTCGGGAGATCCTCGAGCCCACCCAGGTTGAAAACTATCCCGATGGCAAAGGCCCCTTGCGCGGAGCCGTCTTTGAGCAGCGCTTTCGAGGCGCCCACGTTCTCCAGCGCGACGAAAACGGCCTCGAGAAATGCGTAGCCTGCTTCCTCTGCGCCGCCGCCTGCCCATCGAACTGCATCTTCATCGAGGCGGCTGAAAATACTGAAGAAAAACGCATCTCCTCTTCCGAGCGCTACGCCAAGGTCTACAACATCGACTACAACCGCTGCATCTTCTGCGGCTACTGTGTCGAGGCTTGCCCCACCGATGCCATCACGCACGGCCACGGCTTCGAACTCGCGACCCTGAACGCCACCAACCTTGTCATGCGCAAGAACGACATGCTGGTTCCCGTCTCAGCTTTGACGTCCGCAAAATCAATCACGCCTCAGTCGGTGTGACATAACGCACAGCCTGCTTCGGGGGCCGGCAGTAATCTACTTCTAGAGGCATGAAAAAGCTTTTCCAATGCGTCGCGGCACTGGTCGTAGCTTGGCTCGCAGCTCAGCCGGCCTTGGCCGGTATTGCTTGCGGGATTGGCTCAATCGACATCGCTTGCGCAACTGCGTGTCCGATGGCAATGAGCCAGATGGGCGCAAACTGCTCAATGCCGCAGCGCGCCGCGGGCTCCGGTTGCCTTCAGGAGTGCTGTCGCTTCGGCTCCCAGCAGGCGATCGCCCGTTCCGCCGATACATCCAAGCCCAAAAGCAGGGTCGCCGAGACCCAGCTCTTCCGCGATCTGCCACTCCCTCAGGTCGCTCCTGCCGGCTTCCTCGTCGCCCAATCCGCGATCGCCCCCGGCGCATCGCCGCCACCCCGCTACATACTCTTCCGCGTCTTTCGGATCTAGACCCCCTCCTGATGTGCACGCCCTTGGCGTCTTGAGCCGTTTCACGGCTTCGAGACTCAATCACTCTCACACGTTCAACATCAAGGAGAACTCTATGAAACGCACAATCGCTCTTCTCTCGCTGACACTCGCCCTTTCTGTCATGGCCTTTGGCCAAACCGCCCGCTTCAGCACCGCCAAGGCCTGCTGCAAGTCCTGCTGCCCCGACGGTTGCGGATCCTGCTGCACCGGCGGCGACTGCGGAAGCTGCTGCCAGGGTAAGTAACCCCACAGGGGTCCGGATCGCCCGCCGATCCGGACCCAACTCTTTCCCGCCACTACAGGCTTCGCAAAAGCTCCTATGACGTTGCAGTTTCGAGAGTACTGTCTTCACAAGCTGCTGAAAGCTTATTGAAAAGTCGCTGTTTTGAAGGGTACGGGCTTCAGCCCGTACATTAAGCCCTTCTAATGAGACGCTGGGCTTTAGCCCCCAAGGGACGATTTCCTGGCCTCGCATCAACTGGCCATTCATCGCGGACAATTTATCATCGCTGCTCCACATCCCCATCCCATCACCCCCTCCCCGACCCCCATTTGCCAAGTCGTTTATCCTTGAAGTATGGCGACCCCCCTCCATTCGAGACATGGCAAGAGTCTTTCCCTACATCCGCTTCAAAAGATCCTCGAAGACCGCATCGCCATCATCGACGGCGCCATGGGCACCACCATCCGCACCTACAGCATGAAAGAATCCGACATCCGCGGCCAGCGCTTCAAGAACGCCACCAAAGATCTGCTCAACAATGGCGACCTTTTCTCGCTCACGCAGCCGCAGATGATCTGCGACATCCATCGCCGCTTTCTTGAAGCCGGAGCGGACATTATCGAGACCAACACCTTCGGCGCCACTGCCATCGCGCAATCCGAGTTCTTCGTCGACGACCCGCGCGACCACGGCGGCCGTAAAGATCCTGCCTTCTACCAGAAAATCGTCGAAGACAAATTCCTCGGCGACCTCGCCTGGGAGATCAACGAGCAGTCCGCGCGTCAATGCCGCGAATGGGCCGACCGCGTCGCCAACCAGACCGGCCGCCCGCGCTTCGTTGCCGGCGCCATCGGCCCGCTCACCGTCTCGCTCTCCAACTCCCCCGACGCCGACGATGCGGGCTTCCGCTCCATCACCTTCGACCAGGTCAGAACCGCCTACGCGCAGCAAGTCCGCGCACTCATCGCCGGCGGAGCCGATCTGCTCCTCGTCGAAACCATCTTCGACTCGCTCAACGCCAAAGCCGCACTTGTCGCCATTCGCGATGTCTACGACGAAGACGGACTCGCCGCGCAGGGAAGGGAACTGCCCATCATGATCTCGGCCGCCGTTGGCCGTGGCGGCGAAACCATGATCTCCGCCCAGACTACTGAAGCGTTCTGGAACGCAGTCAGCCACGTCAAGCCGCTCTCCATCGGGCTCAACTGCTCGCTCGGCCCCGACCTCATGTATCCCTTCCTCGAAGAGCTTTCCGAGAAAGCCGACGTCGCCATCTCCTGCTATCCCAACGCCGGCCTGCCCAACCCGCTCTCCGAGACTGGATTCGATCTCGGCCCCTCCGACATGGCTCGCTCGCTCAGTGAATTTGCGAACGCAGGCCTGATCAATATCGCCGGCGGCTGCTGCGGAAACACGCCCGAGCACATCGCTGCTATCGCCAAGGTGCTCGCCGGCAAGCCTCCGCGCATTCTCCGAGCCATAGAGGCGGCTGCGTGACAGAAAGCGTGGAACGCCGCCGCCCGCTGCGCCTGTCGGGATCGCAGCCCTTCACACAACAACCCGGCGTCTTCATCATGATCGGCGAGCGCACCAACGTCGCCGGTTCGCCTAAATTCGCGCGCCTCGTCAAAGACGGCAAATTCGAAGAGGCCGTAAGCGTTGCGCGCCAGCAGGTCGACAACGGCGCCAACATCCTCGACATCTGCATGGACGAAGGCATGATCGACGGGGTCGCCGCCATGACCCGCTTCCTCCAACTCCTCGCCTCTGAGCCCGAGGTCGCGCGCGTCCCCTTTATGGTCGATTCCTCCAAGTGGGAAGTCATCGAAGCCGGACTCAAATGCATTCAGGGGAAGGGAATCGTCAACTCCATCTCGCTCAAGGAAGGCGAAGACAAATTCCGTCAGCACGCTCACGCCGTCCTCAAGTATGGCGCGGCTGCCGTCGTGATGGCCTTCGATGAACAAGGCCAGGCCGCCAGCTACGAAGATAAGATTCGCGTCTGTGAGCGCGCCTACCGCATCCTCGTCGGTGAAGTCGGCTTCCCGCCTGAAGACATCGTATTCGATCCCAACATCCTCACCGTCGGCACCGGCCTTGAAGAACACAATAACTACGCCGTCGACTTCATCAACGCCACGCGCTGGATCAAGGCCAACCTTCCCCACGCCAAAGTTTCCGGCGGCGTCTCCAATATCTCCTTCAGCTTTCGCGGCAACAACAAAGTGCGCGAGGCCATGCACTCCGCGTTTCTTTATCACGCCATCGCCGCCGGCCTCGACATGGGCATCGTCAACGCCGGCATGCTCGAGGTCTACGAAGAGATCGATCCCGAACTGAAGGTTCTCGTCGAAGACGTTCTTCTCAATCGTCGCCCCGATGCCACCGAACGCCTTGTGGACTTCGGGGAGACTCTCAAGCACGTCGGCGCCGCGGTCACCGAAAAGAAAGCTGAAGAATGGCGTCACGCCTCTGTCGAAGAGCGTCTTTCCCACGCTCTCGTCAAAGGCATCGACAGCTACATCGAGGCAGATGCGGAAGAAGCCCGCGTAGAACTTGGCCGCCCGCTTGCCGTGATTGAAGGCCCGCTCATGGCCGGCATGTCCGTCGTCGGCGATCTCTTCGGCGCCGGCAAAATGTTCCTTCCGCAGGTCGTCAAATCCGCCCGCGTCATGAAGAAAGCAGTTGCTCACCTCACGCCCTTTATGGAAGCCGAAAAAGCCGCCATGGTCGCTGCCGGCGAAGTCGTCAAGGCCCAGGGAAAAATCCTCCTCGCCACCGTGAAAGGCGACGTTCACGACATTGGCAAGAACATCGTCGGCGTCGTACTCGCCTGCAACAACTACGACGTCATCGACCTCGGCGTCATGGTTCCCTGCGAGCGCATCCTCGAGCGCGCCAAGGCCGAGAAAGCCGATCTCATCGGCCTCAGCGGCCTCATCACGCCCTCGCTCGATGAAATGGTTCACGTCGCTCGCGAGATGGAACGCCAGGGCTTCAAACTGCCCCTGCTCATTGGCGGAGCTACCACCAGCCGCGCGCATACTGCCATCAAAATCGCTCCGCACTACAGCGAACCCGTAGTCCACGTGCTCGACGCCAGTCGCGCTGTGCCCGTCACCACCAGCCTTCTCAGCGATGACGGGCGAGAGGACTTCATCGCGAAACATCGCGCTGGCTACGAGAAACTCCGCAAGGCCCACGCTTCGCCGCGACCCAAGCTGGTCTCGCTCGATGAAGCCCGCCAACGCCGCACGCCGATTACGTGGAACGCCGCCGATATTCCCACACCCGATTTCACCGGCGTGCGCGTCCTCAACAATTTTTCCCTCGCTACCCTCCGCGACTACATCGACTGGACGCCCTTCTTCCATACCTGGGAACTCAAGGGCGTTTATCCCCGCATCCTCGACGATGAGCGCCAGGGCCAACAGGCCCGCCAACTCTTCACTGAAGCCAATGCTCTCCTCGACAAAATCATCGGTGAGCATCTGCTAACCGCCCGTGGCGTCTACGGCCTCTTCCCTGCCAATGCAGCCGGCGACGACGTCGAGCTATTCGCCGACGACTCGCGCAGCATTGCCGCAACCACGCTCCACTTCCTTCGTCAGCAGGTCCCTGTCGAAAGCCATCAGCCTTGCCGCTCTCTCGCTGATTTCATCGCGCCCAAAGAATCGCACCTTCCTGATCACATCGGCGCCTTCGCGGTCACCACTGGGCACGGCCTCAAAAAACTCTGCGATGGTTTCCGCGCCCACCACGATGACTACAACGCCATCATGGCCGAAGCCCTCGCTGATCGCCTCGCCGAAGCCTTCGCCGAATGCCTCCACAAACGCGTTCGTGACGAGTGGGGTTATGGTCGTGCCGAAAACCTCGCCATCGACGACCTCATTCACGAGAAATACCGTGGCATTCGTCCCGCGCCTGGCTACCCCGCCTGTCCCGACCACACGGAGAAGGGAACTATCTGGCGTCTTCTCGACGTCGAAGCCAACACCGGCATTCAAATCACCGAATCCTATGCCATGTGGCCCGGCTCCAGCGTCAGCGGTCTTTACTTCGCCCATCCCGAGTCGAAATACTTTTCTCTCGCCAAAATCGAGCGCGATCAGGTCGCCGACTACGCCGAACGCAAAGGTATGTCCATCGCCGAAGTGGAGCGCTGGCTGGGTCCCAACCTCAATTACGACTCCGCCGGATAACGACGATTCGCAGAGGTCGATCCCACTCGAGTGCAACTCAACGGAAGAATTGAAGGTTACGGGCTTTAGCCCGTACATTGGCTTCTGTAGCAATGCGGGCTTCAGCCCCCGAGGGAATGCGATTTCCGAGCTGTCACATCCATCGAGATCCAAGCGGCCGAAGGGCACCACCTCCTCGCATAACTTCGACGCGGAACTTGCCGAACTCGAGTTCTTCTCCGCATCCCTGCGCGAAGGCAAAGCAATTGGCGAGGATGAAATTCAGCACATACGCCGCGTTCTCGCTCACCGCAACAACTTTCTCGTCTCCAAAGCCGCTAGACTCGCAGCCGAATGCGAACTCACGCAGCTCCTGCCCGATATCCTCACCGCCTACGATCGCTTCTTCCACGATGCCGCCAAATCCGATCCAAAGTGTTGGGCAAAGGAGGCGCTCGCCAAGGCGCTCGTCAAGCTCGGCCATCGCACCAAACATGAGTATCTGCGCGGCATGCGCCACCATCAGATGGAACCAAGCTTCGGTCCGGATATAGACACAGCGGGAACGCTGCGCGCCACCTGTGCTCACGCGCTCGTCGACTGCCCCGGACTCTCTGACGCCGATTTACTCACCGCTCTTCTTGAGCCGCTCACCGACCACGACAAAGCTGTCCGCATCGATGCTGCGCGTGCCATCGCCAATGTCGGCGGCATCACCGCCGCCTTGGTCCTCCGTCTCCGCGTGCTCCTTGGTCCCGTGTCCAAATTGAAAGACGAGCCCGAAGCTCTCGGTGCTGCCTCCGCCGCGCTTCTATCGCTCGATCCCTCCGCTGTTCCTCTCATTGCCAAGGCGCTCGAAGCCGAAGATGACTTCGCCGCTGAAGCCGCCTTCGCGCTTGCCGAACTCCGCACACCCGACGCCCTTGCCCCCCTCCTCGCGCATCTTCGCACCGGCGTCGATCCCTCCTTCGCGCCCACGCTCGTCACCGCCATCACACTCACTCGAAGCGACGAAGCCTTCGCCTTTCTCCTTGACCTCATCGCGCGCAACGCACGGGAAGCTCCCGACGCCCTCGAAGCATTGGCCCGCATCGCGCCGTCTACTGAGCTCCACGCCCGAATCACCGAAGCTGTCGACCAGGCCGACAGTCTGCGCGTCAAACAAGCGTTTGCGCGTTTCTTTCCCAAATAGAAACCACAACCCAATTCAGCACTTACGCAGAAAATTTCCATCCGGCAATTTGCAGGGAATTATGCGGTTCTATGCCACAGTAGAAATCAAGCACTTGAGATCATGTGTATCCTCCTCGAACGGCCGTGGGGTTTCTGGCGCGGTTAGAGGCAACAAACTCTGGCACCACCGTCGCTCTGGGGACGACGGCTTCTGCGGCCGTTCGCTTTTCTCTCAATTCTTAAGATGAATTTGGGTGCCCCACGTCTCGACTCTGAGGTCTGGGAAAGCACAACATCTTCACTCAAGGTAGTCGGCTCAAGCGGCTTCGACCAAGTTGACGCACCTCGCCCATAGTGCTCTCATGGATGCGGCCGCTCGTTCAGCTCTCTTGCGGTTCCCTGGGAGATGCGCACGTGAAACTCGACATCGCCATAATTAAAAGCGTTCTCATCGCTGCGGCTTTACTCTGCGGTTGTTCCGGAAGTTCCAACGGCAACACCGGCCCAACTCCCACAGCCCCGCCCGGCATCGCCACAGCGACCGCGCAAAACGGGGCTGTCGTCGTGACCCTCGGCTCCAAAACGGGCGGCGCAACGGTCTATTACACCGTCGACGGCTCCGCTCCCACCACGTCGTCGCAAATCTACCA
>Ga0182013_10008934_pt1 | contig 10672 bp, 8 predicted proteins | sample 612S2MmetaG_FD_120487 | JGI IMG/M metagenome (GOLD analysis project Ga0182013, IMG submission 120487) | Permafrost microbial communities from Stordalen Mire, Sweden - 612S2M metaG | ecosystem: Environmental > Terrestrial > Soil > Wetlands > Permafrost | place: Sweden: Stordalen | collected...
ATTGAAGTCTGCTGGCACGGGGTTGGGAAGTTTGCTGTCGGTGGGCGTGATTTCCAGTACCCGGCAGCCCTGGCCGCCGTCCTGCGGGAAGCGGGTAATCTCCGCCGGAGAAATCGTCGCGTAGGCGGCGCTCAGCGGCGGGCGCTTTCCTTGCAAGCGCAGCACATCGAAGGCCGAGCTCATATCGCCCACATCCGGCACCAGATCGTCGGCCGGGCCCAGATTCGGCTGGCCGAATTGATCCGCGCCAATCTGCCGCGCGCGCAGCTCATCGGGCAGGTCGGCGAGCGGAATGAGGTCGAACAGATTGTCCACGAATTTGATGATCGAACTGTGCTCGGCCGGCGCGTGCGAAACGCCGTGCGCCACGGCGTAAGGCGAGATCAGGATCGCCGGAATGCGCGGCCCCTGTTCGAGTGGAAGCCCGTTCGCGTCGTGCGAGCGGATGCGCGGCTGGGCGTGGTCGTACTCCCCGTCCGACTCGTCGTAGGCGATGAGGATGGCGCTCTGGTTCCAGTAAGGGCTCTCGGCGATGGCGTTGATCTCCTCGGCCAGCAGCCCTTCGCTGATCTGCGTGTCGGAGTAGCCGGGGTGATCGTCGTTGCCGGCGAAAACCTCCATCAGTTTGGGGTTGGGGTCCTCGGGCTTCCAGTTGTGCAGATTGCCGTAGCCACCGCGCACATAGAAGACGCCGGAGGAAGGAAGCTGCCGCTTTGCAATTGCGTCGAAGAACTCGCTCAGCCCATGCAGATGGGTGCTGGCCTGCGGGTTGTTGGCCACGTAGCCGAAGTACTGCGGCGCGTTGTGGTGCGCAATGTAGCCTTCATGCGAGGCCTTCCAGGAGGGATCGTTGATCTCGTGGTCATATCCCTGCTGATACCAGGCCCAGTGGATGGCCTTCACTCCGTGGCCCGCAATCTTCTCGATGTCCTGCTGCACGTCGGGCAGATCGAAGGCCGGATCGTAGTCGGCCGCCGTGGTTTGCTGGATCGCGCTGCCCATGAAGGAGAGCGGCAGGCTGGCGAAGGTCAGGTTCTTCGAGACGCCCCCGAAGGGCTTCACGGCTTGCGGCTGGTTCACCCGGTTGGCGGTGTCCAGCGGCGAACCCCAATAAGGCTGCGGGTCGGAGACCACGGGCACCACCGCTCCCTTGCCCTGGCCGCCGGAGGCCGCCTCGCCCGGATGCAGCATCCACTGCGTCTCGCCGCCCTGGCCGGCGATCATGGCGATGGCGTTGGGCGTGGACGGCCCGATGATGGTGTCCATGAAGTGATCGAAGAGCGTAAAGCGGTCCGCGTAGCGCCACAGGATCGGCGCGGTGTCGCAGTCCACGTGGCTCATCACCAGCTCGCCAAATTGCTTGCGCTCGAGCGTCGGAGCCATCGAAGGCACGCCGTCCACCAGCTTCACGCCCTCTTCGGTCAGCGCGTAGTCGGAGTTCTGCGCCACCCCGTTTGCGTCCAGCGCGATCTTGCGCGCAATGCCCGCATGGGAATGATCCACCGAGGCGATGTCGGCCGGATACAGCGGCACGGTTTTGCCATCGGCATCCTTCACCGTGGCGGGAATCCGGAAGGGAGTTACCGTTCCGAGGGTTCCGTCGGTGTTCACGATCAGTTGCGTGAATCCCGGCACCTGACCATTCTTGTACGGCCCGTCCGGTCCGGCGTAGATTCCGTCCGCTCCGGGATAGGTGCCGAAGTAAAAGTCGAAGGAGCGGTTCTCCTGAAAGAGCACAAAGACGTACTTGATCCTCTGGCGGATGAGCTGCCATTTCTCCGCCTGCGACAGGGCTGGCTCCTGGGCCGGGTCAATGATCTGCGCGCTCACAGCGGCGCTCGACCGGGGCGCGATGGTCACCTCCGGCAGCGCGGCTTGCTGTTGCGCGGCGCAGCTTCCCCACGCCAGGGCGCAGACAGCGATCAGGGTCGCGAAAACTCTGCTGGAATTCATCTTGTGCATGTCACAAAGTTATTCCGTTTCGCAGCGCGCTGGCAATACAATCCGTTCGCGCCGGCAGCGGAAGTTGAAAAATTCATCGAGTCAGGCCGTTGTCCTGGCCGGATGTTACAAGCCTGTAAAATTACGGCTTCCCCACGGAAGATTCGACGCTGTTGCAGTCTTGGCTGGCGCGCATCGGCAAAATGGATGCGCTGCAAAATGGATGCGATCCAAAACGGATGCGCGCCAGGGACGGCGGCTGCGAAAGCTATGACGGTGCGCCAGAAGGAACAAGGCCATGTTAGAGTGGAATCCCACGGAGGGCAAGACGCGATGGCGGTTGAAACTCCGCTTCCCGGCAATGGCGAAACGATCGATTTGCAGCAGCAGGTGGCGCGCTTGCAGGCGCTGCTGGAGGCCTCGCGGCAGGTTCACTCGACGACCCGCGAGGACGAGGTGCTGGAGCAGGTGATGCGCATCGTGGTGCGCGAGCTGGAGATGGCCGGGGCGGCCTTTCCATCGGCCGGGATGGCTTACGGCGACGCGCCAGTTCCTGGCGAGAACGGCAGTGCGGGCGCATTGACTTATCCACTGGAAGACCGCGCCGGCCGGTGCATGACGGAGCTGGTGGTGGCGCCTCCCGAGGGGCGCGATCTGACGCTCTACGAGGTCGATTTTATCGAGGGGCTGGCGTTGCAGGCGGCCGTGGCTCTCGAAAACGCCCGCAACCAGAAGCGCAACCTGGAGTTTGCCCGCGTTCAGCAGGATATGGATGCGGCCCGGGCCATTCAGCGCTCGCTGCTGCCGCAAAAGCTGCCCGTCATTCCAGGCTACTCGGTGGGATTCCGTTCCGTTACATGTTATGAGGTGGGCGGCGACTATCTCGATATTGTTGCCCAGCCGGACGGCAGCCTGCTGATGGCGGTGGCCGACGTGGCCGGCAAGGGGATGGCCTCGGCCATCATGTCCACCAGTTTCCGCTCGGCCTTCCGGGCAATGGCCGCCGACGGGCCGCCGCTGGATGAGCTGGCTACGCGCATGAATCAGCACCACTGGGCCGAGGGCGAAGAGGCGCAGCGGTGCTATGTGACGGCCATCTTCCTCAAGCTGCATCCGGAGGCGGGCGAGATCGAGGTGGTGAACGCGGGACACAATCCGGGGTTTCTGCTCCAGCCGGGAGCGTCTCCGCGGCTTTTCGAGGCTGCGGGCACGCCGCTGGGTCTATTACCGGGGATGCGCTACTTTAGCGAGCGAAGCGGGTTTACACCGGGGACGCGGCTTTTGTTTTACACCGATGGCCTGACAGAGGTCTTCAAGGGAGATGAGGAGTTTGGTCCCGAGCGGCTTCTGAAAGAATTTTCTCAGTGCCCGGCCACGAAAGCCGATGCTATTCTCGATGCATTGTGGGCAGCGCTTGAGGATTTCTCCGCAGGCGGCCCGCAAGCGGACGACATGACCGCCCTGGCGCTATGCCGGGGAGCAGGCCCGACGGAGATGCCCGCATGAGTGAGTTAATGTCCACCAAGGTCGCTACGGTGGCCCGGTCCACGACGGTCGATGTCCGGCTGCCCTCGCGGATGGGGTATGAGAAAGTAGCCATGAGCACCGCGGCCGCGGTGGCCCGGCTGATGGGCTTCAGCCCAGACCGCGTTGAAGACCTGAAGACGGCCGTGGCCGAGGCCTGCATCAACGCTATCGAGCATGGCAATCGTTTGAACGAAAAGCTGAGCGTGGGCGTGGTGCTGTCGGCAGACGAGGACTCGCTGGAAATCAAGGTCATCGATGACGGCAGCGGTATGCAAAAACAGCCGCAAAAACCGGACATCGATCGCAAGATGCATGGCGAGGAGGGCCCGCGCGGGATGGGGATGTTCCTGATCCAGGCGCTGGTGGACGAAGTGGAGTGGATAGCCGGCACGGAGGGCAAGAGCAGTTATGTCCGTCTGGTCATCCGTCTCAATAAAGAAGAGCAATAACCCGAGAGAAGGCGGAGAGGAATGAATCGTGCAGAGTGAAACCAAGGCGCGCGTTGAACAGCTAACTTCCCCGGCCGGGCACCCGGTCTCTGTTTTGCGCTTCGAGGGAGACATAGCCAGCACCTCGAAGGATGCCGTTCTGGGCACTTACCAGGCGCTGCCCAAGGAGACGGTCAAGCTGGTGCTGCTGGATTTCAGCAAGGTGGATTACATCAACTCCAGCGGTATTGCGCTGGTGATCCAGATGCTGATCGAGGCATCAAACTGCGGCCAGAAAGTATTCGCATTCGGGCTATCGCCGCACTTTACCAAGGTCTTCACCATGGTGGGCATCACCAAGTACGCCGGGCTGTTTGCCGGCCAGGCAGAGGCGCTGGCGGCGCTCTAGAACCTGTAAATGGCGGGGCTCGAGGCGAACGGCGTGGGGTTTAGTCCGCGCATAAGTTCGGCAAGCGCCACACCTTTTTGCCGAAAACTGCGGGCATTACTTCTTGTCTTCGATAGCCAGGCATACGGGTTTCCTTCGAAGTGCGCCTTTTCACCTTATGGGACATTTCTTCCGCCGTGACCGGGCACACAGACGGGGGAAGATAGCTTCACTAAAGTGAAACTGGATTGTTCACTTTAGCTTTTGGGAAGGTTTGCCGCATGTCGATTGCTGTTTCTTCAACCACTTCGCGTGTCTTGAATCCCTATCTGGCGCAGAAGATCATGAGCGCCGATGAAGCCGCGGCCCTGATCAAGCACGGAGACCAGGTCGGGGTCAGTGGATTCACCGGATCCGGTTACCCCAAGGCCGTTCCAACCGAGCTTGCCCGCCGCATGAACGAAGCCCATGCGCGCGGAGAGAAGTTCCAGATCGGCGTCTTTACCGGTGCCTCCACCGGTCCTGAACTGGATGGAGCGCTGGCCAAGGCCGGAGGCATGAGCCTGCGCCTTCCCTATCAGTCCGATGCGGACGTCCGCAAGCGGATCAATGCCGGCGAAACCGAGTACCTGGACATTCACCTCAGCCACGTCGCCCAGCTGGTGCAATACGGCTTTCTCGGCAAGCTCGACATCGCGGTGGTGGAAGTGACGGCGATTCTGGAGGATGGACGCCTGGTGCCGAGCACCTCGGTAGGCAACAACCAGACCTGGCTCGACCAGGCCGACCGCGTGATTCTCGAGGTCAACTCCTGGCAATCGCTTCACCTGGAGGGGATGCACGACATTTACGGTGGCCTGAAAACACCTCCGAATCGCGAACCGATTCCCCTCGAGCAGCCCGGCCAGCGCATTGGCTCGCCCTATCTTTGCGTCGATCCGAAGAAGGTCGCGGCCGTCGTCATCACCGATGCTCCGGATCGCAACAGCGCCTTCAAGGATCCCGACGAAGCTTCCCGCCGCATTGCCGGCAACATCCTGGAATTCCTCGGCTGGGAGGTGAAGAAGGGCCGTTTGCCCGCCAATCTGCTCCCCCTGCAATCGGGCGTGGGAAACATTGCCAACGCGGTCCTGTTCGGGCTGGAGGAAGGTAAATTCGAAGGGCTGACTTCCTACACGGAAGTGATTCAGGACGGCATGATTCGCCTGCTGAAATCGGGCAAGCTGACTGTGGCCTCGGCCACGGCCTTTTCGCTCAGTCCCGACATGATGGACGAAATCAATGCCCATATGGCCGACTACCGCAAGAGCATCGTCCTGCGCGCGCAGGAGATCTCCAACCACCCGGGCATCATTCGCCGCCTGGGCGTCATCGCCATGAACGGCATGATCGAAGCCGACATCTATGGCAACGTCAACTCGACGCATATCATGGGATCGCGCATGCAGAACGGAATCGGCGGCTCCGGCGACTTTGCCCGCAACGGCTATCTGTCGATCTTCATGGCGCCGTCGTCGGCCAAAAAGGGAGACATCTCGACCATCGTTCCCATGGTGTCGCACGTGGACCACACCGAGCACGATGTGCAGGTCATTGTCACCGAAAACGGGCTGGCCGATCTGCGCGGACTCTCGCCCCGCCGGCGCGCGCGCCTGATCATAGAAAACTGCGCCAATGCCGACTACAAATCTCTGCTCCTCGATTATTACAACCGGGCCGAGCAGACTTCGCCCGGCAAGCATACGCCTCACATCCTGCCCGAGTCGCTGAGCTGGCACAACCGCTTTGTGCAGACGGGAAAAATGCTTCCGTAGGAAGAGAACCGAACAACGATTACGGGGATGAGGCGGCGAAGGCGGGTTTGCTGGTTCTGCCGAAACCGCTATCCAGGCACTCCGGTACTTTCAAAAGGGCGCGGCTTCGGCTGCGCCTTTTTGCGTGCGGTGAGTCTGTCTTTCAGCGGCCCGGATGGCCTGTGCTTTCTGTCCGGCTGCGAATGCGAAGTGCCCTGCTCCTCTCCTGCGGCCGACCCCTGCGCGTTATCATGGCCGGTATGAACCTCGAAGCGATTCAACTGGCTCTCCGCGAGGCCGGGTTTGACGGCTGGCTGTTTTACGACCATCACCACCGCGACCCCATCGCCGCACACTTGCTGGGCTTGGACGAAAAGGCCCATATCACGCGGCGCTGGTATTACTTTGTGCCCGCCGAAGGCGAGCCGCGCAAGCTGGTGCATCGCATCGAGCAGGGCCGGCTGGACGCGCTCGCCGGCTCGAAGGCGCAGTATTCGAGCTGGCAGGAGTTGGCCCTGGGGCTGGAATTGATGCTGGCCGGGGCGCGCACCGTGGCCATGCAGTACTCGCCCAACAACGCCATCATGTACGTGTCGATGGTGGACGCCGGGACGGTCGAGTTCCTGCGCGGGTTGGGCAAGCAGATTGTCAGCTCCGCCGATCTGGTCGCCCAGTTTGAAGCGGTGCTCAGCGAAGAGCAGATGGCAACGCACGCCGTCGCGCAGCGGGCCATCGACGCGATTCTCGCCGAGGGCTGGAAAGAGATTGGCCGCCGCCTGCGGCCGGGCGCTGGCTGCGCGGGCGAAGTTTCGGAATTCGATCACCGGCAATGGCTCTCGGAGGCCATGCGCCGCGAGGGGTTGGTCTGGGACGACGGCCCCAACGTCAGCGTCAACGCCAACTGCTCCGACTCGCACTATGAGCCCACGGCCGAGCGCTCGGCACCGATCAAAGAGGGTGATTTTCTGCTCATCGACATCTGGGCGCGGGTGGAAAAGGCCGACAGCATCTACTACGACATTACCTGGACCGGGGTCGTGGGCCGCGAGCCGACGGAGCGCGAACAACTGGTCTTCCAGACGGTCGTCAACGCCCGCGATGCGGCCATCCATGCCGTCGAGAGCGCCTTCGCGGCGGGAAGAGAGATTCGCGGCTTCGAGGCCGACGACGCGGCGCGCGATGTGATCCGCGGGGCCGGCTTCGGCGAGTTTTTCACCCATCGCACCGGCCACAATATCGGCCAGGAGATCCACGGAGCGGGCGCGCACCTTGACAATCTGGAAACCCACGACGAGCGCCTCCTGCTGCCCCACACCTGCTTCTCGGTCGAGCCGGGCATCTACCTGCCGGAGTTCGGCGTGCGCAGCGAGATCGACATGATGACCGCGCCTGGCAATGCCTGGGTTACCGGGCGCATCCAGAGGGATCTGGTGAGGATTTAGGGAACAGGGACCAGGGAACAGCCCGGATTCCCTGCGAAAGTGACTGCCCAATCTTCGTTGCCAACCTGTTCTTGTCACCAGAGCGGGATCGCTCCGCCAGCTTACAGACCTTGGGGTCTATGGTTTTTCGAGTTTGTAGAGAGCTTTATGGAGCTGATCCCTGATCCCTGTTCCCTGATCCCTGATCCCTGCCCTTGTGCGGTATAGTCAAAAGGAATGGCAACGGAAGAAAACAAGAACGCAGCGGCAGGGCGTGGCTCACAGCAGGGTTTTATCTATCTTCCCTTGATCGCCGGCTGGCTGGTGCCCGGCGCGGGGCATTTTCTGCTGGGCAAATGGGGCCGCGGGGCGCTGCTCGGAGCGTCGATCCTGGCCATGTTCGCGCTGGGACTGGCCATGCAGGGCACGCTGTACGCGGGTGCGCACGATGTTCTGGACATTCTGGGGCTGGCCGGCGACCTGGGCAACGGGCTGCTTTACATCCTCAGCCGGATGCTGGGCCTGGGCACAGTGCAGGCGCAAACAACCACGGCCGACTACGGCACGCGCTTCATCGTGGTGGCCGGTCTGCTGAACGTGATTGCCGCCGTGGACGCGCACAACCTGCGCACGGGGAGGAAATCATGATCTTCCTCCCCTCCCATTTTACGGCGGTTCTGCTCTTCGCTCTCTTCGCCTCGATCGTATTCGGCATCACCCAGCGCGAGACGCCGCGGCGCATGATCCGCTATGGAATTTACTGCTTTGTGCTGTTTGTGGGCTCGGTCATCGCGCTCAGCTGGCTGATGTACTTCATCGCGCGATAAACGGCGGCGATGCGGCCAGCTCGCCTCCGGCGCGGCGTGCAGACGGTGCCGGTTTCCTGTTCCTGCGACAGGAAAAATACACAAGACTTCGACTCCGAAATAATCTGCAAGGATCTTGGGAAATTATACCCCCTGGGGGTATGGGGAGGGGGGTGAAAACAGGGAGAACCGGGAACAAAAAGCCCGATTCTCTGGTTCTTGTTCCTGCTTCCATTGTGCGCCGCGGCGGGAAATAATCTGCACAGGATATGGGCTACCCACCTTTCTGGAACCGCTTCGCGCTGTATGGCATTCTGTCATCGTACCCCCGTACTCCCCCGCGACCTTGTCCGAAGACCCGCTCATCGCGACAATGAGACCGCGATGAGCGGACTCCCTACCATTTGTCAAGGCGCCGGTAGATGATTTCAAGGGTACAGGGGCACAGTCCGTAATTCGGTGATGAGTGGGCCACCTGCCGTTTCCACTCCTTTCACAACCTCGCAAATGCTTCAGACGGTGCTGCCCCGCTGCCAGACAGCGGCGTCGAAGCTGTGTTCGCAGTAGTAGCCTTCGCTGCGGTAAAGTTCAGTGGCGCCGGAGTTGGCTTCGGTGACGGTGAGCGAAATCTCGGCGACTCCCTGGCGCAGAAAGCGGGAGGCGGCCAGGTTCAGCAGCATCCGTGCCAGGCCGCGGCGGCGGAACTCGGGATGGACGCAGATCTGGGTGACGTGGCCGCTCTCCGGGCTGACCCTGGAGCCCAGCACCATGGCCGCCAGCTCCCGGCTGAGCGGATCCACCACCACGTGCGAGACCTGCGCGGAGAAGGCGCCGCAGCCGGAGTAGCGCACGATGTTGTTGAGAAAGCGCTGCGAGCCGTGAACCGAGCGGTACTGATCGTTGACCACGCTGTCAGGATGGCCGGGATAAGCCGCCGCGATCAGCCGCGCGGCCGGAGACAGATCATCGTCGCGCCACGGACGCAGCTCCAGTCCGGGGGGCAGATCGACGCAGGGCGCGGTGAAGAAGCCCCGCAGCGGCTGCACCATGAAAAGCCGCCGGTAAATCTGGAAGCCCGCCTGGCGGAAGACAGCGGTGTGGGAGCCCGAGGGGTGCAGCAGCAGTTGCGATTCCACGCGGTCTACCGGAGGTGAGTTCGTCAGCAGCTCAAAAAGATGCAGCAGCAGACTCTCCTCAATTTCGTGAGCGCGGGCTTCGCGGGCCGGAGCCTGGGCGATGGAGTTGCCGGGCAGAGCGAAGACATCGCCGACGATGGCCTTGCTTTCTTCGTAGACGCAGAAGACATAACCGATGAGCTGTCCGTTCTCCACTGCGGCGTAGCCGGGCAGCGAGCGGCTGTCGAGGTACTGTGTCAGCAGCTTGGCCGCCGAACGGTAATCCCAGTGCAGGCGCTGCCTCCATAGCGCTCCTTCGGCCTCCAGCACCGGGCGCAACAGGGGGGCAGTGAAATGCCGCAAGTCGAGGATCTCGAAGGAAACGTCCGTTGCCATAACTTCCCTGCCGGTTAAGCCGGCCGCGTTGAATCAGAGTTCGAGCCGCCGGGGGGGGGGTGCGTTTGATTGTAGAGGGTCTTCATCGCGTACCGAAACTCTCGTTTCCGTTTCCCCACCCGGCGGCGCATCGAAGGCGGCATCGCTGAAAGGATTCAGCTTATCAGTTTACCGGCTTTACCGGCTGCCGACCATGTAGACCACCAGGCCCTGCTCCGGCCAACTGAAGAGTTGTTCGTGTTGCCGGCCCGCCAGATAGTCTCCGAGTGCCGCCTGAGTGTGCAGATCCACGCCGCCACGTCCGGTTACGCGCGCCACCAGCAGGTGCTGCTCGTCCGGCACGCCGCTTTCCTCATAGTTGACCACCTCGCGATTGCGGTAAAACGAGAGCCCGTATTCGACGTCGCGCCGGACGCGAAAAACCGCTACCGTCTCGTTGCCCGGAGCCACGGCGGCCAACCGCTCGGCCAGCGGGCGCGCGGAGTACGAGCGGTCCAGCAGGCGCACCACATGCTTGGTCTGGGCGATGGCCGGAACGCCGAAAAACGGGCCGACCCCGTAAAGGAACAGGACCATCACCATCAGAACTCCGCAGGTTGCCAGCCGCAAACGGGCCACGCCAAAGCCCTTGACCACGACCAGGATGAGCAATGCCGCGCCCGTAGAGGCTACAAGCGCCACAACGAGCGCGCGCAAGGGGGGCATCTGCCGCTCATGCGCCACAAACCAGGGCAGCAGCAGCGCGAACAGCGTGACCACGCCGGAGAGCAGGGCATGGCCGAGCAATACCCAGCGGTTCAGTCCCTGCTGCCGCCGCCGGAAAAGATAGTCGCCGGTGAGGATGGTGATGGGCGGAA
>Ga0182013_10008935_pt1 | contig 10672 bp, 7 predicted proteins | sample 612S2MmetaG_FD_120487 | JGI IMG/M metagenome (GOLD analysis project Ga0182013, IMG submission 120487) | Permafrost microbial communities from Stordalen Mire, Sweden - 612S2M metaG | ecosystem: Environmental > Terrestrial > Soil > Wetlands > Permafrost | place: Sweden: Stordalen | collected...
GATATCGCGTGCGCGTAACAGGCGCGGCCATTGCAAGAAACCCGGAAGCGCCGGGCATTCTCTTCATGCCGAACCATCCCGCCCTGATCGATCCCGTGATCGTGCTGGCGCATCTACATGGGAAATTCGGGATCCGGCCGCTGGCGCTCGAAGATCAGATCGACCTGCCGGTCGTCCGGGAGCTCGCGGAGCTGCTCGGAACCTTGCGTGTCCCCGTCCTCTCCGGACTCGATGAAGGCGGAGCGAAAGCGGTACAGCGATCGATCGACCTCTGCATACAGGCGTTGAGACTGGGCGAGAACGTGTTGCTGTACCCGGCGGGCCGGCTGATGCACCATCGATTGGAGACTTTGGGGGGCGTCAGCGCGGCCCACCGCATCATCTCCGAGCTGCCGGGCATCCGGGTGGTCCTGGTGAGAACCAAGGGACTGTGGGGAAGTTGCTTCGGATGGGCCTCGGGCTCGCCACCTCGCTTGAAGGATGGCCTCTTCGGACATCTCGGCGGGTTGCTGGCGAGCGCAATATTTTTTGCGCCCAAGCGGCACGTTGAGATCGAGCTCGCAGAGCCCGATGACCTTCCACGCCAGGGGCAACGCGTCGAGCTCAACAGCTATCTAGACCGGTTCTACAACCATGAGGCGCCGCCCGCACTCTACGTTCCATACAGCATCTGGGAAAAAGGCGGCTCGCGCGAGATCCCGGAGCCCAAGCTGACCGCGGAACAGTCCGCCTACGATGCACCGGCGGCAACGAGACAAATCGTGATGGCGCGCCTGCGTGATGCGACCGGCATCGACGGCTTGAAGGATGAGCAGGAGCTCGCGCGAGATCTGGGGCTCGACAGCCTGGCCATCACCGACATTCTGCTTTGGCTCGAGCGTGAATTCGCCGTATCGGTCCCCGGCGTGGAAGCAGTGCGCACCGTGGGCGATTTGGTCATGGCGGCATGCGGAGCCGCGGCGGCCGAGTCCTTCGATGTGCAGATACGTGCGCCATCGGCTGCTTGGCTGCAAAATCAGGGCGACTCACGCGTGCAGATTCCGGCCGGAAACAGTATTCAGCAGGTATTTCTCGAGCAGGCGCGCCGCTCCCCGGGACGCGTCATCGTCGCCGATTTGCAGCAGGGAAGCCGCACCTATCGCGATTTGATCACCGCGATTTTCGCCTTGCGGAGCCGGATCGCCGCGCTTCCCGGTCAATACGTCGGGATCATGCTGCCGGCCTCGGTCGCCGCCGACACGCTCTATCTCGCCACGCTATTCGCGGGGAAGACGCCGGTGATGATCAATTGGACCGCCGGCGCGCGCGTGGTTCAACTCGGCCTGGAAATGGTGGGAATCCAGAAAATATTGACGGCGGAGCTGCTTCTGCGTCGCCTATCCTCCCAAGGCATCGATCTTGGCGAACTCAAGGACCGCTTCGTTTCGCTCGAGAAGTTGAGCGGCTCGCTTCGCCGGGCCGAGAAGCTTGCCGCGGCGATTCGCGCACGATTCTCGTGGCGGAGCCTTGCCCCCGTCGCGACGAGCGACACGGCGGTGGTGCTTTTCACCAGCGGATCGGAATCCCTGCCCAAGGCGGTCCCACTGACCCATCTCAATCTCCTGACGAACGTCCGCGATGCGCTGTCCAGCTTCGAGATCCTGCAGAGCGACCGCATGTTGGGCTTGCTGCCCCCGTTTCATTCGTTCGGCCTGATGGGCACGCTCCTGTTGCCGATCCTCGCGGGCGTACGGGTGGTGCACCACCCGAACCCGAACGAGGTCTCGGCGCTCGCCAAGATCATCGAGAAGTACCGGGTGACCCTCCTTCTGGGCACGCCGACCTTCGTGGCGAACATCGTGCGCGCGAGCGCAGGGGCCGATTTGGCCTCGCTTCGGCTGTGCGTGACCGGCGCGGAGAAATGTCCGCGGGAAACCTATGATTCCCTCAAGAGCCGTTGTCCCAAGGCCGTCATCCTGGAGGGGTATGGCATCACCGAATGCTCCCCGGTCGTGGCGGTCACGCGCGAGGACGACGTTCAACCGGGAACGATCGGCAAACCCCTGCCTTCGGTGACCGCGCTCGTGTTGGACTTGGATACCGGGCAGCCCGCCCCTCCCGGCCGGACCGGAATGTTGCTGCTCCGCGGCCCAAGTATTTTCGGGGGCTACTTGAACTACAGCGGCCCCTCGCCTTTCGAGACATTCCGCGGTGAGAGCTGGTACCGGACCGGCGATCTCGTCAAAGCCGACGATCAAAACCGGTTGACCTTCATGGGGCGGCTCAAGCGGTTCGTCAAAATAGGCGGGGAGATGGTGTCGCTCCCGGCGATCGAAGACGTGTTGATGCGCGCTTATGCCCGGCAGGACGACAAAGGCGCGCCCTTGGCCGTGTTGCCCACCGCGGATGATCAGCATCCGGAACTCGTCCTGTTCACGATACGGCCATTGGACCGCGCGCAGGCCAACAAGACCATTCAAGAGGCCGGATTATCCGGCTTGCACAACATTCGCATCGTTCGTGAAATATCCGAGATTCCGGTTCTCGGCACCGGCAAGACCGATTATCGCGCGCTCGCGCAACTGCTGGCGGCGGACGCGAAATCCTAAGCCCCTGGAAACCGCTTGCGCAACTCCTCGACCAGTACCCGTTCGTTCTCGGAATAATCGATCGGTACGGCAACGAGGTGTACGCCACCTGCGCTGAATGCCCTTTCAAGCACCGGAATGAAATCGCGGATCGCATCGACGCGGGTCCCGCGGGCGCCGTACGCCTCGGCATACCTCGCAAAATCCGGGTTGCCGAAGGTCATGCCGAAATCGGGAAATCGATCCACCGATTGCTTCCAGCGGATCATGCCGTAGGCACCGTCCTCGATCACCAGCACCACCAGGTTCAACTTCAAGCGCACGGCGGTTTCCATCTCCTGGCTGTTCATCATGAAGCCGCCGTCCCCGCAAACCGCCATCACACGGCGCTGCGGATAGAGCATCGCCGCCATCATGGCCGAGGGCAACCCCGCTCCCATGGTGGCGAGCGCGTTGTCGAGCAGCAGAGTATTGGCGACGCGGGTCCGGTAATTGCGGGCGAACCAGATCTTGTACATGCCGTTGTCGAGCGCAAGGATGCCGTCGGGGGGCATCACCTGGCGGATGTCGTGCACGAGACGCTGCGGTGTGAAGCGCTCTTCGGTGGCGCGGTCCGCGATATGAGCGAGGATGCCCTCCCGCAGCGGCAGGAGCGCGCCTGCGTGCGGGATCTTGCCTTCGACGCGATCCGCGAGAAGCCGCAGCGACGGGCCGATGTCCCCGACCACCTCGGTCTGCGGGAAATACACCTGTTCCACGCTGGCGGGCTGGTAGCCGACGTGCACCACCTGAGGTCCGCCGGGACCCATGATGAAGGGCGGCTTTTCGACCGTGTCATGACCGATCGTGATGATGAGGTCGGCGCGATCGATCGCCTCGTGCACGTAGTCCCTTTCCGAGAGCGCGGCAGTCCCCATGTACAATTCGGTACCGCCGGGCACCGTGCCCTTGCCCATTTGCGTGGTGAAATAAGGTATCCGGGTGCGCAGCACGAACTGTGCGATGTCGGCGGTCGAGCGCGGTCGGGAGGCGGCTGCGCCCAGCATGGCGAGCGGTCGCTCGGCCCTGATGATCAGCTGCGCTGCGCGATCGAGCGCCTGCTTTCCCGCCACCGGCAATTCCACCGGGTGAGGCGCCACCAACGCGACGTGTTCACAGGTCTCGGCGGCAATGTCCTCGGGAAGCTCCAGGTGCACGGGCCCGGGCCGCTCCTCCTCTGCGACGCGAAACGCTTCCCGCACGAGGGTCGGTATCATGCCGGCCGAGACGATTTGCCGCGACAGCTTGGTCAGCGGCTTCATCGTCGCGACGACATCCACCACCTGGAAGCGAGCCTGCCTCGATGACAGAATTCCCTTCTGGCCGGTGATCATGATCATTGGCATGGCGCCCAGCAAAGCATACGCCGCGCCGGTCGTGAGATTCAGCGCGCCCGGCCCCAACGTGGAGATGCACACGCCGGGTTTGCCGGTGAGCCGGCCATAGGTTGCGGCCATGAACGCGGCGGCCTGTTCATGGCGCGTCAGCACCAGCTCGATGGAGGACAGCCGGATCGCCTCCACGACGTCGAGGTTCTCCTCTCCCGGAACACCATAGATTCTGTCGACGCCCTCGTTCTCCAAGGCCGCAATCAGCAAGCTCGATCCTTTGGTCATGGTGACTCCAATTGCAACGGCCCAGAGTAGTAGTAGTCTATCGCAGACTACATGAAGATCTCGGGCACTCACTATCGCACCATCTGGCCGACCGGCACGGGCTCCGTGCGCGTCATCGATCAGTCCCGCCTGCCCTTCGAGTTCACCACCGTCGATCTGCGCACTCTCGATGAGGCCGCGCGCGCGATCGGAACCATGGTCGTGCGGGGTGCGCCCCTGATCGGGGCGACCGCGGCCTACGGGCTGGCGCTCGCCGTCCGATCCGACCCGTCCGACGAGTGCATCGAGCGGGCATCGCAGGCACTGAAGGCAACGCGCCCAACGGCCTACAACCTCGCCTGGGCGTTGACCAGGATGCGCAGCACGCTCGCTTCGGTGCCGCTCCCCGAACGCGCGGACGCCGCATTCCGCGAGGCGGCCCGCCTCTGCGATGAGAACGTCGAACAATGCCGGTCGATCGGCACTCACGGCCTCGCGCTCATCCGCGAGACCGCAGGCCCGCATGGCCGCCGCCTGAACATCCTCACGCATTGCAATGCCGGCTGGCTCGCGTGCGTGGACTTTGGAACCGCGCTCGCGCCGGTCTACCTCGCACACGATGCCGGGATCCCGATTCACGTTTGGGTGGACGAGACCCGACCGCGCAACCAGGGCGCCTCGCTGACCGCATTCGAATTGGGTGCGCACGGGGTGCCGCACACGGTCATCGCCGACAACCTGGGTGGTCATCTCATGCAGCGGCGCCAGGTGGATCTGGTGCTGGTCGGCAGCGATCGGACCACCTCGACGGGCGAAGTCTGCAACAAGATCGGCACTTACCTCAAGGCGCTGGCCGCACGCGACAACGACGTGCCCTTTTACGTGGCGCTGCCAATGAGCACGATCGATTGGTCGCTCGCCGATGGCAGCGAGATTCCGATCGAGGAACGTTCGCCGGCGGAGCTCACGCATGTGACCGGCAAGACGGCATCCGGCCGTTTGGACACGGTGAGGGTGGTGCCCGATGCAAGCGAGGCTCTGAATGTGGCGTTCGATGTGACACCGGCAAGATTGGTGACCGGCCTGATCACCGAGCGGGGCGTATGCCCGGCGAGCAGGGCCGGGCTTCTGCGCCTGTATCCCGACCAAGGGGCAACTTTATGAGCATTCCGCCCGGCAAGAGCGAGGACTCGAAGATTCGGGAATCCATCGTGTTGGGCTGCCGCGAGCTGACGCGCCGCGGCCTGACCTACGGCAAGTCGGGCAACATCAGTGTGCGCCGGGATGTGCACAGCTTCTTCGTGAGCCCCACCGGCATGTCCTATGAACAGCTGGCGCCCGACGACATACCGCTGGTGAACTTGGACGGCCGCTGGTTCGGCCGGCGACGTCCCTCGAGCGAATGGCGCTTCCACCGCGACATCTTGAGGGCACGCAGCGACATTGGCTCCATCGTTCACACGCATTCGCCGAAGGCGACCACGCTGGCCTGTACCGGCCGGGCGATTCCCGCATTCCACTACATGGTTGCGGTGGCGGGCGGTGTCGACATTCGCTGCGCCCCCTACCGTACGTTCGGCTCACAGGAATTGTCCGACGTGGCGCTCGAGGCGCTGAACGGCCGCCGCGCCTGCCTGCTCGGAAACCATGGCGTCATCGCCCTCGGGCGGCACCTCGAGGAGGCCTTGTCGCTTGCCGGCGAAGTCGAAGACCTGGCCGCGAAGTACTGCGCAGCGCTGACGCTCGGCCAGGTCCGCGTTCTCGACGACAACGAGATGCAGCGGGTCATCGAGAAATTCCGTACCTACGGAAGACAGACTGCGGTCGATGCCGGCTTGGAATTTGGCGGAGCGAACCTGCCGGACGCGGCGGCTGCCCGGACGGTCGCTGAGGATTAGCCATGGCGGAGCCGAATTCGGCCTATCAGATCCTGGACATCCAGAGTGTGCCCCCGCTCATCGCGGGTCTCGACCCCATACGCACGCGGCTGGGCGGAAGCCCGGCCGGCTGGAATGTCCGCGAAGTGGGCGATGGGAACCTCAACCTCGTGTTCCTGGTGGACGGGCCCCTGGGGTCCGTCTGCCTCAAGCAGGCGCTGCCCTACGTCAGGGTGGCGGGTCCCGGTTGGCCCCTGTCGCCGGACCGCGCCCATTTCGAAAACGCTTATTTCCGCAGCGTCGCACCCTATGTCGGCGGGCTCATCCCGGCCGTCTACCACTACGATGCCGGCCGGCATTTCACGATCATGGAGCGGCTGTCTCCGCACATCATCCTCAGGCAGGGGCTGATCGCCGGACGCCGTTACCCTGATGTCGGTCGCGATATCGGGGAATACGTGGCGCGAGCATGCTTTCATACATCGGACCTGGCGGGGCCGTTCGAGCGCAAGCTGGACGGGGTCGCGCTGTTCGCGGGCAACAAGCCGTTGATCAGGATCACCGTGGATCTGATCTTTGCCGAGCCCTACTTCGACGCCGCACGCAACCGTCACACCTCGCCGCAGCTCGATGAGGCGGCGGCAGCGCTGCGACGCGATCCGCTCCTCAAGGTGCGGGCTGCACGCTTCGGCCAGAAATTTCTAACCGAGACCCAGGCGCTGCTGCACGGGGATCTGCATTCGGGTTCCGTGATGGTGACCGAAACCGATACTCGCGTCATCGATCCGGAATTCGCGTTTTACGGCCCGATCGGGTTCGATCTGGGTGCGTTTTTTGGAAATCTTCTGCTCAGTTGGTACTCGCAATTCGGCCGCGAGACCGTGGATGACGATCGATCGGCGCATCGAGCGTGGATTCTCGACCAGATGAAGGTGTTTTGGACCACGTTTCGCAGCCGTTTCCTCGCGCTCTGGGCCGAGAATCCCACGGGCGATGTGTTTCCGCAGGCCATGTTCGCCTCGACCGCCGATGCCGCCGCACTCGAGTCGGCGCGCAGCGCCTTCGTCGATACGCTTTTCGACGATATGCTCGGGTTCGGCGCCTGCAAGATGGTCCGGCGCATCCTGGGATTCGCCCATGTCCTCGATCTCGATGGCATCGAGAACGCCGGGGTGCGCGCCGACTGCGAGAGCGCGGCGCTTGGCTTGGCTGCCACATTGCTGAGACACCCGGAACATTTCAAGACCATCGAGGACGTCGCAGAAGCGGCCCCGCGCTTTCAACCGCGGCGGCGATGATCACGGAGAGGTCTTTGCTTATGCTCGATCGGCATCAGGACCGATGCCGGCACCCGGGTACACTCCGACATCGATGACCAATCCCCTGCTCTACGCTCTTTGCGGCTTGATTGTCGGCGCGCTCGTGGGCCTCACGGGCGTCGGCGGCGGTTCGTTGATGACGCCGATCTTGGTGCTCGCCTTCGGATTGCCGCCCGCCGTGGCGGTGGGAACCGATCTCGTGTTTTCGGCCAGCACGAAACTCGTCGCCACCGCCTCTTTCGGGTTCAAGCAGCGGGTCGATTGGCGCATCGTAGGACGACTGGTCATCGGAAGCATTCCCGCCAGCGCCGCGGTCATCGCCTGGTTTTGGTTCGACCACCGCCCGCCTGGCGTGGTCGATCAGCTGATTTCCCGCTGCCTCGCCGCGATCCTGGCGCTCGCGGCGGCGGCGCTGCTTTTGCAGGATCCCTTGCGGCGGTTGGGCCTCAAGTTCACGGCTGCATGGCTCGATGGCACGGAGCGGCACAAAGTCGCGTTCACCATCGCTGCAGGAGCGTTGCTGGGGGTGGGCGTGACCATGACCTCGGTGGGCGCCGGCGCCCTCGGCGTGGCGGTGCTGGTGGCCTTATACCCGCTGCGTCTGCCGTCCGATCGGCTGGTGGCGACCGATATTGCCCACGCATTGCCCATCACGGCGATGGCGGCGGCGGGCCACGCGCTCCTCGGGCACGTAAATCTCCGTGTGCTCGCCTGTTTGCTGGTGGGCTCGATTCCCGGTGTCATCGTCGCCACCCGGGCGACCATCCGCCTGCCGGCGCAACTCACGCGCACGTTGATCGCCCTCACGCTGGTCCTGGTGAGCGAACGCCTGTTCGTCTCGTGAGCCTGTTCTCCCGAAGGCCCCTCAGCCCTCGTGCAAACCGCACTCGCGCTTCAATCCGAAGAACCGCAGCTCTTCCATGCTGTCCACCTCGGCGAGCGAGCGGGTCGTATGCCAGTCGCCGATGGACAGATACCCTTTCTCCCAGAGAGGGTGGTAGGGCAGCTTGTGCTTGGCGAGGTACTTTCCCACGTCGCGATCCGTCCAATCGAACAGGGGATGCACCTTGTACCGCCCTCGCTTGAATTCGATGGGCTCGATCTGAGCCCGGGTGGCGGCCTGCACCCTGCGCAGCCCCGCGAACCAGGTCTCCGCACCCAGCTCCCGCAACGCCCGATCCAAGGGCTCCTGCTTGTTGATTCGATTGTACTGCTCGATGCCGGCGAGACCTTGGTCCCAGAGCTTGCCATGTCGGGATTCCTGCCACGCCGGCGAGGCATCGGAGCGGAATACCTTCAAGTTGAGGCCGAGTTTCCCGGTGAGCTCGTCGACGAAGCGATAAGTCTCGGGGAACAGGTAGCCCGTGTCGATCAGCACCACGGGAATCCTCGGGATGACGGCGTTGATGAGATGAAGCATCACGGCCGCCTGGGCGCCGAAACTCGAGGTCAGCACATGCGCTCCCGGCAGAAGTTCCACGGCCTGAGCGACGCGCTGCTCGGGCGAAAGCGACTCAAATGCCCGGCTGATCCTCTGCAGGGCGTCTTGGTCGGCGGATGTGCCGCCGCCGCGAAGCCACTCAGTAAGACTCGATCTCAGGGCCGCATGCCACACATCATCTCCAAGGGAACCGCTGCACCGATGTCATGATATCCCGGCCAGCGGCGGCTCACTTAGTCTCAAACGTTATGAACTCATAACCATCATGCAACCCTCAGGCGGCGATCTGCGGGCTCGACGCGCGGGCGGGAATTTGCACCTGGATGGTCACACCGTCATTGCTGACTTCGCTCGTCAGCGTGCCGTTGAGCTTGCGCAGCCGCAAAGCGATGGATGCGAGACGGGGCGCGACGCTGCCCTGGCTCGGCATCGCCCCGGTCCGAATGCCGCGCGCCACAAAATGCAAGGTCAGCCGCTCCGCATCTCCCTCATACCGGGCCCGCAATTCGTTCGCGGCCGCATCTTCCAGGATCCACTGCAAAAACCCCTGCGCGATCCGAAAAATTGCCATCGCCAACGGGGCCTCGACGGGTGGCGACGCCCCTACCAGGGTATCGCTGTATTCAACGCCGTATCGGCGGCATTCGCGACCGAAGTGGGCGCTCAACGCCACGAACAAGCCGATGCTCTCGAGGAGCGCCGGTTGCAACTCATCCACCAGGTAACGCATCGATTCGATGGCTTTCGTGAGACTTCCCTCGATGCGGTTCAGGCGCACCGCCCCTTCGCCGCCGCCCGTTGGGTGTCGTGTCAACCACGCCACGTCCATCATGGCCGCGGTGAGGCTGCCGCCGAGATCATCGTGAAGCGCGCGCGCCAGCGCTGCGCTGCGCTTTTCAGTTTCCTCCTGTAGATACTCGGCGAGGGCCTGAAGAGCGCGAACGTCGGTCATCCAACCACCCAATTGAGACAACGCCATTGCTGTTCACCGCAACGATAGTTTTCAACCGCCAAAGTCCACGCGGCCGTCACCAGGGTAACGTCAAGCCGTGCCCGGCGGTATCAGCGCGCGCGGCATTTCATGGCGCCCTGCCCCCAGAGCCCGTAGGAAATCACCTGTCAGCGGACGCCGATACGAATACGAGGGCGATGCGCCTTGATGCCACCTCTCCTGCCGGTAGCACCATGTGCGGCCCGCGGCTGCATGCGCCCGGTCTTGCAAGGAGTTCTCCAAGCGATGATATGTGACCGGGATATTCAGGATGCGATCGTCGTCGGGGCCGGCCCGGCGGGGCTGACCGCGGCAATTTACTTGGGGCGCTTTCGCCGCCACTGCACCGTGCTGGAAGATGGGCATTCTCGCGCCCGATGGATTCCCACCAGTCACAACATCCCCGGCTTCACTGCGGGCGTCGGGGGCGCAGAGTTTCTGCGAAATCTACGCCTTCAGGCCGTTAAATACGGTGCCGAAATCCGGCACAACCATGTCTCGGGGCTCAGCCTCCAAAAGGGCATCTTTTCCCTCCGGACCGACGCAGGAACGCTTCGTAGCCGGTACGTGCTCTTGGCAACCGGGGTGCGAGATCATCTACCCTCCATCGGCGGCGCTTCCGAAGCGGTACTGCGGAGTCTTCTGCGCTTTTGTCCGATTTGCGACGCCTTCGAGGCGATCGATAAACGCATCGCGGTGATCTCGGACGGCGCGCTGGGCGAACGGGAGGGGAAATTCCTGAAGCATTATTCAAATCAAATCACGTTGCTGCGTCTCGGCGGCGGCGGCGGCGCTGATGGCGCCGAGACGCCCGTCACGGACGGAATCGAGCGCATTTCCATA
>Ga0182013_10008937_pt1 | contig 10671 bp, 9 predicted proteins | sample 612S2MmetaG_FD_120487 | JGI IMG/M metagenome (GOLD analysis project Ga0182013, IMG submission 120487) | Permafrost microbial communities from Stordalen Mire, Sweden - 612S2M metaG | ecosystem: Environmental > Terrestrial > Soil > Wetlands > Permafrost | place: Sweden: Stordalen | collected...
TGAAGTGCCTGCCGCCATTGCTTGTAAGCCTCCTGGTGGCAGGTGCCGCAGTACTCAGCCGAGGGGAATGCGCCCGGCTGAATAAATCCCGCTCCTTGAACCGTGATGTTACCGGGAGTGTAAGGGTTCTTCTTTCCGTAATGGAAGTTATAGGCGGGAGTTACAACAGCGTTGTGTTCGGCACGCGCTGCCGCAGTGGCCTGCTCGGCCTTGGCCTTCCAGCGGGCAATAGCCTCTCGCTGTGCTGGTGTGTCGTCGGCAGGCGCAGCGCCCTTGGGCCGCGGCGTGTAGGCTGGCGGCGGCGTCAATGCTGCTGCGTCGGGTGATGGTTGAGCCTGGTCCCGTTTGGCCGGGTCCTGCTGGGTCTGTTCCTGTTGCGCCCGGACAGGTTTAATCCAGTGGCTGGCAACTACCGAACCTGCAATCAGAATCGATGTGCAGACTAGCTTTCTCATTGAAACCCCCGCCGAAATCGCCCAAGTAAGTCAGAGCGCTTCCGGTTCTTTCACAAGTTCGCGTTCACTTGCCTTTTTGTGTGCTCGCCGATTTGGTTTGACCGCGATCCTTTGCGATCGAGTCATAGATGCTGGGTACCAGCCCCTTGCCTTCTTCAATGGCAAAGTAGCGATCTACGCCAGGAAGATTAAAGGTCTCTCTCAATCCATCGGGCCAGCGAATCTCAACCTTGTCTACCGCGGTAGATTCTCCGAGGCCAAAATGAACACGAAAATCGTTAGACGATTCGAAGCTGCCGCCGCTCATCACGTCGCCGCGCTGCCGCATGCCGCCGGCGGTGAGATAAACGGTTGAACCAATTGCATCGCGCGGACTCTTGGGGCCGCCAACGAGAAGAAGCCCAACCCAATGGTTGTGGTCGTCGTTGACGTTGCGCAGCAGCACCGGGGTGTGGTCGATGCAGTTTATAACAACATCGATCTTACCGTCATTGAACAGGTCGCCGAAAGCTGCGCCACGGGCTGGGATTACGTCGGCCAGCCCAGTGCCCTCGACCGCCGGCATGATCTCAAACTTCTTGCCGTGATTGAGGTTGTGAAAGAGAAGCGGACGCTCGGCCCAGGATGTGCCCCATTCGTGCTGGTCAACCTGGGGGTACACATGCCCGCTGACGAACATCAGGTCCTTCCAGCCGTCGTTGTCGTAATCAAAGAATTCGGTACCCCAGCTAAGGAAAGGATAAGTGCCTTCGGCGATTCCCATCTGCGGAGTTATGTCGACGAAGTTGCCTTCCCCGTCGTTGCGGTAGAGAGCTTTGTAGTCGTCGGAGAAAGTGGTTGTGTAGAGGTCGAGACGGCCGTTGTTTGCGTAGTCGCCCACTGCCAGGCCCATAGCAGCAGTCTCTCTCGCGTCCTGGTTGAGGGCAAAGCCGGAGTAGAAACTGGCGTCCTGGAATGTACCGTCGCCCTTGTTGATATAAAGATAATTCGGCGATGAGTCGTCGGTGACGATCAGGTCGACTTTACCATCGTTGTCCACGTCCACAAAGGTGGAAGAAAAACCGTAGTAGTGGCGTTTATCCTCCACGCCCGCTTTTACGCTGACATCGGTAAAGGTTCCGTCGCCGTTGTTGTGGAATAGATGATCCGGTTCACCCGGCAATCCACGGGGGCCGCACATGGTTTGCGCGCCGCGGAACGAGCAATTCTGGTAGGCTACCGCTTTGGAACCGGCGGACGGCAGGTTGTTCATGTCCCAGTGAACGTAGCCTGGAACGAAGAGATCGAGGCGGCCGTCGCCGTCGTAGTCGCCGAAACTGGGGCCGGTGGACCAATTCCCCAACTGGACACCGGCGGACTCGCCGATATCGGTAAAAGTGCCATCGTGATTATTGTGATAAAGGCGATTCTTTCCGTAATTGGCCACGTAGAGGTCCGGCCATCCGTCATTATCAAAGTCGCCCACAGCGACCCCGAATCCCCAGCGATCGTTGGTGACGCCGGCCTTCGCAGCCACATCGGTGAAGGTGCCATCGTGATTGTTGTGGAACAGCGCGGCATGGGGCGGCTCGGCTTTGCCGTCCAGGGCGTCGTAGGTGGACCCGTTGACGATGTAGATGTCCAGCCAGCCGTCGTGATCGTAGTCGAGCAAAGCGACCCCGGAACCGATCGTCTCCAGAATGTATGGCTTCTCCGGTGTGCCCATCTTGTGTGTCCACTTTGTCAGTCCGGCTTTTTCGGAGATGTCCTGAAAAATGACGGGGCCTGTCTTGACGAACCCGCCTGCGGTGATAGGGCGGTTTTCGGAATCGAGCACCGGCGCAAAGACGCCGCCTGTGGCGGACCCACCCTGCTGTGGCGCGGGTACCGAAGTGGCGTTGCCGCCGTAAAGGGGCGGCTGAGAAGGAGAAGGTGCTTGCGCGTACCCCAAGGTACCGATGGAAACGAATGAAAGCACAAAAATGGCGACTGATGAGCGCGGAAAGGCTCCACTCCGGGGGGGACGAATCAAGTTGCGACCTCGCGGGCTGGGAATTTGACCCTAGACAGGAATTCTGAGCGCTCTGTGCAACGTTTGTCTACGGCGTGTTGGATGAGACCGAGGTCGTCCTTCGGGTGGAGGTGGAGGCGACGTTTGGCACGGACCGGGGGTGAAGGGGGCTGGCGCAGGAATGTCCACGCAAAAGCGTCCTTGGAGGCTAACCTTAAGAATTGTTAAGTAGCTAGCTGGCGGCTGGATCTGTGCGAGACTGAAAAATGGCGTGCGCTGGTAATTGCCCGCCTGTTCCTGAGGCCGCAAAGATGGAAACTGCGGAAAAACAGCTATCACTCTTGCTTGTCGATGACGATGCAGAGTTGTGCTTGATGATGAAGGAGTTCTTTGCCGAGGCCGGCCATCGCCTGGACTGCGCCCACGATGGCCGCACCGGGTTGTCCCTTGCGCTCAACGGCGCATACGATCTCGCGATTCTCGATGTCATGCTTCCCGTTTTCGATGGCCTCACGTTGCTGCAACAGTTGCGCAGGCGGAGAGACTTGCCGGCGATCATGTTGACCGCACGCGTTCAGCAGCAGGACAGGATTCTTGGCCTGAATAGCGGGGCCGACGACTATCTTCCCAAGCCCTTCGATCCGGACGAACTGCTGGCCAGGATCAGGGCGGTTCTGCGCCGCTCCGATGCTACAACGTTGAAAGCCAGCGCGGTTTTGACGATCGGCGAAATTCAGGTCAACCCTGCGACACGCGAGGTGTGGAGCGTGGGTTTGCCGGTCGAGCTGACTGCAATGGAGTTCGATCTGCTGGAAATGCTGATGCGCTCGGCCGGCAAGGTTGTTTCGCGAGACGAGATCACGGCAGCGCTGTTCGAACGAGAGGCAACACCGTACGATCGCTTTCTCGATGTCCATATAAGTCATTTACGCAAGAAGCTTGAGAGCGGCCGAAGCCTGATACGCACGGTTCGGGGAGTTGGGTATGTATTTACTGGAACGACTTAAACCTTGGCCAATGAAGACGCTTTATTACGGCGTGCTGGTGGCGATGGTGACCACCCTTTCGCTCTCCTTTCTGGTGTTTCGAGCGATCTCGAATCGAATGGAGCAGAACGCGTTCAACCCTCTTTTTGAGCAATTCGACGAATTGCAACTGGAAAGCGCGCGGACTGCGTTGAAACACGGTGGACAAAAAGCGCTTGTCGACTATCTTGCAAACTTGGACCGCATCTTCGCAGGGTCAACACACTATCTGCTGGACTCGCACGGTATCGATCTGGTTTCAGGCGAGAACAGAGCTGAGCTGCTACCTCCTCCTCCATCCACCAAGTGGCGCAACCAGACACATGGCCGTTGGATCATTTCGCATCGCTCGGCGGACGGGCAGTACTGGTTTGCCGCAGTGGGGCTGGAGAACCGGCCGCATATCTGGACGTTTCTACCCTATTATTTCCTGGTCATTGGAGCCACGGGAGCGCTGTGCTGGCTGGCCTCGGCCGGCGTCGTGTCACCAATCCGCAGGATAGCGGCTTCGATCGCGCAATTCGGACAAGGCGATCTTTCGGTGCGCGTGCATACCAATCGGCACGATGAGATTGGACAACTGGGACGCTCCTTCAACGAGATGGCGGAACGGCTGGAGCGGTTGATTGTAAGCGAGCGAAGGCTGCTCGGAGATATATCGCACGAACTCAGGTCGCCGCTCGCACGGCTGAAATTTGCTACCAGATTGGCCAGAACATCTTGCGACAGCAATGCGGCGCTCGATCGCATTGAGCGCGATGTGGACCGCATCACCTCGCTTGTGGCCGATATCGTCGAGATCACTTTCATTGAAGGCGATCCTGCTATTCAAGGCGCGACGGTGGTGCGCACCGCCGACATCCTGGATGAAGTGATTCACGATTGCTCACTTGAGGCCGAGGCTCGCTCCTGTCGCGTTGCAGTGAACGGCCAGCTGAGGGGCGAAGTTCTGGGTAGCCATGAATTGCTGCGGCGCGCCGTAGAAAACGTGCTGCGCAACGGAATTCGCTATGCGCCCAAACATTCCACAATCGACGTGTTGCTCGGTGAAGATTCTGGCGCCGCGCATATTACAGTTCGCGATTACGGCCCAGGAGTTCCTGACGACGCCCTTGCGCGCATATTCGATCCGTTCTTCCGCGTTGAAGAGGCGCGCGATGCAACGGGCGGCGGATCGGGATTGGGATTATCTATCGCCAAAAGAGCCATGCAAGTGCATCACGGCAGCATCTGCGCGGAAAACGCGTCGCCTGGGTTGCGCGTTAAAATTTCGATTCCTCTTTTCAACGCAACGATTACGCGATAATGCGAATCGCCTTTGTTTATCGAGCCTGCACACAGGTCTTAAGAATTCTTAAGGTTCAAAACTTGCCAATCGTAGTGTAATTCTCGTATTGCCTTATGCGACAGAGCGAAAGCGCGAGGCACTTGAGGAGATACATATGAAGCGTTTCTTTGGTTTTGCCATGTTACTCGCACTGTTGTCCGTTCCGGCCTTCGCGGCCAAGAATTCTCAAACCGTGAACCTCGCTGCAGCTGTGACAGTTGGGTCGACGCAGATTCCAGCGGGCGATTGCAAAGTGACCTGGACAGGTACGGGCGCAGATGCTCAGGTCAGCCTGCTACGGGACGGAAAGACCTTGGTCACGGTACCGGCGAAGGTTGTCGATCAGAAGCACGACAACAACGGCGTAACCACGAATACCCAGGGCGGAGCCAACGTTCTCGTCACAATCAATCTGGCCAAAGTCAGCCTCGTATTGGGGAGCGAACCGGTTTCCGGCCAGTAAATCTCCTGGCGCTTGTGGGTGAGGGTTTTCAGTCGTAACGATAGCGGTCAGGACGCAGCAGTCCGGCCGCTATTGCGCGATTCTTCAGTGTTTAATTTCGTTAAAACATAGTTTGTCTCTGTGACCTTCCTCGCGACGAAGGAGAGTCATCGTTTCTGGGCCTTGTCTCCCAGGCGAATGACATCTCCATCGTCGCGATTTTATTTGTGATCCGGAGTCTTCGGTTCGCCTCCGATGCTCCGTGCCCCATCCTTTCGACTTTTTTCTGTCGAAAGGGTGGGAAACCACGATCTCCAGCCCGTTCATCAACGTGACGTGGCGCACTGCCAGGTCTGTAGGCGAATGAGATAAAAATCTTGAACCCCTTTTGGTGGTTGCGGGGTTCTCGTATGCGGTTCTTCCCTGAAAGTGAGTTGCAAGTTATGGCTACAGCAGCGGTTGAAGGCGGGTTTGTCGATTTTCAAGCGGGGTGGGCGGAACTGAAACTGCCCGAATCGGTTCGCGAGGTGTTAAATGCAGCGCCGCTGGTGCAGACGCCTGAGACGCGGGCGCAGCTGATGGACTGGGCGTTGGGTCGGTCTTCCGGAGATACGGACTGGACGCTGGGCAACCGGGACGACCATGGCCAGTACGAAGCTGTGTTTCAGGCGCCTGGTGCAGGGCGGATTGTGGAAGCGGTCATTACCAAGGCGCGGAATGGCCTGGCGATCAATTTTCCCGATCCGGCAATGCGCCGGCGCGATCCGGATGCAATGGTGATTGGGGACCAACTGCCGACAGATAAGCCTACATATAAAGAGCGGTTCGGCGAGGAATTTGAAAAGACTCGGGCTGCGACCCTCGACTGGCTCAAGACCCAGGAACTCGTCGCAATGCCGTTTTATGCGGGAACAGACGCGCTGGGATATGGGAGCCTGCTGATTGTGCCGCGTCAGGCGGCATTTTTTGCGGCGGCACTGGCGGATCTTCAGGGGATGATTCCGCGCAGCCAGGTCCGTGCAGACTTCGAAGTGACGGGCGGAGTTTTGTTTGTGGCGCCACCGTTCCGGCACACGCATTTTGGCGGGCGGCAGGTGGTGGTTCACGACCGTCAGGCCACCCATCAGGAGATATTTGCGTACAACCTCTATCCGGGTCCGAGCGCGAAAAAGGGCGTCTACTCCATGCTGCTGGACAAGGGCGAGCACGAGGGCTGGACGACCAACCATTGCGCCGCGGTTGCCGTGGTGACTCCCTACGAGAACCAGTTGATCTTGATGCACGAAGGCGCCAGCGGCGGCGGTAAGAGCGAGATGACGGAGCATATCCACCGCATGGAAGACGGGCGGCTGCTCCTCGGGACCAACGTGGTGACGAAGGAAACCCGGACCCTGAACCTACCAGAGGCCTGCCACTTGCGACCGATTGCGGACGATATGGCTTGCGCTCATCCGAAATACCAGGGAAACAGTGGGCGCTTGACGGTAGCGGATGCGGAAAATGGATGGTTCGTGCGTGTCGACCACATTCACAGCTACGGAACTGCGCCGAACCTGGAGCGGCTATGCATCGATCCGCCAGAGCCGTTGATTTTCTTGAACCACTACATAGTGCCGGGCGGCACCTGCCTTACCTGGGAGCATGTGGAAGACGCACCGGGTAAGCTGTGCCCCAATCCGCGGGTGATTTTGCCGAGACGTATGCTTGAGGACATTCTGGACGGCCCGCAGCGAGTGGATGTCAGGAGCTTTGGCGTGCGCTGTCCGGCAACGCATCGCGACACCCAGCTCTACGGAATTCTGGCCATGCTGCATGTTCTAAGCCCAGCGTTGGCATGGCTTTGGAGGCTGGTAGCCCCGCGCGGGCACGCCAATCCAAGCATTCAAACGCAGAAAGGCGCGGGGATGCAGTCGGAGGGTGTGGGGTCGTATTGGGCGTTCGCAACTGGGCGCCGCGTCGACCAGGCCAACCTGTTGCTGCACCAGATTGTCGACACGCCGGAGACGCGCTATGTACTGCTGCCGAATCAGCACATTGGAGCCTGGAAAGTCGGTTTCATGGCGGAGTGGATTGCGCGCGAGTATCTTGCCCGGCGTGGCAGCGCCAAGTTAGCACGGGAGCAGGTGGGCGAGGCGATCTGCCCGCTGCTGGGATATATTCCGCACCAGCTCCGCATTGAAGGATCGATGATTCCACGCGTGTTTCTGGCGGTGGAAGAGCAGATTCAGGGCGGGATGGACGTGTACGAGGAAGGTGCGCGGCAGTGGCGGGAGTTCTTTGCGGCGGAGCTCAAGCAGTTCCTGGTGCCGGACCTCGATCCGCTGGGGAAAAAGATTATCGAGGCCTGCCTGGATGGGGCGCACCAGGAGGATTACCGAAGGCTGATTCCCCATGCGATGTTCCGGGATGATGGATAAGACAAGGACGAGGGAATAGGGAATAGAGATTAAGGGCAGTGGCTACTTTTTGCTGCTGACTTTTCCCAACCCTCCCTGGCACCGTACACTACTTCTTCAAGGAGAAGTAGCCCATGGCCTACCCTGCGAACTACCGCTACACCCGCGAGCATGAATGGATCCAGCTTGATGGCGCCATCGGCACCATTGGCATTACCGACTACGCCCAGAACTCCCTGGGCGACATTGTCTACGTCGACGTGCCCAAGGTCGGCGACGCTGTCACCGCCAACCAGACCTTTGGCTCCGTTGAGAGCGTGAAGGCCGTCAGCGACCTCTATTCGCCTGTCAGCGGCAAGGTTACAGCCACGAATGACGAGCTCAAGTCCTCGCCCGACAAGATCAATGAGGCCCCCCATGAAACCTGGATCATTAAAGTAGAGCTCTCCGATCCGGCGGAATTCGAGAAACTCCTCGACGCTGCGGCTTATGAAGCATTTATCGCGGAAGAACAGTGATCCTAAAGGGACTAGGGACTGAGGGACTAGGGACTAGACAGCTGGAGTGCAAGGAGTAGACCTTGGGCGAATCGTTCAGAAATCTCGCCGTTTGGCAGCGATCTATTGAAATGACCCTCGCTGTTTATCAGCTCACGTCCCGTTTCCCTGAATCCGAGAAGTTTGGGCTCACGAATCAATTACGAAGAGCTTCCGTATCCGTAGCCAGCAACATCGCAGAAGGATATGGCCGCGCAACCAAGGGAGAGTATGTTCAATTCCTCGGTCATGCGCGCGGTTCCAATTCTGAAGTAGAGACACAAATTGTTATTTCAAAAGCGTTGGGCTTTGGCTCGAAGGAAATGCTCCAAACATCAGAGGACTTATGCAATGAAGTTGGTCGAATGCTAGGAGCGATGATGAAGTCGCTGCGGCCCAAACCTCTAGTCCCTAGTCCTTGGTCCCTTAGTCCCTGCTTCTAGAAAAGGAATCCATGCGCTACCTGCCAAAATCGCCCGCCGAACGAACACAAATGCTCGCCGACATCGGCGCAGCTTCCATTGACGATCTCTTCTCCGTGATCCCCGCCGAGTACCGCCTCGAACGCGACCTCGACGTCCCTCGCCAACACGCGGAAAGCGAGATTATCGACTATTTCAAGGCTGCCGCATCGCAGAACACCACGCGCTACACAAGCTTTCTCGGCGCCGGCGCCTATCGCCATTACCGGCCCGTGATCATCGACTCGCTGGTCCAGCGCGGCGAGTTTCTCACCAGCTATACCCCCTATCAGGCTGAGATTACGCAAGGCACGCTGCAGGCTATCTTCGAGTTCCAAACCATGATTGCCGAACTCACCGGCATGGACGTGGCCAATGCCAGCATGTATGACGGCTCGACCGGCGCGGCGGAGGCTGTGATGATGGCCGTCCGCGTTACCGGCCGCCACAAGGCCGTCGTCGCGTCGACCGTGCATCCGGAGTATCGCGAAGTGTTGGCCACCTACGCCAAGCACCAGGGCCTGCCGTCGACTCTGGTTGGCTACGACCGGGAGACGGGCCGCGTGGATCTGGCCGCGCTTGAGGCGCAGGTCACGAGTGAGACCGCTGCCGTTCTGGTGCAGAGCCCCAATTTCTTCGGAGTCATCGAGGACATTCCGGCCATTGCTGCCATCGCTCATGCCAAGGGCGCACTGCTCATCGTGTCCATCGCGGAGGCAATTTCCCTCGGCGTTGTCCGCCCGCCGGTTGAAGCGGACATCGTCAGCATGGAAGCGCAGTCGTTTGGCGTGGCCCTAAGCTATGGTGGTCCCTTCTGTGGAGTCATTGCGGCGAAGGAGCAGTACCTGCGCCAGATGCCCGGCCGTCTGGTCGGACAGACGGTTGATTCCAACGGATATCGCGGCTTTGTCCTGACGCTTTCTACCCGCGAGCAGCATATCCGCCGCGAGAAAGCGACCTCAAACATCTGCACCAATCAGGCATTGGTAGCACTGATGGCCACCATCTTCTTGACCATTTATGGGAAGGAAGGCATCCGCGAGTTAGCCGAGCACAACCTGGCCAAAGCCGATTACGCCGCAAAGACCTTCGCTGCCCTTCCGGGATCAAAAATCCTATTTGGTGGAGCGCCAAGGTTCCACGAATTCGTTTTGGAAACGCAGGAGGAACCGGCATCGTTGAGCCAGCGTTTGATCGACGGCAAGATCGTAGGTGGTGTTGCATTAAGCCGCTGGTATCCCGAACTGCCCAACGCCACGCTATGGTGCACCACCGAAGTCATCAGCAAAGAACAAATCGACACCGCGGCAAACATCGTCGCAACCGCCCCGGTGGAGGCATAGGAAGCCCATCTCAACCACGCGCTGGAGGAAGCCTAGCTATGAGAACTATTCCCATCATTGAGGTCACATTGGATGCATATCCGAGCAATGGCTTTGTGCTTCGAATTCGATCAGAAGGGCGAACCTGGCGAAAGCTCTTTGGTACCCGCGCGGAGGCTTGGAGGCTGGCCGAAGAACTTGAAATTGTAGATAGGCAGTTGAGTGTGAGTGAATCCCGATTGGCTATCAACGTCGGCCGCGCAACCAGAATAAATGCACTTGTCGATCCGGAGGAGCTGGATCGACTGCGTTTCAGAGAAGATATTGATGGTATTCAAGAGCCAGCTTTGTAACAAGGGCACGGCTTTAGCCGGGCCGCAACAGCAGCAGAGAGGAGGACGGGCTTTAGCCCCTGCCATGGCGCATCCCGCCAGAAATGCTTCCGCAGCCAGCATCCTCAACCCCTCTCGGACTTCTTCGTTACGACGAAGACGGCGATGAGGAAACGGCTCCTACAATCGGAGCGCAATGCGGAGTTGCTCGTCGATGTGCTGCGTTCGCTTGTCGCGGAGCGCAAATTCAAGCTGCTTGATTTCGTTGTCATGCCGGATCACGTTCACCTCCTGATTGAGGTGGCCGGCGACATGACGATCGAAAAGGCCATGCAGTTCGTCAAGGGGCGGTTCTCTCATCGGCTTTCGCATGAGTTCGGATTCA
>Ga0182013_10008941_pt1 | contig 10665 bp, 8 predicted proteins | sample 612S2MmetaG_FD_120487 | JGI IMG/M metagenome (GOLD analysis project Ga0182013, IMG submission 120487) | Permafrost microbial communities from Stordalen Mire, Sweden - 612S2M metaG | ecosystem: Environmental > Terrestrial > Soil > Wetlands > Permafrost | place: Sweden: Stordalen | collected...
ACGAGGCGGCGGTGCGCGACTACGTCAACCGCTCGCTGAACGAGTCCAACGAGGAGCGCGGCAACCTCGACAAGCCGAAGACCGGGGTGGCCCTCGGCCGGACAGTCACCAACCCGGTCAACGGCGAGCAGATCCCGATGTACGTCGCCGACTACGTCCTGATGGAGTACGGCACCGGGGCGATCATGGCCGTACCGGCGCACGACGAGCGCGACTACGCGTTCGCGCGCGCCTTCGACCTGCCGATCCGGCGAGTGGTGCAGGGCGGCGAGGAGCTGCCCTACTCCGGCGACGGGCCGCTGACGGGCTCGCGGGCGGACTTCGACGGCATGGGCAACCGCGAGGCGCTGCGCGCGATCGTCGAGTGGCTCGAGCGCGAGGGGAAAGGACACGCCTCGGTGAACTACCGCCTGCGCGACTGGCTCGTCTCGCGCCAGCGCTACTGGGGCTGCCCGATCCCGATCGTCTATTGCGAGGCCTGCGGCATGGTTCCCGTGCCCGAGGAGGACCTGCCGGTGCGCCTGCCCGACGTCGACGACTACCAGCCCAAGGGCCGCTCGCCGCTCGCGGCGGCCGAGGACTGGGTGCGCACCAAGTGCCCGCAGTGCGGCGCCCCGGCCCGGCGCGAGACCGACACGATGGACACCTTCGTCGACTCCTCCTGGTACTTCCTGCGCTACTGCGACGCGACGAACGACGACGCGGCCTGGGACCGCAGCGTGCTGCGCGACTGGATGCCCGTCGACCAGTACATCGGGGGCGTCGAGCACGCGATCCTGCACCTGATGTACGCGCGCTTCTTGACCAAGGCGCTCGCCGACCTCGAGCTGCTCGACTTCGAGGAGCCCTTCCGTGCGCTGTTCACCCAGGGGATGGTGACCAAGGACGGCGCGAAGATGAGCAAGTCCAAGGGGAACGTCGTCTCCCCGGCGTCGATCGTCGAACGCGTCGGCGCAGACGCGGCTCGCTGCTACATCCTGTTCGTCGGGCCCCCCGACCAGGACATTGACTGGTCCGACGAGGGGCTGGAAGGCGTTTACCGCTTCCTCGGCCGGCTCTGGCGGATCGCCACCGAGGTGGCCGAAGGACGGACGCCGGCGCGGACCGAGGGCCCGGAAAACCCCGTCGGAGCCGACCTCGAGCTGGTGCGCAAGGCCCACTGGGCGATCGAGAAGGTCTCCGGCGACCTGCGGCGGTTCGCCTTCAACACGGCGATCTCCGCGGTGATGGAGATCGTCAACGACTGCTATCGCGTGCGCGAGGAGGCCTCACCGGAGGCGCTCGCCTTCGCGCTGGCCACCGGCGCATCGCTGCTGTTCCCGTTCGCGCCGCACCTCGGCAGTGAGGTCTACGAGCTGCTGACCGGCGAGCGCGTGTGGGAGGAGCCATGGCCCGAAAGCGACGAGCGGTACCTCGCCCGCGAGGAGTTCGAGCTCGTCTGCCAGGTCAACGGCAAGGTCCGCGACCGCGTGATGGTGCCGAGCGAGGCCGACGAACAGCAGCTGATCGAGCGCTGTCTGGCAGCCCCGAACGTGAAGAGCCACACCGACGGCCAGGAGATCGTGCGCCGCGTCGTCGTGCCCGGCCGTCTGGTCAACATCGTCGTGCGCTAGCCGCACACCGGCCTAGACTCGGCGCGTGGCCGAGCTCGCCCCCGTCTACCTGATCCACGGCACCGACCACGGGGCCGTCGGCGAGCGGCGCGCGAGCCTCAGACGTCTCGCCGAGGAGCAGGGGGCAGAACTCGAGACGCTCGACGGCGCCGGGCCCGAGGACGTCGCCACGGCACTCGCGGCGTTGACGCTCGGCCTCGGCGCGCGGGTGATCATCGCCGACGGCGTCGAGCGCTGGCGGGACGCGGACATCGAAGCCCACCTGGTGCCGGCCTTGGCCGCGATCGCGCCGCTGACGACGCTCGCGCTGGTGCGCCGCGACGACGAGAAGTCCTCGCCGCCGCCGGCGCTCGTGCGCGCGGTCAGGGCTGCCGGTGGGCACACAGTCGCCCACATGACGCTGTCCGGGCGCGAGCTCGCCGTCTGGCTTCGTGACCAGGCGGCGCGGCTCGGCGTGGAGCTGGACAACGAGGCCGCGCACGCCTTGATCGAGCACGTCGGGGAGCGCCAGCAGCGGCTGTTGCGCGAAGTCGAGTGCCTGGCGCTCGAAGCCGAAGGCGATCCGAGACGCATCACGGCCGAGGCGGCCGCGCACCGCGCCGCGGCTTCACACGAAGTCCAGGCAGCCGAACTGGCGTGCCGGCTGATCGCGGGCGACCGCCCGGGCGCCACGTTCGTCGCGCTGGAGCAGCTGCGGCAGGGCAACAGGCCCGGGAGCCTCGCGCCGCGAAGCGCCTGGCGGCTGCTCGCCGCGGCGCGCGCGATGCGCCGCCTGCAGTCCGGCGGTGGCCGCGAGGGCGCTCAGCGCGAGCTGCGGATGGGCCGCGCCGACGCACGCCAGATCGCCGCCGCGCTGGAAGGCGCCAGCGCCGAGCGCACCGAGCGGCTGCTCGACGTGCTCGCGAGACTCGAAGTGGATACGCGCGGGGGCAGTCCGCTGCGGGCCCGAGCGGGACACCGGCATGCGCTGACGGCCCAGACCGTCGAGCTGCTCGCGCTGCGCGACGCTACGAGTTAGCGCCGGCGCGGATCCGCGCGGCGAGGGACTTCTTGCGGGCGCCCGTATTGCGGTGCAGGGCGCCGCGCTTGACGGCCTTGTCGATCGTTGAAGTCAGCGTGCGCAGCATGCTGTCGGCGCCCTCGTCGTCGCCGGCGGCGACCTTCTCGCGCAGCTCGCGCGTGTAGGTCTTGACCGCGGAGGTGTAGCGGCGGTTCTCGAGCCGCTCGCGCTCGTTGCGCAGGATCCGCTTCTTCTGTGACTCGATGTTTGCCATTCGGAGGAGGCGCAGCGAGAGCCGTTCTGCATCGCCGCGCAGCGCCGTACTATAGCGGCCTTGGCCGGTTCAGCCGTAGATTCGGGCGGGGAGGCGGCCGCCCCGGCGCCGGCTGGAGGCGGCTCTGTAGCCCGCAACACGGCGATCTTCTCGATCGCCACGGGGATCTCCCGGATCGCCGGGATGTTGCGCGAGATCGTCGCCGCCGGCTACTTCGGGACGAGCGGCCCCGCGTCGGCGTTCACGATCGCGTTCAACGTCCCGAACCTGTTCAGCAACCTGTTTGCGAACGCGGCTCTGTCGGCGGCGTTCGTGCCCGTCTTCACCGACCTGCTCCAGCAGGGACGCCGGCGCGAGGCGATCCGTCTGGCCTCGACGCTGTTCTGGATCATGCTGATCGTCCTCGGCGCGATCACGGCCGTGGCGATGCTCGCCGCCGGGCTGTTCATGCCGCTGTTCACCGGCGCGACCTTCAACTCCCAGCTCGACGCGCTGACCGTCGGGCTCTCGCAGGTGCTGTTCCCGGTCGTGCTGCTGCTCGGCCTGACGGGCCTCTTCGTCGGGATCCTTCAGTCCTACGACCACTTCACGATCCCGGCGATCGCGCCGGCCGTCTGGAACGTCGTGATCATCGTGCTGCTGATCGCGCTGCACCCGCACTTCCGCGGCGGCTACGAGAACGGCGACGAGCTGTACGGCTACGCGATCGCGATCCTCGCCGCCACGTTCGTGCAGCTCGCGCTCGTCGCGGCGGCACTGCGCCGGATCGACTTCCGTCTGCAGTTCACCGTCGACTGGCGCGACCCGCGGATCAAGCAGATCTTCGTGCTGATGCTGCCGGTCACGATCGGCCTCGGGATCATCAACCTCGACCAGTTGCTGAATGCCGCGTTCGGCACGCTCGTCAGCGAAGAAGCGCCGCGCGCGATCGAAAGCGCCTTCCGGATCTTCATGCTGCCGCAGGGCCTGTTCTCGGTCGCCGTCGCGACTGTCCTGTTCCCGACGCTCAGCCGGATGGCCGCGCGCCGTGACGGGGGCGGGATGCGCCGCGCGCTGGGCATCGGGATCCGCCAGATCAACCTCCTGCTGATCCCCTCGGCCGCGTTCCTGATGGTTCTTGCGACCCCGATCGTGCGCCTGCTCTACCAGCGCGGGAACTTCACCGCCCACTCGACCGAACTCGTCTCCGAAGCGCTCTTCTACTTCGCGCTCAGCCTGCCGTTCTCGGGCCTGAACCTGCTGCTGACGCGCACCTTCTTCGCCGTCAAGCGGCCCTGGATCCCGACGCGGATCTCGGCCCTGAACATCGTCGTCGACGTGATCGTCAGCGTCGCGCTCTACAAGCCGCTGGGCATCGCGGGGCTGCTGCTCGGCACGCTCGCGGCGAACGTGATGATGACCGCGCTCCAGATGCGCCGTCTGCGCGAGGGCTTCGGCGGCCACCTCGAGGGCACGCGCACGGCGATGATCACCGCGCGGATCCTCGTCGCGACAGTCGCGATGGCGCTCATCTCCTACGCCGCCTGGTCGCTGATCGAGGACCTGCTCGGGACGTCCGTGATCGCGCAGATCGTCGCGGTCGGCGGCGCCGCCGCCGCCGGCGGCGTCTTCTACCTGCGCGCGGTGCTGCTGATGCGCGTCGACGAGGCCGAACAGATCCGGTCGCTGATCGCCACGCGGCTCGGGCGCGCCGGCTGAGCGCCCGAAGGCGGCGGGCCGGGGCACATGGCCCCGCCCGCCCGGCCAGCGGACCCCGCCCCTTTACTACATATGTCCCGGTTGCGTGTCAGCAGCCGGGCGGCTAGACACTCCCAGCCTCCTGGACAGGCCGCCCCGAAGGGCGCGTTGCCGCGGATGGTCCCGAGGGACCAGTGGCCGAGTGGGCGGGCTGCCAGCACCTCAATCCTACTGCGACCGCGCGGGCGCCGGGTGGGCTGGCTCTACGCTGTAGCGGCGATGGACCAGGCCCACATCCGCAACTTCTCGATCATCGCGCACATCGACCACGGCAAGTCGACGCTCGCCGACCGGATCCTCGAGCTCACGCACACGGTCGCGGCGCGCGAGATGCGCGCGCAGCTGCTCGACTCGATGGACCTCGAGCGCGAGCGCGGGATCACGATCAAGGCGCGCGCGGTGCGCGTCTTCTACACCGCCCGAGACGGCGAGACATACCAGCTGCACCTGATCGACACGCCGGGCCACGTCGACTTCACCTATGAGGTCTCGCGCTCACTGGCGGCCTGCGAGGGAGCGCTGCTCGTCGTCGATGCCTCGCAGGGAGTCGAGGCCCAGACCGTCGCCAATACATATCTGGCCGTTGAGTCGGGCCTCGAACTCATCCCCTGCCTGAACAAGATCGACCTGCCCGGAGCCGAGCCTGAGCGGGTCGCCGGAGAAGTGGCCGATCTTCTTGGCGAGCCGGGAGAGGACATCCAGCAGATCAGCGGGAAGACGGGGGAGGGGGTCCAGGAGGTCCTCGAGCAGCTCGTCCAGCGCGTGCCGGCGCCCGCGGGTGACCCCGACGGCCCGGCCCGGGCGCTGATCTTCGACTCCGAGTTCGACCAGTACCGCGGGGTGATCGCCTACGTCCGCGTCGTCGACGGCGTCTTCCGCAAGGGCGAGCAGGTTCGCGCGATGGCCACCGGGACCCAGGCCGACATCGATGACATCGGCTTCTTCAGCCCGCAGATGATGCCCACCGACGAGCTCGGGCCCGGCGAGGTCGGCTACCTGATCACCGGGCTGAAGGACGTCACCCAGCTGCGCGTCGGCGACACGCTCACGCTGCGTGCGACGCGGGGCGGGACGGCCGAAGCCACCGAGCCGCTGCCCGGCTACCGCGACGTCAAGCCGATGGTCTTCTGCGGGCTCTTCCCGATCGACTCCGACGCCTATCCAGACCTGCGCGACGCGCTCGAAAAGCTCGTGCTCAACGACGCGGCGCTCTCGTGGGAGCCCGAGACCTCCGACGCGCTCGGCTTCGGCTTCCGCTGCGGGTTCCTCGGGCTGCTGCACATGGACATCGTGCGCGAGCGCCTCGAACGCGAGTACGACCTTGAGCTGCTCGCGACGATGCCCTCGGTCCAGTTCGAGCTGACGCTGACCGACGGCGAGGAGCTCGTGGTGCACAACCCGTCGGCGATGCCGGACCCGGGGCGCATCGCGGAGATCCGTGAGCCGTTCATCAAGGCTTCGATAATCGCGCCGCGCGAGTACGTCGGGGCGATCATGGAGCTCTGCCAGGAACGTCGCGGCGAGAACGCCGGCATGCACTATCTCTCACCCGAGCGCGTGCAGATCACCTACGAGCTGCCGCTGGCGGAAATCGTGCTCGACTTCTTCGACCAGCTCAAGTCGCGCACGCGCGGCTACGCCTCGCTGGACTACGAAGTCTCGGCGCTGAAGGTCGCGGACCTCGTCAAGCTCGACGTGCTGCTCGCCGGGGAGCCGGTCGACGCGCTGTCGATGATCGTCCACCGCGAGAAGGCCTACGACGTCGGCCGCACGCTGACCGAGAAGCTGCGCAAGCGAATCCCGCGCCAGCAGTACGACGTGCCGATCCAGGCGGCGATCGGCGCCCACGTGATCGCGCGCGAGACAGTCAAGGCATTTCGCAAGGACGTGATCGCGAAGTGCTACGGCGGCGACATCAGCCGCAAGAAAAAGCTGCTGGAGAAGCAAAAGGAGGGTAAGCGTCGGATGAAGCAGGTCGGACGCGTCGAGGTCCCCCAAGAGGCCTTCCTTGCGGTTCTGGAGCTCGGCGAGGACTGAAGGCGACGTCAACGCGTCGATTCGCGCGGTGCGACTGAGAAGATGACGGACATCGAGGATCGCAAGGCAGAGCCCGAAGGGGATCTCTCGGCGAGTGCGAGTCGGGAACAACGGGGGATCCGCAACGGGATCATCGGCCTCGCGATCTTCACCGCGCTTGTCGTCGCGCTGCTGCTTGCCGTTCCCTCGCTGCGCCACGCGGTCGAGCGCGTCACCGACGCGGGCATGCCGTACGTAGTCGCGGCTGTCGGCCTCAAGCTCGCCTCGTGCGCCGGCTACGTCGTCTTCTTCATCCTCGTCTTCCAGGACATCGAGCTGCGTTTCGCGATGCGCGTCGCGCTGTCGGAGCTCGCGGTCAACTCGCTGGTGTCCGTCAGCGGGCTGGCGGGCGTCGCGCTCGGCGCGTGGGTGCTGCGCAGTCGCGGCCTCGAACCCGAGGACATCGGCCGTCGCTCGACGGTCACCTGGGTGCTCACCAGCGCGGTCAACGTCGCGGCGGTGTTCGTGATCGGAATCCCGATGTGGCTCGGACTGATCGGCGGTACCCGCAACCCGCTGCTCACCGCACTGCCCGCGTTCGCCGCGCTTGCCGTGATCCTGATCGTGCTCGGCCTCGCGTTCTGGGCACGAAAGTTCGGCGCGGGCGGCGAGGGGGCGCACCGCGTGCGCCGCTGGGTCGGGATCATCGGGGAGGGGGTCTTCGACACGCTGCAGATCTTGCGCGGCGGCGATGTGCGTCTGCTCGGCGCGGTCGGCTACTGGCTGTTCGACAACATGGTGTTGTGGGCCACGCTGGCTGCGGTCGGCGTCAGCACCTCGTTCTGGATCGTGGCGATGGCCTACCTCGTCGGGATGCTCGGCAACTCGCTGCCGATTCCCGGCGGCCTCGTGGCAGTCGAAGGCGGCCTTGTCGGGATGCTGCTGCTGTATGACGTGCGACCGGCGTCGGCGGTCGTCGCGGCGGTGATCATCTACCGCGCGATCGCGCTTTGGATCCCGGCCCTGATCGGCACGATCGCGTTCGGCCGGCTGCGGCGCGAAATCCCGACCGCCCAGGTCGAGCAGCCCGCCTAGGGGTAGATCGCTTCCGCGAGCTTCTGGCGGCGCTCGGTTTCGCGGCACACGTGGCGTGGCAGGGAGGCGAGCAGCGCGAGCATGCGCCGCGTCGTTTCGCCTACCAGCTCCGGGCAGTAGACCGGCACAGGCAGTGCCGCGCGCGGGGCGCCGGGGGCGTTGATCGGGCGCAGCTGCTCTGCTGCCTGCAGAGTGCGTGCGAGTGACGTGGAGTAAACGTCGACCGCGACCTGCCCGGTGTAGAGCTCGAGCGCGTGTCCCCCGTCGTAGACGACGGCCGGAACGCCGCGCACGATCAGGTTGCGCTGCTGCCCGAGGGCGTCGTTCGAGTGGCGCTGGTAGACGAGCGTCTTGACCTGCAGCGGCAACGCGCACGTGCCGCCGCCGAAGATGCCCTTTTCGCCGGTGCAGTTGCCGTAGTAGACGCTGTCGCCGAACGGCGGCGCATAGGCGCGCTGGCCGTCGGCGGCGACGAGCCGCACGCCTTCGAAGCGGGGTCCGACCCAGTAGAGCGGGAAGTACGGGAAGCTGCGTGCTTCGGAGATTTCGGCGCGGGAGACCGGCTGGGGCTGGCTCGCGGCCCCGCAGCCGACGGCGGCGAGGCCGACGAGCAGCACGGCGGCCAGGGAAAGGGCTAGGCGCATCGGTCGATTATCGCCCTGCGGACGCCGCGCTCGGCCGGGCAACCGGTCAGCGGCGCGGTTCGAAGCTGTAAAGCGTGTAGCCGCCGGAGAGATAGAGCCGCTGCCCGTCGCTGATCCCGGGGTCGAAGGCGCCGTCGGGGAACCGGAAGACACGGTGTCCGGTCCTGGTGTTCAGCCCGAGCAGCTCGTGTGTGCCGAGCGCCGCGAAGTAGACGACCGTGCCGATGATCGTCGCCGATCCCGAGATCTTGCCGCCCGCGGGGTAGGTCCAGCGCACCGAGCCGCTCTGAGCGTCCAGCGCGTAGAACTCGCCGGTGTAGGAGCCGACATAGACGGTCGGCCCGAGCCCCGGGGTTTCAGTCACCGCCGGGGAGGCGTACACATAGCTGCCCGTCTGCACAGCCCAGTCCAGCGCGCCGGTGCGCTCGTCGTAGGCATAGACGTGGCCGTCGGTGTTGCCGAGGTAGACACGCCCGTAGATCACTGCGGGCGTCGAGTAGAAGGTGCCGCTGCCGAGCGCCGCACCTTCGGACTGCGTCTTCCAGACCACCGCGCCGGTGCGGGCCGAGATCGCCTGGACCTGGCCGCCGTAGTCGCCGAAGAAGAGGTTGCCCGCTGCGAGCGTCGGGCTCGCCTTCACCGCTCCGGCCGCCTGGTAGGTCCAGATCGTGCGGCCGGTCGCCTTGTCGAGCGCGTAAACGGTCCCCGATTCGGTGCCGAAGTAGACGTCATTGCCCGCAACGGTCGGCGAGGACTCGCTGCGTGAGTCGAGCGTCCGGCTCCACAGGATCCTTCCGGTCTTCTGTTCAAGCGCGACCGCCCGGCCGACGCCCCCGCCGCCGGGGCCTTCGAGCAGCGTCGCGTAGAGGTCCGTCGAATCCAGCGCCGGCGTGGAGGCCGAGAGCCGTCCGAGCGAACGGTGCCACTGGACTCGCCCGGTTTCCTTGTCCAGAGCGGAGATTTCCCCGCTGTCGACGAGCTGGAACAGCAGGTCGCCGTGGATCACCGGCGGGAACTCGAGCAGCCCGCCGCCGTTGTGCCGCCAGCGCAGGCGGAACGGCGGGGCCAGCGACGCCGGCGCCGGGAAGTAGCGGGTGTGTTCGGGGGTGTAGCCGAACAGGTCCCAGTTGAAGCTCGCGGGTTTGGCGGGGGGTTTCGGCGGCGGCTGGTGCACGAAGCGGGCGTTCGGGTTGTAGGTGTTGCCCGTGCGGCTGCCGGTGTAGATCAGGACGCCGGCAGCGACCACGACGATCGCCGCGACGGCGCCGACGAGGATCCGGCCGCGGCGCGAGAGCCGATCGAGACCGAGCAGTTTCAAGCCGCCATCCGTTCGTCGTGCTTCTCGGGGCGCGGTGCAGCCTGGGCACCGGGTTGCCCGACGGTGCGTGCCGGCGCCGGCACGTTCTCGGCGACGGAGCCGTGCGCGGCCCGGCGTGCGAACGCCGTGAACGCGAACGCCACCGTCAGGATCAGCAGCGGCAGCAGCAGCAGGCCGCTGACGAGTCCGAGCAGCTGCAGGCCCGAGCCGGCGGAGACGCGCCAGATGAGGTAGTCGATCAATGTCGCGGCGAAGGCTGCCGCGGGTCGGCGAAACACGCGTGAACCGTAGTGTGTCCGGTTGACAGAGGCCAGTGCGATGCGGCGTCGCCGCGTGCGAGACATATCATCCCGGCGTGTCCACGGGCGCCGAGAGCCGAATATTTGCCCCCGGGATACTCGCCGGGCAGGCCGCGCTGATCACCGGTGGCGGAACCGGCCTGGGCCGTGAGACGGCGCTGGAATTCGCCCGCTGCGGTGCGTCGGTCGCGATCGCCGGTCGCCGCGAGGATGTGCTGGACGAAGCTTGCGCGTTGATCGGCGACGAAGTTCCCGGCGCCGTCGTGCGGGCGGTTGCCGGCGATATCAGGGACCCCGATGCGGCCGGCGCCCTCGTCGGGGCGGCGCTCGCCGCCGCCGCCGGCCGGCTCGACGTCGTCGTCAACAACGCCGGGGGGCAGTTCTTCAGCCCGGCCGAGCTGATCGCGACGAGAGGTTGGGAGGCCGTCTGGCGGCTCAACGTCGAGGGCATGCTCAACGTCTCGCGCGCAGCGCGCGAGCAGGCTTTCGCCGGACGCGGCGGGAAGATCATCAACGTGACGCTTTCGCCGCATCATGGGATGCCCGGGATGGCCCATTCGGGGGCTGCCCGCGCGGCGGTCGAGGCACTGACGCGGCGCCTTGCGCGCGAGTGGGCGCCCGACGCGATCAGCTTGTTCGCCGTCGCGGCCGGGCACTTCGACACCGAGG
>Ga0182013_10008942_pt1 | contig 10665 bp, 6 predicted proteins | sample 612S2MmetaG_FD_120487 | JGI IMG/M metagenome (GOLD analysis project Ga0182013, IMG submission 120487) | Permafrost microbial communities from Stordalen Mire, Sweden - 612S2M metaG | ecosystem: Environmental > Terrestrial > Soil > Wetlands > Permafrost | place: Sweden: Stordalen | collected...
AAAGTAGACCCGGATCTCCCACTCGCCGCGACGCCGTGCGTGAAGATGCGAAGGCAGATGGTCCGAGGAGTTGAACCAGAGATCCAAGCCTTCCAGGACAACGACCTCTACCTTTCCCACGCGTGCCTCGGCTTCATCGAATCTCCCGAATACGAGTATACTTCGTGCCGGACATACTGGCAATCACTAGCGCTTGATCGATGTCCGGTGCTGTTAACCAGCGGGCCAGAAAGCGCTTTCATCGGATCACCTCGACCGGCGGGCGAAACGCCGTCGCTAACGGTCGCCTTTTAAGGCGATGCTGACAAATCGAGCTCTTTCCCCATCGCCAGGGCGCGTTTGTAGCGATCGTTCGCGTGCTGCGGCTCGTGGCTTACTACTGCCACGATAACGCTTCCGGCGATCATTTTCTGCGCCGAATAAGGAGGCGGAAAGACCTCCGGCGCGCCCGCGGGAGTCAGGCTGCCCCCACTCATGTAAACGGCCATCGCCACCAGGTTCGACGCCCCCGTGTTGGGGGTGTTGTCGGCGGCTTCCTTGGCGGCAAATCGCGCAGCGTCGTCCCGCGACTTGATCCAGGCCTCGGACGCCTCCAGGGGCGCATCCTTCTGGTCCTTGCGTTCGGGCGCCGCCAACTCCCGCAGACAGCGGACGCCCCATTTCACGCCCGCATCGGGTGGGAGTTTATGCGCCAGGAATCGTACGGCGTCCTGGTACAGTTCCTGCTTTTCCAGGCTGTCCAGATAGCTGGAAGGAGTGGAGTCGTCCTGTGCCAGCACGCGCGCGGCTTCGCTGACACCCGAGATATCGACAATTTCCCTGGCTGTCATATTAGTTGATCATGGTGATGCCGCCCTTCAAAATAAGCACGGCTTGTCCTTGCACCTGAGCCATTGTGTCCGCCGTAATCTTGACCATAATCCCCTGTATGGTCACGCCGCTCTGGTCGATCTTAATGCTGTTTGCGCCCACCGTCAGGGTAATGGACTGCATGGCGGTGATATCGATTTTTCCCAGGTCCACATTCGTGGATTGGTTGCCCATGGCGAGTTTAATCGACTGGTTGCCCTTGTCCAGCGTGGTCGACTGGTTGCCCATGTCCAGCTTGGTCGACTGGTTCCCCTGGTTGAGCGTGGTGGAATGATTTCCCTGGGTAATCGTAATGGTCGTATCTTTTACGATGGTCTCGGTGTGCTTTCCGTCCACGTTGATAGTCCGGCCGTTCTGAACATGCTGGGTATCGTCATGTTCCACCAGGGTATCCATGTCTTTCTCGGCGTGAACGGAAATCTTTTCCGAGCCCATCTTGTCTTCAAAACAAATCTCGTTGAAGTTGGCGCTGCCGCCCCCCTTGCTGCTGCGGCTCTTGATGCCGGATTGCGTCTGGTTGTCGGGCAACGTGTAGGGGACCGTCTGGTCGGCGTTGTAAACGCGGCCGACGATGATGGGCCGGTCCGGGTCGCCTTCCAGAAAATCGACCAGCACTTCCTGGCCGATCCGCGGAATGGTGATCCAGCCCCAGTTCTTGCCGGCCCAGATTTGGGATACGCGGACCCAGCAGGAGCTGTTGTCGTCCTTCTTGCCGACGCGATCCCAAAAGAACTGCACCTTGACCCGTCCGTACTTATCCACCCAAATTTCTTCGCCAGCCTTACCGACCACCACGGCGGGTTGAAGTCCTTTGACCGTGGGCCGTACGGTATCGCGGGGCGGGCGATAGGCAACTGTCTTCGGAATCGCCGTAAAGGTATTGTTGTAGTAGTGAGACTTGCCCTGGTCTCGCCGGTAAGTGGAATCCTGAGCCTCGTGCTTCACCGACGTAAGGAAGTAATCCTTATTCGTATCGGTCCGATAGTGCTTTTTCAACTTGAAATTGACCCCGGGCCGGAAGGCGCGGCAGCGGCTTGTCCCCGTCACCACGAACTGGGTGGCCTCGAGTTCTTCCAAACGGATGCGGGTATAGCGCGACCCGTCCTCCTTCTCGGTGTACTCTCCGGGGTATTCGTAGACCTCCTCGTTAGTAGTTCCCAAATTGCCGAGCAAACTGAGGTTCGGCGTCTCGAAGTTGTAGTCCGTGAGGGCGGATTTTCCGGTAAACGCCGCTTCGATCCGTTCCAGCGACGCCACACCCTCCCGGCCTTCGTCCTCGGTCACCCAGCCCTCCTCGTCGTAAGCATAGGTGGCGGCCGCCTGGCCGGGACAGGTGCCCAGCACGGAACTCTTGTCGGCGAACACGACGGTGTGTTTGCTATCGGTGTGTTCGAAGTAGTAGAAAATACCCTCTTCCTCCAACAACCGGGAGATGAAGTTCAAGCTGCTTTCCCGGTATTGCACGCAGTAGTCGCGCACCGGGTAAGTGCCTTGCGTACGGAACGAGTAGTCCGAGACGGCGGCATCTTTCAGAACCTTCCCCACAATGTCCGGGACGCTCATGGACTGGAAGATTTTGCAGTCGGAGTTGAGCGACAGAAACCACATCTTAGGGACCAGGATGGCCTCATAGACGGCCAGCTTCGGCGCCGAGTCGCCCTCGTCCTCCTCGCCCCCGGCGGCCTGGCCGCCGCTTTGAATCGACTGCGTAATGCTGCTGAAGACAGCGTTGAAATACCGCTCGGTGCCATCGGCCAGCTTGAGCGAGATGGTGGCGTTGCTGCGCAGGAGACTCTTGATGTCCACCTCAAAATTGCCGGACAGCATGACCACCTTGAGCTCGAACGGCTTGGAGAGAGTCTCCTCCAAGGTTAACTTCTCCAGCAGCAATTCCGTCACGCCCAGCGTCGTCTTGATTTGTAAGAGCCGGCCCTCTTGCGAGAATGTCGAACTTGCCATGGTCCCCTCCTTCCCATGCGGCCCTCCTAACCGGCGTGTCCGATGGCCTCGGCGGCCGGCTGATTGTAAACGAAGGAGCCGTCTTCGCCGATGCCCACATGGATAGCGGACGGCCGCGTTCCCTCGGCAAAAGCCGTGAGCAACTGGCGCGAGATGTCCGGCAGCAGCGTGTTCGTCAGGATATTGTCCACGTTCCGGGCGCCGCTTTCGACTTCCGTGCAACGCTTGGCCACTTCCTCCACAAGTTTGGGATCGTAGGTCAGCGACAGCTTGTGGGTTTCCTGCAGGCGGCGCTGGATCCTACCTAACTTCAGAACGATGATGTGCTTCATGGCTTCGTCCTGAATGGGATAATACGGCGTAATTACCAGCCGGCCCAGAAAGGCCGGTTTGAAAAGCTTGTCTAACTCCGGCTTGAGCGCCTTGACGAGCCCCTCGGGGCTGGGCGCGGTTTCCGGATCGGCGCAAAGCTTCGCCATGGTGGCGGTGCCGGCGTTGGACGTCAAAATGATAATGGTGTTCTTGAAGTTGATGCTGCGGCCTTCCCCGTCTTCCATATTGCCTTTATCGAAAACCTGGAAGAAGAGCTCCAACACGTCGGGGTGGGCCTTCTCCACTTCGTCCAGCAGAACCACCGAGTACGGCCGGCGGCGGACCGCTTCCGTGAGGACTCCGCCTTCGCCATAGCCGACATATCCGGGAGGCGAGCCCTTCAGCGTGGAAACCGTATGCGACTCCTGGAACTCAGACATGTTGATGGTGATGACGTTCTTTTCGCCGCCATACAGTAAGTCGGACAGGGCCAGCGCCGTCTCCGTCTTACCGACGCCGCTCGGTCCCACTAAGAGGAAGACACCCACGGGCTTATTAGGATCGTCAAGGCTGGCGCGCGACGTTCGAATGCGCTGCGCGATGGCGCCCAAGGCGTGATCCTGGCCGATTACGCGGCGCCCCAGGTGCTCTTCCAGTTTCAGCACAATGCCGACTTCGTCCTTCAACATTTTGCCGACGGGAATGCCGGTCCAGCCGGAAACCACTTCGCCGATGATGTGCTGGTCCACGCAGACGCGAATCAGCGGCGTTTCGCCCTGCATGGTTTCGAGATCGACATTGAGCTTGGCCAATTGGCCGCGCAGCTCCGCCGCTTCGGCCGTGCCACTGGCGGTCCCGGCGGCGTGCGCCTCTTCCAGTTTGCCGCGAATCTCGCGGATCTGGTTGACCAGCGCCAGTTCCTTTTCATAGCGTGCCTGCAAAACAGCCAGGCGCGCCTCGGTAGTGGCTCGTTGCTCGGCGAGAGCCTTGAGCCGCTCGCTGTGATCCGCGCCCAGAGCGGCCTCGCGGTCGAGCACGCGAGTCTGCACCGCCAGGTCGTCCAAAGTGCGATGGGCGTCTTCGATGGGCGGCGGAACGGTATTCTGGCCCAACGCCAGCCGCGCGCAGGTAGTGTCCAGGACGCTCACGGCTTTGTCGGGCAACTGGCGGTCCGGCAGGTAGCGATTGGACAGCCGCACGGCGGCGGCCAGCCCTTCATCCAGGATGCGGACGTGGTGATGTTTCTCCAGAACGGGGATCAGTCCGCGCAGCATCAGTTCGCACTGCTTCTCGTCCGGCTCCTCCACTTTGATCAGTTGGAAGCGGCGCGCGAGAGCGGGGTCTTTTTCAAAATATTTCTTGTATTCCGACCACGTAGTGGCGGCCACGGTCCGCAGTTCGCCGCGGGCCAGGGCCGGCTTCAACAGATTGGCGGCATCGCCCTGACCTTCGGCGCCGCCCGCGCCGATCATGGTGTGGGCCTCGTCAATGAAAAGGATGATGGGAGTGGGCGACGATTTCACCTCGTTGATCAAACTCTTCAGGCGATTCTCGAACTCGCCCTTCACGCCCGCGCCGGCCTGCAGCAACGCCAGGTCCAAGGTGTGGAGCGCGACGTTCTTCAAGGGTTCCGGAACATCGCCCGCGGCAATGCGCAGGGCGAAGCCTTCCACCACGGCCGTCTTTCCCACACCGGCTTCGCCCACCAGGATGGGGTTATTCTGGCGGCGCCGCGTCAGGATATCGACCACCTGCCGGATTTCGAAATCGCGGCCCAATACGGGGTCGATCTTCCCCTTGCGCGCGTTCTCGGTCAGATTGACGGTGTATTGATCGAGGTTGGGCGTCTTGCCGCCGGTCTTCTTCTGTCCTTCGGGCGCGCCGGCGGCCGCGGCGGGAGCCTGCTCGGTCTCTTCTTCCGATCCCGCCACGATGGTGGCGAAGTCCTTGCGGAGGGCGTCGGCATTGATCTTGCGGAATTCCTTGCTGACGTCGTTGACGATGCGCGCGAGTTCTTCCACGCTGGCCAGGGCGAGGACGCAGTAGCCGGTGCGGACGGTGTCGCTGCCGTAGTCGAGCGAGCCGACAATCCAGGCCTCTTTCAACATCTTCAGCACCGAGGGGCTGATGGCCGGAGTGCGGGCATTGCCCGACTTGAGTTTGTCCAGGCTGCGGGTAAGTTCCGCGGCCAGGCGTGACTTGTCAATCTCGAAGTGGCGGGCGATCAGCGCGAAATCCGCGCCGCTCGAATCCAGCAGCTTCATCAGGAAGTGCTCCACCTCCACGTCGTAATGAGTTCGCGAAAGGCACAGGCCAGCCGCTCCTTCCAGGGCATTCCGGGACGTAGGGTTCAGTTTGCCGATTACGGCACGCAAATTTGTCGCCATGTTAAGCGTCTCCTAGTAAAAGAATTGTATCGCCGGGATCGCGGTCGAAATCGCCGCTCGATTTCAACCAGGTGTGCCATCCCAGGCACAGCGGGTTTTCAGCCGGAGGACGCAATTCAAAAGCCGGCACGTCCTCGCGGCGGAGTATCAGTTGAACTTCAAATTCCAGATCGTTCCCACAAAAGCTGCGGACAATGGCCCGTAATGCGGGCCACGCCTTGCCGGTGGGCAGAAAGTCGCGATACCGTTCGGCGGTCAGCGGGCCCAATTTGAGCCGCACGCGCGATCCCCGGTCCCAGATCTCGTCGCCCACCACGGCGCCGAATCCCAGCGCGGTGGATTCGGGAATCTCGCCGCCGAAGACGCACTGGTCGGGCTCCGCCAGGCTGCGCCATGTGCCGATGAACGGCTCCAACTCCACCGGAATATCGAAATAATCGCCCACCACGGACTCCAGCGCCAGCGCGGATTTGGGAATCAAGCCGAACAGCCCGGAATAGTAGATGAACGCTTCGTCTTCCACCGACTGCCGGCCGCGGATGCCCTTCGTGCCAAAGCCGACCATGGCAAAAAGGCACGCGGTTACCGGATCGCTGCGGTCGCGCTCGTAAGCCACGGTGAAGTGATTTTTCTCCCATGCCTGATAAAAAAAGGACGTCAGGCGATGGTTGAAGATATCGAGAAACTCCAGCAGGGTGCGGTCTTTGGCGCGGATTCTGCCGGCGATCAACTCGGTCACGTAATTGGGAAGCGCGCCCAGCGGGCCGATCAGGCCCATGAAATTGATGGTCATCGCCGGGCCGGCGCCTTCCCGTTCGGTCAGCGCATGAATGGAACTGGCGGGGAAATGCAGGATGGGGTTGGCTCCGAAGCGCACCACTTCCGTCTGCGGATGGCTGTAGCGTCCCACCGGCACGCGGTCCGGCTGCAGCCACCCGAGCACGCGCACCGCCTGAAAGAAGTCGAACGAATAGGGCTCCCGGAAGAGCAGTTCGCGGACTTTCTCAAGCGCTACATTAGGATTTTCTGTCCCGCTCGCGGGGGCCATTGTTTCAAAACTCTCTTTCGTTGTCGTGTCCGCACAACCAGTTGACTAAAGCTATTCATTGAAGTGTACAACCCCAGGAAGACGTCCAGCACGGCGGCGAAGGTGTAGGCGCCGGTGCCGGCGAACTGCTCCTCGTCCAGTTCGATCTCCACGCGGGTGCCGCGCGCGAAGGTCACTCCGTGGCTGGAGGTCAGCCGGGCAAAGTGCGGCTCGCTGCGCAGGCTGAGAATGCCGTCGATCTGTTTTTCCGCCGAAAGCGAGCCGGTGAAATTGTGCAGCCGCAGGATTTCGCGAAAGGCGTCCGCTCCGTCCGTAACCAGGGATAGATAATTCAGCGAGAGCTTGGAAATCAGGCGCCACAGAAGCCCGTGTTCCTGGGGCGGCTGGAGAGCGTCGGTGGGCTTGGTGAGGGCCACAATCCGGGTGATGGGTCCGCCGATTCCCAACTGAAAATCGCCCTCCTCGTTTCCGAAGGGCAGGCGTGACGGCAGCTCGCCGTTGCTGCAGGTGAGCCGCAGGGTGACGGTATCCTTATCGGGCGTCTTCTTCGACCCGGTCAAGTCGACAAACGTGATGTACACGTCGGAAGCCTTGGTGGTGCGCCAACTGGAAAGCTTGCGGGTACTGTGCCAGAAGGTCTGGGTGGGGCCGCCGCTGGCCGAATGGCGGTGGGAGAAGAAGGGCTGGTACTCCACAATCTCATTGGACCCGCTCATCACGCCAACCACGTCGTCAATGGAGAAAATATCCAGCGCCTCTTCCCGCCGCGCGTCGGCGACGATGCGGTATTCGAAGCGCTTCTGCTCCATGAGGATGGGTTCGGCAACCTGCTCGAAGAGGTTCACCACGGGGGCGCAACCGAGCCGGAAGGTGGTCTTGGAGACGCCCAGCTCCAGGGATTGCCGGCGGTCGGCGCGTTCGAAATCGGAGAGGAAGAACAGGAGCTCGATCTTGTCGCCGAAATCGGCGGCGGCCAGCCTCTCGAAGCCGGACAAGTCCAGGAAACAAAACTTTTCGGGAAAGGCGAAGTATTCCTGCAGCAGCCGGTATCCCCAGAAACTGCGCCGCGGAAACGGGAACAGGCCTTCGTCTGGTTTGAAACCAACCTGGCGCAGCGAGCCCGGCGCAAAAACCACGCTCTTCCTGGCCGGCGCCGCCAGATCGCGCGCCACGATTTGAACGCAATTATTGCAGAGTAGTTCGATGAGACCGTTGATCACCGTGCCATCGCCTTGCAGAAACAGGCGCAGCGTCTTGAGATCGAGCTGCGCGAAGCGGACGTCGGGAAAACAGTCGATGGCCAGGCGGATGACCGCCGATGCGCCGCTCGCCGGCACGGGCGGCTGGATCCGGTCGGCGGAACGCCAATCGGCGGATTTCACTTCGAGCGGCCACAAGGTAGTGTCGTAGCACGTCTGAAATTTGCACGGCGTGCCGGCCACCGGCGCCGAGTAGAGCAGCGATCCGCGCGGAACCGGCAACCCCGTGGAGAGCTTTCCCTGTTCCGGGTCGAGGTGGAACTGCACCACCGACGCCGACGGGATGGGACGCAAATAATAAGGATAGAGCACGGAAAGCAGCGACTCGACAACTTCCGGAAACTCGTCGTCGATTTTGGTGTAAATGCGCGCCGCCAGGAATGCGAAGCCTTCCAGCAGGCGCTCCACGTGCGGATCTTCGCATTTGCCGGCCTCCAGCAGAAGGCGGGCGGCCACCTTGGGATACTTGTTCGCGAATTCGGCGCCCAGATATCGCAGGTACGTCAGTTCCTGCGAATAGTGGAACAGCAGTTCGTCGCGCACGCTAGGTTTCCTTCACGCTGTAGGCGCCCTTGGAAATCTCCAGAACCGTATCGAAAGAGATGCGCTCGGGAGCCGGATCGATCATCAGCAGGGCTTCCACGTGAAACGTAATGGCCTGCTGGGTGGGGCGGTATTTTTCCCTGGCGGTCACCCGCGCGCGCACCAGGCGGGGTTCGAACATCTCGATGGCCTCCTCCAGGGATTTGAGCACCCGCAGTTGTTCGGTATTGTCCTGGATCGACACGCTGGCGATATCGGGAAGACCGAAAAACAGCACGGAATTGTTGACTTCCTCGCACGACTCGGGCACTTCAATGGGCATGCGAGTGGTGTTCAGAAGCCATTCCAGGTCCCGCTTCACCGCCGCGCGCAATTGCCGCAAGGATTCCGCGCGCGTCATGGGCGCCTCCTGCCGGTTTAGCGGTTCCAGATCGATCAATCTGTCGAGAATGCCTTGCTGAATGTTCTTGGTGAACTTGGGAGTGGCCATTTTAGAACGAGCAATTCACCGCGCGCACCGGATCCAGTTTACAGATCCGCGTGTACAACTGCGATCTCCTTTCGTCGTCCGCGGATGTCAGGCAATGCAGCAGAAGCTCGAGCGGATACGCGATCGCTTCACTTTGTTCCCACTCTTCCAGGCGCCGCTCTTCGATCTCGGCGGCCAACTGGTCGAGCATGGGTTGCGCCACCTTGCCTTTGCCCGCGGCCATCAGCAGATGCGCCAGTTGCGTGCGGCGCCGGAAGCGCGCGCGTCCGCTGCGCTCCGTCGCCAGGATGGCCGTAATGGTTCCCAGCCCTTCGGCTATGCGGCCGTCGCGCACGGCCTGAAGCGCCGTGGCAAACTCGTCGGACGTGTCGGAAGGCGGCGGCTCTTCGGCTTCCATAATGGGAGGTTTTTCCTCCACGGTGTAGGGCTCGGGTTCCGCCACGGGCTCGGGGGCCGGCTCGGACGTCGAATCCCACGAACTGGTGTCCGTTGACGAAGTATCGTCGGAGGAAGCAGTCTCCTCGAAGGACGAGGAGTCGCTGGGCGTCTCGTCGGGGGACGTAGTGGAGTCGCCGGAGTCCGGCGATGCCGCCGCGGACTTGACGAGCACAAAATTCTCGATCCAGTTCCTGGTTTCCGAGTTGGCCGCCAGGGTGTCGTCGGGCAAGGTCAGGTCAAGGAGGTTCGGCAAAGCTTCCAGCAGGATTCGAAGTTGAGTGCCCACCACCTTGGCTACCGAAGAGCGAGCCATCTGTTCCAGGGCGTTCAAGGTATAGCGTTGCACGTCCAGCCAATAGCGGCCGCAGGGCAGCGCCATGGCCTCTTCGGTGGCGTCCAGCACCTGGTCCCACTCGCCCGTGGCGTCGAGATGTTTCAGACGTTTGCGGAGTGCGCTTTCGGGCGCCTCCACGGTGGACGAGTCGAACTGCGGGGCTTGGCTGATCAGCCTGGCCCAGGCAAAGCTGCGGATAATCGCATAGGGCGTGGGATCGTCCGGATCGAGAGAGCGCAGAGAACGGCAAATGGACGCCAGTTGCTCCGCCACATCGCCCGAGCCGCCGCCCATGCCTGCCTCTTCGCTCCCGCCGGACGCGTAGGATTCCTCGGACCCGGAGGACTCCTCGGACCCGGAGGATTCGGAGGACTCGTCGGAAGACTCGCCGGAACTGGGCGCGGGAGAGGTCAGGGTGCTGTCGAGCCCGACCGAAAACGCATCTTCCTCGGCCGCCGGCGGCGCCTCTTCCTCCAGACCGCCGGGCTTGCGGCCCAGGATGATATGGACGGTTTGCGCGATTTCTTCAATGGCTTCGCGAGTCTTGATGAAGCTGGGCGAAAAATCTCCGAACTGCCCGTCGCAATACTCGCTCAGCGCCTCCACCGCTTTTAGGGACTCGGTGAGCTGCCGGTGCGTTTCCCGCAATACGCTCACCGAGGTGTCTTCGATCGCCTCGTCGAACTGCTCGGCGGTAATCTTGCCGTCGTGAATGCGATTTTCGCGGGCCTGCTGCTTCTCGCCGGAATCGGCGTCGGCCTCGTAGCCGACCAGGCGCGATTCCTGATATTTGTGCCAGTTGAGTTTGCCGGAAACAATCGGCAGGAAGCCCAGTGGCTCGCCCAGCTTGGAGCCCAGCCATACCAGCGGAGCGGCCCTGACCTCCATGTCGCCGTCTTCGTCGATGGGCGGATACATGGTATCCCAGAACTGCTCCATCAACTCGCGCAGGAACAACAAGGCGTCCGCCAAAACGGGAAAGCCCTCCCTGCGGACGTGGGCATCCACCAGCCAGACGGCAATCT
>Ga0182013_10008947_pt1 | contig 10661 bp, 8 predicted proteins | sample 612S2MmetaG_FD_120487 | JGI IMG/M metagenome (GOLD analysis project Ga0182013, IMG submission 120487) | Permafrost microbial communities from Stordalen Mire, Sweden - 612S2M metaG | ecosystem: Environmental > Terrestrial > Soil > Wetlands > Permafrost | place: Sweden: Stordalen | collected...
GAAGGATGTACGGAGCCATCACCGTCTCGTAGATCTCATTCCAGAAGGAGTGCCGGTGTTGCCCCTGGATGCGTGAGTTGGTCAGGTTTGAAAGCACGAGGTGGGGCACTGCGTAAGCAACGATGGCCATCCACAAACCCGGAATATTGGTCACGCCGAAGATCAGATAGATCAGCGGCGCCGTGAGGAAGATCAGCCTCGGCAGCGCATACAGGAAGTGCAGCATCGCATTGAAGTAGCACAGGCGCTGCGCCGGCCTGAGCCCCCGGGCAAACAGCGGATTCTCCACACGCAGGATCTGCACCATACCGCGAGCCCAGCGGATGCGCTGTTTTACATGCCCGCTGAGCCGCTCCGTAGCAAGTCCCGCAGCCTGCGGGATGTTGATGTACGCCGTATTCCAGCCACGCATCTGCATGCGCAGCGAAGTGTGCGTATCCTCGGTCACGGTCTCTACCGCAAAGCCCCCAATCTCGTCCAACGCGCTTCTGCGCAGGACGGCGCACGATCCGCAAAAACACGTTGCGTTCCAAAAATCGTTGCCGTCCTGCACAACGCCGTAGAACAGTTCATCTTCGCCAGGGATGGTCCCAAACTGGTCGAGATTGCGCTCGAACGGATCGGGCGAGTAGAAATGATGCGGCGTCTGTAGCATCGCCAGCTTCCGGTCACGCAGGAACCAGCCCATCGTGAGTTGCAGAAAGCTGCGTGTGGGAACCTGGTCGCAGTCGAAGACCGCTACAAACGGAGAGTGCAGGCTCTCCAGCGCGTGGTTGATGTTTCCTGCCTTGGCGTGCCGATTGTCGTCGCGCGTGATGTACCCAATGCCCGCCTCCTCGGCAAATGCGCGAAACTCTTCCCGCCGGCCGTCATCCAGGATGTAGACATTCAACCTGTCCGCTGGCCAGTCTATGTTTATCGCCGCCAGCGCAGTGAACCGGACCACGCTAAGCGGCTCATCATAGGTCGGGATCAGCAGGTCCACCGCAGGCCAGTCTTCGGGATCGTCCGGGAGCGGCACGGGAGCGCGGCGCAAGGGCCATAGTGTCTGGAGATAGCCGAGGAACAGCACTAAGACCGCATAGCCCTCCGCCAGTAGGAGCGTCCAGATGAAGAAGCCGTCGAGCGTGGTGTGGCTGCCCCCCGGATCGCGAAAGTGCTGCGTCGCAGTAAATAGACGCCAAAATCCGTACCGGAGGGTCGAATACACCGACACCAGCATCAGGGTCAAAGTGACTAGGTGCGACTTCGAAGCCCGGTTCAGGCTGAAGCCGATGACAACGGTGAGCAGCGCAAGAACGAGTTGGCAGCGCCAATCCAGAAAAAGTGCTGCCGTGAAACAAAGGAACAGCAGTCCTCCCGCGAGTATTCCGAATCGGAGCACCACCACCACAATGCCGTCTCCCGATTCAAACTCTCGCCATAGCGGCGACCGCCTCACTGCTCCCCCCAACGGGCGCTCCGTAGCTCAGCTGTCGCCGGTGGAGACACGCTTTTAAGCCATGTCGCGACATCGAGATAATCCTGCACCACCGGCGCTGCTGCCGCGTAGTCTAGTACAGTCATTCCCGCCGCCAGAGCCTCACCCACCGCCCGGGAATGGCGAATCGCGATGCGGACCAGACGATCTCCAAGCTGGCGGCGGAAGACTTCGCGAACATCGAGATGAAGAGGCAGCGATGCGTCGAACTGGTTGAGAACATAAAACGGCAGCAGCGGCCGTCCGCCCGCGTCCATAATTCCGCGAAACATCCGCTCCACCGGCTGTAGGCTGATCACCGAATTCATGTCCGGCGCTACCGGTACCAGTATTGTGGGATGCAGGTCGGCCATGCGGCGGAGCAGCCAGTTCGATCCGTACCCCATATCGAACATCAGACGATGGTTCCCGTCACCGTTGCGTAGCATCACTTCGAAGAGCAAGTCCCGCTCGCGTTCGGACTCCAGAGTCCCGGCGTCATAGCTCACCAGCGAAATCGGCGACGCGTTCTCCGCGGACTGAGCTAGAGAACGCACCATACCTGGTCGGAGATCGCCCGCCCCAAAGTAATACGGGAGCGGGCCGTGGTGGGCCGTATCCGTCAGCACCACCTTCTCTCCCTGCGAACTCAGCGCACGGCCGAGTGCGGCTAACAAGCTCGTCTTGCCAACCCCTCCTGCCATGGAAAAGACCGCAAAAACCGGCAGTCCGGGCTCTCCCGTTCGGGCCGGCTGGGTGGCGGGCAACTCCGGTCCAGCATCCTCAAAAACGCTCTTGAGCGCAAGCCAACGTGCCGCTACCCGTTCCCGTGAATCCTGGAGGGTTCCCATGCTAAAACGATCGGCCCCAGGGCTCTCCACCTGGCTGGGCGGAGTGATGAGCGGCAGACCCCGTGTCTGCGGAGGGGTCTGCGACGCATAGAGCCACGCGGGACTGGTTTGCTCAAAAGCGAATTCAGCACCCTCAATCTCCGCGAACGACCGCTGCAGCCCCGCCCACGCAACCTGCTCGGGAACTGCGTCCCGCAACAAATCGGCGTCCGATTTACGTGGGCTCGCCAGATGCGGCTGATTGGCTGCCGGATCGCTGCCCTCGTTGGCACTGAGCTTGTTTTCGCCACTCTCTCGTGCCGGAAGCATGTCGCTCATGCGTTCTCGTGGCTGGGGTCCCGCCAACTGCCGGCGTCGCGCTTCGGCCTCGGCATAAAGCAGCGCCTGCCGTCTTGCCGATGCATGCGCCTCTGCAATCTCTCGCTCTTCCTGCAGGGCCAGCACTGCGGCATGGGCTACGGCCTCCGCTCTGCGTGCTGCCTCCACCCTTTCCGCGGACGCCTTTCGAGCCGCCGCCTCGGCGCTCAGTTGGAGCACCCCTTGCGAATCCGGTTCATCCGGTGGCATGCCTGCCGCCAACACAGCTCGCTCCGCCCGTGATGCGGCCGACTCAGCTTCGGCTTGAGCCTTTAACTCTCTTTCCAGCAGTGCTTTAGCAGCCCGATAGCGAGCCTGGGCACGGTACTCCCGCCGTGACGCCGAGTAGTCCCGATACTTTGCGCCTTGCAGCTGGGCCCATGAGTACAGGACGGCCACGTCCTCCGGCGTATTATCCGCCGTCGCTTGCTCGTCAAATTCCGCGCCGCGTGAGCCCATCGGTCCTCTATGTGACCCTTTGATTGCATCGCGAAATTCGCCAGCGGCCCGGGATTTCAACGCCTTCAACTTCACTTACGCAAAATCGCGCATGCAGTTGATTTGAGGGTACTTTGGCCATTAGGCCAAGTCAACGAGGTTGCGATGCGACTTAAGTGTGACGACCTAAGTCACGTTGCGAGGTAACTCTGCAAAGACTGTGGTTCGTTACCACGGTAACCCATGCGCCGTCTTTTCCTTTAGACTCAGTTCTTAGGGGAAAGAAAGAGGAACATACGTGCGCCAGATTGCGTCACGCGAGCCCTTTTGCCCGACTCGGACCGGTGTCCAACCGACCCCTCCGGGGCGCATCCTATGCTACCTTTGGAAGGTGGTTCGAGAGCGTAGCTCAGTTGGTAGAGCATCGCCCTTTTAAGGCGTTGGTCCTGGGTTCGAGCCCCAGCGCTCTCACCATCAAATCCCTGAAAATATTGATGATTCCTATTTGGCCCCCTAAACCTGCCACATCTTAACCGCAGGAATGGTATTTTTTGCATTTGCTGCAAGTGCGTTTGACCTCACTTAGGCCCGGCTTTTCAAATAGTTGAAGGCGCGAGAGACTTAGGCATCGGAATCGTTGGAGCCGGGTACCGAGGTGGCGATGAGAATTTGGACGGCCGGAGTTTGGCTCGCGCTCGGAGCGGTCAGCGCGGCGTTGGTGACGTCGATCGTCAAGGACAGGAAGACGTCTCACCTGGACCGGGTCGATAGCAGTCGCCTGGCCTTCCAGCGAGCCCAGCATCTACGCCGTGGGATCAACCTGAGCGGTTGGTTCGCCCAGTTGGCCGACACCCCTCAAGCGCGAAGCAATGGGTATATGACCATCGCGGATATGCAAAGGCTGAAGCGTCTGGGATTCGATCATGTGCGCTTGAGCATCGATCCTGCGCCTCTGATAGACACGGTTCAAACCGTGGCGCTTCGGCCGGATGCGATGGCGAGGCTGGATAAGGCGGTCGACGACCTGATCGGTGCCGGCTTGAACGTCGTGCTCGACGTGCAGCCGGAAGAAAGCTGGAAGAACCCACTGGCGAGTGGGGACGAGGGCGCGGAGAAGTTCTTTGCCTTCTGGACTGCGCTCGCAACCCACTACTCAAAGACCGATCCGGAGAGGGTCTTCTTTGAAGTGCTGAATGAGCCGACCATGGATGATCTTTACCGCTGGGAAGGAATCCAGGACCGTACGGTCGCCAGGATTCGCACCGCAGCGCCGCGGCATACGGTCATCGCAACGGCATCTCGCTGGAGCACCATCGAAAGCCTGATCGCGGTAGAGCCGGTGCACGATGACAACGTGATCTACACGTTTCACGACTACGAGCCGATGTGGTTTACCCATCAGGGCGCAACCTGGGGGGAACAGGGCTGGGCGTTTGCACATGGCGTTCGCTATCCCGCGACGCCGGAGAATATTAAGCCGGTACTGGCTCAGGAGCCAGATGAACGGGAGCGACTCAAGCTGAACCATTTTGCGTTGGAGCATTGGGACTCTGCGCGCATCGAAGCCGAAGTGGAGACCGCCGCTGAATGGGCCAGGCAACGCGGCGTGCCCCTGTATTGCGGCGAGTTCGGAGTGTACAAGGCCTATGCGGAGCCGAAAGATCGCGTCAGATGGATTGCTGACACCAGAAGCGCGCTCGAGGCCAACCATATTGGTTGGGCAATGTGGGAGTATCGTGGTTACTTCGGACTTGCCACGCAAGGACCCGACGGCCCGGTGATCGACGAGCCAGTGTTACACGCGCTGGGTCTGCCAAAGTAAGCCGGCCCCTCATCGAAGCTTTGCGACAAGTCTGCGCGACAGTCCTGCAAGCGTCGTCAGCAGGCCAGGCCTCGCCAGCGATTTGAGATAGGCGTCAACGTACGCCGTCACGTCGGCGCACAGCGATCCGCCAAATCTCGGATTGATCTCGAACAGGACCGGTCGCCCATCCACAACCTTATAGTCGATACAGGCTGTGCCTTCGAAATTAAGCCTCTCCAGAATATCGCTGAACAGATTTAGATACTGGCATCCATGAAACATGTTGGATCGGAGCGGGGTATCCTGCGCGCCGTTGACATAGGACGAAGTGGCCATCCTGTGAACGAACGTCGACGCATACCGGATCTCCCCGTTGACACGGAGGATGTGCGTCGCGTACTCAACCTCGCCCGGCACAAAATCCTGCGCGAACCACTCGGGGTCAGCCAGGTCGAGGCCGTGTTCCTGCTCCGGCTGGTTCACAATGTGGCAATGCATGCCCCACCAGCCATGGCGCTTCTTCCAGACATAAGGATAAGACGCGCCGGAACAGCGCAGCCTGGGCACATGTTGCGCGAATCCCTCGGCAATCAGAAATTCAGCCAGCCTCAACTTGTCGTCGCACAGAGCAACAACCTGCGGCGGCGGATGAAAGAACTTCACTCCTCGCAGCGTAGGATAGCGTAGCAACGGTGCATAGTGATGTAACTGCAAGGGAATAACGGCATCGAACTCCTGCAAGCGGATTTGGGACAGATCGACGAAGCTGGCTGTGTAGCGGGCGTCCAGATTCTTCCGGATATCCTGCTCCCAATTCTCGAAGTCACCAAATGCCAAGCGCAACGCAGGTTTGGTTGTGTCCACCTTCGTGCTGCCCGCTCGGCCTTGTGGATTGTTCATAGGTCCAGCTTTATTCCAGTACCGGCCGGTAGATCGCATCCATCGCCGCCTCGACATTCGCGATTGAGTGATGCTGCATGACCCAGGAATAGGCGGAGTCGACAACACGACGGCGAAGCTCATGCTCTTTGAGCAGCGAAACACAGGCCCGAGCCATCGCCTCCGGTTCGTCGGCAATCAGAAGCTGCTCGCCGTCCGTCACCGCCAATCCCTCCGCGCCAAGCTGGGTCGAAACGATGGGACGACGAAAGCTGAACGCCTCAAGGATCTTAATTCGCGTCCCACTGCCCGCGCGTAAAGGAACAATACAGAGATCCGCATCATCGTAATACGGAGCAATTGACGGCACATTGGGATAGATGCTGACCGCCGGATCTCGTGCCAGTAATGACACGCGACGCTGCGGGTCAGCGCCCACCACGCGGAGACTCACCGGTATCCCGGCCATCTGCTGCACGAGCGGCAGTACACGCTCGACGAAGTAACATATGCCGTCCGCATTGGGCGCATAGTAAAGCGCCCCAACAAAGAGAAGCTTGGCCACCCCCGCATCGGGCTGCTCAGGCGTCATCTGCCCCACAGACGGTAGATCGATCGCATTCGGGAGATGATGCACCGCAACGCTGGGATATCGTTTTGCAAGCACCGCGCAGTCATCCACTCCGGCCATGGAGATCGCATTGAAGCGGGGCACCATCATCCGCTCCAGCATGCGAAGTTGGGCTTCGTCTGCGCGTCCACGCTTCACCGCCTGCAGATCGCCCTCCTGCTCCATCAGTTGCAGCATGCCCGCGCTGCGCGCACACTCATCGTCGTCAAGGTCGAGCACCAGGTAGGGATGCGGCGGCTTCATCCCGGCGAGCATTCCAATCGTGACTCGCGCCATCACCAGTTTGAACGTATGAATTGCAACAAAATCAATCCCGGGAAAATAGCTCTCCAGCAGAGTCGAGCTATCGACTTCGCCTCGGTTGCCCACCTCGGCATACGAGGCCGCACGATTGAGCAGGAACGCCGGCCTGCCCGCTCCCCACGACCAAACGTTGAGATTCAGCACATGAACGCGAAAGCGCCTCGTCAGAGCCTCCAGTGTCATCGCCGCGCGCAGCATCGACCCAGTTCCTAACGGGCTGGGCATCGACGGCGTGACGAAGAGCAGGTTCGGCAGAGTCATAAAATAGTTCTGCAGCATTACAGCGTTCGACTGGAGATTGGTGCGATTGGATCATACTGGACGCACCACTCCAGCTTGGGACGAACCACAGCGTTGATGTAGTCGGTGTAGACCCCGCGTGCGGTCGATCCGTCGACGCCATCGATCACCAGGAACTGCACCGTATCGGACGCATTGAAGTGATCGCGACGCGGCCCCAGCGACGTCATCGCGGCAGAAATCGTCATAGCGCCCTCCGCCAGCAGATCCTCAGGAATGCGTACGCTGGCGCAATAAAATCCTGGCCTGCGTGGACGCCCGTGGCTCGCCGTCCCAGAGTCAGTCGACCACAGCACCGTCGTCCCCCATTCATTGTTGATCGTCACCGAAGGAAATAGCGTAAGGCCCTCAGCGAGGACTTCAAACTCCACGTCGACATCGAATGCCTCGTTGACACCAACGCTCGACCGTGTCTGACCGGCCTCGTCGCGCACACGGATACGCAGGAGCCGAGCGACCTCGTCGCCGGGCGCGTCCGAGCCCCAGACGCGCTCGCCTGGTGTGCTGGAATTTCCGAGAAGATACGTGGCCATCACATCGGGCACCGCTCCCTGGCCGGCCATCCGTCCATGATCGAGCAGTATGGCTCGTGTGCACAGGCGCGCAATCGCGGTTGTGTTGTGCGAGACGAAGACCACTCCCTGGCCATCGTTTCCCAACTTGCGCAGACGTTCCAAGCATTTTTTCTGGAAGGCCGCATCCCCGACCGCGAGTACTTCGTCGATCAGCAGAATGTCTGGTTGCAAGTGCGCCGCCACCGCGAACGCCAGCCGCATATACATGCCGCTGGAGTAGATCCGCACTGGAGAATCGAGAAACTGCCCCACTCCGGAGAACTCAACAATTTCGTCGAAGCATGCGCGGATCTCGCGACTCTTCAAACCGAGAATCGCCGCACTCATGTGGATGTTCTCCCGGCCGGTGAGGTCGGGGTGGAATCCCACGCCAACCTCAAGCAAGCTACCCACGCGCCCTCGGAGAACGGCCCGCCCCGCGGTTGGCCGGATGACGCGCGAGAGAATCTTCAGCAGCGTAGATTTACCCGCGCCGTTGGAACCGAGAACCCCCAGCACTTCGCCGGACGAGAGTTCGAAGCTCACGTCGTCCAGCGCCAGAAAAGTCTTCTTCTCGCCATTCCGCGTCGCCATCGGATACTGCTTGGTCAAACCGGCGACCGACATCAGCGTCATACCAGCTCCGCCAGTTGATGCTGCAACCGAAGGAAAGTGGCGATGCCGGTAGCCGCCGCTATCACTCCGACACAAGCCGACATCCCGCACAACCGCAAATCGAGCGGCGCAGCAAAGAGTACGTGGCGAAAGCCAAGCACCACGCAGGTCATCGGGTTAAGGCCAAATAGCCAGCGCCACCGCTCCGGAACGAATTCGGGCGAGTACAGCACCGGTGTTGCATACATCCAGATCTGCAACAAAAATGGAAGTGCATGGCGTGTGTCGCGGTAGAGCACGTTCAGCGAGGCAATGCCGACCGAGATGAGGAACGCGAGCGATGCTTCGGCGACGAAAAACGCGGGCAGCCATAACCACTCCGCGCGTGGGTGCCACCCTGAAATCAACGCCCAGCCGCATAGGACCAGGCATCCACCCGCAAACTCAAGGCATGCAGCGAGTACCGAGGCGGCTGGCAAAATAGCGCGGGGAAAATAAACCTTGGTGAGTATGTAACCATTTGCGACGAATGCTCCGCTGGCCGACGAAACCGCGCCCGATAGAAAGCTCCACGGCACCAGCCCTGCCAGAAGGAAGAGTGTGTAAGGCACTCCGGCGCCTTTTGAAGGCGTAAGTGCCCGCGAAAATACTGTGCCTAAAATCAGCGCCGGGAGCAAGGGCTGCGCCAGCGCCCAAGCCATGCCCAACGTGGTCTGCCGGTAGCGAACCTTCAGTTCCTTAACCATCAGATGCCACAGCAGGCCACGAAACTCCCAATGCTCGGCCAGTTGGATACGAATGGGAAGAGGTCTTGCATCAATCACGCTCTCCACAGCAGGCTCCTCCAGCGATAGAATTTGCTGCGAAGTCCGTCGAGAGGCGTGCGACTCGGGGTTCCCCTATCGGGGAAGAAGCCGCAGCGCAAAGGCCCGATCTCCGGGATTGGCAACTGCCATTCGCGGCGCAACTCCATCAAGCGCTCAATCACATCTACTGGCTGCAGGAAGGAGTTGAAGGCATCAGCGAGATTGCGAAATCGCCTCCAGTCAACACCTGCGAACGACATCATCAGTACATCCACCTGCCACAATACCGGGTCCCAGTCTGGCCGGCCCGTGAGACGGTGCAGCAGATCGACCTCAGGCGCCAGCGTATGGAATTCGTTGCCGTTCCACGTGACCGCCTTCAGTCCCTCCATGCATTCACGCTCCAGCGCAACTGCGTCACGGCCCGAAGCTGGAAAGAGCCGCCAGTGCAGGTGCAGGGTTTCCTCTCCCTGCCTGAAAGCGAGATTTGACGACCAGTGAAGCGTGTCCTCGTCCTGCTGGTTGCTGCGGAGCGTCCACCCGCGACCAGTCAATGCAGCGACGGCCCGGAAGACATCCTCGCGCGAAATCAGCAGAGTCAGGTCGGGAATTGTGCGGATCGACCCAGCCTCACGTGGCTGTAGCGACCAGGCTAGCGGCCCGATGATTGCCACTGGAGAAACCGAGGCGTGAAGCAGCACCTCGTGCAACTCAGCCGCTTTATTCAGCCGGACCTGATTGCGGCTCCACGCCATCTTCACAATCCCGTTGATGCGGGCAGCGCACGGGTCTCCTTCGAGCCAGCGGGAAAGATTGCCAGCCAGTGCAGGCAGTGTCTGCATGCATTCAAAGGACAGCGCATCAAGCTCCAGACCCGCGCGCCAGCGGTGCCAAGCCTCCGTCCTGGCTGGCTCGGGAAGGATCAACGCGCCGATGGGAAAATCTCCCGTCATCCGAACTTCACCGCTTCTTTCTTTAGGTCGAGAACCATCTTCGCCGCCCGGAGAAGATCGCCATGCTGCGCATCGCGCCGCGTCGAGTTGGCCATGTGTACACGCCGGCGCAGCAGCACTTCAGCAATCACCTCCGCACGAAGTCCCAGCGACAGCGCCCGTCCGTACCAGGCGATGAACTCTCCTTCACGAAGATCCGGAAGCGGGCCGACCCTTACGAAGGACTCGCGCCGCGCCAGCATCGCACTCGGGAGGATGAAAGGCCCTGCACCAGGCACGAAATGAACCGCCCTGCCCTGCTCTTCCGTCATCTCCGGACTGAGAAAGTTTTCTCCATGGGTAAACACCATGTCGAGATCCATCCTGCCTTGCAACTCGCGCAATTGCCGGCTCAACTTTCCCGGCATCCAGACATCGTCGGCGTCCAGAAAGGCCAGATACTCGCCGCATGCCAGGCTCACGCCGAGATTCCTCGCATGCGCCGCTCCAGGTCGCAGCTCGTCGATCACGCGCACTGGTGCGCCAAAGCTCGCCGCAAGGGCGCGGCTTCCGTCGCTGGAGCCGTTGTTCACAACGATCACCTCAACGTCAGCCCGCTGCTCGAGGACGCTCTCAACCGCCTCTTGAAGATGCCTGACTCCGTTGTGAACCGGAATCACGACGCTTACCAGTGTCTGCATGGTGTTATTCCAAATCCATAATGTCCGGACC
>Ga0182013_10008948_pt1 | contig 10660 bp, 10 predicted proteins | sample 612S2MmetaG_FD_120487 | JGI IMG/M metagenome (GOLD analysis project Ga0182013, IMG submission 120487) | Permafrost microbial communities from Stordalen Mire, Sweden - 612S2M metaG | ecosystem: Environmental > Terrestrial > Soil > Wetlands > Permafrost | place: Sweden: Stordalen | collected...
AGCAATTTCAGCCTCAACGAAAGTCTATTTCATATTTACAACAAGCCAATTATACCAGTATGCATGCTACTAGCGGATCTGATATAGATTAAAGTGATTCTATAGTTCCAGGAGAGAAATATGTTCAAAAATATCTTATTAGCACTTGCGTGCATAAGTACATCACAAATACTTTGTTTGGATACCCCTGAAGATAATGCTTTAGTGCCTCAAGCAACTCAAAGAAGCCGTCTCATATGGCGCGCTTACGATGCATCATTGCTTCTTGGCATAGCTGGGGGAACTGCATATGTTAGTTCATGTGTTAGATCGCCCACAACACCACCTGAGCACTTTATAGTAAGCAGCTGTATACTTCTTGGCAGCAGCGGTTTAATGTTTATCCGGTGTATTAGAAAGCATTACGGACAATGCGAGCGAAACGCAGAGTAAATTACGATTGCTCAGAATTTATTTACTCGATTTTTACCTAATAAGCGTGGATCCCCGCATGCGCGAGGATGACACTTTTGGTGACTTATTCCCACTCAAGCGAGCCGGCAGTCTGATATTCAGTCACACGAGTTTCAAAGAAATTCTTCTCTTTGTTTAAATCGGTAGCCTGTGAAAGCCAAGGGAACGGGTTGTCTTTATGATACTGCTCAGGCAGCCCGATGCGCGCTAAGCGACGGTCAGCAATATGCTCAACATACTCACTAAACTGCTGTGCATTGATGCCAAGTAGCCCCTGCGGACACGCATCATGTGCGTAAGTACATTCTAGTTCAACCGCTTTTTTGATCAAATCGATGATATTGCGTTGAAACTCAGGCGTCCATACTTCTGGGTTTTCGGCTTTAATAGTGTTAATTAAATCACACCCAAAAGCCAAGTGGATGCTTTCATCACGCATAATGTATTCAAATTGCTGGCCGATACCAACCATTTTATTTTGTCTACGTAACGCAAGCATCATCGCAAAACCGGCATAGAAGAATATCCCTTCCATGATCACATAATACCCGACAAGGTCATGTAAAAATTTCTGGATATCAGCACTATTTTTAATTTCAAAGCGCGGATCAAAGATAGATTTAGTGAGGTTAACCACAAAGTCATCTTTTTCTTTGATAGATGGAATGGTTAAATACATCGTGTAAATCTGTTCAGGATCTAGCCCAAGAGAATCACAACAATAGATAAACGTATCGGTATGCACGGCTTCTTCATACGCCTGGCGCAACATATACTGTCTGCATTCAGGGTTGGTCACATGCTTATATACCGCAAGTACGATATTATTCGCCGTTAATGATTCTGCCGTTGCGAAAAAACCAAGGTTCCATAGAATAAGCCGGCGCTCAGATTCTGTTAATACCGTGGTAGATTTCCACTGTTCAACATCCTGCTGCATCCCGATCTCTTCTGGAGTCCAGTTATTCGCAATGCCGTCTTTGTAATGTTGCCGTGCCCATGTGTAACGCATCGGCAAGATTTTATTTGGGTCCATATGCCCATTATTGATGATACTATTCTTATTCTGATTATTAAACGTCGTCATGACGACCCTTTATTATTATTGACATGATTCACATTCCGGATTTTCAATCGAACATGCTTTAGGCAACTCGGCAGCTGAAAGCTCTTCAATCGGCGCTGCCTCAGATGCGGTATCACGTTTTTGCGTGAACCCATACTCTTTAGCATTGAGTGTCGATTTTTCAATCTGCGTAGCGCCAAGCGAACGGAGATAGTAGGTTGTTTTAAGACCACAGTTCCATGCCGCACGATACACATCATCCAGCTTCTTACCAGAAACACCTTTTATAAAGACATTATGAGACTGGCTTTGGTCGATCCACTTACCACGTGCAGCCGTAATTTTAATTAACCATTCTGCATCAAGTTCAAATGCCGTCAAATGTTTTTCACGGATAGCAAGCGGGATTCTGGTAATCTGCGTTAAATCACCGTCACGATATTTAATGTCGTCGACCATCTCTTGGTTCCAAAGACCAAGCTCTTTCAGATCACTCACTAAATAACTATTAATAACGGTAAATTCCCCACTCACGTTCGATTTAACGTACATATTTTTATACATAGGCTCAATGCACGGGTAGCAACCAGCAATTGTTGAGATGGTCGCTGTCGGCGCAATAGCCATAGTATTAGAGTTGCGCATGCCCTGCGCTTTAACACGCTCTTTAAGCGATGCCCAATCCAGACGCTGCTCGCGAGAGACTAATACCGGCATGCCACGTTCTTGCTCAAGTAGATCGATAGTATCTAATGGAAAGATACCGCGGTCCCACTTAGAACCTTTAAACGATGGATATGCTCCCCGTTCAGCAGCTAAATCGCTCGATGCTTTTATCGCAAAGTACGAGATATGCTCCATGCTTTCATCAGCAAATTGTAGCGCTTTTTCTGAAGCAAAAGAGATATTCATTTTGCATAAAGCATCCTGGAACCCCATAAGCCCAAGGCCAACAGGACGATGCTTTTTGTTCGATTGTTCTGCCTCTTTAGTTGGGTAAAAGTTCAAGTCGATCACATTATCAAGCATACGTACAGCGCTGGTTACTGTTTTTTGCAGTTCAACGATGTCCAAGCCCTTTTCAGATACTAAACGTTCCAAGTTTACTGAGCCAAGATTACATACTGCAGTTTCTGTCTCTGAAGTATTAAGAGTAATTTCTGTGCATAAATTTGATGAGTGAACCACACCAGCATGATCCTGCGGCGAACGGATATTACATGGATCTTTAAACGTGATCCATGGATGACCCGTTTCAAACAGACGCGTTAACATTTTACGCCATAACTGTTTGGCGGGCATTACTTGATGTAACTCCATTCTGCCTTCACGCGCTTGAGCCTCATAATATTCATAACGTTGCTCAAATGCTTTACCGTACAAATCATGAAGATCTGGCGTTTCATGTGGCGAAAAGAGTGTCCAATTTTCATCGTTGGTTACACGCTTCATAAAAAGATCAGGCACCCAGCTTGCCGTGTTCATATCATGCGTACGTCGACGGTCGTCACCCGTATTTCTACGTAAATCGAGGAAATCTTCAATATCAATATGCCATACTTCTAAGTAGGCACATTTACCACCGCGTCTAATGCCGCTGCGTGTAATAGCAACTACAATATCGTTAGCGATTTTAAGATAAGGAACAATGCCCTGGCTTGTTGCTTTAATACTTTTAATATAAGCGCCTGTGCCACGAATATTAGTCCAATCGGTACCGATACCGCCGGCCCATTTAGAAAGCTGCGCGTTATCACCCATGCATTTGAAAATGTGATGCAAGTCGTCATTAACCGTTGATAGGTAGCATGAGCTTAATTGCGCAACAGGTAGCCCTGAATGGAACAATGTCGGCGTTGAGGGAATATAATAGAGCTTTGAAAGAATTTCGTAAAATTCTAAAGCGCATTCATTTTTATTCACTTCGTTCAGAGACAACCCCATAGCTATGCGCATCCAAAATGCTTGCACTGTTTCGTAGCGCTCGCCTTGGTAACGCAACAGGTAGCGTTCATACAATGTTTGCATGCCGGTATACTGCAACAGTGAGTCGCGTTCAATAACCAACGCATCTGCTAATCGCTCTAAATCAAACTCTAACATCTGCTTGCTCAAAAGATTATCTTGGCAACCACGAACTATATTTTCAATAAAAATATGACGGTAGCGTAATTCATATTCCTGTTGTGAGCGGACTTTCCCCCCCAGCTCACGAAAAAGTTTTTGTTGTAGTAAGCGTGCTGCTACAATACTGTAAGCAGGATCTTTCTCTATAAAGGTGACTGCAGCCAAAATCAATGCTTTTAATACATCGCTGGTGCTGATACCATCAAATAAATTACGCAACATCTCTTGCATAATAAGATCAGAAGAAATTACATCTGTGTATCCAAAAGTAGCACGCTGTAACAGTGCATATATCTTTTGGTGATCAAATGAAAATGTTCGACCATCACGTTTTTTTACTACCGACACTACTGACGATGACGCAAAAGCCATCGTTCCAGTCGTCGAAACTGTTTTTTGTACATCCATACATCCCTCACCAATCGACATTCACTGGAAAAATAAAACAAAAAATCTATTCAATCTGAATAGATCGCAAAATTTAGGTACTTAGATAATGTATCAGTTCGATACCGGAGAATCAACAAAAATTATAATTTTTTTTTTCAAAATATATTGTCCATTTTTATTCTATTTAGCACACGGGTTTAATCAAGTTTGTAATTATAAAAAATATACATTGCATTCACCCATAACAGATTGTGTATGCTTGAGCTAGTATTATTTTTTTAAAATCATGGGAGAACTATTTATGAAAAATCTTCACCTGCTTGCGCTTACTATTACTTTGTTAACGCTTGCACCGCAGCTTGAAGCGGCAAAAGCGAAATCGAGCATGAAAAAATCAGAATCAAAAAAGGGCTACACAGAAATTAAGTCTGAAGATGAATTTGATAAGGCATTAGGAAAAAGTGGCACGTATGTCGTTAAATTCCATTCGCCCTCATGCTCATATTGCACAAAAATGGCCCCAGATTTTGAAAAAGTGTCTCAAGAGATGCAAGGGCAAGCAACCTTCTTGTCTGTCAATACCGCAGAACCTGAGCTTCAAGATCTCGCGCGGACTTTTAATGTTTCTGGATTACCTACAACTCTCTTTATAACTAAAAAATCTGGCGCACTTTCACAAGAAGCGTTACGTCAAGAAGTTCTTAACTCACTGGGCAGAGGCCATTTACCACGCGCGTCTGAATCAGCAGCACCTGCACCTGCTGCAGCTAAATCTACAAAAGATATGGCCAAACCTGCTATGAAAGGCAAAATGAGACCTGCGTCAGCACCAGCAGCAGCTCCTGCAGCATAAAAATATTCTTTTTTTAAAATTTAAAGGCCCCTTTTTTTGGGGCCTTTATTTTTAATACACAAACTTACCATTTTCTATACGCTTAAAAATCATATTTTCTCCATCCCACGAAAAGAAAGAGATCCCCTTAATCGCGCGTCCCTGCGGATCTTTAATCGCCTTATTTCGGAGGATGCCTTTCAGGTATTTGAGAAATTGATGCGTGGCATGGTACGTGCGCAGCCTTTTATTATCAGCCGAAAGCACTTCAACTGCTGCCAAACAAAAAATGTCGTCGGGCTTATTGGCAATTTTCCAATCATCTGGCTAAAATGATATAGTTTCGTGAATTCATGTTAAATCTTTAACCCTAAAAAAATATGAAAAAACTATTTCTTCTCACCACAATTTTTTGCGCAAGCACACTTTTGTGCGCTAACCATGCAAAAATTAAACCGGCAAAACATTCTTCTGCCTATAAGACACATCAATCGAGCCAAGCTGGCCAGCTAAATCGCGCCAGAAAGGGTATAGAGCTCCATAACCAAAAATGCGCGGGCAATAATTCTCACGATGCATTTACCCTTCCCATCATTAATGGTTCGAATTTCAACACGTTCGCCGTTATGTGGTACGTCAACACTATCCAGAATAACTTATGATAAAAAAAGGCCCGGAAATTTCCGGGCCTTTTTGTTTACTTATTTAAGTGCTACAAGCAGTAGCGCTACCATCGACATGAGCTTAATCAAAATATTAAGCGCAGGGCCGGAAGTGTCTTTAAAAGGGTCACCAACCGTGTCGCCAATAATCGCAGCATGGTGAGCATCAGAGCCCTTGCCGCCAAAATGGCCTGATTCGATATATTTTTTAGCATTGTCCCATGCGCCACCACCATTTGCCATCATTAAGGCAAGTGCGATACCACATACCGTCGCACCCACAAGTAAGCCACCAAGCATCTGTATGCCGGCAACCCCTGCAAATACCGTTTTAATGATAACAGGAACAGAGACGGTAATAACGCCCGGTAGGATCATTTCACGCAATGACGCCTTTGTACTAATAGCAATGCAACGTTCATAGTCAGGCTGAGCAGTACCTTCCATAATGCCAGGAATTTCTTTGAATTGACGGCGAACCTCAACTACCATTTTAAGCGCAGCCTCACCGACTGAACGCATGGTTAACGCAGAGATCCAGAAAGGCATAGCAGCGCCGATAAAGATACCGGCCAATACGAGCGGGTTAAGTAAATCGAGTGATTCGATACCAGCTTCAACTTTGAATACCGCAAATACGCTCAGTGCTGCAAGTGCTGCAGAACCGATAGCAAAGCCTTTGCCAATAGCTGCAGTTGTGTTACCTAACGAATCAAGTTTGTCAGTAATTGCACGAACATTTTTACCAAAACCTGCCATCTCTGCAATACCACCAGCATTATCTGCAATAGGGCCGTATGCATCAACAGTCATGGTGATACCAACGGTTGCCAACATAGCAACAGCTGCTAATGAAACGCCAAAAACGCCGCCGCCATAGGTGAATGCACAGACAACGCTGCCTGCTAAGAATATCATAGGCATAACTACCGATTCCATGCCGATAGAAAGACCGTAGATAATATTTGTCGCAGCACCAGATTGTGAAATTTTTGCCAATTTTTCAATAGGGCTTGCAGAAGTATAATATTCGGTAATAAGACCAATCACAACGCCACTCAAGCAACCGATTACCAACGCGGTATATAGGACAAAGTCTATATGCATAACGTTCATGTAATAAGCGGTAGCTGCTAAAAATATGGAAAGCGCTACATAGGTTGAGTTACGTAACAATGTTGCTGAGCTGCTTTTTAAAATAAGCACCGAAGCCAGGCCAATAAGAGAACTAAAAAGACCGATTACCGATACCATTAATGGAAAAGTAATATATTCAGTAAGGCCCATATATTTTTCATGTGACGCGGCAAGTAAAATAGAAGAGACCATTGCTGTCACGTATGATTCATAAATATCGGCGCCCATACCCGCGGTGTCGCCCACGCAGTCACCTACGTTATCGGCAATAACTGCCGGGTTACGTGGATCATCTTCAGGGATATTTGCTTCTAATTTACCGACAAGGTCTGCACCTACGTCTGCTGATTTAGTGTAGATACCGCCACCAACACGCGCAAAGAATGCAACAAGCGATGCACCTACACCAAAGGCGGTAAACAATACCGGGAAATTAGGCATATGGAGCATGAAATAAAGTACGCCGCCTACGCCGATTACCCCAAAGCTTGCTACCGTGATACCCATGACGCCGCCACCAAAGAAAGCGACTAAGAAAGCAGAGCGCTCACCATGGTTTTTAGCAGCAATTGCAGTGCGTACGTTCGCTAGGGTAGCTGCGTGCATACCGATAAGCCCGGTCATGAGTGAAAAGAGAGATCCTGCCAAGAAGCAGACTGCAGTCACCCATGAACTTACTGCCACGAGTAGTGCAGCAACAAAGGCTATGACAAGCCCGATAATAGAATATTCTTCACGCAAAAAGGTCATTGCGCCAAGGCGAATCGCGCGCGCGATATCGAGCGCCTTTTTATCATCAACCTTTAAGGACGTAATATAATATAATAAGAGTGCTACTGTGCACAGGCCTGTAAGACCACTTATCATCGCCCAAAATGGGACAAATAGTTCAGTCATGAAATCTCCGTAATAATAATACTTTTTAACGAAATAAAATATCTTTTTTATACTAATAGGCTTATCGATTTTTGTAAAGATCGTCTACTTCTTTTGGTATGATAACCTGCTCTTTATACCGTTTGATCATCTCATCGGCCTCAACCGTGCCCGCTTTTACAAGAAATTGATTATAAAGGTCCACGCAATCACGCGGAACCCCGTTTACTAAATCTGGGTTGCCTGCATACTTATTATGATTTAATAAGCAGATCTCAAGCTCTCCCTTTATTTCTAATACTTTACGCTCTTGGCTCGCCTTCTTCTGATCAAGCATTTGCTCTTCAATTTTCCAAGCATGAGCTAAAAAAGTTTCAAATAGATGGAATGTTACGTATATCATAACACCAGTGACAATTCCTGACTTGAGATTTTTACTATCAAATTCTGCATAAGAATAAGGTGTTAAAAATAGCAAAAAGCTTGTTATTAATTTTTTCATATTTTTCCCTAAATAATGATACTTTAAACGAGTTTGTTGGCGCGATTTTGAATGGTAATATATTCTTCTTGACTAAATCGCATGATAAATTTATTTATGATATCTGTACAATCTGTATCTTTTAGTTTTTTCTTAACCAAGAGACATTCGCATAGAGCATCTTTTGTCTCTATCTCCTCACGCTTGCTTTTGACCTCAGCGTACTTAAGCTTTTGCTCCTGCGTGGGGGCTATAACGGGCTGATACGTTTTCAAAACATCATATACAATAAGTACCATTGATGCGGTAATTATCCCTGAGGCAATGATAGGGCCTTCCCCCTTGTCAACCAATATCCCCGCGTGACATGAAAGCGCCACAAGCGCTAAAACATAGAGTATCTTTTGCATTAACTCCCTCTCGAGCTGGTCGCATTTTAGCAACAATTATATTTTTACAATAATTCGTTGATCAATACCTGCGGGTCGCACAGTGAAATCAGAACACGTCAGGTCGACCTCTTCTAAAGCCGGCAATTGATTCAAAGGAGTCAGATCGGCATCTAATCGCCTTAAAGGTTTGTTGTTAACAAGAGACAATCTTTTAAGTTTTTGTAAAAAAAATAACTCAAGGGGAAGTGCTGCTAAGTTACAATTAGTTAAATCTAATTCTTCAAGTTCAGTAAGGCCTATCAAATTCAAAAAATCTAATCCATAATTCAGAGTTAAATCTAATTTTTTTAATTTTTTCTGCGCTTTCAAACACAAAGGAATCTCTTCTAGACTTATTTCTGCTAAATGTACCTCTTCTAGCTCTGCGAGCGATTCAGGTAATGTGAACTTTAAGTCAGGATTATAGCTCACGTCCAACACTTTCAAATTCCTTAATTGGGCAATTTCCGTTGGCAAATTTGTCAAGGAATTATGCTTCATAATGAGCGTTTCTAGATGAGGAACTCGACCAATCACGCGCAAATCGCCCCCTTCGCCATTATTTTCAATATGTGAGAGATTAAGATATTTTAACTTACTCACATCGGGCAAATCCTTAAGAAGCTTACAATCTATGTTATATAAAAGTAACTTCTCCAAACACTTATATTCCCCCAACAAAGTCTCTTCAATAGAGATGTTTTTCGAACCTTCAGCATTATATAAAGATAATGAGCGAATGCGGCTGCCTGAAAAACGCCGCAAAATTGTCTCGATTAAGTTTTTTAAAATTCTACCAAACTCTTCATCTCGCTCTTGTAAATCAAAACCTATTCCTCTTTCTTGCCAAAATTTGTCCGTGGCAAGAGGTATTATCGCGTCGCCCGTCAGTGAAATGGTCCGTTGCTCCCTATCTGTCAAGGCCTTCATCTTCTTGCTTACCTCAGAACATCGCAAGATGTCGCCGGATGTTAAATAGCTCGCGATTAAACGAAATACTTGCGGAGACAATTTTTCAAGAGGTAAAAAAGATCGTTGCACCTCACTTGCAAAAAGATTTATAGACATTAAAGACAATAAAAAATATTTTTTATTCAACATAATCAAGCCCGTTTATTAATTTCTGTCATATCAGTATGCGAAGATTTTACCCCATTACTATGGGCCACATGCATGGCAATCTCGGTAAGAGCATCGTATTCGGTAAAAAAATCACGCGCTTCGGGTTGATTTTTATCTGAAAAATCAAACGCGAGTTCACGAGTGGTGACCGGCAACTTTGCCGATTTTAATTTTTCTTTCATGAAGCAGCAAAATTTTTTGAATGCATTAATGCGCTTTTCAGGAAACTGATTCTTTACTATTGCATTAAATGCAACTTCGTTAATAGTAATAGTATCTTTTTGTATTCCTATCTGGTTCATATCAATGCCCACCTGATGGCTTTTTGATAACTGCAGAGCAGCTTCAAAAAAACGTGCCCCCTTTTCAATAGGGCTCTCAGGACTCTCCTGACATGCCCAAGCAGACGAACTCAACACTACTCCCCACAATAGTATCTTCTTCATAACAACCTTATAACGATTTAAGAATTTCACGTTCACTAAAATAATATTTATTTCCCTGCACCAACTGATACTCATCAGGCCCCTTACCCAAGAGTGCAATAATAGCGCCCTCACGAGCAACAGAATAGGCATGTTTAATTGCCTGCGCCCGATCATATTCAATATGCACCTTATGCATCATACTCTCAGGAACCCCGGAAAGGATATCCTGCATAATTTTTTCAGGCTCTTCACTGCGCGGGTTATCGCTCGTAAGTATCACCGCATCGGCACATTCAACTGCAAACCCGCCCATAATCGGGCGCTTAATCGCATCACGTTCACCACCAGCGCCAAAGACCACAACAAGCTGCTGCGTCTCACCACGTAGCGTAGAAAGCACCGCTTGCATAGAAGATGGGGTGTGCGCATAATCGATATAAGCGACAATATCCCGCTCGAGCTCGTATTTATTTAATCTACCCGGCACCCCAGCAAAACTGTAAATTGCCTGTTGGATAACTGAAGGCACAATACCGAGCTGCCGCCCAACTAAATAGGCCATATGAATATTATGTAAATTAAAAGCACCCAAGAGGAAGTTATTTTCAAAAACCAGCTGATCAATATAGCCACTAATGCCCGCGCGCGACGTGCC
>Ga0182013_10008949_pt1 | contig 10657 bp, 9 predicted proteins | sample 612S2MmetaG_FD_120487 | JGI IMG/M metagenome (GOLD analysis project Ga0182013, IMG submission 120487) | Permafrost microbial communities from Stordalen Mire, Sweden - 612S2M metaG | ecosystem: Environmental > Terrestrial > Soil > Wetlands > Permafrost | place: Sweden: Stordalen | collected...
AGATCACTGCTCGACATGGGTGTCGTGGCCGTCTACACGCCCAAGGACTTCTCCCTCGGCGCCATCATGGGCGACCTCTTGGGAATCGTCGAATCGCTTAGCCCAGTCGGGGTCGACGATTAGAGAACGGCGCGGCGTTGAACCAACGTCCCGAGAATCGCCAATTCGGCACCAGATCAACGACGGCAACGACTTTCTCAGCGCGTAGTACTTCTTCGGCCGCCGCCAGCAAGGCGGCCAACTCGTCGGGCGGAAGTTCGGGCCTCGGGTTAAGGCCGTGGTTCACAGCGGGACGTTCCCGTGCTTGCGCCTCGGCAAGTCCTCGCGCTTGCCGCGCAGCAACTCGAGAGAGCGGCAAAGAATGCGCCGCGTTTCGGCCGGGTCGATGACGTCGTCGATGAAGCCCCGTTCGGCCGCGATGTAGGGCGACGCGTACTGCTCCTCGTACTCCTCGATCAACTGCTTGCGCAGTGTCGCGGGATCGTCGGCGTTCATCAGATCGCGCCGGTGCACGATCTCGACGGCACCAGCCGAGCCCATGACCGCCAGTTCCGCGGTTGGCCACGCGTAGGCGAGGTCGGCGCCGATCGACTTGGAGTTCATGACGACGTAGGCGCCCCCGTAGGCTTTGCGCGTGACGACCGAGATCCTCGGCACCGTCGCCTCGCAAAACGCGTAGAGCAACTTGGCACCGTGGCGAATGATGCCGCCGTACTCCTGATCGGTCCCGGGCATAAAGCCGGGCACGTCGACGAAGGTCACGATGGGGATGTTGAACGCGTCGCACGTGCGCACGAAGCGCGCGGCCTTCTCGCTCGAATCGATGTCGAGCACGCCCGCGAGCACGTTGGGCTGATTGGACACGATGCCGACACTGTGTCCGTCGATGCGCGCGAAGCCGCAGGTGATCTGCGGGGCGTACGTGGCGTGGACCTCCATGTAATCACCACCGTCGACGACCGAGGTGATCACCTTCTTCATGTCGTAGGGCAGGTTGGGCGACGAGGGCAGGATGTCGCGCAGGTCCTCACACAGTCGGTTCGGGTCGTCGCCGCTCAGGATTCGCGGCGCCTCTTCCATGTTGTTCGACGGCATGAACGACAAGAGGTAGCGGACTTCGTCGAGCACGCTCTTCTCGTCGGGCATCACGAAGTTGGCGACGCCGGACTTGGTGGCGTGGGTCAGTGCGCCGCCCAGTTCTTCGAGCGTGACGTCCTCGCCGGTGACGGTCTTCACGACGTCGGGGCCAGTGATGAACATGTGGCTGGTGTCTTTCACCATGAAGATGAAGTCCGTCAACGCCGGTGAGTAGACGCCGCCCCCGGCGCACGGGCCCAGGATCACCGAGATCTGCGGCACGACCCCGGACGCGCGAGCGTTGCGAATGAAGATCCCGCCGTAGGCGTGCAGCGCCGCGACGCCCTCTTGAATCCTCGCGCCGGCCCCGTCGTTCAATCCGATGATCGGCAGACCCATGGACGTCGCCATGTCCATGATCTTGTGAATCTTCTCTCCGTGCGCCTCACCGACCGCGCCACCGAAGACGGTGAAGTCCTGGGAGAAGACGCAGACCTTTCGTCCGTCGATCTTGCCGTATCCGGTGATCACCCCGTCGGTGTAGGGACGCGTGTCTTCAAGTCCCATGCCGGACGCGACGTGTCGACTCAGCATGTCGAGTTCTTGGAACGTGTCCTCGTCGAGCAGGTACTCGATGCGCTCGCGCGCGGTCATCTTGCCTTTGGCCTGGTGCCGCTCGATGGCCTTCTCGCCGCCGGCGACGCGGGCCTCGGCCTTGCGAGCGTCGAGCTCGGCCAGGCGTTCCGCCATTGAATGCTCCATGAGGTGCAAGGCTACCCAAACGAGGCGAAGTCTGTTCTCCGATGGATCAACCCCGCCGGAACGACATTCCAATCGATTTCATTCGTCGGGATTACCCTCGAGTACGGCGTTGCACCGGACGGTCAAAGGACTGATCCTGTTTCAACTTTCGCAGTAGGAACCGTACCGGTGTACTGCGCCGATCCAAGTCCGAAGTTCGAAATGAATACGAATCGGAATCCCCAGACCGAAGCCGATCCCTGAGGTCTTGGAGAACAATCCCGCGATGTCAATGGCGAGAAGAGACGACTTGGGTTGATTTGGTCACCCGCGGGTCACAACTCCCTCACAAGTGTCGCCTTGTCACGCCGACAGGTGCAACAATCAACCTATGGTCGCGTTACTTACAGTGCTGTTGGCACTCGTCGTGATCATCGGTGTTGGCTATGAAGTCACGTCGCGTGGTCGTCGAATTGACGCCAGTGCACTGCTAGCAATTCGCGACCGCGAAATCGCCCAAATAATGGAAGCGACCGACGAGGGTTTCCTCTCTTTCGACGCCGTCGGCACGATCACGTCATGGAGTGCCAACTCCCAACAGATCTTTGGTTGGAGTGCCGCCGACGTCGTGGGCCGCAAGATGACCGAGACGCTCATCCCCGTACTGCACCGCCAGGCCTACGAGAACGCTCTCACCGGCTACCGACCGGGAACCGACTCGGCGATCGTGGACCGTCGCGTCGAGACGGCCGCGCTTCACAGTGACGGTCGCGAGATTCCCGTCACGATGATCATCTGGACTCGCGACGGTGGCGGGTTCAACGCGTTCGTACGTGAAATTCCCACCGTCGTTCCCGCGGGCGACGACGGGCCCGCGGGTGGTCGCGCGACCATTCCCCTTACCGACCCGTTGACGAGCTTGGGCAATCGCCAGTTACTGGAAAAAGACCTCGCGGTGTACGAGGGCCAGGTGACCCGCTACGGACTTCGTAGCTGCATCGCACTCATCGACATCGACGAATTCAAGGAGTTCAACGACCGATACGGACGAGAAAAGGGCGACGAAGTCATCGTCGCCGTTGCCGAGCGACTCGCGAGTCGCTCTCGCTCCGGAGACTCGGTCTACCGCGTGGGCGGCGACGAGTTCATTTGTCTGCTGCCCGAACAGACCCTGGAGACGGGTGCGATCGCGGTCGATCGGATGCGCCGCAACATCGAAGAGCTCGCCATTCCCAACGAAGACTCACCCAGCGGCGTCCTCACGGTGAGTGCCGGTCTCGCGCTACTCGATGCCGAACACCTGAAGGCGACTGGTGAACTACTCAAGGACGCCGAAATCGCTCTCGGCCGTTCCCGAGAATCAGACGACGGCCACAGTGGAGCGCCGGCCTGAGCGGTTCGGTTTCGACTAGTTGGTCTCTTCGACCAACTCGATGAGCGTTCCGAAGGAACCCTTCGGATGCACGAACGCGACGATCGTTCCGCGCGATCCCGGTCGCGGCGTCTGGTCGATCACACGCGCGCCACTCTTCTTCACGATTTCGAGCGTTTCCGCACAGTTGTCGACTCGATAGGCAATGTGGTGCAGTCCCTCGCCGTTCTTGGCGAGGTACTTCGCGACCGGTGAGTCATCGCGAGTCGGCGTCAGCAGCTGGATGTAGGACTCGGCGACTTTTACCAGGGCCTCATCCACGCCGTCGGACTCAACGACCTCGCGGTGCACGACCACGGCGCCGAAGACCGACTCGTACCAGGCAATCGCGGCGTCGATATCGTTGACCGCAATGGCGACGTGGTCGATCTCAGTCAGCTGCGACGTCACGGCGCCTCCTGATCGTGTCGACGGAAAATCGTCAGCCGTTCCTCGCCGACGCGCGCGCGAAGCTCCGGATTGGTGATGCCGAGACCCTCCTCAGACGCGACGCACAGGATCCCGATCTTGCCCTCGTGTCGGTTGTGGTGCACTTCGTAGGCCGCTTCGCCGGTCTCTTCAAGAGGAAAGACCGCCGACAGCGGGGGCACGACCTTGCCGTCGATGATCGTCTGGTTGGCCGCCCAGGCCTCGCGGTAGTTCGAGAAGTGCGAGCCCTTGATCGTCTTGAGCTTCATCCAGAGGTGACGGTTGTCGTACTCGATCATGTAGCCACTGGTCGCCGCGCAGGTCACTATCGTGCCGCCACGTTTGGCCACGAAGACGCTTGCGCCCATCGTCGAACGTCCGGGGTGTTCGAACACGATGTCCGGGTCGTCGCCGACCAGGGCCCGGATGTCCTTGCCCAGGCGGCGCCACTCGCCCTCGTCCTGGGTGTGCTCGTCCTTCCAGAACCGGTAGTCGTTCGCGCGTCGGTCGATCACGTACTCACAGCCCAATTCGTGCAGGGTCTCCACCTTGGCATCGCTCGAGACGACGCCGATCGGCGTACCGCCGGAGTTCAACACGTGCTGGACCGCGAAGGATCCGATTCCCCCCGAGGCGCCCCAAATAAGCACGACGTCGCCCTGGGTCACCGGAGCGCCGTTGTGCGAGACCAGCATCCGATAGGCCGTCGAGTTGCACAGCGCGTTAACGGCCGCTTCTTCCCAGGTCAGGTGGGTGGGCTTGGGCATCAATTGGTTCGCCTTGACGACCGCGATGTCGGCCAGTCCCCCGAAGTTCGTCTCGAATCCCCAGATCCGCTGGCTACTCGAGAGCATCGAGTCGTCATGGCTCGTGGGGTCCTGATCGTCGACGTAGTTGCAGTGCACGGTGACCTCGTCGCCGACCTTCCAGTTGCGCACCAACGAACCGGCTCGCACCACGACCCCCGCGGCGTCGGAGCCGATGACGTGATAGTCGAGCGCGTGGCGCCGTCCCCAGAACGATTCCTTGCCCAGTCGGTCGAGGAATCCGAAGGTGGGCAGCGGCTCGAAGATGCTCGTCCACACGGAGTTGAAGTTGATCGAGGACGCCATCACCGCGATGAAGACCTCGTCGGGGGCGAGTTCCGGGAGCGGAACTTCGTCGACGTGCAGGCTGCGCCGAGGATCCTTGTCTCGACTGTCCATCCCGTCGAACATTGTCTGCTCGTCGCGACGGATGAAGACCGCGCGGGTCGTAGCGGGCATCTCGGTCGACGCCAACTCCTCGGCCGAGGCGCCGGAGCGCACGGCGTCGAGAATCTCACTCATCCCGGCGAGGTTACTTGGCTCGATGGCGTCCTCTGCGAGGACTGGGGATGTTGGCGGCGGCGGCGCGTTTTCGCGGGCCCAATCGGGGTGCGAAGCGTGGCGTCTAAAGTCATCTCGTTGCATTCGATTGCACGAAGGAGTCTCCATGTCACGAAGCGTCATCGTCGCCGGTACTCGAACGGCTATTGGGAAACTGTCGGGAGCCTTCGCGTCGCTCAGCGCCCAAGACCTCGGCGGCGCCGCCATCAAGGGCGTGCTCGATCGCACCGGCGTGGATCCGTCCAGCGTCGACCTCGTGTTGATGGGCCAGGTCCTCCAGGCCGGTCAAGGCCAGATCACTGCTCGCCAGGCCGCCGTCAAGGGCGGCATCCCGATGACCGTCCACGCCACCACCGTGAACAAGGTCTGTCTCTCCGGACTCCAGACGATCTACCTCGCTGACCTCATGATCAGAGCCGGTGAGGCGGACGTCATCATCGCCGGGGGAATGGAGTCGATGACCAACGCGCCGTACCTGTTACCGGGCGCGAGGTCCGGCTATCGCCTCGGCGATCAGAAGGTCGTGGACTCGATGATGTTCGACGGCCTGACGTGCGCCTTCGACCAGTGCGCCATGGGGCTCTCGACCGAGCGCTACAACCAGGGACGGATCAGCCGCGAGCGTCAAGACGAGTTCTCGGCGCGCAGCCATCAGCTCGCCGCGGCGGCGATCGCGGCTGGCAAGTTCGCCGAGGAGATCGTCGCGGTGGCGGTGCCCCAGCGCAAGGGTGATCCGATCATGATTTCGATCGACGAAGGCGTTCGCGGCGAGACGACCGCCGAGTCGCTGTCCCAGTTGCGCGGTGCCTTCGAGAAGGACGGCACGATCACCGCCGGCAACGCCTCCCAGATCTCCGACGGCGGCGCGGCGGTCCTGGTCATGTCGGCCGAGCGTTGCGAACAACTCGGCCTCACGCCCCTGGGCGAACTCATCAGTTACGGCCAGGTCGCCGGCCCCGACGCCTCACTTCTCACCCAGCCTTCGCACGCCATCCTTCAGGCGGCAAAAAAGGCCGACCTCGACGTCAAGGGTCTGGACCTCTTCGAGATCAACGAGGCGTTCGCGGCCGTCGGCCTCGCCTCGCTGGACGATCTCGGCATCGACGAAGCCAAGGTCAACGTGAACGGCGGGGCCATCGCGCTCGGTCACCCGGTCGGCATGTCGGGCACGCGCCTCGCGCTCTCGGCGTTGACCGAACTGCGTCGACGCGGCGGCGGCGTGGCGGCGGTGGCGCTCTGTGGTGGCGGTGGTCAGGGCGACGCGGCACTACTTCGCAGTCTCTAGACCGGGATGTAACTCGCGACGACCTCGTAGCGCTCGAGGCCGACCTGGCGGTCGTCGGGCAGCGCCAGCACGTACGCGCCCCCGAGCGCGTAGTGGTCACCGCGCAGTGATTTCGGCAGATCCTTCGCCAGCGTGATCATCACTTCGTGGACCGTGGGGTTGTGCGCCACGACCAGCAGCGACGTCGTCACCGGATCGATGGCGGCGAGATCGATCAGGAGGTCTTCGGCGCTGACGTCGCGACGCCCGTTGTAGATGAGCTCGCTGAATTCGCATTGCTCCACGAACGCCGTGCCGTGAAAGGCCCGTTGAAACGTCTCTCGGGTTCGAGCGGCCGAGCTCACGAGGGCGGTCGTCGGCCCGTAACGGCCCAGTTCGTCGGGGTCGCTCGCCCACTCGCGCAGCCGTTCGCACTCTTCGCGTCCGCGTTTGTTCAACGTGCGAGCGAAGTCCGACTCTCCGGGCTTGGCCGGCGAAGACTTCGCATGTCGCACCACCGTCAGATACCGCATGGATGAATTCTGACTCAAATCCGTCACCGATACCATCGGCGCGGTGGTTTAGCGTTGAAGGGTGCACGCGTCCCTGTCGTATTTCCAGGCCATCATCATGGGACTCACGCAGGGCTTCACCGAACTCTTTCCGGTCTCCAGCCTCGGCCACAGCGTCTTGCTCCCGGGACTCCTCGGCTGGCACAACCTCGTGAACTCCCAATCGGCGTCGGAGTCATTTTTCCTCGCCTTCATCGTCGGACTGCACGTGGGCACGGCCCTCGGACTCCTCGTGTTTTATCGCAAGACGTGGATCGCGCTCTTTCGCGGTCTCGGCCGACAGTTGGCGGGTGTTCCGAATGCCGGTGTCTCGTCGCTCTGGCACCTCAACGAACCCGACACCGATCCGAACTACCGACTGCTGTTCGTGCTCGCCGTCGCCACGGTGCCGGTCGGGATTGCCGGCATCTTGTTGGAGCACAAACTGCGCGTCCTCTTCGCGAAGCCACTCGCCGCGGCGATCTTCCTCACGATCAACGGAGTGATCTTGTTGGTCGGTGAGCGCCTGCGCCGCAACAGTGGTCGTCACGTCCAATTCAGGAAACTCGAACGGCTCACGCTCACGGGCGCCCTCGGCATCGGTTGCTCGCAGATCTTCGCGCTCTTCGCCGGTATCTCTCGAAGCGGCATCTCGATGGTGGCCGGTCTGATGGACGGACTCGATCACGAGGAGTCGGCGAACTTCGCGTTCTTGCTGGCGACGCCGGTCATATTCCTCGCCGGCATACTGAAGCTGCCCGATCTGATGGGACCGCTCGGCGACGGTGTTCGCTACCAGACGCTGGTCGGTTCGCTGTGCGCTATGGTGACCGCGCTGATCTCGGTCAAGTTCCTCACCAAGTGGTTCACCACGAAGACCCTGATCCCCTTCGGTTTCTACAGTCTGGTCGCCGGACTGCTCTGCGTCATTCGATTCGCCTAGTCAGAAAGTACGCGACGGCCGTCGATGGCGCGACCGAGGGTGAGGTCGTCGGCGAACTCCAAGTCGCCGCCGACCGGCAGTCCACTCGCCGGCTGAGAGACGACCAGACCGGGCACCTGCAACAACCGACTCAGGTACATGGCGGTGGCGTCACCTTCGACGTTGGAGTTGAAGCACAGGATCACTTCTTTGACGGGGCCGCGAAGGCGAAGAATCAATTCTTGGATTCGCAGTCGGTCCGGCGTCACGCCCTCCAGCGGGTTCAAGACTCCGTGGAGCACGTGATAGGTGCCGTGAAACGCGCCGGAGCGTTCGACCGCCACGACGTCCGGAGGATTCTCGACGACACAGATCGTCGTTTGGTCACGTCGATCGTCGGCGCAGATCGGGCAGAGTCCCCCAGTCTCGGCGATGTTGCAACAACGTTCACAGAACGAGAGCCGGGTCTTCATCTCTTCGATGGACTGGGCCAACCGAGCGACGTCCTCACTCGGCTGACGCATCAGCCAAAACGCAATGCGCTGGGCTGACTTCGGTCCGACTCCGGGAAATCGTCCCAGTTCATCGACGACGGCCTGCAAGGGAGGTGGGTAGCTCACGTGACCTCCGTCGCCCCGGGGAACATCTCGGTGATGAGGTGGTCCCCGGCGGAGTCGACGACAATGACCGACTCGTCGGGCGAGTAGCTCTCTTCGGCTTCGTGCTCGCGCGTGCCAATCGGTCGAGCGCTCGTCGTCGCCACGCTCGCGCTGCTCACCAATGTCGGGTCCACGGCCCAGGTGATCTGTAGTGGCGACTTGAATTCGTGTTCCATCGCGCTGCGCAGCCCTTGGGCAATCAACTCAGTGTTTTGGCGCATCTCTTCGCTCGGCAGCGCGATCGTCAGATGCTGTCCGTCGAGTGAGCGCACGAAGGCCGACTTGAGAAGCAGTTGCGCTCCGCGCGAGGTCCTCGGGACGACCCGCTCGACGAACCGTGCGCGTACGTCGTCGAGATCGAGTCCGCTCTCAACGAATCGTGTCGGTGATTCGGGCTCAACGGCTTCCGCCGTTGGCCGAGGCGCCGGCTCTTTCGTGGGACGACTGGGCGTGGCCGGCGGCGCCGATCCGATCGGTCGAAGGACCGCCGGAGGTGGTGGCAACGTCGGCTCGACACGAACACCATCGCGCTCGAGCTTGGTGACGCGCTCGTCGAGGGCGTCAACCGTGTTATCCAACTCGGGCTTAATCAGTCGGACCATGGCCACTTCGAGGATGACGATTTTCTCCGGGGCGCTCTTCATTTCGCGCATGGCCCGCCCAACGGTCTCTAACACGCGAACCGTGCGCGGAAGTCCCAGATGCGTCCCCCACTCGATGAGTCGATCGCGGTCGCTGTCGACCGCGTCGGCGACTTCCGGCGCGACCTGGAGCAAGAAGACCTGACGAACTTCGGCCGCGAAGTTCTCGGCGAGCTGTTCGGGGTCCCATCCTTCCCTCGTCAATTCCGACAGCGACTTGAGTGCGCCCACCGCGTCGCCCTCGACGAGGGCACGAAAGAGTCCATCGAACTCCGGTTGGGTCTCGATGATCGAACCGGTAGCGATGAGTTGGTCCAGGGCACTCAGGGCGTCACGCGCCGAACCACGACCGAGTCGCACGGCCGCCTCGATGGTCGCTTCATCGGCGCTCAACCCGGCCGCGCGCTCGACTTCGTGTAACAAGGAACTCAACGTCTCACCGTTGAAGAGTCGGAATTCGAGGTGCTGGGTGCGCGAGCGGATCGTGGGCATCACCTTGTGTGGATCGGTCGTGGCGAGTACGAACACGACGTGGGACGGCGGTTCTTCCAACGTCTTCAAGAGCGCGGCGGAGGCGGCCTTGGAGAGTTGGTGAACCTCGTCGAAGATGTAGACCTTCCAGCTTCCGGGCGTTCCGTGCCAGGCTCCCGCGGTGATGTCGCGAATGTCATCGACACCGTTGTTGGACGCGGCGTCGAGCTCGGTGACGTCGAGCGACGTCCCCTTGGTGATCGCCACACAGCTCGCGCAGACGTTGCAGGCGTCGCCGTCGAGCGGATTCTCGCAGTTGAGCGCCTTCGCAAGGATCCGGGCGGTCGTGGTCTTTCCCGTCCCGCGCGGACCAGAAAAGAGATACGCGTGCGAAACCCGTTGGTTCTTCACCGCTCTCTGCAGGGCGCGCACCACGTGGTCTTGACCACGCAGTTCCACGAACCGACCGGGTCGAAATCTGCGATAGAGCGAAGTGACGCCGTCGATCGAAGTCGGGGTCGTCGACGCATCAGCCATGCCCGCATGCTAATTGGACGCTGTAAGAGGCCGAGGTCCAAAGCAGTGGTCAGGCGATCCGTGGCACCCAACACGATTTGCTGAGAGCTGCTGGCTTCCACCCCTGACTCGGTTCACAAACGGTCGTCGCACGGGACCCGACCACTGCTGTGAACCTCGGCGTTGAAAAGGCTACCGGACGAGTGCTCGAAGCCACTCGGGTAGCCTTGCGAGCCGGTATTCATTTCGAAAGGGTGAGTGTCGGTATTGAGGAGGAGTGCGAGAGCGGCCGAATCGGCACGATTGGAAATCGTGTGAAGGGAAACCTTCCGTGGGTTCAAATCCCACCTCCTCCGCCATCGGCTTGTGACGTAAGACCCTTTAAGGTCGAGCTTGGTCAACGTTAAGTTCAATCGAGGACCGGACGAAGGTTCATAATGCCAGCATTGACCCCGCGGAGGGCGCTTCCACGTCCGTCCTCGTCGACTCCATGATCCGCAGTCCATTGGTCCGAGATGGCCGCGTCGTGGGCGTCGTGACGTTGGCACTCACCACCCTTCTCGCCGCCACGATCATCCCGGTCCATTCAAGTGGGGCCAGTCCTACGC
>Ga0182013_10008951_pt1 | contig 10655 bp, 11 predicted proteins | sample 612S2MmetaG_FD_120487 | JGI IMG/M metagenome (GOLD analysis project Ga0182013, IMG submission 120487) | Permafrost microbial communities from Stordalen Mire, Sweden - 612S2M metaG | ecosystem: Environmental > Terrestrial > Soil > Wetlands > Permafrost | place: Sweden: Stordalen | collected...
CCCGTGCGCCACTTTACTCATGGATTGCTCCACTTTCTCGTGCGACTTGCATGTGTTAGGCACGCCGCCAGCGTTGATTCTGAGCCAGGATCAAACTCTCGTTTAATCTTGGTTTGTCCGCCACCCGCGACAGGGGTCGGGATGGATCGGACGCTACCCACTGCTCGAAAGAGCGGGTAGTTATAACTAGTGAGAATGACTAAACCAAATTCTGCATCATCTCACGACTGGCACGTTCAACTATGTTGTCAAAGATCCTGGTCTGCTTCCGCCTGAGCGGGCAGCTTTGGATCAAGGACTTACCCGGCCGAAGCCGGATCGTGTCCTCGAACTTGATGGCGCTGTGTTTTCGTCTGTAGGTCTTTGAAACCCAGCTTGCACCCTGATGCCGAAAGGCCGGCCCTCGATTATTTCTTGCCGTCTGCTGCCGAACCCAGCATTTTGCTTGGGTTCAGCTTCGACTTTCGAGAGCCACTCAGGAGCGAGTGACGTTTTGCGCGAACTTTTCAAGACTATCCGAGAGTCGATGGCTTGTCAAGCAAAGCGACGCTCTTTTTAGGGTCGAACCCTAAAAGTCAACTTCGAACCAATCTCCAGTTCGCACAGCGCAAAAATTGAAAATAACCGGACGCCCGAAATCCGGACGCGGAGCACTCAGCTCCTATGCATCTCCATTCGACTGCAGTGGCTTGGGTTTGGGTTCCGGTCCGCCCATGCTTCCAGGCTGCCGACCGCGATCAAACACTTGGACTGCGCTCCGTCGATCCCTCAGCAAGCAGCTAACCGGCACTCAACCATCCAGCCCGGAGCCACCCAATCATGCCAAGGTGCGAAGCTATCTTTCCCCTTATATGACAAGAGGGCCGCACTTCGCGGCTGCGGGCAAATTCCAAGGCAATCCACACCCCACCCGCAACTGAATCAGGATACCAGTGCGCACGCGCCACGGCAAGTCGCCTTCTGTGCATATCCTGTGCAACGCGGCTGCGGCGCCAACCCGTTAGGCCCCCGGCTAGACGCTAAAGAGAATCTCGGTGATGTGGCGGGCCAGTTCTTCCGGCTGTTCATACCGATGGGGCCGGTTGGCAAAGGCCTCCTGAACGAAGATCGCGTCGTCCGCGGCGACCTTAAAGACGAACGCGCACGTCTTGCGGTCGACTGCTGGGTCGCCCTCAAGGCCAGGACCTTTGGCATAGTCGAGCGTGATGGCGTCGCCGCGATGGATCAGTTGCGCATCCACCCAAGGGAAACGCACGCGGGTGATCTTCGCCTCGTCCGCCTTGATGGTCTGAACCTCGGTCTCAGAGGCCACTGGGTCGCCCTGCAGCCGGCTGCGCAGCGCATTCACGTTCTCCTGAACGCAGATGACGAGCGCGATGAAAAACTCCTTCCCGGACGTGGAGATGACGCCTGCGTAGTGCTGCTCGCGCCCGTAATCCTCCGCGGCTTCGCGGTTCTTCTGCTTGATGTCGCGCGCGAGTTTGTCGATCCACTCTTTGGCCATGCCTGAACTGCTCCTGCATCCGTTCGCCGTGGCGAGATGGATGGTAATTGTTTGATGGCAGAGAGCGACGAAGAGGTAGTCCGGCTCGCTGCGGGTTAGGGAAACGGTCAAATGCCGTCCCCGAAAGGATTGCGCGCCGGTGAAGCCTCGTGCCGATCGCCATCGCTATTTTATTGAAATTTAGCGTATGCGGGTGAATGATGGTATCGCAACCAAAAACTTCTTTTCCCGATTGTTGGAGGCGCTTCCATGCGCGCGGGTCCGTTGCGAATCGTTCTGCTGTTCGGTCTTCTTCCCTCTCCTGCTTTGGCGCAACGCGCTCATGTTTTGCCGCTACAATTCGGTTCTCCCGTAACCGGCGAGCCCTTTTCCGCCACACGGACGCTGGACTACGAACCCGCCGCCAGCTCCTCCGACCCGGTGGCATTTCACGCGGAACAGAAGTCCTTCCGCGACTCGGTGGGACGGACCAGGTCGGAGACCAAATATCCCAATCAGCTACCGACCGTGGACATCATCGACCCCATTGCTCACGTTGGCTATCACTGGACTGTCGGCGACACAGTGGTCAGCAGCTACCCAATCAAGGATGCTTCAGTCGCGATTGCGTCCAATTCGGCAGCGCTGGATGCGGATGCGCCGAAGATTGAGGGCATACCGACTCGCCACAGCCACCACGTAGCTGGAACAGACACCATCACGGAAACGGACGATAGCTGGTATGCGCCCAGGCTCCGCCTGGCCCTGCTGACGATCATCGACAAGCCTGGTGCCGGCAAGACTACGTATCGTTTTTCCGGTGTCAGCCTGACTGAACCGGACCCGGCGCTCTTTCGCGTTCCATCCGGAATGACCCTTGAGGATCGTAACCAAACGCCGCCGCCCGCTGTCGCCAACAACGTTCCCGCGCAACCGGTGCAGCCCGCCGCGTCTGCCGCAAGCGCGGCTGCCCCGACCTCCGCGACGGCAGTTCCATCGCCCGCCACGCCACTTCCGGGCTACGCAAGTGACCCGAAGTTCCAGCAGGCGCTGGCCTCGGCCAACGAAAAGAAGCTGCTGCCTGCGGAGGAGCGGCTGGCGCGCTGGAAGAACGCCAACAAAATTGCGAAGGGGCAGTGCATGGAGTGTCTTCACCGGATAATCGCGCTTCAGATGGCGCAGTCGCAGTGGAAGGACGCGATCAACACGGCAAACCAACTGGATGCGATTTCAACCACGCCGACGGAGAAGTTCTACGCCGAGTCACAGCGCGGGTCGGCGCTGATGCATGGCAACAACGACGAGCCGAAGCCGGACCAGGTGAAGACGGCGGAGGACTCGCTGCGGGCGGCGTTGACCATCACGCCGAACAGCGCGAACCTGGTGTATCTGGATGGGCGGGCGCTGGCGATGCTGGGCCGCGATGACGAGGCGAAGGCGATGTTTCAGAAGTATCTGGACCTGGTCGGAACGTCGGACCCGTACCGGACCCGTGCAGAACACTTTATCGACGACCCGCGACTGGCAGCGATGCACATGGCTCCGGCGTTTACCCTGACCACCAGCGAGGGCGAGCAGATGTCGCTGGACGAGATGGGCGGCAAGGTGGTGCTGCTGGACTTCTGGGCAACCTGGTGCGGACCATGCAATGCAGCGCTGCCGGACATTAAGAGGATCGCCCAGAAGTTCGCCGACCAGCCCTTCGTGATCCTCAGCATCAGCAGCGATCAGGAGGAAGCGGCGTGGAAGACATTCATCGAAACGAACCGCATGACATGGCCCCAGTATCGCGACGCCAACGGCGCACTCAACCGGGCCTACGGCGTGGTCAGCATACCGCGCTACTTCACGATTGACACAGATGGCGCGCTGAAGAGCGTGAAGGTTGGCTCCGGCGCAAACGTCGAGGGCGACGTGCGCAAGCTGCTCAACAAAGCGCGCGACGCGGAAAAGAAGAAGGCCAAGGAGTCCGACCGCGCTGCTCCAACCCCGTGAATTCTGAGGGACGAGCCCCCTCAGACTGCAAACCGAACAAAACGCAAGCCACCGCTTGCAATGCCCGGGCCGTACGGTTAGCATCCAACACAGAAACCGGCCTGCAAAGCAGGTGCGGGGAACAACGCTGGTTGAACCAACATTCATTGAACAGGGTCCTTGCTCGTATATATGGTTCGGTGTGCAGTCCGCCAGTCCGGAACGCCTAAAGAGCCACGGCAGGGTCCCGCCGTCTTAGGACGGGTTCACCAGCGCTTCGCCTCACGGCCCCGCGGGTCGGTCTTCTACCTCTTCTTCGCGCGTCAAGAGGGTGCGCGGCACTTCCCGGAATTTCGCAATGCCATCTAAAAACATGCTGCCCAAGGGCGCTCGACGCCATTCGGTGCGGGCCGAATACAGGGCTACGCGGGGCGTGGAGGCAGCGCCCGAGGCGGTCGTCCCAGTGCTGGATCTGGACGAGGACACGGAGCTCGAGGACGGGATACGAACCTTTGTGGCCGGCCCCTCCGCTGCTGGTATGCGGCTGGATGCGTACCTGGCGCAGGCGATTCCCGAGATCAGCCGCGCGCGCGTGCAGATGTTGATCGAAGCCGGGCAGGTGCGGGTCGATAGCGTAGCGCCCAAGGGCAAGCAAAAGCTGCGCGGCGGCGAGTCGATCGAGATCGAAGGCGAACCACACCCGGAGCCGCTGCACGCAACGCCCGAGAACATTCCGCTCGACATCCTCTATGAGGACAAGTACCTCGCTGTGGTGAATAAGCCGGCGGGCATGATGGTCCACGCAGGTGCGGGACGCACCGGCGACGCGCGCGGCGACACCCGCAACAAGGGCACCTTGGTCAACGCGCTGCTGCACCACATGGCGACACTCTCGGACGTCGGCGGCGAGCTGCGGCCAGGCATTGTGCATCGCCTGGACAAGCAGACCAGCGGGGCGATCGTGGTGGCGAAGGACGACGTAACCCATCGCAAGCTGAGCGAGCTGTTCTCCGGCCGGCGAGTAGCGAAGACTTACATCGCGCTGGCGCATGGGACGCTTGCCAAGGACAACATTACGGTGAATCTGCCGATCGCGCGGGACCTGGTGCGGCGGACGCGGATGACCACCCGCCGGATGGAGGGGCGCAGCGCAGTCTCGCACATCGCGGTCGTGGAGCGGCTGACCACGCGGTATGGAGCGTTTACGTTGGTCGAGGTGCGCATCGAGACCGGACGGACCCACCAGATACGCGTGCATATGCAATCCCTGGGACATCCGGTCGTGGGCGATACGCTGTACGGCGCGCCGCGTGCGATCCAACCCGCAGTACGGAAAGGCGAATCGGGCCGTCCAACGGAGGAGAGCCATTTGCAGTTGGAGCGGAACTTTCTCCATGCGGCGCATCTTGAGTTCTCTCATCCGCGGACGGGCAAGGCATTGGCGATCGATGCTCCGCTGCCGGCGGAACTTGAGGACTTTCTGGCCCAGCTCAGGACGGAGCGCTTTCCACTTGAGTAGAATCGTGAGAGTGACCGAATTATCCTGCACCTCCCGCATGGCTTGTCTCCTCACGACCTTTGCCCTGGCGTTTCTGGCGATGCCGCTCGCATACGGGCAATCGCCTGGGCAAGGTTCCGCAGCGACGGCGCCTAAGCCCTCAGCGCCCGCCCAGACCGTCCCACCCCTTCCGGTTGCGCAGACGCCCGCAGCGCAAAGCGGAGGCGCGCAGTCTGCGCAGGATTCAGAGGCCCCAACCTTCAAGTATCAAGTTAATGAAGTCGACCTGGTCTTCACTGTCACCGACAAAAAGGGAGCCTTCGTCACCGGATTGGACCAGTCGAGCTTTGGGCTGCTGGATGACGGCCGTCCTCCGGAGAAGGTGCTGCACTTCTACCAGCAGACCAATCTGCCGCTGCGGGTGGGCATCATGCTGGACACCAGCAGCTCAATCCGCGGACGGTTTGCCTTCGAGCAGGATTCGGCGGTCGCGTTTCTGCTGCAGGTCCTGCACCGTAACGACCGCGCATTTGTGGAAGGCTTCGACGTCGAGATGGATGTATCGCAGGGATTCACGAACAACATCGATCTGCTGAACCAGGGCATCAAGAAGCTGCGTCCCGGTGGCGGTACCGCCTTGTACGATGCGCTTTACTCAACCTGCAAGGACCAGATGCTGACGCTGAAAGAGGCGGGCGCGGTGCGCAAGGCGATCATCCTGGTCTCCGACGGCGACGACAACTACAGCCACGCGCTTCGGACTGATGCGATCAAGGAGTGTCAACGGGCGGAGACCATCGTCTATGCGATCAGCACCGACGTGAAGCCTTCCCGCGATCAAGGCGACGACAACCTGAAGGCAATCGCGGACGAAACTGGCGGAAGGGCTTTCTTCCCGACCCAGATCGAGGACGTCGCCTCGGGCTTTAACAGTATCGAGGAAGAGCTGCGCAGCCAATATCTGCTGGAATACTTGCCCGCAAACTTCAAGCAGGATGGGGCTTTCCGCACCATCTATCTGCATGCCAACGACCCGCGCTATCAGGTTCGGGCGCACACTGGCTATTTCGCTCCCAAGGCGGCGGAATAGCCGCGGAAAATCGTGCCGGGCGAGGTAACTCCTGCGCGTGAAACGTGTCCAATTCAGTGAAGGAGAAACTGTGATGCATCTTCGTCTGCGTCTGGGGACGTTTGCAGTTGCGCTGCTCGCTGCGGCGAGCGTGTGCTCGGTGGCCGGCGGAGCGACGCTGCAGGGCCAAATGCCGCCGGGCGTGCAGGACAATTTGGCCACGCTGGCGGACCAGCCGGCGACGCACACTGGAGTGGTCTTCGACCAATCCATGATGCAGTTGGCGCAGGGACTGCTGCAGCAGGGCGGGCTGGACACGGAGCGCGCGGCGGCGGCGCTAACCAGCATCAGCTTCGATACTTACCGGTACAAGGAGCCGGCCTTCTATACGCCGGAGACGATGGCGTCGATCGTGCAGGCGTTTCGCCAGTCAGGCTGGAAGCATCTGGTGAACGGCAACCAGACGCCGGCGAATGCGGCGCAGCCACGGACGGCGATCACGGACGTCTGGCTGCACTTTACCGGCGCGGATATCGACCGAATGACTGTGCTGGTGCGGGCAACGCGACAGCTGAACGTGATCCAGGTCGCGGGCGATCTGCGACCGCTGGATCTGATTCACCTGAGCGGACACTTTGGGATTCCGAAGGTCGATCCCAGCGCGGTAATGGTGCCTGCCCCAGACGGGAAGTAGTACTTCGTACCGTTCTCGACGCTTCGCGTGAAGGTCTTCTACGCACGAGTCGTGGCGTCGCGCCATGCATACCGACTAGTTGGTATGATTCCGTAGTTGCACCCGAACATAGGCTTGAGTCGGGCAAAATCACATGAATTTGATTCCGCTTTCGCCGATGACGGTAAAGACCTGGGAGAGGTTGGTGAGGCCGAGCAGATGGCTGATCTGCTTGCTGAGGTGCATCAGTTCAAGGTTGCAGCCTGCCGCCTTGGCGGAGACGAAGAGGCGGACCAGGGTGCCGAGGCCCATGCTGTCTGTGTGCTGAAGGTCGGAGAGATCGAGGACGATGCGCTTGGTCTGGGGAATGAGCGGGGTGACAGCGGCGGAGAGGACGCTTGGTGGCTCCGGCGACCAGGCGACCGTGGCAATGCAGAACGAAGACGTTCCCGGTGCAGCGCTGAACGTCGACGGTAAGGACCGGGTGAGATGCGGGGGTAGGCATCGGGAGACCCTCCTAAATAGAGTGGGCAGAATAGGCAGATTGGGAGAAACCGGGGACGGTGCGATTGTCGCACATTGTGAGTGCGGAGGGCTGGTTTTAGGGAGGGGCAATTAAGTCGTTACGCGCTGCGGCGCTGCACTCCGGCCTTCGCGCGATTACCCCAGCGAACAAGTACGCCGGGGGCCCCAATCAGAGCGGAGGGGTAACGGCGATTGTGGTATGTTTCGACGCAATGGCATTTTCGGCGAGGAGTTGGAAGCTGTTCGGGGTGTTGGTTGTGGTCGCGCTGATGGCAACGGGCGTGATGATGCTGGGCCTGGCCGAGGTCCATGAGCACCTGGGCGGGGCGCGCATGGAGCGGTGGGACGCCCGGGTGCAGACGGATGTCCACAACGACACGGGGCGGCGGACGACGGAGGCTATGTTCGCGTTGACGTGGATCGGCTCGCCGGCGGTGCTAACGCCTGCGATTCCGGTGATCGCGGCGCTGCTGTGGTGGAGACGGTTGCGGCATGCCGCGATCGTCTGGCTGATCGCGACGGCGGGAGCCGGGGCGCTGGTGACGGTGCTGAAGCTGCACTTCCGCCGGGTGAGGCCGGACCTGCCATGGGCGTTTGTGCATGAGCCGAGTTTTTCGTTCCCGAGCGGGCACTCCGTGTTGGCGGTGGTAGTTTATGGCTCGCTGATCTTCCTGGGCATGCGGCACCTGCGGCGGAGTTGGGAGCGGGTGGCGGTGTGCGTGGTGGCGGGCGCGCTGATCCTGGGAATCGGGGTCAGCCGGATTTATCTGGGGGCGCACTATCCGAGCGACGTGGCGGCAGGGTACTTTGTCGGCGCGGTGTGGCTGGGGGCGGTGGTGGCGGCGGATTGGTATGTGCGGCGGGTGAAGGCAGGGGCCCCCTCCCCCCTTGGGGTGTGATCTTGCGGGGAAGCCGTTTGGAATGTGTTGGTTGGAGGGTGGGGGGATGGTCCAAATATAGGATTCTATTGGGGTTGCTGCTAAGATCGTCAAAAGAATGGGGTTAGTGGCGCAGTTTTGAGCGGATTGGCAGGATCTTGGCGGGTTCGTGGCCGAGTGAGGGCCAATTGGAGACGGATTGCGGCGCATGGGTGCGCTCCTTTTGGACCTTGGATGGTTCAGTCAAGGTAAGAGAAGGAAAAGGCCGCTGGCCGGGAGCTTTTTGGGCTGTCCCCGCCGAACCGCTCTTTGTTTGATCTCTACTTCTATTCTATCAGGTTGGGTGGTTTTGGATGTGGTTATATCTCTTGTGGATTGAATTGGTTGAAAGAATTATGTTGACACGTTTTACGAGCGCAGGCGCATGCTTTCGGATGCGCGGACGACGCTGTCGCGCGTGATGTCCAGCGAATGCTGGGAGTTCCCAAAGGCGAAGCTGATGCGCTGCTCGCGCAGTTGCTCGTCGGTGACCTGCACGTCGCGCGTGTTGTCGAGCAAGCGCACGAGTTCCGCATCCGGCGGTGCGACGTTTGAGAATTGCTTTCTGTCTGCCATGCTGATCCTTCCACCCAAATCTCGTGGGGTAATCCTTCCCTCGTTTCTGTTGCTTGCAAAATGACACGCCTGAAAGACGATATAAATCAATCAGTCGCAATTAGGAAGGGCCGCACGGTCGCTCGGAGACGCGCGAGTTCGGGTGCGTTATGGCAAAGGAGTCTGTGCGCCCAGATGTCTGGCACCTCTTCCCTACAGCTTTGCGCCACGTCGAGGCCGATCTTCTCATAAGACCCTAAGCCGCTCCTCAAGTCCTCGGGCTCGGTAAGAGCCCCAAGGATGAAGACGCGATCTGCCAGGTGTTGGGGGATCCTATTCTTGACCTGGCCCAATCGATCAGGTTTGTTGTCCAAGTCGATCAAGAGAATCATGAATCGAGTTTGGTATCGCTCCATCTCTGAAGCGTAGATGGAGCAAAATCTCTCGATTACTTCGTTCCAGCCCCCTGCTTCTTCGAGGATTTGGATCTTGGAAGCCAAGACACATTGATCCAAGAGAAAACCGTTCGCTATCTGGCGATTAGCATCGTCTTCGGGCAACACATGGACGTGCGGCAGATACTTATTGACGCTCATAACTCTAGGTCCCCGCGTACCAGTGAGCTTACGAGATCACCGCTGCGCGGTACCTTGTCCAAGGTTCGTACCAGGGTTGGCTCGAGATGGCTGTTCCTATAAAGGAGCAGCGTATTTTCGTCTGAGAAGCGTCTGATTGTTTCTGTATTGTGCGATGTTGCGATGAATTGGCCACCGGACTGGAAGGCACGTCGAAGCGAAAGGATAAAGTGGCCCACCTCGGAGGGGGCCAGATAGTTGTCGGGCTCGTCCCAAAAACAGAGTACTGGTCCGTAAGCCTTGTTCGCTGCAACGACCAAGGAGGACACGATAAAGCACTTCTCTCCGTCGGACAGGTCCTCGAACGGGAGTCTCAAAGTTTTCTTTTCGCTTGAGTATTGAACGAACAAGCTTCGCGAATCCGTGCCGACGATCGGATTCGTGATGTCGTCCAAATCAGGCATGACCTCCTTGAGGTACTCGGAGACCTTGCTATATGCGGACGGCGCGTGGGACATTAGACCCCCAAACCACGCACCAAAATCCGTTACCCTGGGCTCTGGCTGTAGCGTTTGCTCCTGCGAATGCCCCAATATTAGGGAGGGCATTGGTCTCAATATAAGCATCCTGCCAAGCCATTGCTTAAATGCATGCACGGGGTCTTTTGCCGCTTGCTGCTGGATGATCGGCAAGGCCACGAGATGCCAATCGATGAAAAAGTTTGCTTCCTTTTCTTGTCCACTCTTGGTCAAGTGCACTTTCGCCAATTCCCGGCTGTAGATCGTTTTTCCATCGATCGCTAGCTTTTCCTCAAAAACGCGCAGCTCTCGGAAGCCTTCCGGATATTCAAAGGCAATTGAGTAGCCGTAAGCTTTCCCTTCAAGCTCAACCTCAATCTCGAACCGCATGGGGATCTCCGTGCGGCCACGAGTGAAATCCTTGGGCTTTACCAACTCGCCTGCTCGGTTTGTCCCCCGCGCAATACGTTGAAGTATTTCTAGCGCGAAGCCGACGGTGGTCTTGCCCGCTCCGTTCTTTCCAATCAGCAATACAGATGTCCGGCCTGAGATGGGCATCTCAAAGTTCTCCAGACATCTAAAGTTATTTATGTAGAGTCGGCGGATCACAGGATGATGGTACACGAACATCACCGCGCGACATTCCTCAAAACACTCTTCAAATCCCGGTATGACCCCACCTACCGGTATTGCTCGATGCGGGCGAGGAGGGCGAGTTTGGGGTGTGGGGGGAGGAAGCTGGCTTCGACGGCGTTGGCGGCGAGTTCGCGGAGCTGGTCGCGGGTGAAGCCGTAGCGATCGTGGGCGAGGATGTACTCGTCGAGCAGGTTGGCGCCGAACATGGGCGGGTCGTCGGAGTTGAGGGTGA
>Ga0182013_10008952_pt1 | contig 10655 bp, 5 predicted proteins | sample 612S2MmetaG_FD_120487 | JGI IMG/M metagenome (GOLD analysis project Ga0182013, IMG submission 120487) | Permafrost microbial communities from Stordalen Mire, Sweden - 612S2M metaG | ecosystem: Environmental > Terrestrial > Soil > Wetlands > Permafrost | place: Sweden: Stordalen | collected...
CCTTCTGCTGCGCCGCCGTCAGCGCCGCAAACACATCCGGCAGCGCGTGCAGTGCGGGGGTCGCCGCCAGGTTCGCCGTATACATGTTCGCGCCGAAGATCGCCGTCTGCTCGGCCACCGGATAATCCGCATGGTACTGCGCCGTACGGATGGCAAAGTCCGGATTGCGGCGATACGTCACAGCCTTCCCAACCCAGTGCTCCGGCTCGCCCGCCGCATACAGCACGCTCCGCGGCCGCGCCCCCCACACCACCGCCCCACCCGTATACGTCACCGTGTACCCGTCCACCTTCGGCGCGTCGATCGCCGCCAGCTTCCCATTCTTCGCCAGCGCCAGCACTACCGCTCCCGCCGTCGCCTTCGGCGCACCGTCATAGGTCGCGATCGCCCCCTCATCGAGCTTCAGCTTCTTCGCCAGGATCTTCGCCGCGGATTGGAACGCGGGATGCCCGTTGGCGGGGACGAGAATCGCCGTCGGCTTCACCGTTCCGGGTGCGGCAAACAGCGCGCTTGGTTTGATCAGCGATGCGCCAGCGGTTGTCATGCCGGCCAGTAGAAGAAAATCGCGACGTGTGGGCGAGGAAGTTGGCCGCTCAGCCATGGGGGTGCTCCTATCTTGCTGCGGTTTGCCTTGCTGCGGTTTGCCTTAGTGCGGTTTGCCTTAGACGATTGGCTGACGGCCTCGCGTCCCCGCAGGACGCATCCCCGTTCGAAATCCCAATCCAACGTGCGTCGCCATACTAGGAGCACTGGCTTTCCCAGTCAATCCGATCAGTCATCGGATCGCATCAGTAAGATCTTTGTCCACAGATCAACAGCAAACAAAAAGCGAATATAATGGCTGGCGATGGAGGCGCGCGCCCCGTGGTCCCTAACCCGAATCCCGAATCCGACCGCTTCGCCTTCCTCCACATCGACCTCAACTCTTTCTTTGCGTCTGTCGAGCAGCAGCTTCACCCCGAGTACCGCAACCGTCCCCTCGCCGTCGTCCCCACCCACGCCGACACCACCTGCTGCATCGCCGCCAGCTACGAGGCCAAGGCCCTCGGCATCAAGACCGGCACCCAGGTGGGCGAGGCCAAGCGCATCTGTCCGGAGATCGTCCTCATCGAGGGGAGCCACGGCGTCTACGCGGAGTATTCCCACAAGATCGCCGAAGCTGTAGACAGCTGCTGCCCGGTCGCGCACACGCCCAGCATCGACGAGATGGTCTGCCAGCTGATGGGACGCGAGCAGGAGCCGCCCCGCGCCCGCCAGATTGCCCTCGCCATCAAGCAGGCCATCCGCTCGGACGTCGGCGAAACCCTGCGCTGCTCCATCGGCATGGCGCCCAACCGATACCTGGCCAAGATCGCCAGCGATATGCAGAAGCCCGACGGCCTTATCGGCCTGCTGCCTTCACAACTCCCTCGCGCCATCGCTCACCTTGAACTGCGCGATCTGCCCGGCGTAGGCGCGCGCACTGAGGTCCGCCTCAACGCCAAGGGCATCCGCACCATGGAGCAGTTGCTCGCGCTCGACCGTCCCGCCCTGCACGCCCTCTGGGATTCCGTCTGGGGCGACCGGCTCTACCACTGGCTGCGCGGCGCCCAGACCGGCGATGACGGCGCTCCGGTGGATTCGGGCATCCAGAAGTCCCTCGGCCACTCCCACGTTATGGCGCCCGAGCACCGCACCCCCGATGGCGCCTGGGCCGTCGCGCACAAGCTGCTGCACAAGGCCGCCATGAGATTAAGAATGGAGCACTTCTACACCGCCGCGATGGGCGTCACCATCCGTTACGCGCTCACCCGCGAGCAGGCCTCCGCGATGAAGAAGACGAAGAAGCACTTCTCCGGCCTGACCCACTCGGGCTGGGGCATGGAGGCGCGCTTCGCTCCCTGCCAGGACACCCTCACCCTGCTCAACGTGCTGCGCGATACCTGGGCCAAACGCCCCGAGGGCCCCGAGTTCGCCCGGCCCTTCTTCGTCGGCGTCACCATGCACCATCTCATTCCCGAGAGCGACCTCCAGGCCTCGCTCTTCGCCGACCCCGGCAACCGCGCCGAACTCGCCGCCACCATGGACAAGCTGAACCTGAAGTACGGCCACACCACCCTGCACTTCGCCGGCATGCTCCCCGCGAAGGAGTCCGCGCCCACCCGCATCGCCTTCACCCAAATCCCCGTCCAGTACGGCGTGGACTACATGTAACCACGGAAGTATCTTTTAGCTTCTGGCTCTTAGCTAAAGGCTAATAGCTAATAGCTTCTTTCACTCCCCCAAATTCGCCTTCGCTAGCCCCTCCAGCGTCGCTCCCGCCTTCCCCGCCGAATCGAACACCACCACCTCGTTTGCACCCTGCTTCAGCCACGGCCCGGGAACATACAGCGTCTTCTGCGGCCCAATGTTCCAGAACCGGCCCAGATTGTGGCCGTTCACCCAAAGCTGGCCCTTGGTCAGGTTACTGGTATCGAGAAACGTGTCCGCCGGCTGGTCCACATGGAACGTCCCGCGATAGAAGCACGGCCCGGTGCAGGGCTTTTGCGTGAACGGCAGCGTCCACGGGGCAAGCATCGGCAGCGGATAGATCTCCCAGCCGGCCACCGAATCGCCATTGACCGTTACGTATTGGTCTAGTCCCTTTCGCTCATGCCGCAGTTGCGTAGAGTAGTTGATCCGCCCGGCGTTCTCCACCAGAATGTCCAGCTTCAGCACCGCCGACGTATTCGGAATCTCGGGCTCTGGAATCGTCAGCTTCGTCTCCCCCAGCCGCCGGTCGAGCGTACCCGCCAGAGTGCCGCTGGCGTAGACCGTCGCGTAGTCGTGCGGCGTATCCAACGTCAGCGCAATCGCCCTTCCAGGGACCAGGTTGTGGTGGCGATAGAGAATGTAGCCATACGCCTGGCCAATGTCTTCCATCGTCAGCGGCGCCGGGCTTTCGATGGGCTGCGGCAGCGTGTCCCATAGCGATACGGCCTCGATCAGCTTGAACCGAGCAATCGCAATCGGCGGCGCGACCTCGGGCACCGGCGGCGGCGCCACGCCTGTGGCCTTCGCAATCACATCGCGGAAGGCGTAGAACTTCGCTGTCGGCCGGCCGCTCTCATCCAGCGCCGCATCGTAGTCGTAGCTGGTCACGTCCGGCTCGTACATCTCTGGCTTCGCATCGCTCGAATTGGCGCCATTCATCCAACCAAAGTTGGTGCCCCCATGGAACATGTAGATCGACACCGAGTAGCCCTGGCCTAGCATCCACTCCAGGTTCGCCGCTTGGGTCGCGGTACTGGTATGCGCATGCGGACCACCCCAATGATCGAACCATCCCGCCCAGAACTCGCTGTTGAAGAACGAGCCGTTGGGTCGCGCGGCCTTCAGGGTCGCGAATCCCTTCTCCGCCGATCCCACCTTGTCGCCATCGAAGTTGATCCCGATCGGCAGGTCGGGCAGCGAGCCATTGGCAATGTCCCCCGGCCCGTCCGCCGTGTATAGCTGCGCCTTGGTAAATCCCGCGTCCAGCAGCGCCTGCCGGTTCTGCTCCATGTAGGCGTGGTCGTTGCCGAAGGAGCCGTACTCGTTTTCAACCTGCACCAGCACAATCGGCCCGCCATTGCCGACCTGCAACGGCGCAAGCTCCTGGCCCAGCCGCTTCAGCCAGCGCGTCGCGGGAACCATATATTTCGGATCGCTCGACCGCACCACCATCGCCGGGTCCTTCAGCAGCCACGCCGGATAGCCGCCAAACTCCCACTCCGCGCACACATACGGCCCCGGCCGCAGAATCACCCACAGCCCTTCCTGCTGCGCCTCGCGGATAAACTCGGCAACATCGTTGTTGCCGCTGAAGTCATACACGCCCGGCGTCGGCTCATGCTCGTTCCAGAAGACGTAGGTGGTAATGGCATTCAGCCCCATCGCGCGCGCCATCTTCAGCCGCGCCCGCCAATACTCCCGCGGAATGCGCGGATAGTGCATCTCACCCGAAATAATGCGGGAGGGACTCCCGTCCAGCGTGAACTGCCCGCCCGCCACGCCAAAGCTATGCGGCTTGCCATCCGGCGCCGCCGCCACAAACTCCGGGTGCCCCACATCTCGATCCTGAGATGTGGGTTCCGTTTGTGCAACCAAAATTGTTACATGGTTCAGGCCGAGTCCAAGCCCGATACCCAGAGCAATCCCCAAAAAAGTCCGCGGCTTCACGACGCCATCTTACAGCAGCGACGTTCTAGCGGTTGATGTATCCAATGACCACGCAAACGACAACGATGGCAAGAATAACGAGCCACGAGTACGGATTGCTCCAGTTGAAGGTCCAGCCGCGCCATCGGGACCGTTTGCGGACGAGGATGCGGTGATCTTGTGTCGTCATGACCAAACCTCCTTACCGCTTACAGCGGGCTTCGCGTGGTGCTTCCATCTGCCGCAAACAAACCCGGGTGCCGACCAACGGGAGGACGACGCGAAGCAGGAAAATGGCGTGTGAACGCCCTCACGGTACCAGCAGAATCGGCGCCTGCCAGAAGGCTCCCTTCTGTCCGGTTGGATCGAGCACCGTCACCTGGCAATCGTATTGGCCCGGCGCCAGTTGGCTCATATCGATGGTGAAGCTCAGCGGCGCAATCTCCAGATGGGTGCTCGCATCGGGCGAAACCTCCTCCGGCTGCGTCTCGTACACCTTGTTTCCCCCCTGATAGAAGCTCACGAACGCGATCACCGGCTCCGGCGTTGTCGCCGCCTGCTCATACGCCTGCAGATACACAAACAGGCTGCGCCCTTTGCTGAAGACCCGGGTCGCGCTGGGGATCAGTTTCTGCCCATTCTGCACCAGCGGATCGGCGGCGACCTCCTTTGCCTGTTCCTTGCCCTTGCTTGCGTTGTAGATCGCGTCGCTCATGGCTACGCGCTGTCCGGACAGCACCACCGAGCTGATCGCCACCCGCTTGGTCTCCTTGTTCAGGTTGGGAATCACGAAGATCGTCTCGAACGTCCCGATCTTCCCCGTCGCGTCGTCCCGCGCCAGCACCTTCATCTTGAACTTGCCCGGCAGCTCCGTATAGCCGGAGTAGTACTCGATAGGAACCTTGGCCCACTGTTCTGCCGTCTTGTCGCTCAATTTGAATTCCACGTGGTCGCGGATATTGTTGACGGTAGTATTGCCATACTCGTCTTTGATCTCGCCAATAAAGTCGATCGTCGCCACGTCCGCGCCGCGCTTCTTCGCCAGCGCCAGCTCGCTCCCGGGGATCTTCAGCATCACCGGAACGAAGTACTCCGCCTTATTCAGCTGAAAATAATTGACCTCCATCGCGATGGTCAGCTCCGTCACCGGATCGCCCAGCATCAGCGCATCCTCCAGCTGCCGGTCCTTGTCCGCTCCGGTAAACTTGCCCCACTCCTTGCCCGCGAAGTACCCCTCGCGATAGCCCAGATTGGCGGCAAGCTCCGTGCCCACCGTCACCTTGATCTTGCGGAATTTCCCGTTCAGCGCCGTGTTGGTGGTGTAGTACCCGATGATGTAGTAGTTCGAGACCGACTTCTGCGCCTGCACGATGCCCATGGACAAGTCGTTATTATCCAGGAACGCCTTCCCGCCCGTATCGGTCGCCAGCGCATACAGCGTGTCCTGCGACTGCGCAAACCGCGACGACATCGCCATCGCGGCACCGCCGGTATACATCGCCGAGCCGCCCGACGAACCATGGGTCGCATCGCCCACTGCCCCCTGCGCCACCAGCCCGCGCGAGTCGATCGTCCAGAACGACACCCCCGCCCGGATGGCCGCCTCCTCGGTCGCGTGCAGCTGCGCCTGGTTGTCCAGCCCATTCAGGATCAGGCCGCTGGCAAACGGGATCAAGATCTTCTTTTCGTTCAGCCGTCCCAGCATCTCCGCCGCCGTCTGCAACGCCGACAGTTGCCGGTCCGTGGTAAAGATGTTGAACTCCGCATCGTCCTGCCCGAAGGCCGCGCCGGTATCCGCGGAGCTGGAATCGTCCGCCGCCCCCGCCAGGCCCTGGCCTTCGCCCACCACCATCGTCTCCAGAATGCTCAACAGCCGGTCGCGGTCGCTGGTAAAGTCCTGCAGCACCTCCACCCCTGTGCCGGCATAGCGCATGATCGACACCAGGTCCGCCGTCGTCATGTCCTGGCGCACAAACTTCTGCGCTGCCTCCAGCGCCCGTATCTGGTCCTCCTGCGGCATCGCCGTCATGTCGAAGTACAGCGCCATCAGCCGCTTGTCCCGGTACATCACCTGCCCCGGCGTTTCGCCCGAGATCTGCGTCCGCCCCAGCCGGTTAAAGAGCTTGACGTCTCCCGCGCCCTCCGGAGTCATCGGCAGCGCCGTCGTCGTCTCCGGCAGGCTCTGGTACTCGCAGAAGCTGATCTTCTGCGCCACGCCATCTTCCGTCACCGTGAAGTCCTTGTCGGTCAGCCCGGCGATGGGGGCGCCCTTCTTGTCCTTCACCGTCACCGTCTCGATTACCAATCGCGCCGCCATCCCCGATATGGTGGGCGTGTCGCTGCTGCCCGGCTGCTTGTTCTGCCCCACAGCCTGCGCGCCGGCGCTAGCCGTTCCAGCGCCCGCGGTGAGTGCCAAAACCGCCGTGACGAGAAAAACACGAGACCGCATCAAACCGGGCAATCGCATAGGTCAAAACCTCAGGCGCATCGTGATGGACATGCTTCGCATCCCGTTGGCCCCCACGGGAGCTCCAAACTGCGTGCTGTTGGGTATGTACGTCGTATTCCAACCGCTATACACAACGTGATTCAGCGCGTTCGATGCGTCCAGTCGCGCGTCCAGATTATAGCGACCGTGCAGGCGAAACGTCCGCGCCATCGAAGCGCTCAGGCTGAACTGGCCCGGCCCCGTGATTGAGTCACGCCGCGCGTCGCCCCACTCCCCGGACGGGGCCTTATACGCATTGATATTCACAAAATAACCCGGCGCCAGATTCGCCGAAGGCGATACGCCGGTGAGAGTTGGCCGGATCGGCCCGGTCACTCCTGTACCCAACACCGCCGCGCCGCCGTAGATGGGTGTCTGCGGCAAGCCGGTAGCCGCGTTGATGTTGGTCAGGAACGTCCATTCCTTATAGACCGCACCCCTCCATCCGCTCATCAGCGCCCTGCCGCCCAGGCCCATGCCGGTGGTGTATTGCACCGTCGCGCTCAAGACGTGGCGCTGATCGGTCGTCGAGAGTCCACGCTGCCCTCTCGCCACATCCAGCCAGTTCTGCGCCACGCCGCCTCCCCCCGAAGCCGATCCCTGGCCGCTCAGTGAATAGTCGTCATCCAGCGACTTCGAGAAGGTGTAGTTAACGCTCGCCGTAAACCCGGAGCGCAGCCTTCTGCGCAATTGCGTGGTCACTCCCTCGCGCTCTAGATTGCCGTTCGACGTGCGGTAGTAATAGCCCGATGGGCCAAAGCTGCACGTCGAGGTATCCGTCGTACCCGGCGGGCAGGTATTCGGCAGGAACTCCTGCGGTCCCCGCGTCCCCTTGATCCCGAGATACCTCACCGTCCCATGCAGCGAGAACGGCAGGTCCCGCTCCACCGACAGGTCCCACGTCTGCACATAGCCGATGCGGAAGTTCGGGTCGATGGCAAACTGGTCCGCCGTGGTCGTGCCGCAGTTCTTCTGCGGGAATGGCGCAGCCAGCGTCAAAGGACACGTAGTGCTGTTCGGTATACTCAGGCTGGTCGAAAGCGGCGACTGCTGCGCCATCGCCGACGCGGTCGCCTGGTACACCGACGTGTCGCGGGTAATGCCGTAACTTGACCGCACCAGCAGCGACGATCCCGAGATCGGCCGCCACGCAATCGATACCCGCGGCTCCAACCCGATCCGGTCCGGCCGTACCAGCGCCGCCGGCAGGATCGTCCCGGTCAGCGGGCCAACCGGACTGCTGCCTACCACCGGCGACTCCCCAGTAAAGCCGCGCGCGATATCCAGATTCACCAGCCGCCCCTTCAGCTCGGTCACCGGCGCGCTGTACTCCCAGCGCAGCCCGTAGTTGAGGCTAAGCTCCGGGTTCACCCGGAAGTCGTCATTCACGTAGGCGTCGTAGACTGATTGCCGATAATATTTGTCCGCGTTGCCAAACGCGATGTTGCTGGTATCCGGAATGCCCAGCAGAAAGTCGGCAAAGCCCCATCCGCCGGTCGGGGCAGGACATGGCGAAGTTCCGGGAGGGCATGGCGGGATCAACTGCGTCGCGGTGCCGTTAAAGCTGAGCGAGCCCTCCGGATTCTGTTGCGAAAAGGTGTTGGACTCCTGCCTCCGGAAGTCGCCGCCCGCGGTGGCGTTGTGGCGCAGATGGTTCCACTGCACCGACCCAGAAAGCGAATTCGTCTCACTGCGGTTGCGCGAGCTGGTCGCGTCCGACAAACCAGAGATGCCGCTGGAAAACCCCAGCGAAGGCACGCCATAGTTCGCCGGGTCGGTCTGGTCGTTCCCGGTAATGCCCGCAATCTGCGACTCATTCACCTGCTTCGCAACAAAGTACGGCGTCGTCTGGCTGCGCTGATAGCTGAAGTTGTACCCGGTATTCAGGGAGAACCGCTGGGTGAAGCGATGGCTCCAGTTGACGTTGAAGCTGTCCCCCAGCATGGCCGTCGAATCGTGGAAGCCGAACAGGTTCGTGCTCCCGGTTCGCGTGCTCTGGATGGCGAAACGGCCATTCACATAATCCTTGTTCCCGAAACCCTTGCTCATTTGCGCTTGGAACTCGTCCTGGCGGTTGCTGCTGGTCAGCGGAATCTGGTAGTTGTATTGCGTGTTTCCCGTCACATTGGGCGTCGACGGATAGAGCTTCAGTAAATTCTGCGCCACCGAGCTGATCTCATTTTGCGGAATGCACGCCGTCGGCGTCGCGTCCACCGCAAACAACGCCGGAAGGCAGTTCGTCGCTACGTAGGCCTTTCCTGTACTTGGATCGTAAACCGTGCCTGCACCGGTCAAATCGCCAAGCTGCTGCGCCGGCGTCGGTATCAGCGCGGCCTGCGTGTTGTCCCGGTTGCCTTGGGTCCTCCGATAAAAGACATAAAAATAGGGCGCTCGCGCAACAGGCAGCAGATGCGGAATCTTCAGCGGCCCGGCAAAGTTGATGCCCGCCTGAATGTTGTTGTACGCGGGCTTGGGCGAATCCAGCCCGCTGATTGAAAACTGCTTGGCATCGAACGCCGAATTGTCCAGCACCAGGCTCAGCCCGCCGTTATACAGCGACCGCCCAGGACCGCGGTTGTTGCCAAATGCCGCCGACTGCGAAAACTGCGACGTGGCCGCGTTATTCACGCTTCCATTGATCAGGAAGCCATCGCTGGCCTGCTGCGCGTTGGGATCCGGTGCAGGCTCCAGCGCCGCGGCAGACGGTGCCGCCCCATTTGCCGCCTGCGTCGTCGCCGCTGCCGCACCCTTGCCCGCAGCCGCTGCGCCCTTGGCTGTCGGCGCTGCCGTGCCTGCCCCAGAAGCGGGTGCCCCAGGTCTCGCTCCTGAGACCTGGGTTGACGGCGCAGCCACGCTCGTCGCCGCCGCGCTTGCTGTTCCCTGTTCCCCGTTCCCTGTTCCCTGTGCCACCGCCACCGGGGCCGTCGCCGCTACCTTCACTGGCTTGGCCGCTGCCCGGACCTGCTCCAGCGTCAGCAGCTTCATCTCAAACGTGCCCGCCGGCGCGCTCGGGCCCACCGTCACGTCCTGCTTGATCGGCGCAAACCCGGTCATCTCAATGTCGATCGACCACGTGCCATCCGCCAAATCGGCGAACCGGAACACGCCCTGATCGTCGCTCACCGCGACCGCCTTCTTGCTGCCTTGCGTGGCCGTCACCGTCACCGTCGTCCCCGGCACCGGCAGCCCGCCAAACGTCACCTGGCCGTGGTACTCCGAAGCCATTGCCACACCCGATGCCGCCAGCCACGCCATCGCGCAACCCAGCAGCAGACCGTTCACCGCGCGCCGCAACCGCATTCGCCCTCCGCCTCTTGCTCATCGTTCCGGAGGTACCCCAGCCAACCTCGCCGGGAAACCATTCGGTGTCCAGCTTGCCCATGCCCGCTTCGCCCCAAGGTTCTGAGCGCTGAAAGCGCGCCATATACCAGCCTACGCCGAAGGCCTAGGTGCCAAGTCCTCCAAGATTCTGAGGGCTGAAGGCCCGACACAAGACGCAGCCACTACTTTGGCCTTGATTGAAAATCGTTCTCCGGTCTTTGTTCTCTGAGATCGCTATCCGGCAGTACGCAGCCGCTGGCCAAGTGGTTCCAAGAGTTTCAGAGGCATGAAAAGGAATTCAGTTAAAAGACGTTTCGGAAGCGTCATCGTTCGTGATTCTCAGGATTTATTTTTGTCGCCGTTCCCGCTCCGTTCGCTCATCGGTCATTGCGTTCGCTTACCGGCCAAGCCTATCATTCGTCGCCCTGCACCGCTCCATCATACGACACTTCTCGTAAATCTCGCACTCTCCCGATTAACAACTGGCAACTCAAACTAATTCTCCGGTGGCCGCTCGATATGGTCCACCACCAGCCCGTACGTCGGCCCCTTGGACGACTGCAGCTCCAGCCCCAACGCCTTCACGCCATCGAAGATCTGCGGAATGGGTGAGTCGCCCGCATCCGCCCGCGATGCATCGTAATGTTCATTCGGAAGATAGAGCGACACATCGTACATGCCGGGCAAC
>Ga0182013_10008953_pt1 | contig 10655 bp, 7 predicted proteins | sample 612S2MmetaG_FD_120487 | JGI IMG/M metagenome (GOLD analysis project Ga0182013, IMG submission 120487) | Permafrost microbial communities from Stordalen Mire, Sweden - 612S2M metaG | ecosystem: Environmental > Terrestrial > Soil > Wetlands > Permafrost | place: Sweden: Stordalen | collected...
CTCGCCACCTGGTCGAACATCAATCGCATGTACGAGTCGCATGTGATCGCGGATATCCGTCAGGTTCGGCACGAGGCCGGTGAACCGATCCTGCTCGATCGGCTGGTGCGCGTGGTCGACGAACAGCGCGGCCACACGCTGGCAATGGAGGTCGAGGAAGCCAAGATCGCTCTGTCCGACACGCGCCAAGCTGAAATCCCGCTGGAATGGGTCGCGCCAGGCCTTGCCGCCGCCATCGGCCGCCCCGATCTTGTCAGCCATACAAGACAGCTGGCCGAGCGCATCGCGGCCCGAATCAAGGTCTGCCTTGCGCAGGCGCGATTGTCCGCTGAAGACATCGACGCGGTGTTCCTCACCGGCGGTTCGGTGAGGCTCGCCCATGTCCGCAAAGCAATCACAAAGGCAGTACCGTCGGCCCGCGTCGTCGAAGGTGACACCTTCGGAGCGGTCGGAAAGGGGCTCACCCTTGAGGCCCTCGGACGATATGGGCCGAGGGTCTAGATCAGCGCGGCAACTTTCCAGCTGCGCCGTTCCGCCAGGACACATGCGACATACTGCTTTCCGATCGACCATTCGTCCCGCTACAATCGGCTCCATGGCCCTCGGCCCCGCCTTCCGCACAAGAAAAGGCTTTCGGGGGTATGCCTTGAGGCTCCCGGGGAGGATGAAATGGCCACCGTCGTAAACGAACCGCTTTCACGCCATGCCCTCGCCTTCGTTCTTGCTGGCGGGCGCGGAAGCCGGCTTTTGGAGCTAACGGACAGGCGCGCCAAGCCCGCGGTCTATTTCGGCGGCAAATCCCGCATCATCGATTTTGCTCTGTCCAATGCGGTGAACTCGGGAATCCGCCGCATCGCGGTTGCCACCCAATACAAGGCCCACAGCCTGATCCGGCATCTACAGATGGGCTGGAACTTCTTTCGCCCCGAGCGAAACGAGAGTTTCGATATCCTGCCGGCGAGCCAGCGCATTTCGGAGACGGACTGGTATCTTGGCACGGCGGACGCCGTCTATCAGAACATCGATATCATCGAAGCGCACGGAGCCCGATTCATCGTGTTGCTGGCGGGAGATCACATCTACAAGATGGATTATGAGCCGATGTTGAGGCAGCATGTCGAACAGCGCGCCGACGTTACGATCGGTTGCCTCGAGATGCCGCGCGCGGAATCGAGCGGCTTCGGGATCATGCACATCGATGACGATGGCGTCATCCAATCCTTTCTCGAGAAGCCGGCCGATCCGCCGCCGATGCCCGGCAAGCCAGACAAATCGCTGGCCAGCATGGGAATCTATATCTTCGATTCGAACTTCCTGTTCGAGGAGCTGCGGCGCGACGCAAACGATCCGAACTCCAGCCACGATTTCGGCAAGGATGTCATTCCCTACATCGTGAAAAACGGCCGGGCCGTGGCCCATCAATTCTCCAGTTCCTGCGTGAGGTCGGGCGACGATCGACGTACCTACTGGCGAGACGTCGGAACCGTCGACGCCTATTGGGCCGCCAACATCGATCTCACCGATGTGCTGCCGGAGCTCGATCTCTACGACCGCTCATGGCCGCTCTGGACCTATGCTGAAATCACGCCTCCCGCCAAATTCGTCCACGATGAGGAAGATCGCCGGGGACAGGCGGTTACGTCGCTGGTCTCCGGAGGATGCATCATATCCGGCGCGTCGCTGCGCCGCTCCCTGCTTTTCACCGGCGTGCACATCCATTCGTTCGCAAGCGTCGGAAATGCAGTTATCCTGCCTTACGCCAATGTCGGTCGCAATGCGCGGATGAGCAATGTCGTGGTCGATCGTGGCGTTCAAATCCCGGAAGGTTTGGTTGTCGGAGAAGATCCTGAGCTCGATGCGAAGAGATTCCGAACTACTCCGGAGGGCATCTCTCTCATTACGCAGCCGATGATCGACAGGCTGGATGCATGACGTTGCTTCGCGTTCTTGCAGTCGCCTCGGAAATCTATCCGATCATCAAGACGGGAGGCCTTGCCGACGTCGCCGGCGCGCTCCCGATCGCGCTGCGAGCATACGGTATCGAAACGCAGACGCTGGTTCCGGGATATCCCGATGTCATCAAGGCAGTTCCCGCGGCGGAAGTAATCCTCGATTGGCCGAATTTCTACGGCGGGCCGATCCGCCTGCTCGGCGGATCACATCATAACCTCGATTTGCTCGTGCTCGATGCGCCGCATCTTTTTGCCCGGCCCGGTAACCCCTATGTCACGCCGGACGGCAAGGATTGGCCCGATAACGGCGTGCGCTTTGCCGCACTTTCGCGGATGGCGGCCGAAATCGGGCGGGGCGCCATTCCGTCGTTCGTGCCTGATATCGTGCATGCCCATGATTGGCAGGCAGGACTAGCACCTGCCTATTTGCACTATGCCGACGGTCCCCGGCCCGGCACCGTGATGACGGTTCACAACCTCGCCTACCAGGGCAAGTTTCCGCATGAAATGCTCGATACGTTCGGCTTGCCTCCTCAGTCCTTCACGATTCACGGCGTTGAATATTACGGAACGATCAGCTTCCTGAAGGCGGGCATGCAATTCGCGGACCGCATCACGACGGTGTCTCCGACCTATGCGATCGAGATTCAGGGAGATGATGGAGGCATGGGACTGGGCGGATTGTTGCGTGAACGATCGCGGGTCCTGAGCGGAATCCTCAACGGTATCGATATCTCCGTCTGGAACCCCGAAACGGATCCCCATATCGTCGCCCGCTTCAGCGCCAAAGAGTTGGAGTCCCGTGCGGCGAACAAGGCTGCCCTGCAGCGGCGGCTCGGCCTTGATCCGTCTCCTGATGCGCTGCTGCTCGGCGTCATAAGTCGACTGTCCTGGCAGAAGGGACTCGATCTCCTTCTTGAGAACGTTCCCACCATCTTGAACGAAGGAATGCAGCTCGCTTTGCTTGGGAGCGGAGATTCGGATCTTCAGGATCGCTATCAAGCGGTCTCAAGAGCGAATATCGGCCGGATAGCGGTTCTCATCGGCTATGATGAAGCCCTCGCTCATCTCATTCAGGCCGGTGCCGACGCCCTCGTGGTGCCGTCGCGCTTCGAACCCTGCGGCTTGACCCAACTTTGCGCCTTGCGATACGGCGCGGTCCCGATCGTATCGCGGGTCGGTGGCCTTGCCGATACAGTCATCGACGTTGAAGGCGGCGACATTGCCGGTGGCGCGACGACTGGCGTCAAGTTTGGTCCAGTCACGGTCGAAAATCTCGCCGGCGCCCTATGCAGGGCCGGCAACTCGTTCCATGACAAGCATGCCTGGCGAGGGTTGCAGCACAACGGCATGTCGACCGACGTCTCGTGGCGCAATCGCGCAAGCCAATATGCTGCCTTATATCAAGAAGTCGTCGAGGTACGCCGGAGCCAGGCGCATTGATCAACGACGCCCAAGCGACGGCGAGAATGCCGCCGCCGCTCAGGCCTCACCACGCATCGACGCAAGGGCGCTTGCGTCCGGTCCGCGGCGGCACCGCCGGCATCGACCGTAGTCCCGCCATGATCCAGTGCCGTGTTTCCGCGGGATCGATCACCTCGTCGATCTCAAGCACCGAGGCGATCGAGACCGCCTTGCCGTTGGCGTAGAGCTGCGCGACCTTGTCCTTATAGTATTTTTCGCGCTCGACCGGATCGGCGATCGCTTCCATCTCCTTGCGGAAGCCCAGGCGCACATAGCCTTCCAGCCCCATGCCGCCGAACTCGCCGGTCGGCCACGCCACCGTGAAGAACGAGGCGTGGAACCCGCCGCCGATCATCGACTGCGCGCCGAGCCCGTAGCCCTTGCGCAGCACGATGCCGAACAGCGGCACGGTGAGGCTCGCGCCGGTAACGAACATGCGCGCGACATGGCGCACGATGGCGGTCTTTTCCGCCTCGGGCCCGACCATGAAGCCCGGCGTGTCGCACAGCGACACGATCGGGACGTCGAAGGCGTCGCAGAGCTGCATGAAGCGAGCGGCCTTGTCGCCGGCCGGCGCGTCGATCGCGCCGCCGAGATGCTTCGGATTGTTGGCGATCAGCCCGAACGGTTTGCCCTCGATGCGGATGAAAGCGGTGATCATGCCGACACCGAAATCGCGGCGGATCTCCAGCACGGAGCCTTCGTCGGCCAGAAGATCAATGACGGAGCGGATGTCGTAGACGCGCAGCCGGTTCTCCGGGATCGCCCGGCGCAGCAGGCGCTGGTCGCGCGCTTCCCACTGTGTCACAGGTCCCTGGAAGTAGGAGAGATATCGCTGCGCGACACGGGTGGCCTCCTCCTCGTCCTCGACGAGGATGTCGATGACGCCGTTCGGCGCCTGGAACGAAACCGGGCCGACCTCTGCCGGATGATAGACCCCGAGGCCGCCGCCCTCGATCATCGCCGGTCCGCCCATACCGATCGAGGCATCTTTGGTGGCGATAATCACATCACAGCAGCCCAGCATCGCGGCGTTGCCGGCGAAGCAATAGCCCGAGACCACGCCGACCACCGGCACCAGGCCCGACAACCTTGCGAACTGCACGAAGGACGGCCCGTCGAGGCCGGTCATGCCGAGCCTGTCGGTGTCGCCGGGACGGCCGCCGCCGCCTTCCGCGTAAAACACCAGCGGAAGCCGCCACTGTTCGGTGAGGGAGAGCATGCGGTCGATCTTCTTGTGGTTCATATGGCCCTGAGTACCGGCGAGCACGGTGTAGTCGTAGGCTATCACCATACAGCGTGCCTCCTGGGCGCCGACCTTGTCGGCGTTGATGGTGGCGACGCCGGTGATCAGGCCGTCGGCGGGCGTGTTCTTGATCAGATCATCGAGCTTGCGGCGGCGGCGCTGCGCGGCGATCGCCAGCGAGCCGTATTCGACGAAGGACCCCGCATCGACCAGCTGCGTGATGTTTTCTCGCGTAGTGCGCTGGTTGGTCTTGCGCCTTCGCTCGACCGATGCCGGGCGACTGGCATCGAGTGTGTTGGCGTGGCGCGCGATCACTTCCGCCAGATCGGCCCGGATGTGGTCGAGATCGACGGTCGTTTCCTCCTCGGTGTAATCGCCATCCACTTCGGCGGGTTCGATGAACAGGATCGGCTCGCCTTGCATCAGCGTCACACCATCGCTGGTTGCGATCCTGGTGATTATACCGCCATGAGGAGCGGTGACGAGATGCTCCATCTTCATGGATTCGATCACCGCGATCTGCTGGCCGGCCCGAACGAGATCGCCTTCGCTCACCTCGATCGCCACGACGGTACCCTGCAACGGCGCGGGAACCGGCTCCGATCCGGCCGGACCGGCTGCAGCGCCCTTGGCGACCGGCGTGGGCGCATCCGCGCCGGCGACGCCGACGGCAAAGAACAGCGGATGCGCGGCCGTCTTCGCTGCGCCGACCAGCGCAGCAACGTGGCTGTCGACGAAGCTTGTGCTGATGCGGTTGGCGACGAAATCGGGCTCAGCCAGCACCGCCTGCAAGAACGCAATGTTGGTCTCGACCCCGCCGATGCGGAATTCACGCAGCGTGCGCGCCGCCTTTGCCACCACGTCGCCCCAGCGCGCGGCCGGTACGTGGACGATGACCTTGGCGAGCAGCGAGTCGAACGCGGCGCTGGTTCGATATCCCGCATAGCCGAAGCTATCGACGCGCACACCAGGGCCGGAGGGCGGGTCGAACGCCGTCAGCGTACCGCCGGTCGGCCGCGTCGCGCCGGTCTCGTCCATGGTCTCCATGTTGACGCGCAACTGCATCGCATAGCCGCGCGGCGCGGGCACGTCGGCCTGGCTCAATCCCAGCGCGGCCAGCGTGGCGCCGGCGGCGACGGCCAGTTGCGATTTCACCAGATCGATGCCCAGCACCTCTTCGGTCACCGTGTGCTCGACCTGAAGCCGCGGGTTGGCCTCGATGAAGGCGAACCTCGTGGCGTCGCCGGACGTTTCGCCGTCAACCAGGAACTCAAAGGTGCCGAGGCTGTCGTAATGTGCGGCCGCCGCAAGCTGCCTGGCCGCCTCGACGATACGCTTGCGCAGGCCGTCGCTCAGCGAAGGGCTCGGCGCCACTTCGATGAGTTTCTGGTTACGCCGTTGAATCGTGCATTCGCGCTCCCAGAGATGGCTGATGGCGCCATAGCGGTCGCCAATGATCTGCACCTCGATGTGCCGCGCCTTGCGGATCAATCGCTCGACATAGATGCCGTCACTGCCGAAGGCCGCCCTGGCCTCGGACTGGCAGCGCACATAGGCCTCCTCCAGCTTCGCGCCGTCCTCGACGACGCGCATACCGCGTCCGCCGCCGCCGGCCATGGCCTTGATCATCACTGCGCCGCCTTTGCCAAGCGAGGCGAAGAAGGTTTTTGCGTCCGCAAGTGTCGTCGGGCCGATGGTGCCGTCGATGATCGGCACGTTGAAGCGTTGCGCCAGCGCCTTGGCGGCGATCTTATCGCCGAACAGGTCGAGTGCCTCGGGCGACGGGCCGACGAACGTGATGTTGTTCTCGGCGCAACGTCGTGCGAGCGTGGAATTTTCGCTCAGGAAACCATAGCCCGGATGCAGCGCGTCGCATCCGGTCGCCTTCGCCGCCGCGATCACGGCCTCGATGTCGAGATAGGCCCGCGCCCCGTGTCCGGGAATCGCATGCGCTTGATCCGCCGCACGGACATGCAGCGACAGCGCGTCGTCGGCTGGATGGATCGCGACCGCGGCAATGCCGGAATCCGCCGCGGCGCGGGCGATGCGAATGGCGATTTCGCCACGATTGGCAATCAGAAGTTTGCGAAGTGACATTACGCTTTCCGATACAGAATGTGAGCAACCGGCGAGATAGGTGACAGTCCAGAACGACGATATAGGTAACACGATTCTGGTTTCGTTCAGGTCCGTAGTTGGCCCTGTGGGCGATGCCTTGGCATCGTCCATACGTCAACAGGTTTGTTGTTTGGGTTTTCGCGTGCGGGGCGAGGTGAACCAAACGTCTGCGCCGATTCAATTCAAAGCTATCATGCTCTGGCGCGTCGCGGCCTCAACTATCGCGCCAGTTCAGTGTCGCCAGCGAAGAAGGTGCCGCTGGGCGAATTCCATCACTGCGTTGATGCCGAAACCGATCGCGCCAAGGGTAAGAACCCCTGCAAACAACTCCGGACTGCGGAACGATCGCGCCGCGAGCAGGATCATTGCTCCGAGACCCGCTTCCGCTGACATCATTTCGGTGACCACCGCGAGGATCAATGACACCGTCAGTGCTAGCCTCAGGCCGGCAAAGATATCGGGCAAGGCACTGGGCAATATGATCGACCTAATGACCGTCCAGTGAGGAAGCTCCATGGTACGGGCCATCTCGAACAGCCGCGGCTCCACCGACTTAATGCCCTGAATTGTCGCCAGCAATGTCGGCCATAGCGATCCAAAAACGATGACCGAGATAATCATGGTTTTGGTCAAGCCGAGCAGCAGAATGGCAACCGGAATGACGGCGGACGCCGGCAATGGCCGCAGGAACTCAAGGCTGGGCTCGATATAAGCTCTCGCCTGTGGGGATAGACCAATCAACAGGCCGACACTGCACCCCACCAAGGCAGCGAAACCGAAGCCAAGAAGCATGCGACCGCCCGTTCCCATCACGGCTCTGCCCAGCGAACCGTCCTCGGCCTGCTCGAGCAGAGCGCCGAAGGTATCGCCGACGCTTGGCAAGAAAACCGGAGACACCAAACCAAATTTTGTTATGACAGCCCAGAGGCCAAAAAGCGCAAGCAGAACCCCGATGCCACCCGCATTCTGCAGCAACCGATCCGGTTTCATGCCGCAATACTCCAGCGGCCGAACAAACGGCTTTGCGCCTGAAGCAGCCCGGCGTTCAGCAACCATCCCAGCAAGCCGATCCAGATGAGATAGGCGAACATCGTGTCCGGATGAAGCGTCTGTTGGGCCACGACGAGCGCATAGCCGAGGCCCATCGGATTCGCCGTGATCTCGACCGTCACGGCAACGATGAGAGATATGCCGGCGGCAAGCCGCATTGCCGTGAACAGGTTCGGCACGGCATCCGGCAACACGATGTTGAACAGGCGCGAGGCCCATCCGAGTTCGAGAACGCGGGCAACTTCCATAAGTTCGCCCGGGACCTCTCGTACGGCCGCCTGAGTGATGATCAAGGCGGGCCACATGCAAGCGAACGCGACGATGGATATCCCCATGCCGTAGCCGAAGCCAAACGCCAGCATGGCGATTGGGATCAGGGCAACCGAAGGCACAGGACGGAACACCTCCACCGAGATCTGCGACAGACGGCCGGCCACCGCCGAGAGACCGAACCACGCCCCGAGCGAGATCCCGATCGCCGAGCCGATCAGAAGGCCCACGAGCGCGGTCGTGATCGTCTGGCCTGTCGCGGACAGCATGCTCCCGTCCGACAACGCGGCGAGACCGGCCACGGCAATCTCACTCGGCCGGGACATCTGGTCCGATTGAACAACCTGCGACCGACCGACCACTTCCCACAGCGCGATCACCGAGCATGGAAGAATCAAAGCCCTCATCAGTGCGCTCGCGGCAGATACTTGAACAACTCGTGCCGATAGCGAAGAAATCGCTCATCCTCGCGAGTGGTCAATTGGTCTCGGGGCCACGGCAGATTGATGTCGAGAACGGCAGATATTCTGCCGGGACGACTTTCCATCGCGACGACGCGATCGCCGAGGTAGGTTGCTTCCTCGATGTCGTGGGTGATGAAGATGACGGTCATACCCGTCTGCTTTGCGAGCCTGGAGACCTCGTCCTGAAGATTTTGCCGTGTAATCGCGTCAAGCGCACCAAACGGCTCGTCCATCAGAAGCATTTTTGGTTCCAACGCGAGGCAACGCGCGATCTGCAGCCGCTGCTGCATGCCGCCGGAAAGCTGTCGCGGAAACCGATCCGCCGCATCCGACAGCCCGACCTGTTGCAAAAGCCGATCGATCGTGGCGGCATGCGTGTCCGCCGGCGTCGTCCCCGAATCGAGCGCCAGCTTGATGTTCCCAACGACGGTCCGCCACGGCAACAAAGCCTTGGTGTAGTCCTGAAAAACCACGGCCCGCTTGCGCGAAGGCCTGTCGACCACCGCGCCGTCGAACGTAATCGTTCCCGACGTTGGCAGATTCAAGCCGCCGATCAGACGAAGCAAGGTGGTCTTTCCGCAACCGGATCCACCGATGATCGAAACGAACTCTCCTTCACGAACCTCCAGCGACAGGTCCTCAAGGATCGTAAGTTTGCCGTTTCCGGCCGGAACCGAAAATCCGACCTTGTCGATTGACAGCAATATGGGACGGCTTGCGACGGCGTCCGGCCTCCGCAGTTCGCTGAGCTGCGTGGCGCTCATTTCCATAGAATCCGGACTGGATCGGTTGGCTTGCGCGTGAGCCCCTGTTTGACGCACACATTCGACCAGAAATCGATCTGTTCGGCCGACACGGATGCTTCAAGCTTGGGCATCGTCAGCTGGGCGAGCACCTCGGGTGGCATCTTGATGTGGGATGCCATAGCCTTGCGCATAACTTCGGGGTTGCTCATCGCGAGATCGGTCGCTTCCTTCATCGCCACCTGGAAGGCCTTGGCCGCGTCCTTGTTTTGGTCGGCCCAGTGGCGTGAGGCAATGAACCATCCTCCCGTTACTCCATCTCCGATTTCAGAAACATAATGCGCGACGACGTAGCCGGCATTGGCTGCCACGGCACGGGTCTTGAAAGGGTCAGCGGTCACGATGGCGTCGACCTGCCCGGCTTTCAGAACGTCGTTGAGCTGGGCAAACGGCGTTTCGACGAAGGTGACCTTCTTCCAATCAGCACCCTGCTGGGTCATCCATTCCCGGAACAGCACATGCAAGAAGCCGTTGAGCCCTGGCGTTGCAACCTTCTTCCCCTCGAAATCCTTCGCGGTCTTGATGCCGGACCCCTCATGGGCAAGCACCGCGACTTCGGTCGAGCCCCGGACGGTGACGGCACCGCCCGAAAGAACGACCAGATCAAGCCCGGCCTCAACGGCCTGCAGCGTCACAGGCGCCGTCGGCGTTGCGACCTGAAGGCTGTCCGAGACAAGGGCTGCGGGCGTGGTGGATGAGTTCGGGACCAGGATTAACTCGACATCCAGATCGTGCTTGGCAAAGATTCCTTCATCCGCGGCAACAAATGCGTTCGAGAATGCAGCCGCCGCGGAATATCCGAGCTTTATTTTCGTTGCCGCGACCGACGACCCGCAGGTGATTCCGACAGCAAGAACGCAGGCACCGATCCACCTCACCGCACGATATGGAGTCATGTCGTTTCCCCGCTGGTTCTGAATTAAGATTGTCCCGAACGTCTAATTCGCTCTTGGTGTAACGATCTTGTTGCGCAGTACGCCCAGCCCGGTCACTTCCAGCTCCACCACGTCGCCGGGCTCCAGGAACCCACCGATCTCCAGCGCGCAGCCGCTTCCGACGGTTCCGGAACCGAAGAACTCCCCGGCGCGGATCGTTTCGTCGCGCGAAACGTGCGCCAGAATATCCTCGAACTTGTGATGCATTTCGCCGCTGTTGCCGCGTGAGCGTTCCTTGCCATTCACCCGAACAGTCATTGTAAGATTGTAGGGGTATGGAATCTCGTCAGCGGTCACGAGCCAGGGTCCGATCACGTTGCCGGTGTCGAAGTCCTTGCCCTTGGCTGGCCCAA
>Ga0182013_10008954_pt1 | contig 10655 bp, 7 predicted proteins | sample 612S2MmetaG_FD_120487 | JGI IMG/M metagenome (GOLD analysis project Ga0182013, IMG submission 120487) | Permafrost microbial communities from Stordalen Mire, Sweden - 612S2M metaG | ecosystem: Environmental > Terrestrial > Soil > Wetlands > Permafrost | place: Sweden: Stordalen | collected...
CGTCGTTGGTGCCGTCGCCGGTCATGGCCACCAGCTTGCCCTTGGCCTGCTCGCGCTTGATCAGGTCCATCTTGTCCTTGGGCTTGGCCTCGGCCAGGAAGTCGTCCACGCCGGCCTCGCGGGCAATCACGGCGGCGGTCAGCGGGTTGTCGCCGGTGATCATAATGGTGCGGATGCCCATGGCGCGCAGTCGGGCCAGGCGCTCGGCAAGGCCGCCCTTGACGATGTCCTTGAGGTAGATGACGCCCAGGGCGGCGGCGTTTTCCGCCACCACCAGCGGCGTGCCGCCGGCGCGGGCGATCTCTTCCACCTGATCGCGGACCTTCTGCGGCAGTTGCGATCCCTGCTCCTCGAGGAAGCGGGCAATGGCGTCCACCGAGCCTTTGCGGATGCGTGTGCCGGGCAGGTTGACGCCGCTCATGCGGGTCTGCGCGGTAAAGGGAACGAACTCGGCGTGAATGCCGGCCAGGTCTCGGCCGCGCAGGTTGTACTTCTCCTTGGCCAAAACCACAATCGAACGGCCCTCGGGGGTCTCGTCGGAGAGCGATGCGAGCTGCGCGGCGTTCGCCATCCGCTCCTGACTGACATCCGGTGCGGGGAAGAACTCCGTAGCCTGGCGGTTGCCCAGCGTGATGGTGCCGGTTTTATCAAGCAGGAGGGTATTCACGTCGCCGGCGGCTTCGACGGCGCGGCCGCTCATGGCCAGCACGTTGTATTGGACCAGGCGATCCATGCCGGCGATGCCGATGGCCGAAAGCAGGCCGCCGATGGTGGTGGGAATAAGGCAAACCAGAAGCGAAACCAGCACGAAGACGGTCTGTGGAGCCTTGGAGTAGATGGCGAAGGGCTGCAAGGTGACCACGGCAAGCAGAAAGACGATTGTGAGTCCGGAGAGCAGGATGCTGAGGGCGATCTCGTTGGGAGTCTTCTGGCGGCTGGCGCCCTCGACAAGGGCGATCATGCGATCCAGGAAGGTCTCGCCGGGGTTTGAAGTAATGCGGACCTTGATCCAGTCGGAGAGGACCTTCGTCCCGCCAGTGACGGCCGAACGGTCGCCACCTGCCTCGCGGATGACAGGAGCCGATTCGCCGGTGATGGCCGACTCGTCAACCGACGCTACGCCCTCGATGACCTCGCCGTCGCCAGCGATGTAACTGCCTGCTACAACGTAGATTATGTCGCCAGAGCGAAGCAGCGCGCTGGCAACGTCTTCAAAGGAACCGTCGGCTCTGTATCGTTTCGCGACAGTCTCGCCCTTGGCCTTGCGCAGGGTGTCGGCCTGAGCCTTGCCGCGGCCCTCGGCCATGGCCTCTGCAAAGTTGGCAAACAACACCGTGAACCAAAGCCAGAGGGTGATCTGCAGGTTGAAGCCGAAGCCCGGACGATGATGGACGGTGTTGTCAATGAGCAGCGCCGTGGTGAGCACGCTGCCCACTTCCACCACAAACATCACCGGGTTCTTGACCATGCCGCGCGGGTCGAGCTTGCGCACCGAATCCAGGAGCGCCTGACCCATGATGTCCGTATTCCAGAGACTCTTCTTTTCAGCCATGACAGTCCGTTTCGTCCGGTCTTTAGAAGCCTTTTGGCCTCAAGCGGGTTGAAGGGTACGGGCTTCAGCCCGTACGTATTAGCACATAACTTGATCCCCGGCTTTAGCCGCTGAGGAAATACCAGCTTTCAAGGAAAAGCTCCTCAGGGGCTAAAGCCCAAGCTTATTCAGTCTTCGATGTACGGGCTGAAGCCCGTACCCTTCATTCGTTACTACATGACAATTCATCAGAAGAGCTGACCAGCCTTCAGCAGAAGGTGCTCCAGAATCGGTCCCAAGCTCAGGGCCGGGAAGAAGGTAAGCGCGCTCAGAATCACGATCACGCCCACCAGCAGCACGGCAAAGAGCGCCGTATTCACCGGGAAGGTGCCCGGCGATGGTGGCACGCTCTTCTTCATGGCCAAATTGCCGGCCAGCGCCAGCACAGGAATCATCATCAGAAGGCGGCCGGCGAGCATGTCCCAGCCCAGCGCCACGTTGTACCACCAGGTGTTGGCGTTAAGCCCGGCGAATGCCGAACCGTTGTTGCCCGCCCCGGATGTGTACGCGTAGAGAATCTCCGTGAGCCCATGCGGACCCTGGTTGTTCAAGCTGGAGAGACCGATGGTGGGCGAAAGAATGAAGGCGGCCGTGAGCGAGAGGATGATGAGCGGGAAGATGAGCACGTAGAGCATGGACATCTTCACGTCGTAGGATTCGATCTTCTTGCCCAGGTATTCAGGCGTGCGGCCCACCATGAGCCCGGCGATGAAGACCGAGAGCACGACCATTATGAGGATGCCGTAGAGGCCGGAGCCGACCCCGCCGAAGACCACCTCACCCATCATGATGTTGATGAGCACCACCATGCCGCCCAGCGGAGTAAAGCTGTCGTGCATCCCGTTGACAGCGCCGCAACTGGCGTCGGTGGTGATGGTGGCGAAGAGCGAGCTTGCGGCGATGCCGTTGCGGACCTCTTTGCCCTCCATGTTCCCGGCCGGAGCGGTGGCTGTGCCGGTTTGCGATGCGCCGTGAATCAGCGGATGCGGATGCGACTCGGCCCAGTAGACTGTTGCAAATCCGGCGGTAAAGAGCACCCACATGGCGGCCAGCACCGCCCAGCCGTGGCCCGGTGAGCCGGTCATGCGTCCCAGCGTGTAGGTCAGCCCCGCGGGGATGATGAAGATGGAGAGCATCTGGAGCAGGTTTGAGATGGGCGTTGGATTTTCGAATGGATGAGCGCTGTTGGCATTGAAGAATCCACCGCCGTTGGTGCCCAGCATCTTGATCGCTTCCTGCGATGCCACCGGCCCTTGCCCGATGGTCTGGACTTGAGCAGGCTGTTCGAGCGGATGCGCCGTAGTGTACGCATCCAGATTCTGCGGAACGCCCTGAGCTACCAGCAACAGCGCATAGATGAGACACGCAGGCAGCAGGACATAGAGCAGCGTCCGCGTCATGTCTACCCAGAAGTTGCCGATCGTGCTCGAGGTTGTCCGCTTGATGCCGCGGATCAGAGCCACGGCTACCACTATCCCCACACCCGCCGACCAGAAGTTATGCGTCGCCAGACCGGCCATCTGGGTGAGATAGCTCATGGTGGTTTCGGGCGTATACGATTGCCAGTTGGTGTTGGTGGTAAAGCTGGCGGCGGTGTTCCAGGCCAGGTCCGGCCCCACGGCCGCCAGCCCTTGCGGGTTCCACGGCAGGTGGTTCTGCAGGCGCTCAATGCCATATGTCAGCAGCATGCTGACGGCTGAAAAGCCAAGCACGGCAAAGGCATACTCGCGCCAGTTCATCTCGTCTTTGGCGTTCACGCCGGAGAGCCTGTAGATCAGCCGCTCGAAGGGGCGCAGCACCGGATCGAGCCAGGTGCGTTCCCCCTCCAGCACGCGGGCCAGGTAGACGCCCACAGGGCGAACGGTTGCCAGGAGGATGAGGGAGAAGAGAGCAAACTGCAACCAGCCATTGGCGGACATGTCAGAACTTCTCCGGGAAGAGCAGGGTGAGGGTCAGATAACCGAGCAGCAGGACGGAAATAACCAGGGCAGCAATTGTATAGATGTCCATTTGCATGGGGGCTACCTCAACTTCTGGCAGGCCATGACGTAAAGAAACGCCAGGACGAAGAAGACAACCGTGAACAGCAGCATCGTTACATCTTGCATAGCGGGTCTCACAGTTCCAGCCGGTTTGGCGCCGGCCAGGCTAAGTGCGTGTATGCCGTCCAGTTTGAACCCTGAAACGGCTATCTGAGTGCGAACCAGCTTCTCAGCACAAGATTGATTCTGGCTCAACCCTCATTTGAGTATCGAAAAGATTTCCTAAGAAATGCGTAAGGGCACCGTAGAATCGAAAGTCCCTTTGGGCCGCTGAAAAATCGATTTTGCATCGTTGCGGGCTCATGAGGTTCGTGCCTGGACGTTACTCCTCGTTCCCGCTCCAGCCTTCGGGGACGAATCGATAGCCCACCCAAGGCTCGGTCTGTATATACTGCTTGCCGGTCTCGGCCTCCAGCTTTTTGCGCAGCTGGCCGACAAAGACGCGCAGATACTCCGGCTGGTGGGCCGACTGCGCTCCCCAGACGGTAGTGAGCAGGGCGCGATGGGTCATCACCTTTCCAGCGTGGCGCGCCAGGTGGAGCAGCAAGTCGAACTCCTTGGGTGTGAGGTGGATCGGCTTGCCCAGAACTGTGATAGAGTGCGCGGTTGAGTCGATTACAAAGTCGCCGGCCTCGATGGCCGACGTGGCGCGCTCAGGGGCGCGGCGCAAGTGAGCGCGGACACGGGCCAGCAGCTCCTGAATACTGAAGGGCTTGGTCACATAGTCGTCGGCGCCGGCGTCAAGCGCCTCCACCTTCGCCCGTTCGTGTTCGCGAACGGAGAGGACGAGCACCGGCGTAGCTCCCTTGCTCCGGATTGCGCGGCAAACCTCGATGCCCGAGATGCCAGGCATCATCAGGTCGGTCACAACCAGGTCTGGCGTCCAATCCTTGAAGACCTGCAGCCCCTCCTCGGGTTCGTTGGCGGTGCGCACGTCATAGCCCTGAGCCGAGAGCGCCGCGCGCAGTACGCGCGTGATCTGCGGTTCGTCGTCGATAACCAGAATTCTGCCTGGCATGGCTTTCTTCTTTCATTGAAAGATTACATCACCGGGTTCACCCGGTATTATGCACGATGAGAGGAAAACGGGATGGTCTCAGATTCGCGCGGGATCGTTCATTGGATCGTCGGCACGGCAATGGCGGTGCTGACCACGCTTTTGCTGGTCTGGCTGGGCGCTAACTCAACCGCGGCGGGCATGGTGTTTCTAGTGCTCGTAGTCTGGTCGTCTACCCAGGCCGGGCTCTGGCTCTCGCTGTATATTGCGGTGCTTTGCGCGCTTTCGTTCGATTACTTTTTTCTGCCTCCCTTTCGCACCTTCCGGCTGGCCGGCGCCCAGGAGTGGGTGGCGATGGTCTCGTTTTTGGCCTGCTGCGTTGTGGTGGGCCGGGTAGCCGAGCAGGCCCGGCGCCAGACCCGTAAGGCCGAGCAGCGGCGCGAAGACGTGGAGCGGCTCTACGCACTCAGCCAGGAAGTAATGCTGCACGAGGATCCCGAGGCGCTTATCCGCGATCTTCCCCGGCTGATCGACCGCATCTTCGCCTTGGATGGTGCGGCGCTTTACGTTTGCGATCGCGACGAGTTTTACGCCTCGACAGCAAATTTGCCTGAGAGCGTCAAGGAAACACTGAAGGTCCTGACGCAGGGGCCGAATCCCACTATCATTCCGCAGGCCGGCTTCTACACCACAGCCCTGATGCTGGGGATGCGGCCGGTGGGAGCCTTGGGCTGGCGGCCGGCGAGGCTTTCGCGGCAGGTTGCCACGGCGGTCAGCGCTCAGGTGGCCGTGGTGCTGGCGCGGGCCATCGCCATCGAAGCCTCGACGCGCATGGAGGCAGCGCGCGAGGGAGAGCGGCTGCGCACGGCGCTCATCGACTCGCTGACCCACGAATTGCGCACGCCGCTCACCTCGATTCGCGCCGCCGCCACCACGCTGCTGCAGGCTGAGGGGCTGGACGAGGCCGGACGGCTGGATCTTGCGTCCATCGTCGATGAGGAGGCCGCACGGCTGGATCTACTGATCGGCGACGCCGTCGAGATGGCCGAGATCGACGCCAACGTGGTCAAGGTTCACCTGGTTCCCCAGCATCCCCGCGCGCTGCTCGATCAGGCTGTCGAGGAGTCGCGCAAGGCCCTGGGATCGCGCCGTTTGACGATCGATGTGGAAGGCCCGGACGATCCTGCCTGGTTCGATCCTCACCTGCTGGGCCGGGTCTTGCGCCATCTTCTTGAAAACGTCGGAAGGCATACTCCGGCGGGGAGCCGCGTCACTCTCGGTAGCCGCAGAACCGGCGAGCGGCTGGAGTTCTCTGTCGAAGACAGCGGCCCTGGCATCGATGCCCTCGATCTGCCGCTGATCTTCGAGAAGTTCTACCGCGGCAAGCGGGGCGCAATTCAGGGCAAGGGCTCAGGGATGGGCCTGGCCATTACCCGCGCCATTCTGGCCGCGCACGGCGGGACCATCGAGGCCACGAGCGTTCCGGGCAAGGGAGCCAGCTTCCACTTCTGGGTGCCGCTCGTGGAGAAGGAGCCGGCGAACGAATCCTCCACTGTGAAAACGAGTCCCGTACTGCCTGAAGCGATCGACCGATTGTAGCTGCCAGTCTTTCTACTTTGGCTCTTCGCTCCAGTCGCAGACAATCTCGCGGCGCTGCTCGGAGCTTTCCACAGCCCACTCCAGCAGCCGGGCCACGCGCCATGCGGCTACGGCCGGCACCGGAGCGGGGGCTTTGCCGAGCAGCGCGTCGCGAACGCCGGCGTAATAGAGGCGGTAATCGCCTGGGATGGGCTCGACGGGGCGGGTGACGATGGCGCCATCGACGTCCACTTTCACTATGCCCCACTCGGCGGGCGGTTCCTGGCCCCATGCCGGATCTTCGATGCGGGTGATCCTGTTCAGAGCGGCCTCCTGCAGATCGAGGCCCAGCTTGAAGTAGTTGCCCTTGTCGCCGCGCAGGTGGAAGCGCGGACCGGGAGGCTCGGAGAGGCAGTTTGCGCCCAGGACGACCGAGAAGCCCGAATAGCGCAGCCGAACCGTGATCGCGTCATCGGCGCGCGCCCAACTGCGCTCACAGAGAAGTTCGGCGGCGACGGCCTCGGGCTTGCCGAAGAGCGTGAGCGCCTGGTCGGCGATATGGGTTCCCAGGTCGAGGAGGACGCCGCCGCCGGCCGTGGGGTCTTCCTTCCAGAGCCGGTCGGTGGGCTGTTCGGGCTTCCAGCGATCGAAGCGGGACTCAAAGTAAACCAGGCGTCCGAGCGAGCCTTCGCCAAGCAGACGTTGAATCGTCAGGAAGTCGCCGTCCCACCGGCGATTGAAGAAGGGAACGAGCAGCACGCGACGCGACTCGGCCAGTTCCATCAATTGGGCCACCTCGGCCGAGGCGACGGCCACCGGCTTGTCCACGACCAAATTCCTGCCAGCGTCGATAATCTTTCGGGCGACCTCGAAGTGCGTTCCGCTGGGAGTGGCGACGACAAAGAGGTCGAGCGAACGGTCGGCCAGCATCTCGTCGAGAGAACGGTAGGTCGTGATGCCGGGATAGCGCTCGGCAGCCTTGTTGGAGCTGCGCTCGACCACAGCGGCCAGCTCCAGCCCTTCGACCGAAGAGATAAGCGGGCCGTGAAAGACGCGCCCTGCCATGCCGAAAGCTACCAAACCGATTCGAATCATGAGAACCTCCTCAGTGGACAGTGGTCAGTGGTCAGTGGTCAGTGAACAGTGGTCAGTGATCAGTGAACAGTGGACAGTGAACAGTTTAATCCCCTCTCCTGACTGTATCCATTGTGCGATGGCGTGGGAAAGATCGCCTCCGAGAGGCGGCGAGAATCCCATTTTCCGCTCCTGAAGGTGCGATTTGATGACGGAGAACCTTGCTCAAAAGGCGCAAGAAGGCTGAATTTCGGCCCCAAATGCGGTGTTTTCGGCCTGAAATGGAGGCAAAATCAGCCGCTTTTGTTTACCGGTCAGTTAACGGTAGAAATTACAACCTATTGATTGCGTATGAGTTGCATCCATCATAAGGCCATAAGCGGGGCTGCACAGGGGGGGAGGGGGGTGGGGTATTTATTTTCTAGTTAACAGATGCGGAGCGGGGGCGCCTGGCAATGCGTTGGACGATTCGCACTCCTGCGGCATAGCGGGGCCGGGGCGTTTCCCTTCGTCGTCTATGAACCATTATGCGCCGACGGAGGGTTATTCTCGGCAACAGGTGGAATGAACGCGAAAAGAATGGGGCGCGGGGCTGCGGATATTTTGAGACTGGATCGTTGAGGCTCGAGTTATCCCAGGTCTCAAAGGCGAGACCTGGGATCGCACGAGCCTCAATCATCCGTATCTCGTGCGCCCATAGTCTGGTGTCGCCGACACCCTGGATGTAGGATGTTGGCATGACGAAGGGGCTTGTTCGTTATCAGCAATGCGGGTGTTTTCACTTCATTACGTTCAGTTGTTATCGTCGGCTCCCATACCTCGGCACGGCGGCGGCGCGCAGCCTGTTTGAGCGTTCCTTGGAAGTCATGCGAAAGCGCTACAAATTTGTGATCTGCGGCTATGTCGTCATGCCGGAGCACGTTCATTTGCTGGTCAATGAGCCGAAGAAGGCGCTTCTATCAAAAGCGATTCAGGCCATGAAGTTGTCCGTTTCGGTTCAAAGCAAGGAACGGCCATTCTGGCAGGCGCGGTACTACGACTTCAACGTGCATAACGAAGAGAAGACTTCAGAGAAATTGCGGTATATGCATCGTAACCCGGTCAAGCGCGGGTTGGTTGAAAAGCCGGAAGACTGGCAGTGGTCGAGCTTCCGGCACTACGCGACTGGAATCGAAGGAACGGTGGAAATCGAGTCCTTCTGGACCGGAGCGCGGCGGGACGGTCTACGCGATCCCAGGTCTCAAAGTCGAGACGTGGGGCACCCAATCTTGTGAGGGGTAATCGAGATGTGGGCCACCCGGCACTACGCGACTGGAATCGAAGGAACGGTGGAAATCGAATCTTTTTGGACCGGAGCGCCTCGGGACGGTCTATGCGATCCCAGGTCTCAAAATCGAGACCTGGGGCACCCAATCTTGTGAGGGGTAATCGAGATGTGGGCCCGGCCATTTTCGACAGGTCGTGTGCCGAATGCAATTCCGTCAGCCTTCGAGTTTATAGCGGGTTTCGGCTAGGCGGTAGAGACGACGCCAGACGAGGCGGTTCATGGTGACGACCATGACGGAGATCAGCATGGTGGCGAGGAGCAGGATGGGGAAGCGGCCGCTGTCGGTTGCGGCGTCGATCTGCGCGCCGAGGCCGATGGTTTGCAAGGTGCGGTCGGCCACGTGGGAGTACTCGGCAAAGACCGAGGCGTTCCAGGCTCCGCCGGAGGCCGTGACCATGCCGGTGATGAGGTAAGGAAAGATTCCGGGCAGGATCAGCTTGGTCCAGCGCTGCCAGCGGTTGAAGTGGTAGATGGCGGCGGCCTCCTTCAAATCGGAGGGGATGGACATGGCTCCGGCAATGACGTTGAAGAGGATGTACCACTGCGTTCCCAATAACATTAGCGCAATAGATCCGATGCCCAGGCCGCCGCCGATCTTGACCAGACCGATGAGCAAGATGGGAAAGAAGGCCGTGGCCGGAACCGAGGCCAGGATCTGCGCCACCGGCTGCACGATCCGCGCCAGCTTTGGGTTAAGCCCGATGGCGACGCCGACGGGAATCGTCCAAAGAGCGGAGATGGCAAGCGCGGCGTTGACGCGCAGGAAGGTTGCGCCCGCGCCCTCAAGCAGCAGGCGCAGGTCGGGCCAGGTGACGGTCCTGAGCATGAGGATGGCCTGCACGGCTCCCCAACCGACGACGAGGATAGCTGCCGCGGCGAGCGTCCAGAGCGCGGCGGAGGCTTTGCCGGTCTTCCCTTCGTCCAGGGGTTGAACGACGCGGCATTCCCTGCTGCGCGCCATGCGGCGGTAGACAGGCTCTTCAACGCGGGCCCAGATGCGGCCGGGAAGCGAAGTGAAAAGCGATGAGCGCCTGAGCAATTCAAGGATGGGCGAGGTGACGTGGTCGGCGGACTCGACCTGCTCGAACTTGAACTTGTCGCTCCAGGCGATGAGCGGACGCCAGACCAACTGATCGGTCGCCACGACGATGAGAATCACGACGGCGAATCCGGTCACGAGCGCCCGAACGTCGCCGGATACTGCTGCGGTTTGCAGGTAGCTGCCCAGGCCGGGCAACTGGAAGTTCCGGTCGCCCATGGTGAACATCTCGCAGGCGACCAGGGCAAACCAACCGCCGGCGACGGAGACGATGGAGTTCCAGACCAGGCCGATGGCGGAGTAGGGCATCTCAAGCTGCCAGAAGCGCTGCCAGGCCGAGTAGCGATAGATGCGTGAGGCCTCGATCATCTCGCGGGGAATGCTCTTGAGCGAGGAGTAGAAGCTGAAAGCCAGATTCCACACCTGGCCGGTAAAGATGAGCAGGATGACGCCCATCTCGATGCCCATCTGATGGCCGGGAACCAGGGCGACCATGGCCAGCACGACAGGCGGCAGAAAGCTGAGCACGGGAATGGATTGCAGAATGTCGAGGACGGCGATCATCCACGGCTCGACCCTGGGGTTATAGGCGGCGATGTAGCCGTAGGAGACGGCAAAGACAAGGCTGAGCAGATAGGCAATGGCGATGCGGACAACGGAAGCGAATGCGTAGGCCGGGAGTGCGCCGATGGAGTGCGAGATGGGCACCACGGGAACCGGCTTGCCCATCCAGTATGCACCAGTGCTGACCAGCGCGAAGAAGATGGCCAGCGCGCAGCCGGCTACACACATGTCGATGAGGAACGGCCAACTGCGGACGAGGACCAGGGATCGGGCGAGGGGATGCTGGGTCTTCACTTGCTTCCCCTTCTGGCGGCAATCTCTTCGACAACCTCGCCTTCTGGTGCGTCGGGCAGCACAAAGCGGCGGCGGCCCGCGTCATAGTCGAAGAGCTCGGCGTAGCGGCCCCAGGTGACGGCGGTCTCCATCTGGCGCAGGCATTCCTC
>Ga0182013_10008956_pt1 | contig 10654 bp, 13 predicted proteins | sample 612S2MmetaG_FD_120487 | JGI IMG/M metagenome (GOLD analysis project Ga0182013, IMG submission 120487) | Permafrost microbial communities from Stordalen Mire, Sweden - 612S2M metaG | ecosystem: Environmental > Terrestrial > Soil > Wetlands > Permafrost | place: Sweden: Stordalen | collected...
CTTCGTCAGTGAGTCGAGCCTGCTTCTTGAAAACGTAGGTCCATATCTCGTCCACCTGGACGCGCCTTGACCTTACGCCACGGATATTCCCATCAAGAAATTCGCCGCAAGCATTTCCGATGCGGAGCAGAGTCCGCAGAACCGTTTTGTGTTCCACGTTGGTTATCCTGGCGGTAGCGCGGACGGAGCAGCCTTCCACGAGTGCATTGACGATCTGAATTTGTCTTTCTAGGGGTAGGACGTTCATTGTTGCCTCCATTTGCAAGATTTCTCCCCGCGGAGCGGGGGCGTAATTGCCCCTTGCAAATGGTGGCGGACGGGCGTATAAATAGAAGTGGAGTTCGCTTCCTCGCAAGGGTTGTGGCTCCGAGTTTTAGGGCTTGCCGCTGTTACAAGCAGCGACAGGCCCTTTTAATTGTTAGGCAGTTGTTTTTGCCTTCCAGAAGTACCGATCTTCTTCTTGAGTTGCTTCACCATCTTCGCGTAAGCGGGCTAGAGTGGAATAGACGAAGTTTCTAGAGATCGACTGGCCTTGCTTGAGCAGTTCGTCTTTGATCTCACCCACTGTGATGCCAGCGCTTCCAGCTCCCTTTATCAGGTTTCTGACGATCTGAGCTTTGCTCGTGGTGGGTTCTTCGTCAAGATAGTCGCAGTCTCGGTTGATCTCAGCCTCAACTGCACGTTCCATAGTGGCTATCCGCTGGGCCAAGATTCTCTTTCTCCGGTCGAGTTCTTCAATTTCTTCTTTCCATTCTGCGATTCGATTTTTGAGTTCTTGTAGTAATGCCATATTGTGCTTCTCTCTGCTCACACTATTTGTATCACAACTTGTGAGTAATGCAAGTGAATTCTTTACGGACTGCCAAATTTCTTCTTTGTCGAGCGCGTTAAGGGTTTTGGTTAGGGTTTTGGTCATCGCTTTTTCTCCTTTTCAAATGACACCACCACCGGCGGGGGCGGCTTCCCGTTTTTTTCTAGTCCGCCGAAAGCAGCTTGTGGCGAACCAGTTCGACAATCGCCTGGCGCGTGCGTTTCCTGCGTTTACCCTTCCTGAAATTGGCCCGCATGCTGATGATCTTCCGAATTGACGAAATCGGCAGGTAGTAGCGCTGGCCCTGATTGGGACCGACCTTTACTGCCTTCACATCCCCGCGCGTGATGTAGTAAGTTATCGCCCGCGAACTGATGCCGATAATCTCGGCCACCTCCTCGATTTTGACGAAGGCGACCGCCTCGATGGGGGTTTTGCCCTCAAAGACCGAGGGATCGTCGAGCACAAGGCGGCCCTTGAACTTGGAGCCGCCCGGGGTTGCCATCTTCCACTTGATTCTGTCCTCTTTGATGGCCTTGTAGATGGTCTGGCGATTGAAGCCGTAGAGGGCACAGAAGTCCGCAATGCTAAGCCACTTTTCCAGCCTTGCGTTTGCGGGGTCTGCCGCCTCTTCGGTTCTTGCGTTTTCCAGCGAGTTCACGGAAGTAGTCTGGTCCATAAGCCTTTGAGGTTGCCTTGCCGCCCTTGGCGCCGATGCGCTTCATGTGGGCTTTGGTGAGGGTTTTCTTCATGGCTACACCTTGCCGAGTGGTTGCAATTGCCCTGGCACATCCTGCGGATGGCAGCGCGGGCATCCTTGGCGTCCGCAATCCCCGCTTCCATCCACCGCCCACCAGTGCAGGGTTTCCCGGATCATGCCCACCTTGACTTCGTCGGGGATCAGGTACTTGTGCCAGAGGCCGCGGAAGGGCAGCTTCCACTTCTCGGAAATCTGGTGAATGGTGGTGAACTTCAGGCCGAAGCGCGCGATGTTGCGGCTGAAAGTGTAGTCGTCGATGAGATGCTCGGGCGGCAGGCCGTAGTCGAGTTCCTTCGCGTTCAGCAGAATGCGGTGGACAATTTCCTCTTTCGTCATGAAGCCGAGGCCGTCGTCGGTGACTTGTTCGGTCGGCGGCGTCCAGAAATCCCGGCACCAGGACGAGGCAATCATAATCCAACTGGCGGAACTGATTTGCCGGCCATCGCGCCGGAAGAAATCGTCGGGCCGCCAACGGCAGGCCGCGAAGTCGCTGTTGTGGTGGAACACCGTGTCCATGGGAATCAGTTCGGTGATGTCGGGCATGTCTGGATGCACGATGGTGTCGCTGTCCATGAACAGACTCCAGCGATCCCCGCGCTCGCGGGAGAGGTCGTAGATTTGGAATTTATTTACTGTCAGCGGCCAGCCGGGGAACTTGTCGTCGTCGATGATGAAGAACTCCGCCCCGCATTTGTCGGCGTATTTGCGCATCAGCGGGTACGTCATCGCGCAGATTTCCGGCGAGTACTTGTTCCCAACATTCAAAGTATACAGCGTCTTTCGCATTTATCCTCGCAGTCTAAGGTTGGACTTTACCGCACCTCCAGCAAAATAACAGCAAGCGGAATGGAAAGCAAGAAAAGATTTCTGTTGACATCGGGATTATGCCGGGAGCATTATTGCCATCGGCGCATAGAAGGATTCCCCGGTACGGTTCGGTCTTACATGATTGCTTAAACCATGACCCGCAAGGGTAAAGGCCGAGCGACTTCCGGGGTGCAAGGTTCCCGATTAATTTTGAGCTTACACGTCGCCTAATTGGTTAGGCAGTTGCCTTCTGCGCAACCCATTACTGGTTCGAGTCCAGTCGTCCCCGCAAGGGGTCACAGCTCAGAGACTTATCGGGACTAAGGATCGGCGTCCAATGTGAGAGTTTACATGACCCGGCTCCAGGAGGCCCGCGCAGCGGGGGCCTGCCGGGTTCCGCTGCACATGGCGTGAGCCATGGCTGGCTGCCGGGGTGAAATCCGGAGAGGCTGGGCATAAATAGACACTCCGAACTTGACGCCGTAAAGGTTGCCGCACAATAAACGGTTTACACGCCTATTAAGCGGGCGGTCGCGGGTTCGAGTCCCGTCGCAGGCTTCGGCTTGCGTAGCTCAGAGGATAGAGCGCCAAAATAGACCGTTTGACTTTGCGGCACTAAGTTGAAGCGGGGTGGACTGGAACTGGTTCCAGCTTGGTCTCATAAGCCAAATCACGCCGGTTCAAATCCGGCCCCCGCTACCAAATTTGAGGGTCGCAAGGCCCTCCCGCCCGAAACAGATAGACGCAGGGTATCGCGCGTAACCTGTGGAACGACGTGAAATCCTGGAGTAGGCGGAAATTTTTCCAAACTGTCTAAACTTAGACTCCATCTTTGCGGTTATCCGCATAAGGAGGCATCAATGCCAGTCGAAACCGGAATCACTGCGAACCAAATCATCAGCGAACTCAGCAAGAGCCCTCACGGCAAGCTGGCCGATTACGTTCCCACCTGTAAGGTAGCGGCAACGGAAAAGCCTGAGTTGCTGGCGCGGCTGATCGCCTGGAACCGCGTCAAGGGGCAAGTTCGTGACAGTAAGGTGGCCTTTCCTGTCGTTTCCCTGTCCGTCGAAGCTTTTAATGACGCGGAATTCATCGATAACAGCCTTGCCCATATCGCATCGCTCGGACCGCGGGAACTGCTTCGCGCCCTGCGGTTCTCTATCGAGTTGCGGCTGCCAGGCAGGATGCGCTCTGTCCGGCGCGTGGTCGAGCGTTACCTTCGTGATCGTGAGGGGAAGTGGCCGAAGTGGGAGCGCATGGCGCTTCAGCATCGGGCTACGCTCCGCGAACTCTATGCGCTCGCCCACATCAAACCGTGCGAGGCGGCAAATGTCATCCTCTATGGCCGCAGCCTCGACAAGACAAAGTTCGGTCCGCCGGCAGGATCGGTGTTTGAAATCGTCTCCCGCCTGAAGGATATGTCCCCGCTTGAGGCGGCCGGGCAGATTATGGAGTGGAAGATTCCGTTTTTGGTGGCGATGGGCGCCTTGGGGGCGAAAGCCAAGGATCCCGACCTCGTCCTGGCGCTGATTGGCCGGATGACACCGACCGAACTGGTGACCAATACGAAGATGCTCCAGCGGCTTGGGATTGAGAAGAATCCAGCGCTCCGGGCGGCTTTCCAGCAGGCTATCGGAAAGGCGGCGGGATCTAGCGCCAACGTGCTCAAGACGAGCCGGGCGGCAGAAGCGTTTGAGGACAACGAAGAGCTTTCCGAAAAGCTCAAGGGGCTTCAGGAAAGGCAAATCGAGAAGCTTGGGGGCATTGAAGGCAACTGGCTTGTTCTGGCCGACAAGAGCGGTTCGATGACTGCGGCAATCGACATTGCCCGGCAGGTTTCTGCCATCTTGTCGAAGGCCGTCAAGGGGCGCGTGCATTTGGTGTTTTTCGATTCTCATCCGCGTTCTTTTGATGTAACGGGTAAGACTTACGATGAAATCCAAGAGATTACGTGGAGGGTTTCGGCTGATGGCCAGACTTCAATCGGTTGCGGTCTCCAGTGGGCGCTTGATTCCATGACTGAGGTGGATGGGATCGCCATTGTTTCCGACGGCGGCGAGAACCATACTCCACTGTTCTATCAGGTGTATCCCCGCTACTGTCAGCTTGTGGGCAAGGATGTGCCTGTTTACTTTTACCGGACGCATCGAGGATTTGATGGTTTTAGCTCAAGTCTAAAGACATCCAGTATCGACTTCCAGTTGTTCGAGACGCTGGCGGGGATCGACTACTATTCTGTGACCAACCTTGTCCAGACCATGCGGACGGCGCGATTCGGTTTGGTTGACGAGATCATGCAAACACCGCTGCTCAAATTGGATCAGGTGCTCCCGGTGCTGGCATGAGGCGGAAGCGCGGGCATGTACCGCACAAACATTCCCATGTGTACAGATTCCATGAACGGAAGGAGGTGAAAAAGACCATGCTCAATGAATTCAAATCGTTTAATGTTGAACGCGCGAACGACGAAGAATTGGTGGCTCTGGCTGCATTCGGACGGGTTCTCCGGGCAGAATACGAATCTTCGAACATTGAAGTTCCAACCTGGGTTACTGACAACCTGCGCACCCTGCGCCGGGAGATTGCCAGCCGCAATGCGGACAATCTGGAAAAGACCCTGCGCGAGAAGAAGGCGCGACTGGAAGCGCTAAAGCCCGCCGAACAGCGGCGCGAGGAACTCCAGAAGGAAATCGACGCTTTGCAGGAAAAAGTCAACGCTCTGAATCCCACCGCATCCACTCCCGCCTAATGAACAGGTGGCTCTTCCGGGGGCCACCTGCACCTCTCTCGTTGCAAAAATTCTTCTTGACACGAATATGTCTTAGGGATTATATTCGTAACCCGAAGACAAGGAGGATTTCAAATGTCAACTGACCTGGCTCCCAAACAGCCGACTTTGGATCAAGAGCTTGACCGCTCGACGCTTTATCAAGTGGTGACCACCGGCGACACTTCGGCAATGACGCCGGATCAAAAACTGCAATACTACAAGGTGATGTGCGAAGGCGCTGGCCTTGACCCGCGCACCGTCCCCTTCCAGTTCATCAAAACCAATCAGGGCGAGCGAATCTACGCCACCAAATCCGCGACGAATCAGTTGGGGCTTCGCCACAAGGTATCGTGCGAAATCACCAAGCAGGAAATTATGCGCGACGTGCTGATGATTTCTGTCAAGGCAAAGACTCCCGACGATAGATTTACCGATGAAATTGGGGCCGTCACGGTAGGCGAACTGAAAGGGGACGCCTTCGCGAATGCCTTGATGAAATGTGCGACGAAGGCCAAGCGCCGGGCTGTTCTGTCGCATTGCGGCCTTGGGGTTATGGATGAGTCGGAGTCTGAAACCATGGGCGGCGCGCAGGCAACCTACGTCCCGCAGTTTCCGGTGGACGAGAAGGGCCAGCAGCCCCAACTCCCTCCGAATCCCGCGCCGCAGCAAGCGGCCACGGCCCCGCAGGCGGCACCCGCTCCGCAACCCACGCCAGCACCCCAGCCCGCTCCGGCCGCGAGGAAGCCTCCTGCCAAGAAGAAACCCGAAGAGGCGACCACCGTGGAAGTAAAGCCGCAGCCGCCCACACCTGCTGCCGCAGCTCCGGCCCCGGCGCCTATTCCTGCGGCAGCTCCCGCTCCGGCGCCGTCTCATGCTCCCGGCGGGCGTCCAACGCGAACGCAGCGCGTCAATGCCTGCTGTGCGAAAGCTGGAACGTCGCTCGACAATGGGTTCAAGTTCCTGGGCCGTTCCCTGATGGTGCAGGATTTGGGGAAGGCGAACCCCGTTAAGATGGAGGGGTGCATCCGGGCGATGGAAGCGTTTGTGGCGACGGAAGAGGCGCGTGTTTCCCAGGCGCTCATCAATAACGAGATCCCGGCGTGGATTGACGAAACCCAATGGCATGCGTTCACGAACAAGTTCATGGAGCTTCTGGCTCTCAAGACCGGCGAAGTAGAGCAGTTGGCCGGGAAGCGGTAGCAAGCTATGGGTGCGTGCGGTACCGTGGTGCTGTGGGACTGCTCCATGCTGAGCTTCCATACACGGCGCGACGGGGTAATCACGGCATGAGGTTGGTGATGAACCGTAATTCCTATAGCCAAAGGACCACGGGGTTCAACTCCCCGAACGCACCCTCCAGTTCTGCCGGTTGGCGTAAACCGTAAGGAGCGCGAGGCCGGAACATTGACCTAGTAGCGACCGGCACCAAATTTCAAAGGAGGAAAATCCTATGGACAGCGATGAAATCATCCCGCGATGGGAAAAGCCCGACAATGTTCCCCAACCCGGAACCACCCACATTTGGGTTCTGAAAATCACCAAGGTCACCTCGCACGATGAGTACAGCCAGAAGCCCTACCTGAAAATGACGGTGGAGGTCATGGATGGGCCGTTCCTTGGCCATTCGTTCGAGTTCCGGCTCTACTACTCGCAGAAATCCGAGAAACGCTGCAAGTGGTTTCTCAAGAAGTTCGGCTATCCTGCGGAGCTTCTGGACAGTGATACGCCGCGGCTCAAAAAGAGCTTGATGGTTAACCTCTCCGGCAAGGCCCGGGTGGAGATATCGACCTATCAGGGTAGCGATGGAAACGAGTACCCCGATTACGACCTCAAGGCCTTCGAGCGCTTGGCGGAAACCGAGCTTGAGGAAAAGCTGGAGAAGGAGAAGTCGAGCCCGACCGACCAGAGCGGGAGTCTGGGGTTTCCCTCCGAGCAACCCACTCCGCTCAGCCCGGTTCCCGAAGTTGACCTCAATGCCGACATCAAGGAAAGCGATGAGGAAGAGAAGAAAAGGGCGGCAGCGGAGGCGGCAGCGGCACTCGACGGGGCGTACATCGACGGTATCGACGAGCCCATGGATATCGGGATATAGTCCAACCTTATACTGGAGGAAGCATGCTCAAGGGCCACATCTATCCAAAGCTCACCTCGAAGCGCTCTCCCCGCGACAAGCGGAAAGGCTTCGATCGGTTGTTCAAGAAGCTGCTGGACACGGACTTCGAGGGCGAGCCGGCGCGGTTCATCGTGGATCATCATTCATTCCACCGCCCATCCCGGCACGTTCTGCGGGATATGGCATGGAGCGGCGCCAGGAATCTCGAAAAGGAGCGGCGTGGGCAGTTGGCATCTCAGGTGAAGCCGCGCGCCATCGAACCTTCGCGCATCATCAAGCCCATGCCCAGGTTGATTCTTCCGAGATCGTAAAGAAAGGTCGATTGCGGCCACCAAGACAGGGAATCGTGCGGCGTGGGCTCGGGTACGAAGCATACGTGGCTAGCAAACGGTGCGGATACAGGTTCACGACACGGTTCCCTGCATTAGCGGTCATGGGGAGATTGAGGCGGCAGTGGCCAGGCACGGGAGGACGAGTTGATTAAGTTCGCATGTTCGCCAGACACTAGTTATTACCAGAAGCGCCTAGCCGCCATATCTGGTACACCGAAGGAGGACGCGCATGAGTGATATTGCCTTGCCTCAGCACCCTTTTGAGGTCTGCATAAACATCGGCGGTGATGATTGGGATTACGTCCTCCGAACGATGGACGAACTGGCAATTCACCTGCGCGATCACGGGCCGGATTGTGCCATGTGTTCGGGTGGCGCCGGGGGCTCTCACAGTGTCTCGATTTCCAGGAGAGAAGTTTCCGCTGAGCAATTTCACCGGGAGTTGCAGGAATGGCGCGAGAACAAGAAGAAGGAGTCCGTAAAGTGAGCGACCAACAAGTGTCGAACTTCGATGTCATAAAGGCGATGTGTGAGGAGAATCAGGACATCCGGCTCGCTCCGATGGACAATATCTCCAAGATAAATTTCTACGCGAAGAAGGGAACCGAGATCACTATCGGCTTTCCAGGAAACCTGTGCTTCGACCTTGAGGCGGGGAAACTCGGTGGAGGAATGTTCTTATGGAACCTTGAACAATTCAAGGCCACAAAGAAGAGGCTAGAGCAGTCGATGGCCGCCGTCCAACAGGCCAACGAGGACGACGTAAAGGCAGCGGAGGAAAAACAGTGACAGTTTGGCTTGTGGAGAAGCGGTTTATCGACGGCGGCGAATGGGAGATTGATTCGACCATACCGCCTCAAGCCTCTAAATCGGAATTGCGGCCTGAATTATTCGAGCGAAAGCCATATTCGAGGTTTGAGTTCAGAGCTGCTAAGTACTCCAGAATCGAAGATAGCGTGAAGCCAGCGGAAGCCGAGAAGGAGAAACATGATTGAACACACACCAGACATGGACGGAATTTGTAAGGTATGTGGCGAAGACTGCCGAGGAATTCATAGTCCCGAATGCAAGCCACTACCGGAGAAGAAGCCGTTTCACGAAAGCATCGGAGGGCGGTACGGAGATTACGGCGGAGATGGCCGGGAAATTTGAAGTGCAGCGTGAAGGAGAGGGGTGAATCGCTATCCTGACAGTCTGAAAGACGTCTGCATCCCCACCCGCAGCATATTTTTAATCCCCCGCAAAGAAAACGCTTGACAGCAATATGTCTTTGGGATTATAAATTAAATCCAGCCCAAGGAGGGATTCCAGTGAACGAAAATCCCATTCCTGCAAACGCCAGCCAATCCACCGAACCCTGCGCGATGCGCTTCTGCCCTTCGGCTGGGCTGTCTCGGTGCCCGCTATGCGGAAGGTTTTTCTGCGACGAGCACCTTCATGCGCAGGAGCATGTGCAGGGTCCGTACAAGGAGAGAGTGAAGTGAAAAATCTATTGGAAAGCCTTGATGAAACACAGAAGCAGGTCGTTCTCTTCGGGAATGGCGCTCTACTGGTGGCTGCTGGTGCAGGCAGCGGCAAGACTCGCTGCCTGACGCACCGCATGGCCTACCTCATTGGTCAAGGCGTGTCGGCCAACAGAATTCTAATGCTGACTTTCACAAAAAATGCCGGGGAAGAGATGGCTGAAAGGGTGGCGGCTCTTACCGGGATCGACGGCGACGGCCTCGCGAAGCACATCAGCACGTTCCATTCGCTGGGAGCCAGGATTCTGCTCAGCTCTCAATGGGCGCTGCCGTTCAATCTGGCGGCGAGAGATCCCATCCAGCCATCGAAGTGTAAGATCGTTTTGGGCAAGGTTGCGTCGGACATTGGAATCACCTACAGCCTGTTGCGGGCATATATCTCCATGTGCAAGCGCAAGGACATGGCCGTGAGCGAAGCCATGCAGGAAGCGGGCGACGATTTCGGGAGCCAGCGCTTTGCCAACGCCTATCGGCTCTACGAAGAAAATAAGCGGATGGCGGGGGTTTTGGACTTCGATGACCTAATCTTCATGTCCTCCCGGCTTCTCCGGCTCAACCCCAAAGTCCGCGCCCGCTACCAGCAGGCCTACGATTACGTTATGGTAGACGAATTCCCCGACACCGACGCCGTTCAGATGCAGATTGTGGACAACATCGTGAAGCCGAAAAACAATATTGTGGTGGTCGGAGATGCAAGCCAAAGCTGTTACGCTTGGCGGGGTGGCGATCTCTCCATCTTCATGAACTTCGACCAGTGGTATCCGGGCCACAAGACCATCCTGCTGGCGCGCAATTACCGTTCGGTGCCATCCATCGTCGATTGCTACAAGCGAATCATCACGGGAGCGCCGTCGGTCGTGCCGGGGTTCCTTGAGGCCATCTCCTCGAACCGCACCGAGGAGGCTCCTGCTGTCCAAGTTTGGACTTCTACCACTGACCATGAGGAGGCTGCGAAGGTGGCGGATTCGCTTCTCGGGCGGCCGGCGGACAGCAAGGCGAGTTATGCCATCTTGGTGCGGACGAACCGGCAGATGCGCGTCCTTGAGGAACACTTGGCCGCAGCGACCATCCCCTACATCATTGTCGGGTCGAGTTCGTTCTTCAATCGGCCGGAGGTGAAGTCGGTCATTGCCTACCTGCGTGTAATCGAAAATCCTTGCGACAACGAAGCCATGGCGCAGGTCATTATGGGCAAGAGCAAGCTGACGAAGTTTTTGGGCAAAGCCTACGCCGAAGAGTTGCGGGCCTATGCCGGCAATCGCGGGATGCTCACCGTCATGAACGAATTCGGCAAGCCCTGGCAGCGGCGGAAGGGGAAAGAGATTCAGGATTTCTTCCACAACATCGAAGTCGATGGGGCGTCCCTGCACATCTCCGAGCAGTTGGCGTTGATCGTGGAAGAGGCGGGAATCGTGCGCAACCTTCTCGACGAAGGAGACCTCGACGAAATCGACAACTCGGTGGAGGAGAACGTCCAGGAACTCATCAAGGCGGCGGCAGCCTACGACTCGCGCGCGAAGTTCGTCCAGTACGCCGAC